>Ga0187893_10009772_pt1 | contig 14597 bp, 12 predicted proteins | sample MA1701074metaG_FD_139574 | JGI IMG/M metagenome (GOLD analysis project Ga0187893, IMG submission 139574) | White microbial mat communities from a basaltic lava cave in the Kipuka Kanohina Cave System on the Island of Hawaii, USA - MA170107-4 metaG ...
CGGTCCGCCATCAAACGGTACAGCGGATCGCGCGGTTCGACTCCCAGCGTCATCGACGCTCTTGAGGCGGCCGTGGCCGGTGGCCGCTCGAACAGGAACGCGAACCCGGAGAGCCACTGCGGCACGATCGCATCGGCGGGAATTCCCTGCTTCTGCAACAGCACCGAGTGGATCGCGCTGCGGTCAATCGATTGCGCCAGCGTGCGCCGCACGCTCTCCTCGCGCACTGCCGGGCGAGCGCGATCAAATTCCAACGCGATCACCTCCAGCGGCCGAGTCGACTCCACGCGTGCGCCGCGCTGCTCGAGACGGCGTGCATCGGCCGGCGACAACTCCACGACGTCGGCCCGATCGAGATCGATCTCCGCCGGGAGATCGCGTACATTTCGCCCAAGCTCAATTTCCACCGCGTCCAGAAACGGCCTTCCGCCGCGCGCCTTGTCGTTGGCCGACAGCAGCAACCGCGTTGCGTCCGACTCCGCGATGCGGAACGCGTCGCCGGTTTGCGGGGGCGCTCCCGACTCCAGTCGAATGCGCAGGGTGCCACCGTATCGCGGGCGCTGCGCCTCGGCGGCGCTAGCGAGCACAAGACAGAGAAACGTGATAAGCCGCATATCGCCCGCCGTCTTGCGTGACCACCAGCGCCGCGTCCGGCGACGGTCCCGGCCACACGGCCGAGATCCGCCCTGGCATCTCCAGTGGCGCGCTCACCGTCTGCGGCTTTCCGTCGACAATCTCGAACGCCTCCAGCGCATCCTGGTCCGCTCGCGTCGCCAGGAGCTGCCAGCCCCGGCCGCAACCGCTGCGGATCGCCGTGATGTCACTGCCCGCCCCTTCGATCGCACCCATTGGCTCGCCCCGATTATTGGATATCAATGCCTTTTGGTCAATGCCTGCGTGCACCACCCACTCGCCGGCGACGGCAACCGTGAAGAACGGCGCGGCGCCGTCGAAGTAATTTCGCCCTTCCGCCAGCGTGGCTCTCGTTCCCGCAGCCACAGGATAATCTGTCGCGCCCGGCTCGCAGGATAACCGGGAAAAGTCGCCCGTGCAGATCAGCCCCGGAAGGTGCGCGCGAAAGCCCCCACCGAGAACTTCGATGCGCCCGCGCGGGTCGCGCACCGGCGGGGAGCCCGCCGCGGGAAATCGGGCGCCGGCCACCACAACCGCGTCCGGTTCGAGCACGATCAGGCGACCGCCGGCGAGTACGGCGTCCAGTATCCGGTTCTCCTGCTCGTGGACGAGCCGCTTTTCCAGAGTGAACCGGCCTGCGCCGGGAGACGGCTCCGCGCCCTCAAATGCCTCGATAATGACGCTGCGATCCTCGCCTCTGCGCACCTCCGCGATCAGCAGTTTCGCAAGCTCGTTGGCCGAGAGCGTCACGCGGATTTCGGCGTCCACGGGCGGGCGCACCAGCAAGCGCACCCCCCGCGCACGCAACGCGCGATCGAGACCCGCACGCAACGCCGCGATATCGGATTTGCCGGGGAGCATGGATCGGACGGTCAGCAGCGCAGTCTCGCCGCGCCGTTTCACGATCTTTCGCGCCAGCGCCTGCGTGGCGTCATCGAGAGAGCCTGCAGCAAGCGGTATCGCGAGAACGAGAACGAGGAGGTGACTCACAAGCTCCGGCGCCTCAATCCAGCACGACTTTACCCATCTCGACCAGCCACCTCCCCGGCCTCGGCTCCACGGGCGCCAGCGACTTCGTGTACCTGGACTCCTGTATCCCCGGCCCGCTCTTCTCGCAAATCGCCAGGTGCATGACAGCGAAGTGATCCGACATGATAGTGAACTTCCCGGTCACGTCGCTGACCGCCGCGGCCTCGCGCAGCCGGCCGCCTGCCAGGCTGAACGGCATGGCCATGCGCCCGTCCTCGGTCGGCGTCACAACACAAACCCGCTTCCACCGCGCCGGCGCGCCTTTGCGGTCCACCAGAAACCCGATGACCGCCAGCCCACGCTCGGGCTTTCGGGGCCAGGTTTCATCTTCCACCATAAGGAAATACGGTTTACCCGAAATATACACGGTGCGCGACACGTACCTGTTCTGCCCGATGTCCTCAGCCTTGATTCCAGGGCTATCGACTTCGATCGCACCGTCCGTGCGAATCGAGATCCGGCAGTTGTTCTTGAATCGAAGATCGCCGATATAGGTCGAGCCGACCTCCGGGTTCACGCGCACACGGATGTTCGTCGACCCGAGCGGAAACAGGAACCGGTCGCGGACTTCCTTCCCGCCAGGCAGGACCGTCACACGGAGCTGGTCCCCTTTGATCTCCTCAACCTCGATGTTTTCCGAAACGCCCTCCACATCGAGCGCCGGGGGGGCATACCGGTAGATCTTTGGCCACCAGGTGGTCGCTTTCTTCGTGCCGCTCTTTTTTGGGACGGCCTGCCAGGCAAACGCGGTTACCGTGAACGCAGCCACCAGAAACCCGGCGATCACCCGCATGCGCTCATCCCCGCGCCGTGTCCGTCTTCTTCTTGATCGGAATCTCCAGCCGCTTGATCTTCTGGTTCAGCGTCGAAAGCGGGATGCTCAGTTTCTCAGCGGCCTCGGTCTGGCTCCAGTTGGTCGCTTCCAGGTGCTCGATGATCTTTCGCCGCTCGAAGTCAGCGACCATTTCGAAAAGCGATGCATTGGCCGGCAGGTTCCCGCTCTCATCGCGGCGAATCCGGATGCCGCCGGCGTGGAGCAGGTGCTCGGGCAGAACGGTGGCCGGAACATCGGGCGCCGTCGTCAGGACGACCGCGCGCTCCACGGCGTTCTCCAGCTCTCGCACGTTGCCGGGCCAGTTGTGCTCCATCAGAATCTGCATCGCCTCCGGCTCAAAGCGCAACAGCGAGCCGCCGGCAAACGAATCCAGAAATTTTTCGTTTTCCTGGCAGTACTTCTGGAAAAAATGCTCCACGAGGAGGGGAATATCCTCTTTACGCTCACGCAAGGACGGCAGGACCAGGTTGATGACGTTCAGCCGGTAGTAAAGGTCCTCGCGAAACTTGCCTTCTTCCACCAGTCTTCGCAGATCGGCGTTCGTCGCCGCCAGGATGCGCACGTCCACCTTGACAACTTCGGCTGAGCCGAGCGGCATGAACTCCCGCTGCTGGATCACCCGCAGCAGCTTGGCCTGCGTCTCCGGGCCGATGGTCGCAATTTCGTCGAAGAATATAGTGCCCCGGTTGGCGATCTCGAAGTAGCCTTTCCGATTCGCGACAGCGCTTGTGAACGCGCCCTTGACGTGACCGAACAGCGTCGACTCCAGAAGATCCTGCGGCAGCGATCCACTGTTGACCGGGACGAACGGGAATTCGGCGCGGGGCGAGTTGGCGTGAATGGCCTTGGCGATCAGCTCCTTGCCCGTGCCGGTCTCGCCGGTGACCAGAATCGTCGACCGGCTCGCGGCGACCTGCGTGACCAGGTCCAGCATCCGCAGCATACGCTCGCTCTTGCCGACGATGTTCGGGAAGCTGTAGCGCTGTTTCAGCGCCCGCTTCAGCATCGCGTTTTCGCGCTCCAGCCGGTGCCGGCTGATCATGCGGTCGATCTCGATCAGCAGCTTGTCGTTGTTCCACGGCTTGGAGAAATAGTCGCTGGCCCCGCGCTTCAGCGCTTCGACCGCGACTTCCACCGAGCCATACGCGGTGATGAGAAAGATCGGCGTCTCGCGATCGCGCTGGCGGATCTCCTCCAGAACCTCCATGCCGGAGCGGTCCGGCAGCATCAGGTCGAGCAGGATCAGGTCGTACAGGGCGTGGTCGAAGCACTGCAAGGCCTCGGCCGCGGTGCTCGCCTGGTCCACCTCGAACCCTTCCAGGCCGAGGAGCGCTTCCAGGCTTTCCCGAATGTCGGCTTCATCGTCGATGATCAGCACGCGCCCCCGGCCAAGCGGCGCCGGGGCGGAGTCGGAAAACGCCGGGTTAGACATGCGCCAGCTTCCGGGCCGCCGGGAACTGCAACTGGAAACGCGTGCCGGCGCCGGGCTGGCTGGAGACTTCGATGGTGCCGCCGTGCTCGCGCACGATTCCGTAGGTCACCGACAGACCGAGGCCGGTGCCTTTGCGCACACCCTTGGTGGTGAAAAACGGATCATAGATCCGCGGCAGATGCTCCGCGGCGATTCCCTTTCCGCTGTCGGCGATTTCGACGCAGGCGAGCAGCCTGTCGCCCGACGTGCTGATCACCAGGTCGCCGCCGTCCTCCATGGCATCGCGCGCGTTCAGAAACAGGTTGAGGAACACCTGTTGCATCTTACCGAAGTTACCGCGCACCGGGGGCAGCCCGTCCGCCAGCCGCAGCGTTACTTGAATGCGTGCCTGCCGGAGCTGGTGCTCGATCAGTGTCAGCGTCTCGCGAATCACCCGATGCAGGTCGAGCTCTTCGAATTCCGTCGGGGAAGTGCGGGAGAAGTTGAGCAGCGAGTTGACGATCTCGCTCGCGCGAAACGTCTGGCGCGCGATCTTGTCCAGGAGCCGCGACTTCTGCTCGTCCTCGGAGACCTGCTTGGCCAGCATCTGGGCGTAGGTGGAGATCACGGCCAGCGGTGTGTTCACTTCGTGCGCCACGCCGGCGGCGAGCAGGCCGATCGAGCTGAGCTTGTCGGCCTGGAGGAGCCGGCTCTCCAGTTCCGAGCGCTCGGTTATGTCGTCGAAAATGATCAGCCGGCCGATCTGATCGCCCTCGCGGGTGACCAGCGGAGCGATGGCGATGTTCAAGGTCGCCTCGCGCCGCTGTGGGCGGACTTCGCCGGGGGTGTGGCCGTTGGAATCGGGTCCCGTCGCCGTGTACGGCATATCCTGCGCTCTCAGGGGGAACTTGTAGATATGGTGAATTCCGTTCTCGCCCCGAACAAGGTCGAAGCGAGCGATGAGCCCGGCCGGGAAGATCTCCACCATCCGCCGGCGCGTGGCCTGGTCGCGCGGGATTCCGGTGAGCCTTTCCATTTGCGTATTCCAGCTCTCCACGCGATCCTCGAGATCCGCCGCCAGTATCCCGACGTTGATCGACTCGACGATGTTCTCGCTGAACTCCTTCAGGCGCTCGTACTCCTCCATCTTCCGCTGCAAGGATTGATAGAGCCGGGCATTCTCCACCGCGATTCCGATCGACCCGCTGAGCGTGACCAGCAGCTCCAGATCATCGCTCGAAAGGAAATCGCCGTTCGTGGTCCGGCTCACCCCCAGAAAGGCGATCGTCCTGCCGCGCACCATGCAAGGAAGGTAATAGGTCAGGTCCAGCTCGGCGATCGTCTGCCTTACGCTCGCCGGCCACTCCTTGTGGATGACGTCGAGTATCCGCCGCGTCTGCTCCAAGAACAGCGGCTTCACCATCGTGCTGCGAAGAAAACTCAGGTCGGGCGCCTGGGTTAGAGCGCGATGGATATTGCCTTCATGCAGCCGGAGATGGAAGTTTTCACCGGTTTCCTCGGCCAGGAAAAACGCTATGTGCGCCACCGGCAGCGTTCGCAGCAGCCGCTCGGCCGTCGCGTGCAGCATCGCGTCGAGGTCGGTCTCCGTGGCCAGCTCGCGCCCGAACTCCAGCAGTGTCCGGCGATAGTCGTAGCGCTCCCTGACGTAGTAGCCATCGAGCTGCGCCTGTATCCAGTTGCGGATCGGCTGGAAGATCAGCGTGGCGATAAGCAGCAGCACCGTCATCGCCGAAGGACTGAGCTCGTCGAAACTGCTGATGGAGACCACCATCCCGTAGAAAATCCCCAGCACCGCCAGCGTCGCCAGCGTGTAGGCGTACCCCTGCTGGAAAATCACATCGACGTCCATGAGCCGGTACCGCAGGATCGCGTAGGCCCAGGTGACCGGAATCAGCAGCAGCGAAAACACCGCCAGGCCCAGGTATGGCCCCGGAATCACGCCCATCAGGTACGGAAGGACATAGATGGCTGTGAACGGCATCACCCCGAAGGCGGCTCCGTTGCGCAGCCACTTCAACTGCTGCCGCACGATCGGATCCCGTTCACGACGGTACGACCGCGAGAGCGCCCAGGCGCCGGAAAGATAGGCCAGACTCAGGTACACCATCCAGACCCGGTCGAGCAGCCACCGAAGCTCGATCAGCGGGACGGCCGTCACACGGAGCGTCCCTGAGGCCAGACCCAGGTATAACAACATCACCACGCCCGCCGGTGTGTACAGGCACATCGTCCGGAGCGGTCCGCGCACCCAGCTTCGGGGCTGCGGGAAGTTGAGGCTGAAATGCAGGAAGACTGTCGGGGCCAGCAGACCCGCGGCCACGTTGCCCCAGTAGATCACTTTGTCAAACTCGTTCAGCTTTCCCGTGTAGTGAAAGGTGGAGAGGATAAACGACGCCAGACACAGCGCATAAAAGTGCAGAGCCTTCGGCGCGTTGCCCCGGCGGAAGTATACGAAGATGCCGATGGCCAGGTACACCACCCCGACCGCGTACTGATAGTAGCGGTCGACGTCAGGAACGCGTTCGCGAATAATGACCTTGGCCTTGATCTCGATGCCGCCGCGCTCCAGGATGTAATCCGCCGTTTTCCAGGCGCCCAAAGATACCAGCACGCGCGTCACGTCGAGAGAATTCGCGATCGGTACCGTATTGATCTTCTTCAACACGTCGCCGGTCTTGATCCCGGCTCGTTCGGCCGCGCCCTCCGGTACCACGTGGAGCGCCCGCGCCGGGCCGCCGGCCGTCGATTCGATCCACGTAACACCGTCCTCCGGAAGGCGAAACTGCTTCTGCTGCTGAAAATTAATGCCCGTGCACACGATCGCCGCAACGGTGAGAATCACCAGCAGCGCACTGATCAGTTGCTGTTTCAGTTCACGCACGACGGCTCGCCGAGACTACCTTACTTGTCCTGAGCGCAAAGCAGTGTCCGAATGGATACACGAACCCCCTCGGGCGACAGCAGGCCACGGGCCACTCGTTGTCGCTATCGATCTCTTCCAGAATGCGCCGTTTTACCGGCGGATACAACCCAAAGATGAAGGGAGCTTCTTCCGTTTTTCGGAGAGCCACTACAAGGATGTGTATGCTCCGGCTCCCTCCATAAGTTTACAGCCGGCACAAATCCGGATTGGAACAAAACTTATGGGCGGGTCGTACGTCTAAAGTAAGAAGAGGGAAGAACGTCTCCGCGCAGGCACCCTTTCCCCAACCATCCAACCTTGCGCGGAGACGCCCTCGGTTTTCGAACCGCTTTCAATACTAACCCAACTTCTGTTGCGATTTCCATAGGGATGTTACAGATTCGCACACTGTGCAATCCGGTCATCACCCCCACTCACACGTGGTGTAAACCTAGACGGTTATGTTTCTTACATGGCTTGTTAGCAATGTAACGCGCTGTTTTTTCGGACGATTCGATGACGCTTTGTTCACAAGTGAGCCGAAGCTCGGATCAGTTGGATACGGTCAACAATTGTCCACAAGTGCGTCGAAAGAAACTGTCCGTCATGCCTGCGATGTAATCGAGCACCATAACGTGTTCCGGCTCGCCCGCCGAGTGCGCCCGGTATTCTTCCGGTAGCAGCTCCGGCTGCTTCAGGTACAGATCGAACAGGTCTTCGAACCGGCTTGTAGCCCCCTCGCGCTCCTCGACCAGCGCCGGGTTCCCGTAAAGACGTGCGTGAAGGAAGTTCTTGAGCGACCCGCATGCCTCTTTCGCCTCCGGGGCAAACGAGGCGAGCCGTTCCGGCATTCTGCGAACCTGGTCCGCATCCTCGACCCCGGTCTGACGCACCGACTCGGCCGTACCTTGAATCAACCCCGATACAAGCAGGTTGATCAGCTCCCGCAGGCTTTCGTTGAACCTCACGCGCTCGGGCGCTCCGGGAAACCGCGTCTCGACCTGCTCCCGGATCACGTCGAGAGCGTCCACGGCGCCAGCGGCCTCGTCGAAGGGAAACAGTCCGGCGGCGAGCCCGTCGTCGAGATCAGCCGTGTTATAGGCGATTTCGTCGCAGAGGTCGATCAACTGCGCCTCCAGCGGCGGGCGAAGATGAGGGAGGTATTCCGCGGGATCGCCGTCGTCCAGCTCCCGGCTGTGTTTGAGGATGCCTTCCCTCACCTCGAAGGTCAGGTTCAGCCCTGGGAACAGCGCATAGCGAATCTCGAAGGATTCCACGATCCGCAGCGCGTGCCGGTTATGGTCGAAACGCCTCCCGTAGCGGCGCATAATCCGGTCCAATTCCCTTTCGCCGGCATGCCCGAACGGCGGATGGCCGATATCGTGTACCAGCGCGAGACCTTCGGCCAGGTCTTCGTTAAGGCCCAGCGCCGCCGCCGCGGTCCGCGCGATCTGCGTTACTTCCATCGTGTGCGTCAGCCGGGTGCGGAAGTGGTCGGACATCCTCGGCCGGAACACCTGCGTCTTGTCCTCCAGCCGCCGGAATGCACGCGAGTGGATGATACGGTCACGATCGCGCTGGAATTCGCGGCGGTACGGATGCGGCGGCTCCGGATACCGGCGCCCGAGGCTCTGGTCCTCCCGAAACCGCAGATGTCCGATCCTCACGCTCATCGGCATGGCGATTCGCGCGTGCTGGCGCGGGTCACTTCCTGGCGGCGGGGGGAGGGGTCGGCGGTGTGGGAGGAATCAGCGTTCGCCGCTGGACCGCGGCGCGGCTGATCGCCGGACGCGATGAGCTGATCAGCGGCTCCAGCATTTTCGACGCTTCCTGCGGTTTGTCCTTCGCGATCACATCGATCAGCGCCAGCTCAGCCTGCTCCTTCGACACAAAAACCGTCGGATTGCCGATGAGCGAGCGCAGGAGTTTTTCCGCATCCGCTTTGCGGCCCTTTTTCGCGTCAATCTGAGCCACAGTAAATTTGGCGAGCGCCGCGTACTCTTTCGCGCCGCTGTCCATCACCTGGCGGAATCGCCGCTCGGCCTCGTCCGCCTTGCCCGCGTCGTAGGCCATCACGGCGAGCGTGTACTGGGCGATGTCGGCCTCGTCGCTGCCGGAGTGCCGGGCGATGACGTCTGTCAGAGCCTTGCGGGTAGCCTCGTCGCGCTTCTCCAGCGATTCGAACCATTGGAGGTTGGAATCCGCGCCCTGAGGTCTCTGGCCGACATAGCCGTCGCGGATTTTCAGGGCGCGCGTCAACTCCTGCTGGCGGACCGTGTGCTGTTGTCTCTGGTAGAAATACAAGCCTATACCGATGACCAGCGCCACCGTCGCGATTCCGCCAAAAAGAAGAACCTGGCGGCGGTGCGCGCCGATATATTCGACGGTGTGGCCGACTTCCAGAGCGAACTTATCTGTTTTCAGGTCTTTGCGAGTCGTTCGATCCAACTGGCGGGACTCCTCGGCAGAACCATCCTAACACATCAAACAGCCGAGGTGATACTGCGGGTAATGGCAAATTTCACCAGGCCGGCGACATCGTGGATATCCAGCTTCCGCATCAGGCTGGCGCGGTACGTGTCGACGGTCTTGGGGCTCACCTCCAGCCGCGCCGCGATTTCCTTGGCCCGGATGCCATCGATCAGCAGAACAAAAACCTGGAATTCCCTCGTGCTCAGCCTGTCCATCGGATCCCGGTCGCCGCGCGGCTTTCGTGGGACGAACAGCTTATCCATTGCCAGTATCGGAGTCACGTAGATGCCGCCTCCACGCACGTGCTCGAAGGCTTCCAGCAGGTGCCGCCCCGGCCCGGCCTTGAGCACGAAACCGTTGGCGCCGCCGCGCAGGACTTCGATTACAGTCTTGGGATCCCGTCGCGTCGAGATCGCCACGATATGCGTCGACTGTGCGATCCGGCGGATCTTATGCATGGCCTGGAGTGACTCCAGCTTCGGCAGGGCGAGATCCAGAACGGCGATGTCCGGGCCAAGGCTGATGACCTGCTCCACGGCGGCCGCCCCATCCCCGGCCTGGCCGATGACCTCGTAGACGCCCGAAGATTCGCAGAGCGCGGCGATGCTGTCGCGCACTAGCGCGAATTCCTCCGCGACCACGATCGTCGGTTTTCGAGGCGTGCCCAAACGGGGCGGCTCCCGCCGCTGTCGCTCCTAATCAGGAAGTGGCCGCTGGGCGCGTTTACTCTCCACCTATCTTTGGAATAGGCGCCAGATCGCCAGTTTCAGGAGAAACTGCGGACCGCGGCGGCCTCGTCATCCAGAACCTCGAACACCGTGTACAGCTTGGTGATTTGCAGCAGGTCCTGCACTCGCTTGCCGAGGCTGAGCAGTTTCAACTGCCCTCCCTGGTTGGTGACCGTCGTGAAGGCGGACACCAGTTCACCAATGCCCGAGCTGTCGATGTAGGTCACCTCGGCGAGGTTAAGAAGTATTTTCTTGTTGCCCTTGGCAACCAGGTCTCGGATCGTGTCGCGGAATGAGCTTGATCCTTCGCCGAGCGTGATGCGGCCGGCCGCGTCGATGACCGTCACGTCGCCTACCTGGCGGGTTGTCAGCTTAACACTCACAGGATTGACCTCCTCGTATCTCCACAAAAGAATGCGTTAGGGATTACCGTGGCGCAGGTATTTTACCAGCTTCACCTGGGTCCCCGATGGCTCTATCTTTCTGATCTCGAACTCGTCCATGAATGCCTGCACCAGCAGAATTCCCCGCCCCGAATGCCGGAGAATATTCTCTTCGGCGAGCGGGTCCGGCACGGCGTGCAGCTCAAAACCGTTGCCCTGGTCGGTGATCGTGATCGTAATCCGGTCGGGCCCGGGCGTCACCAGCAGATGGATCTTCTTCTTCGCGTTGTACCGGTTGCCGTGGACCACCGCGTTTACCATGCATTCGCGCACTGCGATGCCCAGCTTGTGGACATCGTCCTCTTCAAATCCCAGGGCCTTGGCGTGCGCAACAACGATGGCCTCAGCGGCGTCCACGCTCTCCAGATTCGAATTGAGAACCGCCTGCTCGCCGCCTTTCGCCCCTGGTTCTCTGGTTGGATCCATCCTCCGGTCCGGTCAAACCCGCTACATTAGAATAGCCCACACGGGAAAGTCAAGTTATACTGTCTGACGATGACCGTACGCGCCCATCGCCGCGATTTCCTGACCGTCGCAGCCGGCCTCGTCGTCGCAAGTCCGCCCGCCGCCGGCGCCTCGCAGCTCGGGGCCAGGCCACTCACCGGTCCCGAGAAGTTCGCCAGGCTGGCCTCCAACACCTGGCCCATCCGGAGTCTTTTCAAGTCTCGCGGTGGCCGAGGCAACCCGCGGTCGGCCGGGATGAAAAAGAAATACGGCGAGATCACCATGCTCGATTTCCCGGTGTTCACGAAGGAAACATTTCCCGGCGTCACCCGCATGGACCTGTTCTCCGGCCTGTTCGGCGATGTCGACGATGAGTCTATGTATCCGGCGCAGACCGTCACCTTCGGTGGTAACACCCGGACGATTCGCGAATTTGATCCGTCGGCGCCCTCCAGCCGGAAGTGGCTCGAGCGAATGGCGGCGAAAATGGCCGCCACCGGCACCAGTTGCCAGCACATCTCCAACAACGCGCCGCGCGATCTTTCCGATCCCGACCCGGAGCGCCGCAGATTCGGAATCGAAGTGGGCAGGAAGTGGCTGGATGCCGGTGCGATTCTTGGCGCGAAATCGATGCGCGTCAACAGCGGCGGGCCGCGCATCGCACCCGCCGCCCTCGTCACCACCGACTATCCAAAAAACGACGAGCTCGCCCGCTACATTTCTTTCTGCATCGAGTCCCTGAAAGAGCTGGCCGACCACGGCGGAAAAGTCGGCGTCAAGGTCACTCTGGAGAATCACTGGGGACTCACCGCCAACCCGATGAACATCCGCATCGTGCTCGAAGAAGTGAACCATCCGTTCTGCGAAGCCTCACCGGACTTCTGCAACTGGGAGCACGAGTACATGATGTATCACGGCCTGGCGGCGCTGGCCCCCTACTCGCACACCAACGTCCACGCCAAGTACTGGAATCGCTGGAAGGATCCCGACGTCCGGCGCTGTGTCCGCATCATGACCGCCGGCGGCTTCAAAGGCACCTTCGCGCTCGAGTACGAGGACGGCCCCTGGGACGGCGTCGAAGGATCGAAGTATCTTTACAAAGAGGTCCTGGCGGCGCTGTAAGGCCGGATCTTGAACAAGGCATGGACGACCTCGACCCACAACCGCCGCAGCTCGAAACCTCGGTCCTGATCGTTTCCTATAATTGCGCGGCGGCTCTGCGTCGCTGCCTGGCGGCGCTCGATAAATCGCAGGCGCGCGAGACGACAGAGGTCCTCGTCGTCGACTGCGGCTCCGTCGATGACTCTGCACGCATAGACACGGAATTTCCGGCCGTCACCGTCCTGCGGCTGCCGCGCAACTTTGGCCGAACCAAGGCTCGCAACATCGGCGTTCGAACGGCTAAGGGCGACTACCTCTTCCTTCTCGAGCCGCACGTGGAAGTTCAGCCGGGAACCGTGCCTTCGCTGATATCGGCGCTCGCGTCGCGGCCCGACGCCGCAGCGGTCTGCCCGCTGCTTGTCGATGCCTCCGGCTCGCCGGTCTCGGAGACCGGCCCCCTGCCGACGCCCGAGACGCTCGTGTCCGGTTGGCGCGCCGGCGCTTCGGGACGCATGCCCCTGCGCGATCCGGGCGTCGAACCGGTCGAGGCCGAGTATCCGTCGCCGGACGCCGTGCTCGTTCGGCGCCAGTTCGTCAAGGGGATGAACTACTTTGACCAGCGCTACGGAGAATTCGGCAGCGACCTGGAGTTGTTTACCCAGGTGCGCAGGGCCGGCAAGAAAGCGCTGATCCTTCCGGCCGTGCACGCCGCCTCGCACCGCGAGACGAGTCCCGTCATGGACTCCGCCGCCCGAGCGTGCCTCAGCGCCGACCGAGCCCTCGGATCGGCGGCCTGGACTGGGAAGCACTTCGGATGGCTGGCCGGCCTTAGATTGCGGCTCCGGATCGTGCTCGTGGCGTTTGGTCTGCTCTTCGGATTGACTGATTTCTCCTACCGGTTCGGCGTTTTCTCGCGCGTCGTCAAGGGCGAGAAGGTGGACGGCTTCCAGAAGGGCCTGTGAAGCGCCGCCGGGTATAAAGTTCGCCGAACTTCCATCCGATGAAGGACATAAGGACAAGTCCATGGATGCAATGATGTGGATGTTTCTACCCTTGTTCACCGCCGGTGGGTCCGCCCTGCTCGCGTTTTACATCATGCAGGCGCGGGCGGAAGTTGCTATCTCCAAGGAGCGCGAGGCGTTGGTCGAGTGCCGGACCATGCTCCACGCCAAGGAAAAACAGATCGAAGATAAGGTCAAAGCCGCCGAGGAAGAGGTCCGCCGCAAGTCAATGGATGAGTTTCTCGGCGACTTCCGCGTCGAGGAAAGGCACTATATGCGTGAAAGCAAGTCCTTGTTCATCAATAAGAAATCGATGATTCTTCAGGAACGGCTTTACTTCCGGAACCTGCCCCTCTCCAACTGGGTCGAGCGTGAGATGACGGTCGAGGAAGGTGGCGACATCCGCCAGTTGGCGAAGGCGGCGTCAATTTTCACTGCCAAATCCATCCCCGACTCCCAAAGAGCCGGCCGCCTGCTGAAATAGCTCCCGTTACGCTAATCCAGTCCCGGCCGCGCCGTTTCCCAACGGTGCGCCTCCTGTTGACATTCGACCCAAAGAGCGCCACACTCGGGTAACCTATCTACATGAGGCGCAAACGCGACGATAGCGACTTCCACGCCGAGATCGAATCCCACGTTCGCCTCGAAACCGATCGTCTGATCGGCGAGGGAGTGCCCCCGGATAAAGCGCAAGCCGCCGCCCGGCGCGCCTTCGGAAACGCCACGCTTGCGCGTGAGACGTTCTACGAGTCGCGTCGCTGGCTGTGGTGGGAGCAGTTGCGACAGGATCTGCGCTTCGGCTGGCGCTCGCTAAGAAGGGCGCCGGGCTTCACGGTCGCCGCTGTATTGACGATCGCACTTGGCGTGGGAGCGAACACCGCCGTCTTCAGCCTGGTGGATGCCGTGCTGCTCCGCTCGCTTCCCGTCCGGAGCCCGCAGGAGCTCGTTTTCTTCCAGGCTTCGGGAAGCGAGGGAGATTCCGGCGCGCCGCCCTATCCGTGCTTTACACGATTGCGGGCGGAAACCCGGTCCTTCGCCGCAATGGCGTCCTACAGCAACAACGATGAGCTGCGCATCGAGGTCGACGGCAAACCCGAGCAGGTAAGAGGACAAGTTGCGTCGGGGAACTATTTCGACGTTCTCGGCGTAAAGCCTGTCCTGGGCAGGCTGATGAACGAGTCCGACGAGAATCTGAATCCCCCCGTCGTCGTCATCAGCGACCGATACTGGCGGCGAAGATTCGGCGGTGATCCGGCTGTGATTGGGGCGACGATCCGTTTCCGCACCCAGCCGTTCACGATTATCGGAGTGATGCCGCCGGAATTTTACGGACTGGAGCCTGGGAGCCGTGCGGATCTCGTGCTGCCCATCACGAACGAGCGCGAGCTTCTGGCCGACGCGGGCGCCTGGGGCTTTCACGCGGTGGCGCGTCTGAAGACCGGCGTTTCGGTAAGCCGGGCGCGAGCCGAGTCGGACGCCGTCTTTCAGTCCTTCATGACGGGCTCCAGGCTCCCGGCCGATTTGATCCGCAAACGTTTCCACCACATGGAGCTTCGCCCTGCCGGCTACGGAATGGA
>Ga0187893_10009775_pt1 | contig 14592 bp, 10 predicted proteins | sample MA1701074metaG_FD_139574 | JGI IMG/M metagenome (GOLD analysis project Ga0187893, IMG submission 139574) | White microbial mat communities from a basaltic lava cave in the Kipuka Kanohina Cave System on the Island of Hawaii, USA - MA170107-4 metaG ...
GAGGCGGTTGGGATCCAGATTATAGAGCCCGCGACGCGTGTAGGGGGAGAACTCATCAATCACGGCGGCGGTTTCACTCACCACGCGATCGCCTTCCTTGAAATTCTTCACCCGCTTTCCCGCTTGCTCAATCGTGCCGCAGAACTCGTGCCCGAGAATGCAGGGGTAATTCACCTTCCAGCTGTGGGTACCGTGCCATTGGTGCAAGTCGCTGCCGCAAACACTGACGGCCTGGACTTTCAGCAACACATCCTGTTCGCCGATCTCCGGGACCGGGACCTCGCGCAGTTCGACGCTTCCATGTTCAGGCGCGTAGTTAACGAGCCCCGGCATTGTCCTTGCCATTCCTAACGCTCCTTTCCAACCGGCACATCGCCGTAGGCGTGCACGCGCTCACAGATTTGTCGAAGCGCTGCTTCTACGTTGCCATCGGCCGTTCGAAATGATTTGGCATCAATGGCCAGCGGCGCTCCAATCACGACCAACGGCGCGCCGTAGGTGGGCGTCTCGATTGCCTGGTCGATGGTGAGACCCCCCACAGCTTGCACGGGGACGCTCACGGCACGAACCACTTCGCGCAATTGATCGAGTGGACTGGGAAACGGCTTGCCCTGCGCTTTCAGCACCGTGCGCAGATCATAGGCAATGTGGTGGATGACGTAGTCGCAACCAGCATCCTCGAGCAGCCGGGCCCCGGTCACCATGTCGGACATACCCAGGTTGTCTCCCATCACTTTAATGCCAAGGTCTTTGCCTGCTCGCGCCACGAGTTCGACAGTTTCGCGATGGGCCTGGCCCATGACCACGACGAGGTTCGCTCCGGCCTTGGCCATCAACTCAGCCTCCAGCCAGCCGCCATCCATCGTTTTGAGATCGGCCACAATCGGCGTCTTCGGGAACTCGGCACGCAAAGCTCGGACGCCGTTCATCCCTTCAGCAATAATGAGGGGAGTCCCGGCCTCCAGCCAGTCGACACCGGCGCGAATGGCCATGTGCGCTGTTTCGAGGGCCTCGGGGATGGTTGTAAGATCGAGAGAGATTTGAACAATAGTTTTCATATGGGCACAAGAAAAGGGTGAGAGATGCTGCCACTCAGATCAGGCGCTCCCGAGAATCGGGATTAGGAATTCACTTGGAGTGAATGTGGTCCTGACGCCCCGGCACTCGGATCTGTAAAGCCGGTATTTGGACTCGGAGTCATCTCTCACCCGAAGCTAAACAGTATCAAAATCGCGGCGGGTGTGAAAAGAAAAATTACAAGCGGATTTACGTCACTTCGATACATGGACGGAATCTGGCGATCGGACTCTCGAATGTTCGAATCGGCCTCTGGCCGACGACCAGACCTCGAGTCAGAGTAACGTCCGGAGTCCACTCCGCAGCGTCGTTCCGGCAAAAGCGGGAACCCAGATTGAGTGTAATGGTTCGTTCAGAGCCAGAACCAAAACTAGTTTACCGCTTCGACGAATGACCCATTTAGCAACTGTGTGGTGTTCAGAAATATTTCAGCGGTAGGATTGGCAGCACGTCTCACTTCATCGTCTTCAGAATCTCCAAACATTCAATCATCGCGCGACCGTTGTGGTAGCCCGCCTTCCAGATTTGCGCCTTGTCTCCCAGGGCCTTACCTTCAGGGGTGATGGTGGCATGCCACTCGCCGTTTTCCCAATCCGTCTGGTATTTGTCGATGAAATCGTAGGTCTTCGAGAACACCGCAAGATACCTGGCGTCCCCTGTGAGCCGGTGCATATACAGAGCACTCACGATGGCTTCCGCTTCCACCCACCAGATCTTGCTGCGTCGGTCAGCCGGCTGGTTGAAGGCGCCACTGTCATAGAAGCCGCCCTTTTCCGAGTCGTAGCCGTACTTTAGCGAGTAGTCAAAGAGCACCCGATAGAGATCCAGAAAGGGGTGACTGGAAATCCCCGCGGCGTTGCAAGCATCCACCAGCAGCCAGATGTTCTCCAGATCGTGACCGTAGGAGACGCGCGCAAATTCTCCTTCCAGCCTGGGCGTCCAGTCGGGCTCATACTTGTCGGTACAGGCCCCCAGCCCTTTGCGCACCACGGCATTGCTCTCGATGGCGATCAGCTCCAAAAGCCGCTCTCGCGCCAGCGGCAACTTGCTTGCTCGATAAAAAGTCGTCATGGCTTCCAGCAAATGCAGGTGTGTGTTCATCAGCTTGAGCGCCGAAGTTCCTCCGCCCATGTAAGGTGTCTCGCTGCTCGGCGCTGGCGTCCAGTCTTCGTTGAAAAACTCGATATAGCCCGCGTAGTTTTTGTCGTGGGACTTGCTTTCAAGGACATTGAAGAGGCGAATGGCAAGATCCAGCACCTCCTTCTTCTTGCTGGCCAGGTAGTATTCCGAAAGGGCGTACAAGCCGAACGCTTGCCCATACAGGTGTTTTCGCGGTTTCAGTTTCTGGTAGCCACTGGCATCCACCTCCCAGTAGAAGCCTCCATGCTTTGCGTCCCACATCTTCTCTTTCAGGAAGCGATAACCATGCTCGGCCGCCTGCAGGTGCTCCGCTCCACCATACCCGGCGCGCGCGACGCGCGAGAAAAGCCACACAGTGCGCGCCTGCGACACGATCATTTTTGTCCCATGCCCTTTGGGCTCGCCTTGAGGACCAAAGTTGATGGTGTACCCGCCGTTCACGCGGTCCAGGCTTTTGGAAAACCAGAAGGCCATGATGTTTTCCTTCAAATTCTTTTCCAGTTTCGGGAGGTACGCGGCCTGGCCGGCCCACGGCATCTCAGCCGATTCAACGATGCAGCCGTAAACCCAAAAGAACACCAGGGCAGATGTGACAACCAGCTTCAGTCTCGCTTTCACAACATCCCTCCAACGTGCCGAAACACTGATACCACTTTGTTATCTTGACATTCGTAGGTGCCGCATACAGAGCGTAATTGCCTTGTGCGCGAAGAGAATTGCAGACCTCGCAAAGAATGCGCGAGGTCTGCGTCGCCCTAGACGCTGCCTGCGTGAAACGACACCAGAACTCCTGCCAGAATCAGAGTCCGTCTCGATTCCACAATATTGCGACCAAGCAGCTGAACAATTAATGACACAGTGCTAATGACGCAAGAAAAGCGAAACCCCAACGACAAAGAACCGGCCTGAAGGATGGAGGCCTCGTGCTTCGTCATCTGGCTCAAAAGAACCGTGCAGGGGCTCTATTCCGTGCCCTTCGTGTCGTTCGTGGCCAATCGCCGGCTCATTTCGTGCACCGTGTCAACTAGAGCCAACACGTTGTCTACGGGGGTTTCGGGAAGGATTCCGTGGCCGAGATTAAAGATGTAGCCGGGCCGACCCGCTATCTTCTGCAGAAGGCGGAAGGCTGCGGCCTTGATGGTGGACGGATCGGCAAACAAGATGAGCGGATCAAGATTGCCTTGAATGCCTTTATCAAAGCCGATTCGCGGCCAGGCCTCACCCAGGTCCACTCGCCAATCGACTCCAACGACATCGCCGCCGGCCTCGCTGACGCTTTCCAGGTAACCGCTGGTTCCGGTCGAGAAGTTGATTACCGGAACGCCGGGCTTCACTCCTGCGATGACCTGCCTGGTATAGGGCAGCACGAATTCTCTATAATCGCCCGGGCTGAGACAACCCACCCAGCTGTCAAACAACTGCACCGCCTGCGCTCCAGCAGCGATCTGTCCGTTCAGATATTTCACCAAGCTGCGAGCGATGCTGGCCATCATTGCATGCCATGCCGCAGGTTCGCCATACATTAAGGCCTTCGTATGCCGGTAGTTTTTGGAGGCGCCGCCTTCGACAATATAGGACGCCAGCGTGAAAGGTGCCCCGGCAAAGCCAATCAGAGGGATGTCCGGCCGCAGTCCCGCACGCGTCTTGCGAATCGCATCGAACACATAGCTTAGCGACTCCTGAGGTTCCACCTCTCGCAGCCGCTTGACATCCGCATGCGTTCGAATCATTCCCTCAATCGAAGGCCCATCGCCTTTTTCGAAGCGCAGACCCAGCCCCATGGGCTCCACAATCAGGAGAATGTCGGCAAAGATGATTGCGGCATCCACGCCGAGCCGGTGGGCTGCCGTCACGGTGACCTCCGCAGCCAGGTCTGAATTCTTGCAAAGCTCCAGAAAGGAGTTCTTCGCGCGAATTTCCCGATACTCTGGCATGTACCTTCCCGCCTGTCGCATCAACCAGATCGGGGTGTACTCCGTCGGTTTTCGCCGGCAGGCACGCATAAAGGCGCTCGACTCCAGCTTGTCCCACCCGGCCTCGATTGTTCCAGGCGAAGCATCAGAAACCCTCGTACCGACGCTGCTCGGATCCGCTGGCGCCGATTTCTTTTCAACGAGCAATTGCTGGGCGCGTTCGGCCGCCTCAGCCACCAGTTGCCCCATTTTCGGGTGTCGTGGCTCCAGATCGACGCCGACTCCCACGTCTTGCAGTGCCTGGCTGCACAATGGACCCACCGACCCAACGACCACAAGTGAGAGAGCGTCTCGCAACTGATCAGTAACTCCCATCTGCGTGGCCAGCTGAAATAAATGCGACACCTGCATCGCGTTGGTGAACAGTGCGACTTGGCAGTCTCCCGCGATCAGTTTCCGAATCGCTTGTTCCAGAGGCCCTGTGTCTTTAGGAAGTGCCCAGCGATAAACTGGAACTTGCAATACATTCGCCCCACGATGCCTGAGTTCCTGAAGCAGTTCGCTGTTGGGCACTCCATACTCCTGAACGGCCACCGTCAGCCCGGTAAGGGCAGAACACCGCTCAGTCGCATCCATGGCTTCCAGCAACTCGCGCCAAGTGTTGGGCTCGGGAACCGCTAGAGTGATTGGCACACCGAAGGCGCGCAGCGCGGTCACCGGCTTGGGTCCCCTGGCAACAACTGCAACCCCCCTCAGTGCTTCAACCAGCTGTTCACGCGAATAACGGGTTTCAAGCACTTCGAACAAGCCGCGAGTACCCACACCGGTGAGAAATATCACCACTTGAATGTCGTTTCGAAACAATCGTTCCGCGAATTCAAACGCTCTCACGTTCTCGGCCAGGGGCGCCTCGGCCATTGATGGCGCCACAAGCGGCTTACCGCCATGGTTCGCAATAAGCTTGGCCATTTCGGCAGCAAAGCGGGCTTCGAAGGCAGTCACGCAGTAGCCTGAAAACCCCTTCATTTTCGAGACCGTGTCCCTAAGCCCCTCTTCCCTGTTCATTGAGCCTCCGCAATGCCCTGCCTACCCGGTGACGATAGCAGAAGCCCCGGCCAATTGGCTATTGACGATCGACGATTTGTCATAGTCGGCCGTGATCCCTACTATCAATCAATGGAGTCTTAACGCCGTGTAGCGACGCTTGGGGCGGACTCTATGTGCCTGCGATAACCCACCCCGGCCGCCGTCGCTTTGCGACCACCGTCGCTCCGGCAACCACCCCTCCGATGGAGGAAGTTTTCAGCGCTGCCGCGATGTTTTGTTGCGAGCTGCGATCCCGAGTCACGACAACACTGCTCTTTCTTTGTGAAGCCATTGTCCTCCTTGGTGGGCGACGTTCCTACCCAGCCGCGCGGCCGCCAGTTCGCAATCCGAACGGCTCTCCCAAGGCACCCTCGGCGCAACTCTTTCACCGCTGCAGGGAACTTTCGGGCAGTTCCGCATGGCAGGTTCTGTTACAATTCCTCGCTTGAATCCAGTCTGCTGATAGTTCTTGTCATGAGGAGGAATGCGATCATGAAATGGTTCTTGCGGTATCTTACCTTGCTGTTCCTGGTGGCTGCCTGCCCTCACTTGATGGCCCAGTCCAAACCGAACACTTTAACCTCGAAAGAGGTGTCCGATGGCTGGATCCTTTTATGGGATGGCGAAACAACGTTTGGCTGGGAGTCAGTCGGCAAAGCAGAGTGGAAGATTTCGGATGGCGTGCTGTCGGCCTCGTCGGGTGACAGTGGCTGGTTGTCCAGCAATACTCCGTATTCGGACTTCGTGCTGAAGGCAGATTTCCGTACCGGCGCCGACGGTAACAGCGGGATCTTCCTCCGATCCGGCAAAGACGGACAGCCTCACCAGACAGGTTACGAGCTGCAAATTTTCGATGCCCATGAGGAATACCCAACCGGCAGCCTGGTCAATCACCTCAAGGCCAAGAAGTTCAAAACCAAGCCTCAGCAATGGCACACCTACGAAGTTCGCGCCGATGGGGAGAAGTTTGAAGTAAAGCTCGACGGGAAAACACTGCTTAAGGGCAAAGACACGACTCACGCGGTGGGCCATTTTGGATTGCAGTACAACAAGGACAAGAAAATCGAGTTTCGCAATCTGAAACTGAAGCCGCTCGGTCTGCGCCCCATCTTCAACGGCAAGGACTTGAGTGGTTGGCAGAAAGTGAACAGCCCTGACCTGAGCCGAGGCACGCCAGAGTGGACTGTGCGCCCGGGCACGATCCACGTTGAGCGCGGACCCGGCCAGTTGGAGACTACAAACACTTACCAGGATTTCATTCTTCAACTCGACGTTCGCACACATCCTCAGGGTGTCAATCACCACCCGAACAGTGGCGTTTTCTTTCGCGGCGACAGGAACGGTTACTGGACGGGCTATGAATCGCAGATCCGAAACGAGTTTAAAGGACAGGATCGAACACAGCCTGTCGATTTCGGAACTGGTGGTGTTTATCACTACCAGCCCGCCCGACGTGTGATTCCCAATGACGGTGAATTCTTCAGCAAGACCATTGTGGCTGCCGGTCGTCATATTGCTATCTGGGTGAATGGCATTCAAGTGAGCGATTACACCGACAACCGCCCTGAAGGCACCAACGCCCGCAAAGAAGCACGCTTGACCGCCGGCACGCTGAGCCTGCAAGCGCATGATCCGACCACCAACTTGGATTTCAAGAATCTGAGCATCGTCGAGCTGCCGAAGCGCTAGAGCTCGTGAGGCCCGTCGCGAGCCCGCGGGCAAGCACCGCGTCTGCCCGGGTGGACGGTAGAATGTGCCGCCGTGCTCTCTATTGCTCTCAAAAATGAAAACACTTCTGACGTTCCTTCTGATCACGCAACTCGCCGGTACGCCACTGGCACAGTCCCGGCCGAACCTCCACGGTTCGGCGCGGGCTGATCAGATGCAACAAGCGCTGCAGGAACGAACCACAGGGCCTATTAAAAGCCTCGACATTGACCTCATCATGCTGGGGCCAGACTTCGCCGGCACTGCTCCCACCGAGGTGAGCTGGGCGGGTGACAACTCGAAACTCTGGTTTCTCTGGAAACGGCCCGGGGAACGCGAGTCCGGGATATTTGAAGTTGCGCGAACGGGAAGTACTCCCCGCCGGCTAACCAAAGACGAAGAAGCCGGTACCCCGCCTTACACAGCCGCGCGTGACCGGTCCGGACGATGGGCCATATACAGTTTTGAAGGCGATATTCATCTGCTCGACACTCATACCGGAAAATTTCGCAAGATTACCCAGACTGCTGAGATTGAGACCGAGCCAAGCTTCACCCGTGATGAAATGAAGATCGTTTTTCGCCGCGGCGATAATTTCTTTCTCATTCCACGCGAAGGAGAGCCCTTAATCCAGCAGCTGACTGATATCCGCTCGGGCAAGGACCCCGAAATCGAGAAGGAAAAGAAAGAGAAGGAGGGGCAACGAAAGTATCTCAAAGACCAGCAGGAAGAATTGTTCGCAGTTCTTCAGGCCAAGGCGAAGAAGCAAAAGGAAGACGATGAGCGCAAGAAGTCCCGACACCCGCAACCCTTCTATATTGGAGACAAGAAGGTTGAAAGGCTTTCGCTTTCGGCGGACGAGCGCTTCGTTGCTGTCGAACTCGTAGAAGAACCCAAGGAACGGCGAACTGCTCAAGTCCCCGAGTACGTAACGCTTTCGGGCTTCACCGACGAACTGAAATCGCGGGTTAAAGTGGGAGATGTTCGCAAGAGCTACTCGTTGACGGTTCTCAATTTGGCGACCAGCCGGCCGCTGGAGGTTACGCTGCAAGGCGACGCAGTTCCAACTCCCAGCGCAGAATCCGAAAAAGAGAAAGATTCAAAATCCAAAGCTCCGCCCGCGGATGTTTTCAGCCCCGTGTGGTCAAAAAGTAATCACAGTCTGCTGACCACAATCCGCTCGGCCAGCAACAAAGACCAGTGGTTGCTTTTGTTCGATCCGGAAACAGGAACCAGACAGGTCGTGAATCACGAGCATGACGATGCCTGGGTGCTCAACGACGATGACGCGCCATCTCTTAGCCTGCTGGAGTTTGGTTTCTTCGACGAGGGCCGCCAAGTGTGGTTTGTGTCGGAGCACACAGGATTCCGCCACCTGTATTCGGTACCCCGGGAAGGCGGCACCGCTCGGGCGCTCACACAGGGAACTTATGAAGTCTGGAATGCCAGACTGTCTCGGGACGAGAAGGCTTTCTACTTTCGTTCCAACCAGGATGGGCCTGATGTCATGCATTTCTACGCCCTGCCTGCCAGCGGTGGGGCGCCACAAAAACTGACCTCGGGGATTGGCAATCACCAAGTGACGCTCTCGCCCGACGAATCCTTTCTCGCGGACGTTTCTTCGTTCAGCAACAAACCCTGGGAGCTCTACGTCCAGCCTCGCCGTTCACCGGGTGACCGGCTGGCGCTGACAGACAGTCCAACCGCCGCCTTCAAGTCATATCCTTGGATCGAACCTAAACTCATCAAGTTCCGTGCCCGCGACGGTGTGGAGGTTCCTGCCCGGCTGTACGTTCCGCAGAAGCCTCATCCTGCAAAGCCCGCCGTGATCTTCGTTCACGGCGCCGGTTATCTGCAGAACGTGCATCGCTGGTGGTCGCAGTACTTCCGTGAATACATGTTCCATCACCTCCTGATGGAGCAAGGTTACACGATTCTCGACGCCGACTACCGAGGCAGTGCCGGCTACGGCAGAGACTGGCGCACGGCCATCTATCGGCATATGGGCGGAAAGGATCTCACCGACCAAATAGACGCTGCCTCGTATCTGGTGCAGCAGCACGGTGCCAGTCCGGAGCGCATCGGCATCTATGGAGGAAGCTACGGGGGGTTCATTACCCTGATGGCGCTATTTACGGCGCCGAAGAGTTTTGGCGCCGGTGCTGCCCTGCGTCCAGTGACGGATTGGGCACACTATAATCATCCCTACACATCCAACATCCTGAATCAACCGCAGCAGGATGACGAAGCGTTTCGCCGGAGTTCACCCATTTACTTTGCCGAAGGATTGGAAGACCCGCTGCTGATCTGTCACGGCCTCGTCGACGTGAACGTTCACGTTCAGGACACGATTCGGCTGGCCCAGCGTTTAATCGAATTGCGCAAGTCAAACTTCGAAGTCATGCTGTACCCCGTCGAAGATCACGCCTTCAAGGAAGCCAGCAGCTGGGCCGACGAGTACAAACGAATTTTCAGGCTGTTCGAGCAAAACCTGAAGCGCAAGTAACTTGACCGACGAGTGCGAACCGAATGCTTTTCTGCCCTCAGTTCTCGTTCAGATTTTCTTGAACGTAATTCCCGGCTTGATCATCTCCGCGGTGGTGAGGCCCATCCAGGCTGTTGCGACAGGATGGAGTAGTACCCCGAAGGATTGTGAATGAACCGGATTCGACAGGTTCTGCCAAAACTTATCGAGCGCCTGGGGAATGGTTTCATCACCTTTAAAACTCACAAAATGCCAGGCCAGCAAAGTCGCCACTCCCGAAGAACCGCGCCGATCAGGGCCTTCGCCCCACACGCCGCTTTCTCCTTGAACCCGCATCATTCTGCGAATCGTGTTGTCGAGTTCTGTACCCAGGCGCTGGTTCAGAGCCGAATCGTTGAGCAGGTAATAAGCCGACTGAACTGCCTCTGCAACAAGGGTCATCGTCGTGAACGGCTCTTCTTGCGACTCCCTTCCCTCCACTAAGTTTGACATCTCCCCGGTGGGCCGTCGATTTTTTAGAATCCATTCAACTGCCCGCAGTGCTGCTGCACGAGAGGTTTGATCTCGTGACACGGCATAAAACTGCGCCAGGAATGCCGCTCCTGCCGCCGTAGACGCTGTCGAGGGTTTCAACAAGGGGATACCTTCTTGAATCCCGCCACCCAGGGACCCCTCGTTCTCCCCTTGGAGCTCCCAGCCCTGAATCGTCTTTTTCCATCCATTGCCCGCTCGTGCTCCCTCCAATAGGAATCGAGCATATCGAGCCAGGGCAGCCTGGTAGACCTTTCGTCTGTTCCCGTCAGCGTGAGCGACGCCACGCGCTAACGCGACCGCTGCCACACTGCTTTCGCTGAGGTCGACGTCTCCTGACGATCCCAGAGACCAATAGCCTCCTTCGTTTCCCAATGACGTCAGCTGCCGCTGCTGGCGGCCCGCAAAAGTGTCGCACCACCGCAGACCCTCTTCCATGTACTTTGCGCCGTTCTTGGTGAGTTCGCCACCCGCCATTAGCGAACGCGCGAGATTGCCTTGAAGCGAGAGAGGCGTATTCGCGACAGGCGAAATCTGGCCATTGCGAGCCGCTTCCTCGCGGGCAAGAATCCATTGGCAGATGTCGTCAAGATACGCGGTAAGCTGCTTTTTGGCAGCCTTGTCAAAAATCTTGGCTGGGAATAGGGTCTGGGTCGACACCAGCGCGATTAACATCGAAATGAAAACACCGCGAATAACATGCTGCTTCATGAAAGTCTCCGTTGGTTGAGTCTGGAGCTTGCAAACCACAGGCAGAGAAGCGCCTCACCGGGTGCACGCCCGGCTGAATCACGGCAACCTGCACAGACAGTCTTTCACTCTATACACAACCCGATGAGAAGGATCACTTCTTCAACGATTGGATGTAATCAACCAGCCGCGTCCACCGTTCTTTGCCATTACGGTCTGACAGCTCCGCCGCTTGCTTGGAAAGGCGAAGCGCTTCCTCAACATTTGCGGCCAGCATGCCTGTCTCATCCTCCAGGAGGTGGAGGATTTTTAGAAGGCGCCTGGCTGCTTCCTCTCCCCCATAGAGACGAGACACTTTGAAACGAAAGAACTCGTCAAGATCCGCGGCAGGATTGAAAGCCAGCTCCGAAAAAATCAGATAGTTCAACTCCGCCGCGGGATTTCCGGGCGAGACTTCAGCGTAGGTTACCAAGCCCTCAAGGTTGCTCGAAATTGCGTGATGAGTGACCGCTTCCATTCGCTTCCAATAGATTTCCTGTGGCGTCGTCGCTGCCTGCTCGCTCCACCGCAGCAATCCAAGTGCGTGCTTCCCTGGAGCCTTGAAAGGCGACGGCCAGATTCCGGCTTTGAGCATGGGCGCCAGTTCCCATTGGGCCAGGGCAAACTCAGGAATCTTCTGGACGAACTCCGGAGGGAACGCAGCCCTTTGGCCAGGTGGCATCGCACCCACCGAGGCAGTTTGGATCGACTCGACATCGAAGCCAGTCCCGGAAAGGTAGGCCACCCAAGCGTCCGAATTCAGCTTTCGGGTTTCGTCAGCGATAAATCCAACAAACCGGCCCAAATCTTTGGAGTACTCTGGGTCGCTTCCGCCCATTTCCTGCCGAGCCTGTTTGCAGTCCTGGGAATAGCAGACAAAAAACGGCTCGAGCTCCACGCTGACGCCCCCAAGTCGGAGATCTTGCAAAAGCCACTGCAGCCCCTGGCGGTACCACTGCCGATTCTCAATTTTTTCCGGGCACAACGTCCCCTCGCGAAATGTTCCGGTCTTATCCACTGCCCGCAGCTCGGGATGACCTTTGATCCACGCCCCAAAGTTGAACGGCTGGTCGCCTGCGGGAAGGGGGCCCCCCAATCCGTTCAGTCCAAGCCTCGGAAGAATGCGCACACCACGTTCAGCTGCATATCGCGAAAGTTCTTGCACTGCGGCGGAATCACCATGCGGCTCGCCTTGAAAACCCGAGAGCGTCAGGCCATTGAGCCTATGCTCACTCATGAAGTCCACAATGCTCTTCAGCCGGCCCAGGTAGGCCTCCCGCACGGAAGGACTCGCCTCCGCCGAAGCCGTGAGGACGTCGGGAGCAACGCGCGGCAGCCAGCTGGCACTGCCGTCCCCGTTGCGGAACCAGCGATACTTCAGCTGGGCGCGTTGCGCGAGATTCAGCTCGTTCAGCAAGACGCGACCCATTTCGACCCGCAAGTAATAGTTCATTAAGTCGTGGGCCGCATAAAGAGTTCCCACCCGATCTTTGCCGGTAACAAAAATGGTGGTCTTACCTTCCTTCCGAAAGGTCTTGAGAAGAAAACTTCCCTCGGTGAGGGCGTCCCAGTTCAGGCTATAGCCCAGCGACTTGAATGCTTTCGCCCCGGGAGAGTTCTTGTTGAAACTACCCAGATAGATCACCAAATCGTCGTTGCGAGCCTTGGTCCCTTTCGCTGGAATCGTCTTGACGCCACGCAGATGTGGTTTCAAGAACTCCAACAAGAGATTGGCAGCGAATTCGTCGTCTTCTCCGTAAACGATAGAAGCTGAGATTCCATAGAGTTCTACCAAGCCCATGACCCGGGCATTCTCCTTTCTCTGTGTCGCGAGAAAGGGAAGACAACTAAGGATTAAGAGTGGCGCAAGTCCCAGAAACCGGTAACAGGCCTGCGATACACATTTCGCCATTGCTCGCGTCCCTGCGCATCCGCTGCGTATATTCATTCTTCAATACCAGCCAGCAACAAAAAAAGCCTGGTGCGTGACCAGGCTTTATTCCACCATGATTATCGTTCAGAGAGCTATTTCTTCGCGGCAAAGCTCTTGGCGCCTTCGGCCTCGTTCTCATAGACATCGAAAACGGTGAGCAACTTCGTGACAAGCAGAATATCTTTTACCCGCTGACTCAGGTTTGAGAGCTTCATCTGTCCGCCCTGATTCCGGATGGTAGTGAACGATCCCACCAAGGCACCCACGCCTGTGCTGTCAATGTAGGAGACGTTGGCAAGGTTGATCAGGATGTTCTTCTGGCCGGCATCGAGCAACTCTTTAATCTTGTCACGGAGTGCGCCCACTTCCTCCCCGATAACGATCTTCCCCTCGGGGCTCAGCACACAAACGTCGCCCGTGGTCTTCGTTTGAAAAGAAACTGCCATGTATTTTCCCCCCTGTCGCTTGTGACGTTAGATTTATGAAACTCCCCGCAGGCCCAAACTCTCAACAAACTATAGAACATTCGTTCGTCCAAGGCAAAGTCTAACGTGGTCTGAAACCCGCCTATTGAGTGCAAGTTCCGCAGCCACTCCGTGTGTTCTATTCACCTGCCTTGCGCTTTGAGAAGGTCACTTCGCCGAATCGTGAAGGGGTGTGAAATGAGGGTTTCAACGTTGGCGACCAGGCAATGTACTGCTCCCTGGGTTTGCGTTCGATGCGATAAAGATTCAATCGCCATCTATCGCCATCCCTGGGTGGCTGATTCGAGGCTGTTACGGCCTCCTGCAGAGGCATCGAAAGTTCTACCCGCCAACCGCGGTCACGATCGTTTGAATTCTGGACTGTCCCATCCACTGTCACTGCCCACCTGGCTGGGATGTTATAACTCTGGTACGGGATGGGAACAACCGGCGTTAATACGAACAGATCGAGAAACGCTCCCAGCGGATTCACTTCAAGCTCAATGTAGTTCTTTTCGTCGCCGTCCGGATCGATGAAAATCTCGACTACTTCCTCTTGCCACAGATGCTCGTCGCGTTTCGTCATCGTTGCAGACAGGTCCGTGTCATCGCATTCGAAAGCAAAATACAGATTCGAATCGTCCCAGAGCATTTTCGCCTCGACACGACTCATAGCAGTCCCTGAGCCGTCATTGGCGTGAAAAGCTCCAGTACTCCTGGCGGTCCGCCAGGAGGGTTCATCAAATACGGCGTCAACGTTGATAGGTCCCAAGGTGCGGAGGACGGTATAGCGGCTGATGTCCGGCTTGGCGGGAACTGCTGCGGCCTGAGGCCGCCAGTGGAACAGAAACAAAGCTACGGCAGTGACAAACAGCGCGCTGCACAGCAAGTGGGAGCCCCATCCACGCATCGCTATGACCTTTTCCGGCGGCTCACTTCTTTAATACCATCCCGTTCAGCAGCTTGTGAAAACGCTCCTTCTCTGCCGGCCCAATCTCGGAGTCGGCCATGGTTGCCGTTGCCTGGCCACCGCTGACGGTAATCTTTTCTTTACGGTATATATCCTGGGTCTTGCTGTCGCCTTCCTTGACGTAACCCAGCTCTCCGAAGCCGGTCTTGACGATCTTTTCGACAACAAAACCGTCCGCCGTCTTGGTGGCAATCGTAATCTGACGATTCCAGTAGTCGTCGTCTGCCACCGACCAATTAAAATAGGAGAGCTCAACTTCGACGTCCTCTTCACTCTGACCGTGTTTGTACTTCTCTTTCTGAGTCAGCTTTTCCGTCTTTTTTGCATCGAGAGCCTGATAAACCTGCACCATAAAGTCATCCTTGGGAGCTTTCGGGACTTCAGCTTTCTTCTCCTCCTGTGCTGGAGCCTGCGGTGCCTGCCCCTTCTGCTGGTTGGCTAGAACGCACAAGCTGCCCAAGTCGATAGTCAGGGTTGTTGCCAATGCCCCGGCGAAGGCTAGCCTCCGCCAACGGACCAATAGGTGGTGGCGCATACAGATACCTCCTTAACAGTGA
>Ga0187893_10009776_pt1 | contig 14592 bp, 14 predicted proteins | sample MA1701074metaG_FD_139574 | JGI IMG/M metagenome (GOLD analysis project Ga0187893, IMG submission 139574) | White microbial mat communities from a basaltic lava cave in the Kipuka Kanohina Cave System on the Island of Hawaii, USA - MA170107-4 metaG ...
GGGTTCACGCTTGAAACGTGCGAGGCGCGTGTACGCCAGGGCTCCGTGGGGACCACGCGCCCGCGCACGCACATGGTGCTGACCGTCCGGTGCGAGGAGCGCGAGTTCCTGGCCGACGTGGGATTCGGAGGAGACGGCCTCGTCGAGCCGCTCGCGATCGACGGGAGCGTGCACGACCAGAGCGGCGTATCTTATCGAGTCGCGACCGAGGGTGCGCTCTGCGTCCTCCAGCGGCAGGTCGCAGGCCGGTGGGAAGATCTGTACGCCGTACTTCCCGATCCGGTCCTTCCGATCGACTTCGAGATGGCGAACTGGTTCACAAGCACCCACCCGCGCAGCCCCTTCGTCCTGAACGTGACGGCCCAGCGGATCACGAACGGCACGCGGCACATTCTGCGAAACCTCACGTATACGGCCGCGCGTGGTTCCGAGATCGGCAGCCCGCGTGAGATCATGCGGGCGGAGCTCGTGCCTCTTCTCCGGGATGTGTTCGGCCTCGACGTGCCGGACGATGCGAGGTTCAAGGCACTAGACTAAGAGTAAGACTAAGTCGCGATGAGCGCCGATCAACCGCTTACCAGAATCGGTCGGCACGAGATAGTCCGCCTCCTGGGGCAGGGCGGCATGGGCTCGGTCTACCTCGCCCGAGATCCGCTGATCGGCCGCTCCGTCGCGCTCAAGCTCATCAGCCAGGGCCTCGACGACCCGCGGGCCCGCGAACGATTGGCTCGCGAAGCGAAAGCGGCCGGTCACCTCCATCATCCCAACATCGTGACGGTATTCGACGTGGGCGAGCACGACGGTCAACTGTTCATCGCGATGGAATACGTTCGCGGTGAATCGCTTGCCGGGCTGCTCAGGAAGCGGACGCTCGTGACTCTGGCCGAACGCCTGAGTCTCGTCGAACAAGCGTGTGCCGCCCTCGCGTACGCGCACCGCGCCGGCACCGTTCACCTCGACATCAAGCCCGACAACCTGATGATCGACGAGGAAGGACACCTCAAGATTCTCGATTTCGGAATCGCACGGGTGTCCGGCGACGAGAGCACCCGGACATCCGGGTCAGGCACGCTGCGCTACATGTCGCCGGAACAGCTCACGGGCGGATCGCTCGATCATCGAAGCGACGTGTTCGCGCTGGGGTGCGTGCTCTACGAGATTGTGAGCGCGGTGCCGGCGTTCGACGGCAGCGTCAAGGATGTCGTGGCCCGCGTGCTGGCGGGTGATCCCGTGCCGCTCGAGTCATTGCTGCCAGGCGTCGATCGCGAACTCTCCAGTCTCGTCGCGCGAATGCTGACGCGCGAACCAGACCAGCGGCCGGCCGACCTCGCGCAGGTCGGCCGTCAGCTCGCCGCGATTCGCGTCCGGCTCGCCGAGGATAAGCCGGCGGTCGCTCGAACAGCGCCGGACGCTGACCGACCGCCGCAAGTGCGGCGATGGGCGTGGGCGGCGGGAGTCCTCGTGCTCGGTCTGGCTGTTGCGTCCGTTTTGTGGCGTGCGTCGAGCGGTCGCGCCGAGCGCGCTGCAGAAAGCGAGGCGCGCCCGCCCTCCACCGAAGCCGCGCCGGCCCCCACAGTCACCGATCCGCTTCCTGCACCACCTCCCGCCAGTCCCGGCGCGATGGATGGACGAAAGGAGCCGTCTCGCGACGACCGCCGGGTCGCTCCCGACGCGCGGAATTCGCGCAGCAGACGCCAGATGGCTGGAGGTGTGGACCCTGCCGCCGCTCCGGCACCTCTCGTGTCGCCTCAGCCCGAGACGACTCGGACCGGCGTACCGTCCGTCGGGCAGCCGCTCCCTGTCGAACCGAAACTCCCGGTCGCACCCGAACCCGCGCCGACGCCGCCCGCCCCGCCGATCCCCGAGAAGGCCACCGCGCCGCCCGCGAGCGTTCCGAGTCCGCCGCCGGCGTCCACGACGACGGCGCCAACCGACGAAGCGGCCATTGCCGCCACGCTCCGACGGTACGAAGCGGCCTACGAGAACCTCGACGTCAACCTGGTCCGTGATGTCTATCCGACGTTGACGCAGGAGCAGGTCGAGCGCCTGACCCGGGACTTCGCAGCGCTGAACAGCTATCGTCTGGATTTTTCGGCGGTGAAGGTAAGCATCACGGGGGACACTGCCGTCGTGACGTGCACGATCATCCGTCAGATCGCGCCGCGGGTGGGGCGTGCGGCTGGGACGACGACGCCGACGACGATGCGGCTTCGCAAACAGGGCGGAACGTGGGTTATTGAACGGCTCGGCGCGCGGTAACTAAAACGCGAAATCGATCCCGATGACCGGGGTGACGCGATCTCGAAGCCCCGCCTCCGACAGCGGGAACAGGAGGTTCAAGGAAACGAGCAAGGTCCGCCAGGGGTTGAACCGCAGACCCGCCGCCCCGAGAAACAGATCCAGGTTGCCGGATTGAAACTGGAGCTCGCGTCGCACGGTGGTTTGCACCGTGTCGGGTCTTACCCCACCCCCACCGCCGCCTCCGCCGCCGCCCCCGCCGGTCCCGGTGCCACCCACGGTGAACTGGTAAGTCTTCTCGACCGCGCGCATGCGACCCGCATCCAGCAAGGTTCGAGTGAGGACATCAAAGGCCAGGGTGGCGCGCGGCGACAACGTCAGGTCGAACCCGACGGCGGACGTGATCTCGTCGCTCAGCGACACCCCCGGAAGCGCACCCTCGCTCGAGAACGTGTATCCCACGTTCACGTGGGGCGCCAGCGGCCCTCGCGCGATCGAGGCAATGAGGAAGGGCTTGACCTGCACGCCGCCGGTACCCAGCAGGTTGGTCTCGTCGCCCGTCGGGACGCGCACGTCGAGCGCCGCGCCGAAGCCGCCTGCCGCCGATCGGACGAACAGGTACTTCGCTCGAACGACGATGTCGCCAAGGCCGGCCGCTTCTCCCGACTGGGCGAACAGCCGTCGATCGGGGTCGGACCCTTCGAACGTGTGCGTGCCCGGTTCGTTCGCCGTCGACAGGCGCTCGATGCGCGCCAGGACGCTCGCGTCGAGCCCCACCCGTACGAAGGGGATGGCCGCGGCCAGGTCGAACCGATCGGTCACGCCGTAGTTGGCGAACACGACCATCGTGTCGGTGACCAGATCGAGCGCGAGCGCCGCCTCCACCAGATCCCCCTCGAACGATGGGGTGAGGAGCGATCCGTCCGGCGTGAGGGTCTGTGTGCCGCGCCCGCAGCAGTCGATGTGGCGCACGTAGAACTTCGTGTCCCGCTGCCTAAGATCGTTGCCTTCGAACGTGTCGTAGGTCGCGTGCTGATACGAGAAGCCGAGGCTTAGTTTTCCGCGGCCGATCGTCAGCGCGCGTTCGGCGAAGACCGGGCCGAAGCTCTCGGTGTTTCGACTGAACGTGCCGAGTCCGGGGTCGAGCGTATAGGAGAAGCCGCCCGAGGGCGAACCCAGGGGATACGTCGAGAGCAGCGAAAGGAGCGCCTGGTTGAACTGCCCCGGCACCTCGAGCTGGTCGACGCCCGGCCGAAAGTGCGCCTGGTGGTTCGGTTGACCGGAGCGTTCATCCGGAAGCAGCACGATGGTTTCGCCGAGAAGGCGAGGGAGGATCTCGGAGAGCGGCAGCGCCTGCGCGCGTGCGACCGTCGGCACCGCGAGCAACGCCGCAATACAGCCCGACAGGAACGCTCGATCGGCGCGCATGGAGCGTCAGAAAACGTATCACAGCTCCGTCTGCCTCCGCAGCGCCCGCTTCGCGTCCACTCCGAATTCCGGCTTGTCCTTCTGACCGCCGATCCGGATCGGGATGACGGTCTCACCGTTGCGCCTGAACCAGAGATCAGCCAGACGAGCCAGCACCGCCTTCCAGCCTGTCGTCATCTGCGAGAGAGACGCATCGGTGATGAGGAAGCCCTCGAAGTTCAGGGCTTCGCTCCGCAGGTGGAACGTGCCGGACAGCCGGACCCGGGCGCCCGGGACCGAGAACGTCAGCGTCGAGAAGCGCATCGCGCCGCCGGCGAGCGAAAGGCGCCCGACACGTTCGATACGACCCGGTCCCCGGGGGGCGGCGTCTCGTTGGCGCTGATCCCTCGCCCGCGCTGGCTGAGCGTCGAGACCGCCTTCTGAACGTCGAAATCGTCGAACCGCGCGGAGGCGAGCTCGAACGTGCCGTCGAGCCGAAGCCGATCGATGACGTCTGGCTCGCCCGGCGGCAGCTCCATCCGCGCCAGCACGCGCACGTCGCCCGTCATCGGCGGGCGCGATCCCCTGACCGCAAGCCGCAGCACATCTTCGAGGCGCGCGCGCTCGACCTTCATGTCCAGCTTGATCAGCCGCCCTTTGACGTCTCGGGCTCGGACACGCGGCCGCTGGTGGCGATGTGAGACTGGCCGAGCACGGCGCGGACGCTGTTGAGAATCGTGTCGCCGCTCGTGCCGTCCACGACCGCGTCGAACTCGGTCGTGAGCGGCATCGGGTTTTTCGCCGACGTCAATGCGAACGCCGGCGTCTCGGTCCGGCCGCGGACCTCGAGGCGCTCGAGTGGGCCCGCGAACCGGCCGGTGGACGTCAGGATCCCCGAGATGCCCCTGAAGACGCCAAGGTCGGCATCCTTGAAGAGGTATTCGCCGGCGACACGGGTCAGTCCCGGGTCGCGGCGGATCCAGCGTTCGATCGCGCCGTGCGCCCTGACGTCGCCCGGCGGCGTCGGGATCGACAGGGTCGCGTCGAAGCGCGTCGGCCCCTCGAGGCTGGCGTCCGCCAGCACGACGCGGTGGATGTCGTAGATACGCGGCAGCTTCGCCGGGTCCTTCGACGCCACCTCGAGCCGGGCTTCTTCCGCGATCAACTCGCGGACGATGGCCGGGCTGCTGATCCAGGCAGGGTCCGGGGCGTCTGCATCATCTCTATTGTCCTGGTCGTCCGGGCCATCGGGCGCGCCGGCCCCGGGTCCTACGCGGACGCTGACGCCCTTCAGCCGGACCGACTCGATGCGACGCGGCTGGCGGAACAGCCCAAACGGTCCGGCATGGACCTCGAACGTCTCGATCTCGATGAAAGGGGCGGCGTCACGGTGCCGCCGCAGCGGGAGACCAGCGCCATCAACGGAGAGGGTCGGCAGCGGATGGGCGCCGAAATCGCGAATGTCGACGTCGCTCTCCAAGCGCTCCGTGAGGAATAACTCCATCCGCTCGCGGAGCGCTGCGGGATGCACGAAGCTCAACAGCACGAGCGTAAGCGCGGTCACCACGGCGGCGACCGCACTGAGCAGCAGCACCCAGGCGCGCCTGCGCATCGGCTCGATCTCAGCAAGGTGGATGCCGGCGCCGGCATGATGGGTCTCGGTGGCTTTACCAGCGCGTGGGGTCGACGGCGCGCGGGTCTGGAAGAGCACCGCGGGGCCGGAACACGCGGCTCCGCTCGGTACTCTGTCGCACCGCGGCGGTCAGGGTATTTGCAACTCACCCACTTTCTGAACGGGCGGCACCAGAACAGTCGCGATGCCGGACGCCCCTTTCGTGGCAGACCGCCGCGGAAAACTCGCTCCGCCGCCGTGTTCCCTCTGACGCTCATCCGGCCCCGCTTCACAGACCCGCGCCCCGTCGATCCCCACGCGCTTGATACGCGGCGTGGCGTGCCGGCTGCCGCCGCGATAGGGAGCGGCGCCGCTGCAGTGCGCAGCCGGAACGCGCGCGAAGCGAGGTTTCCGCGTCGACTCTCGTGACCACGATCCGTGACGTTCGGAGAGCCCGTGACGGTGCAGGCCGTGTACGGGCCAAGCCGGAAAAACCCCTAGTCGACGCGCAAGCGGAAGAGGAGCGAGCGGCGCGCGCGTTCCCGGCGCCGGCTCCCGGCGGCGGCAGCCGGCATGCCGCGCCGCTAGCGTCGGGGCAGCATCGCTGGATTCTCTCGCGAGGATTCCGGACTGTGCACAGTCACGGCCCCATGATGTTCGCGACTGAGATAAGCTCTCGTCATGGCCTGGGGCTGGTTGCGTGTCATCGAAACGATTGGCGATCTCGTCGACGTCGGGCGAAAAGTCCGGCGCGCCAGCTCGGCGGTCAGAGGAGACGGCGACGAGATCCAGCGCGCCGAGCCTCAGGGACTCAGCTCCGCGCTCGGGCAGATGGAGACGCGGCTGACCGGAGTGCTGATCGGCGCCCTGCAGGAAGCCTTCGAGCGCGATCGCATGCGGCTCGAGCTCGAGCGGGAACAGGTCGAAGCGGAACGGCGCCGGGCGCAGGAGGCGCTTCGGCTCGAGGCCGATCGGCAGGCGGCCGAGCGCGCGCTCGAAGAGCGCCGCCTGACGATGATCGCCGCGCTGGCGCTGTGGATCACGTCGGCCGCCGTGGCCGTCTGGTTGCAGGGGATGCGCGCGCCGCTCGCGCGCGTGCCGCTCGGCCTCGGATGGGCCTCGCTCATCGGCGCGATCGCGTTCGCGTCCGCCTCGCGAGGACCACTGGCGCAGGGTTTCCTGCTCGGCGGCTTCGCTCTGATCGCCCTCGCCGTGGTGCTCGCGCTATGAGGCCGGGGGCCAGGGACCAGGGGCCGGGGATCCGGAGCGCGGAGCTCATCACCGACTACGACCTTCATCTCTTCAATGAAGGCACCCACGTCAGCATCTACGACAAGCTCGGGGCGCACCTGGTGACGGAGCCGGAGCCGGGGACGCACTTCGCCGTCTGGGCGCCGAACGCGAGCCGCGTGCGGCTGATCGGCGACTTCAACGGCTGGAACGGGAGCGGCTGGGAGCTGGAACCGATCGGGGCGAGCGGCATCTGGCGGCGGTTCGCCCCCGGCGTGGCCGCCGGCGTCCGCTACAAGTATGAGATCTTCCCGCGCGGGACCGCCGTCGCGCTCCAGAAGGCCGACCCGTACGGCTTCTTCTTCGAGGTGACGCCCGCGACCGCGTCGGTTGTCTGGGACATCGATCGGTATATGTGGCGGGACGACGACTGGATGCGCGGCCGTGCGGAGCGCAACTCCTGGCTGGATCGCCCGGCCACGATCTACGAAGTGCATCTCGGCTCGTGGCAGCGGGCGCCGGGGGAGGGGAACCGGTTGCTCACATACCGCGAGCTGGCCGATCGGCTGATCCCGTACGTGCGATCGCTCGGCTACACGCACATCGAGCTGCTGCCGGTGATGGAGCATCCCTTCACCGGATCCTGGGGCTACCAGGTGATCGGCTTCTATGCGCCGACGAGCCGCTTCGGTCCGCCGGAGGACTTCAAGTACTTCGTGGACCAGTGCCACCAGCACGGGATTGGAGTGATCCTCGACTGGGTGCCCGGGCACTTTCCGACCGACGCGCACGGCCTCGGCCGGTTCGACGGCACGGCGCTCTACGAGCACGCCGATCCGCGGCAGGGCGTCCACCGCGACTGGGGGACGCTCATCTTCAACTACGCGCGCCACGAGGTGCGCAGCTTCCTCCTCGCCAACGCGCTGTTCTGGCTGAAGGAGTACCACGTGGACGGCCTCCGCGTGGACGCGGTCGCGTCGATGCTCTACCTGGACTACTCGCGCGGGGCCGAGGAATGGGTGCCGAACGCGTTCGGCGGCCGCGAGAACCTGGACGCGATCGACTTCATGCGGCAGCTCAACACGCTGACCCACGGCGAAGCGTCCGGCAGCATCACGGTGGCCGAGGAATCGACGTCGTTTCCGGCGGTGAGCCGTCCGACGTACCTCGGCGGCCTCGGGTTCACCTACAAGTGGAACATGGGGTGGATGCACGACATCCTGAAGTACGTCTCGGCGGACCCGGTGCACCGCCGATGGGAGCACCGGCACATCACCTTTTCGATGTTGTACGCCTTCTCCGAGAATTTCGTGCTGCCGTTCTCACACGATGAAGTCGTGCACGGGAAGGGCGCGATGATCGCAAAGATTCCGGGTGACGCCTGGCAGAAAGCGGCGACGCTCCGCGCGCTCTACGGCTACATGTTCGTTCACCCGGGCAAGAAGCTGATGTTCATGGGGAGCGAGTTCGGCCAGGTGCGCGAGTGGAACCACGATCGGAGCCTGGATTGGCACCTGCTGGCGGACGACGACGGGTTTCACGCGGGGATCAAGCGCTTCGTCAACGATCTCAACTTCACGTACCAGCGCGAGCGATCGCTGCACGAGCTGGATTTCGACCCCTCTGGATTCCAGTGGATCGACTGCAACGACAGCGAGAACAGCGTCGTCTCGCTGATGCGTCGCGGGCGGGATCCGCACGACTTTACGGTGGCGCTCGTGAACTTCACGCCGATCGCGCGCTACGCCTACCGAATCGGCGTGCCGTCGGGCGGGCGGTACGAGGAGATCTTGAACAGCGATTCGGGGTGGTACGGCGGAGGGGGCGTGGGCAACCTGGGCGGTGTCGAATCCGACCGGATGCCGTCACACGGCCATCCGCACTCGCTGTCGGTCACGCTGCCACCGCTCGGGTTCGTGCTCTTCAAGCCGAGGCGGTCCGGCTGAAGCCGGACGCTACGGGTGGACAGGGCTGCTGAAGCTGGACGCTACGTCGTGGACAGGGACTCGATCGCTCTCCACTGTCCCTCTGTGACCGGCATCACCGAGAGGCGCGACATCCGGACGAGGAGGAAGTCGTCGAATCGTCCGTCCCCCTTGATCTCTTTCAACGTCACCGGCCGCGCGAGCTTGCGTTCGGGCACGACGTCCACCGCGTACCGTTTCCCGGACGTATCCTCGGGGTCGGGGTACGCGTTTCCATCCGCCTTCATGACGCCGACGACCGCCTTCTCGTCGCCGGTGTGGTAGTAGAAGATCAGATCGCCCTTGGCGACCGATCGGAGGTGCTTCTGCGCGAGCGGGTTTCTGACGCCCGTCCAGGACGTCCGGCCATCCTTCCGGAACTGATCGAAGCTGTAGTGGGTGGGCTCTTCCTTGAAGAGCCATCGATTGGCTGCCATGCCTCGGAATTCTAAACCACGTCCCGCTCGCGGCGTTTGGGAGCACCTGCGGCTCACGGATCGGATTCGTCCCGGCCTCCGCGTGCTCTTCGTCGGGATCAATCCCGGCGTCCGCTCGGCGCTGACGGGCCACCACTTCGCGGGGTACTCGAACCGGTTCTGGAGGCTGCTCCACGAGGCGGGACTCGTCCCGCGTCCCGCGACATGTGTGGATGATGTCTGTCTGCCGGATTGGGGCTACGGGATCACCAACCTCGTCGCGCGGCCGAGCCCCGGCATCGACGAGCTGAAGCCGGCAGAGTACACCGACGCGCGCGACGCGCTCCTCCGAAAGATCCTCCGCTACGCGCCGGAAGTCGTTGCCCTGGTCGGCGTGACGCTCCATCGCGCGTTGTTCCCGGAGCGAGGGAAAGCGCCCATCGCGCTGGGCCCGCAGGACGAATGGCTGGGCGGCGCGCGGGTGTTCGTGCTGCCGAACCCGAGCGGCCGGAACGCGAACTACAGCTACGCCGAGATGCTCGCGGCGTTCCGCGGGCTCAGGCCGGCAGCCCTGAAGGGCTGCGCGCTCCCGGCAGCCGTACGGGGCCGCGCTACTTCTTCTTCGCTGCGCGCTTCCGCTTCGCGCGCGTCCAGTCCACCTCGAACACGTTCGCGAGCCGCTTCACGAGCCGGGCGTCGCGGATGACGATGCCGACCTCGCGCCGCTCGTCGAGCTCGGGCTTGCGCAGGCTCTGGCTGCCGACGAACGCCCGGCGTCCGTCGCGGACGAGCGCGACAGCCGCTGGCACGCGTTCTCCGGACTGACGACGAGCCCGCGCCGGCTCGGCTTGAAGTTCTGCCGGTTCGAGTCCGCCTCGATGAGCCGCGCCGCCTCTGCGATCAGCTTCCTGCTCCGCGTCACGACGCCGAAGCTGCGGCTCATCTGCATGTCCAGGCCGGTGTAATTGAACCCCATCACGTACAGGCGCCGCGCGTCGATCACGAGCCGCTTGCCGTGGTAGCGGACGAGGTCGTCGTCGGTGCGCGCGACCGTGACGCCCGCTTTGAGCAGCCGGTGCTCCAGCTTGCGCAGCTCCTTCTCACCGCCGCGGTTCGTAGGCGCGATGACGCGCGCACCGCGACGCCGCGCGAGACAGCCGACTTGAGCGCCTTTTCGACGGGCGCGAGATCGAGGCGGAAGATGACCGCGTCGACGCTTTTCCTGGCGTGCCTGATGGCCCGGACGAGTGGCGCCGCGCCTTCGTCTGGCTGGACGATGAGTCGCATGAGCCGCAGATTTTACAATGATGACGGGATTCGAGGAGCGCGGGCCTCTTAGGCCCGCGGATCGTTCAGCGACCGTGATTGAAGGGGGCAACAGAGATGAAGAAATCCGTGACGGTCTTGGCGGCATTCGTGGGAGGCGCAGCGGCGGCGCATCTCGCGGCGGCTCGTCAGCCTGAGGCGCCCGCGCGCGTCTTTCAGAGTCCCGGCGGGACGACGCTCCGGGTCCTGCTGGATCAGACCGACCTGAAGGGAACCGAAGTGGAAGTCGCCGAGCTGACGTTCCGGCCGAACAGCGATTCTGGCGACCATCAGCACGGCGTCGTCGAGACGTTCCACGTACTCGAGGGGGAGTTGGAGCACGTGGTCGATGGCCCGGAGCGTGAGGCTGTCCCCGGGCATGGTGGGAACCGTGCGGCCGCCGGCCCAGGTTCGCCACAAGACGGGCGCGGCCGGTGCGAAGACGCTCGTCATCTGGGTGCCAGGTGGAGAGATTGCGCGCGTCACCTCGCGATGGCGCGCGCAGCCGGACGGCAGATAGAATGTAGCTGCGGCGTTTCCAGGTCAGAGACATGGTGCTGAAACGAGCTTCTCGACCGGCGCTGCGCCCGTTCGTCGAGGCGCTCTGGTCCACTGACGAGACGGCTGAGCCGACGCCTGCCGCGTCGCGGCGTGAGCACGTCCTGCCAACCGGCCGGATGCACCTAGTCATCCGACTCTCCGACGATCCACTGCGTCTGTTCGACGGCACCTGCGATGTATCGGGCAGAATCGTCGGTATCTCAATCGTCGGCGGTGCGCGGGATTCGTTCTACATACGGGAGGTCTCGAAGCCGCTCAGTTCCGTTGGCGCCCAGCTTCGTCCCGGCGCGGCCCAGGCGCTGTTCGGTATGCCGGCGGACGAACTGGCGGGACGACATACGCCTCTCGAGGATCTGTGGGGTCAGGCTGCGGGATCGATGCGGGAGCATCTCTCGGAGCTTCGTTCTCCCGAACAGCGGCTCGATCTCTTCGAAGCCATGCTGGCGGCGCGGCTTCCGAGGGCTCGCGGGCTTCACCCGGCCGTGGCGCAGGCGCTCGAGGGCGGATTCTTACCTTCTGTCCATGAGGTGGTACGCCGAAGCGGGTACAGTCATCGCACGTTCATCTCGCTGTTTCACCGCGCGGTCGGGCTTACGCCGAAGCTGTATTGCCGCGTGCTCCGCTTTCAGCGGGCCCTGCGTCGAGTCTCCGCGGGCACCGCATCGTGGATCGACGTCGCGCTGGCCGCTGGCTACAGCGACCAGGCGCATTTCAGCCGGGAGTTCCGGGAGTTCGTCGGGGTCACGCCAACCATGTACCGTCAGATCGCGCCTCGATTTCAGCACCACGTGCCGGTCGACACCCTTCAGCGCTGAATCTGGGGTCAAATTCGTTCAAGACCGGAGGGCGGCCTTCGCCCTATCGTGCGCCTGAGCGGTTTCGCTCGAGAGGAGGAACGCGATGGCGGTCCACGAACTGTTTGCCTATATCTGCTGCCGGAATGCGGCCGCGGCCATTGACTTTTATGCCAGGGCCTTCGGCGCGCGCGAGAAATTCCGCCTGACCGAGCCGAGCGGTCGAATCGGCCATTCCGAGCTGGACTTTGATGGCACGACGCTCATGCTGGCCGACGAGTTTCCCGAGTACGGGATCACGGCGCCGGATCCGGCGCGCGGGACGGCTTTCACCATTCATATCCACGTCGACAACGCAGACGAGGTCATTCAGCGTGCCGTAAAGGCCGGCGCAGCGATCGAAATCGCGCCGAGGGACGAGTTCTACGGCGAGCGCACCGGCTGCATTCGGGACCCTTTTGGTCACCGGTGGAACATCGGACACCACATCGAAGACGTCTCCTTTGCGGAGATGCAGCGTCGCTACACCGAGCTGCTGCGGGAGAAAGCCTGAAAGATTCACCGCCCGTGCGCGCGCCAGCCCTCCGCCGTCCAGGCCTGCGCCGCCCGGACCGTCAGGCCGGGACGTTTGACGCTGATCTCCAGCCTGTCGGGAGCGATGAGCGACTCCGGGCGTGAATAGACGATCTGGTACTGGCTTCGGAGCTCCGCCGCTAGACTCTGCAGCCGATCCGAGAGGGCCATGCTCGTCAGCAGATGCTCGCGCCGCCCGCCGGTCTCCCGCGCGCCTTTTTCCAGCGTGAACTCGCGCTCCCACCTCGCGCTGTCGAAGAGAGGAGTCGCCGGCTGGTCGAAGAGGAACGAGTGCAGCGTGGCGCCCGTCCTGCGAACTTCGTCGAGCACGGTCTGATGGTACCGGTCGCTGAACTCCGGCCCCTCGGTTGTGATCGCGACGATGATCGGCCGGCGTCCCTCCCGCTTCCGCAGCGCCCGCGACGAGTCGATGATCGCGTCGAGCAGATAGGCGCCGGTCCCGGACCGGGCGAACAGATGTCCGACGGCTGCCTCCTGCCGGATCGGATCGCGCGAGAAATCGACGAGAAGTGCGGGACGCTCGCCGAATTCGTACAGGGCGATTTCCTGGGAGCCGTTCATTCCTCGGAAGAACGATCTGAGGGCCGTTCGAAGGTCGTTGAGGTGAGGCCGGACGGCCTCGCTGGTGTCGACGAGGACCGCGATCTGCAGGGGGTCGGTCGCGCGCTTGACGTCGAGGATCTCTCGCTCGACGCCCTTCTCGCGGACGACGAAGTCACCCGACGTGAGGGCGGTGACCGGCGCGCCATCCTCGTTCAGCACGCTCGCGTAGATTGAGCGATCTTCCGTCGGCTCCCACGCGGAGGCGGCGTGGGCGCCAACGATGATGGCCAGGGCAATGAGGACGCGTGGCACGACAGACATGAGCTCCTCCATCGAGAGAAGCGAATGCTGGGGGGCCAGCGCACTTGCGCCTCGCCTCGTCTCGATTCGAATGCAGGCGCCTATCTGGTATGACGTCTCAAACCGGGCCGTGGTTTCAATGCTCGCGCAGAGCGCCTAAACGGACCTGGTCCGAGTTCCGTCTAAGTCTCCATGCGGCGGACCGTTATCTCGACAGGCGTGCTGGTGGCCGTCATCGTCGTCCCGTCCGCGGCGGCCCAATCGGCGCCGGATCTCCCGACTCAGGTCGCAACCGCTCGAGCCGAGCTTCGACCGCAGCGAGCCGCCCAGCCGCCCGTCATCGACGGCATTCTGGACGATGACGCGTGGCGCGGCGGGGCGCTCGAGACCGGCGAGTGGCTCTCGTACAACCCCCTGCATGGAAATGCGATCCCGCAGAAGACGCTGGTGTGGATCTCGTACGACGCCGACTACCTCTATTTCGCGTTCCAGTGCGACGACCCGGAGCCCCGCGGGATCAAAACGTCGATCACGCGCCGCGACAACATCTGGTCGGATGATTGGGTCGGTCTCAGCCTCGATGCCCTCGGCACGGGGCAGGTCTCGTATCATCTGATGGTGAACCCGAGCGGCGTGCAGCTCGACATGCTGAACAGCGCCGCCGGCGGCGAGGACCAGTCGCCTGACTTCGTCTGGGACAGCGCCGGACGGCTGAACGAATCGGGCTACGCCGTCGAGATGCGGCTCCCCCTGCAGACGATTCGCTTTCGAGGCGGCAGCGACCTCCGCATGGGCATCCTGTTCTGGAGGCGCGTCAGCCGCGCGGGCGTGTCCGTTTCGTGGCCGCCGCTCGAACCCGGCAAGTGGGTCTTCGAGAAGCACGCGTCGCTGCGCTTCGCCGAGCTCCAACCCCGTCTGACGCGCGAGGTGATCCCGTCCACGACCTACGCGCGTCACGAGGTCAGAGAGTCGCCTGTTCTCTGGGGCAGCGCAGACGATGAGCTCGACTTCGGCCTCAGCGGGAAGTACGGAATCACCTCCACGATCACGCTCGATGCGACGATCAACCCGGACTTCAGCCAGGTCGAGAGCGACGCGTTTCAAGTGGAAGTCAATCAGCGCTTCCCGATCTTCTTCTCAGAGAAGCGTCCGTTCTTCATGGAAGGCGCCGGCATCTTCACGCTCGCGGGCCAGGGGAACGACAACAGCCTTCAGAGCGCCGTCCACACGCGCCGCATCGTCGATCCGGTGTTCGGGGCAAAGCTCACGGGCAGCCTTGGGCGGTTCGCCTTCGGCACTTTGACGGCGCTCGATCAGGCACCTGGACGCGATGTGGATCCCGACGATCCGGATGTCGGCAAGGATCGGCTGGTCAACATCCTGCGCGGGCAATACAGCCTCGGGCCGAGCAACTACCTTGGCGCGCTCGTCATCGATTCGGAGTTCGCGGGCGGATTCAACCGGGTTCTGGGGACCGATCTGTCGTGGCGAGTCAACGACACACAGCGCATGAGCGGCTTGCTGCTCGGCTCGGCCACGCGCCAGCCGCACGCAGAAACCACGACGACCGGCATCGGCGCGCAAGCCGGCTACGAGTACTCGACGCGCAAGCTCGTGCTGGTCGGATA
>Ga0187893_10009778_pt1 | contig 14589 bp, 11 predicted proteins | sample MA1701074metaG_FD_139574 | JGI IMG/M metagenome (GOLD analysis project Ga0187893, IMG submission 139574) | White microbial mat communities from a basaltic lava cave in the Kipuka Kanohina Cave System on the Island of Hawaii, USA - MA170107-4 metaG ...
GATCAGCACGGCCTCCGTCCGCTTGGGTTTCGGCGCAGGAATTAGAAACTGCGCAAACCGCATCGCGAGCAGCCCGAGGCCGAAGAGAGCCCCGAACCCCATGACGGCTTGACTCAGAAACCGGCGTCGCCCGATATCATCGTGAATGATCGCCATAAACTACCTGTGATGAGTCACGAGTGATCAGTGACGAGTGACAAGCACGGTCACCTTCAGCGCTGGTCACTTGTCACCTGTCACTCCTCACGAATATCCCTTCTCCCCGTGCAACGTCAGATCGAGCCCGATCGTCTCCCCTTCAGGATCCACGCGCGGAGTCAGGATCAGTTGAAGCCCTTTCAACAGGACAGCCGTCATACCGGCCGTGAAGACCCAGACAACCAGCACGGCGACCCCTTGGACGAACAGTTGATAGGGATAACCATTAAACAACCCGTCGTTGCCGTCCGGGTTCACCGCGGTGGAGGCGAATAGCCCGGTCGCGATCATCCCCCAGGTCCCGCCGACGCCGTGGATGCCGAACACATCGAGCGAGTCGTCATACCCGAGAATCGGTTTGACGAAGTTGACCACCATGTAGCACAGTCCACCCGCTCCAACCCCGATCACTATCGCCGAGAGCGGGTCCACATAGCCGGCCGCCGGGGCGATCGCCACCAATCCCGCCACCGCCCCGCTGATACTTCCCAGCGCGGTCGGTTTCTCCCGCTGAATCCATTCCGCCGCCAACCAAGCCAATGCCGCGGCGGCAGCCGCCACTTGAATCGCCACTACAGCACCGGCCGTCGTCGCCATCGACGCGAGCCCACGGCCGCCTGCGAACCCGAACCAGCCGACCCAGAGGAACGCAACTCCGCAGACCGAGAGGGGCAGATGATTGGGCTTCATCTCCGTTCGGCCGAAGCCGCGACGGGGTCCGATCATGAGGGCCGCAACTAGAGCCGTGACTCCCGCCGTGATATGAATGACCGCTCCGCCGGCATAGTCGAGGCTGCCCAGGTTCGCCAGCCACCCGCTCCCCCAGAGCCAGTGGGCCACGGGCCGGAAGACGAGGGCGACCCAGCCGATTCCGAACAGCAGGAAAAATCCCAATCGAAGCCTTTCCACGCAGGCCCCGGTGATCAGCGCGAGCGCGAGCGCCCCGCCGAGCCCGTGGCTGCTCAGGAACGCCAATGCCTGTACGCCTCGGTCTCCGCCGATCCCGGGGGATTCAGGCCCGGAAAATACGCGCCACGACAACAGGCCTTCGACCGAGGCCAGGACCAGTGCGATCAAAACCAACCCCATCGTGTTCAGCACGTTTTTCCTGCGCACCATTCCCCCATAGAACAGCGCCACGCCTGGAAGGGTGAGCATCACTAGCGCCGAGGAGATGAGCAACCAGGCCGTCTGGGTTGTCGAGGACAAGCGTGCGCACCTTGTTAGCCTTCGTTCAACTCGCAGACAAACTGCGAGCCCGATACATGGGGACGAGGCACAGCAACTTCGATGCCACATTGTCCCGGCCGATTTCTCCTGAGAAATCAAGAGGGGTGGAAAGACGGAGAGAATGGGATCGAACAATTTTGTATGAGAGCCGACAAAGTTGCAGGGCCCGCTTTCGCGAACGATTCTGTCCCATCCTGCCCCTTTCCCTATCAGAAGGTGTCCAAGGAATTGGACACCACAAGCGTTTGAAAGAGTTCACAAAAATTTCGAACGCTCGGCATCTGTCCAAAGATGGGGACAAACGGCGTCAATGACCCTTCTCATTTCCGGATTTGCCAGGACGAGCTAACTCATTGGCCGGCCGTAGAAATTGTCTGAGAATTGTTCGAGCCGCATGATCGGCACGCCAATTGCGGTTCTACCTCGCCGCTGGTGGAGGGCGGGGTACATAGGACCGGCCTCCAACACCCTGACCCGTCTGAAAGGACGGCCCCTCCGCCGGCACTTAACCATCAGGCGCAAGGCAAAAGGCAATGGGCGATAGGCCGGTTTTTCTTACCCATAGCCCCGCGCCCAGTGCCCATAGCCCTGTTGTCATGTGTATGAAAGGAGGCCGAGTCATGAGGTGGAAAGTGAAACATTCACGCAGACGGAGCGCGCAGCGATGCGCGCTCAGCCTGCAGGCGTTGCTCTTCGCGGGTAGCCTGGCGGCAGCGCCGGCGATTTTCGCGGCGGGGGCGGGTGAACCATCGCATGAGGGTCATGCCGCTCCCGTTTCCATGCCGGGCTGGACCCAGACGTTGAAGGGCCAGACGGTCGTAGAAGATGCCATCGAGGGACGGGCCGAACGATCGGAAAAGATCGAGATGCAGCATCACCGCTTGATGCGTCGGTTTGAGGAGCAGGCCCAGCAGGACGCACAGGCCCAGACGACGTCCGGTGCATTCAACGGCATGTCCATGATGCACCAGTACATGGGGCAGGACGGGTCGAGTTTCCTGCTCGCCGTGGACCCGCAGGCCGAGCTGGTCGGTATGCAGGGGGCGAAGTGCCCGGCGGGGGTCCCCATCAGGCAATTCGACATCTCGATGATCAACGCCGAGATCACCCTGAACCGATGGCTCGACTTCTATCCGGGCTACATGTATGTCCTCACGGAAAACGTCGACAAGGTCCGGGCCGAGGAAGCGAAAAACAAGACCGCTCGGGAAAAAGATGGGTTCGATCCGGGCGCCGTGACCACCGGCCTGCAAGGGGACTATATTCAGCCGCTCGCCATTCGCGCGAACCAGGGAGATTGCTTGAAGATCACCTTGCGCAACCGGATGGATACCGAGAGCGGAAGCCTCCATATCAACGGCGGGAGCATGGTGGTCTCAGCCACGGGCAAGGCGGCCACGACGACCAATGCGGACACCGTTGTTGCACCGGGCAAGAGCGTAGAGATGGAATGGTATATCCATCCCAAAACCCAGGAAGGTGTCCGCCGGTTCCACTCGTACAGTCATGCGCGAGAGCTCACCGTCATGGGACTCTTCGGCGCCCTGATCGTTGAGCCGCAGGGCTCGAAGTATCTTGAGCCCTTGGGAACCGGCCAGGCGACGGAAGCCAAGAGCGGCTGGCAAGTGATGATCGACAACGGAGCGGGGCCGGATTTCCGCGAGTTCGTGATTTTCTATCACGAGATCGGCGACGAGGCTTTCCGGCCGGTCAACAAGAAGGGCGACTTCCTTCCCCAGCGTGATCCCCTGACGGACGCATATCGTCCGGGCGGGCGGGCGCTGAACTACCGCAGCGAGCCTTTCGGCATCGGCGAGATGCACCTGCAGCACGAATACTTCGGCTTCGAGGATGAGTCGCTGGCATACAGCGCCTATACGTTCGGCGACGTGCCGACGACGATTCCTCGCGCGTACCTCGGCGATCCGACCAAGTATCGGTTGGTGCACGGCGGATCCGAAGTGTTCCACTCACACCATCCGCATAGCGGATCGATCCGCTGGCAGCGGAGCCCGGGCACGGAGCCGAATATGCTCTGGGCGGGCGGGAAGGACGGGCCGGTGAAGTATCCCGTCGTTCGGACGAAGTCCGACCGGGTGGACGTGGAAGTGATCGGGCCGTCCGAGGCGCTCGATCTGGAGCCCGAATGTGGCGGCGGCGGCTGCCAGCACCTGGCTGGTGAGTTCCTCTTCCATTGCCACGTGGCGCACCATTACGTCGCAGGCATGTGGGGGTACGCCAGGGTGTACAACACATTGCAAATGGCCGGTGGCCATACGGACACCATGCCGGACATGCGTGAATTGCCCGATCGGCAAGGTCGCGTCAGAATGGGCGTGCCCTCCGACAAGCTGATCGGAACCACCGTGGACTGGTTCGGCAAGCAGTTCAAGATCGTCGACAAGAGCCAGAAAACGAACTGGAAGTCCGATCCGGCCGTGGTGAACATCAAGGACTGGGTCGAGATGTATCTCCCGGCGATGGGCAAGCCGGGCCATACGGATGACGAGAAAGGCCAGATCATGGCCTACGACGCCACCGTGTGGGACTGGAAGTGGGACGGCAATGTGGCCAAGGGCGAGCGGGAAAGCACGGCGCAGAATCCGAAGTCTCCTGCCGCCGCCAAATGGGATGACAGCACCAGGCCGGCGATTCTCTTCGACCCGACCACGGCCAAAGTCTCCTGGCCGATCCTAAAGCCGCACTTCGGCAAACGCGTGCCGTTTTCGGCGAATCACAGCGGAGCGCCGTGGCTGGAGCCGATCCACCAGGACGAGAACGGCGAACGGACCAGCGAGCCGGCTAAGCCCGGCGAGCAAGGCCGCTGGAGCCTGTGCCCGGGCAACGCCAATGTACCCAAGCTCAACAACCTCCACTTCATTCGGCTCCCCATCACCCTGGCCACGAAGCAGGGCAAGGAGGGGCCGATCGTCGATAAGGACGGCCTGATCTACGTCCACCACGAGGAGGAGCGCCTGACCAGGGCCAACGACGATATGAAGTATCCGGCGGTGCTCCGTGCCAACGTCTATGACTGCGTGGATACGATCCTGACGAGCGAGTGGGATGATGACGACTTCACCAATTTCCAGTCGTCGAAGATCAACATCCATCCGCATTTCTTCCAGTTCGATACCGGGAATTCCGACGGCGTGATCTCGGCGTTCGAGTGGGAGATGTCGGTTCGTCCGTTCACCATGTTCTCGAAGCCCAAAAAGGCCGGCTTGCCGGTTCCGATGAACAGCAAGCTGACCGAAGCGGCGAAGAAGGGGGCCCGCTCCATCAAGATCACGATGGCGACGGAAGCCACCGCGTACCATCCCAACACGGAATTGCTGGTTGGGGCGGACTGTTTGGAGCCGGGCACCGACGCGACGACCTCTCTGAAACGTGATCGGAGCTGCTCCGAAGTCGTCCGGATCAAGGAGATCAAGGGCAATACGGTCACCTTCTTCACGGCGCTCAAGAACAGCCACCCGGCCGGCGACATCGTGACGCCGGAATTCGTCCGCTACCGGTATTGGGTGGATGCGGACTACGGGACGGTGTTCTGGCACGACCATGCGTTCGGCGCGACGACCTGGCCGCACGGCGGGTTCGGCGTGACGATCGTGGAGCCCTTCGGGTCTACCTACCATGATCCCAAGAACGGGAAGCTCGTCTACAGCGGCCCGATCGCAGATATTCACGGCACCGAGCCGGTCGGCGCCGGTGTCAGCGGCAGCTTCCGCGAACTGATGGTCTCGATCCACGACACGGTGCCTCATACCGTGAACGTGATCCAGGCGGGCAATCCGCCCGGACAGCCGGTCGAGGTGGCGCTGGAAGCGGGGAAAACCGTGTCCTTCCAGATGCCGGAGAAGATTCTGAACACAGCGAATCCGTTCATCAACGGCGGGACGCACACGACGGGGAGCGGCTTCAATTTCCGCGCCGAACCTTTCGCGCAGCGTCTGTCCAACAATCCCGACACGTCCAAGCTGTTCGTCAGCGCGATCCACGGGGACCCCGATACGCCGCTCCTGCGCGCGTACGTGGGGGACCCGATGGTGTTCCGGCTGCTGCATCAGTTGATGAACGAGTCGCACGTCTGGACGATTTCGGGCCATACCTTCCTCACGGAACGGTATGCGGAGGATGCCAATCGGAAGAACTCGATTCACGTCGGGATCGCCGAACGGTATGACCTCGTGACGAAGGCAGGCGGTTTCCAGGGCATGTCGGGGGATTACATCCACTTCAACGGCCGGAGTTCGCACTTCGCCGAGGGTGGGTGGGGTATCGTTCGGGTACTCGACAAGGAAGTGCCCGATCTGAAACCGCTCCCCAAGGGCACGAACCCCCTCGGGATTCCGCCGGTGCCGCGTTCCGTGTGTCCGGCTGATGCGCCGGTGAAGACCTTCGACGTGGTGGCGCTGGATCGCCCGTTGAAGCTGAACCCGAACGCACCGGATGCCATCGAGGTGGACTTCGAGCGGAAGATCGAGATGACCGTGCCGGAGGGCAAGATCTTCGCGCTGGAAGGGGAAAGCACCAAGGTGGCGGCCGATGTGATGCCGAATCCGTTGACGCTGCGCGTGAATCTCGGCGACTGCGTCAAGGTCAATTTGAAGAACAAGATGAAGGCGAGCCGGGCATCCTTCTTCGCGCCGGGTCTGGCCTTCGATCCAAAGGACTCTCTCGGGCTGAACGTCGGGAACAATCCCGGCGATCAAACCATCGGTTCGGGGGAAAGCCGGACCTACACCTACTACGCGCATCCGGAAAACAAGGAGACGACGTCGCTGGTGTGGGACGGTGGGAACATCGTCGTGAATCCGCGGAACGGGTTGTTCGGCGCCGTCATCGTCGGCCCGAAGGGGTCCAAGTATCGTGATCCTGTCACCGGCGAAGACGTATCGCAGAAGAATGCCTGGCGCGCGGACGTGATCGTGGACCGGAGCCTGCCGGAGAACACCGGCAAGGTGAACTACCGGGATGTCGCGCTGTTCTTCCAGGATGAGGACAACATCATCGGGACCAGCTTCATGCCCTACGTCCAGAACGTAGCCGGGCTGACGGCGGTCAACTATCGTTCCGAACCGGAGAAATACCGGGAGGAGCAGGGCTGCTCGCTGGACAAGATCTTCCAGCCGTGCAGGGTGGATAAGCCCGAGGATCCCTTCACGCCGCTGATCGAAGCGCATGCCGGGGACCCGGTGCGCATCCACGTGATCGGAGCGAACAGCGAGCAGAACGGCATGTTCCAGGTCGAGGGCCATGAATGGCCGATCGAGCCCTACATGCCGGGCGCCGACATGATCAGCGTGGTCGAGTTCGCCGGTTCGGAAACGCTGGACGTGTTCCTGCGGCAGGGCGCGGGCGGCCCGTATCGGTTGGCGGGAGACTACGTTTGGGCGAATGCGCGCCTGAACTACCTCCAGGCAGGCCAGTGGGGGTATTTGCGGGTGCTGCCGGCCGGTGATCAGCGGATTCTGCCGCTGGGCGGCGCGGCTGCCGGTGTTAAGCGGGCCGAGGTCCAGCCTGAGCCACCCAGTGCGGCACAGGCCATCCCGACCGCGATGAAGTAAGAAGTAGTAAGCAGGAAAGAGGCGAGAAGAAGTCGTGGCGGGGGGGCTGCAGGAGAACTGTGGCCCCCCCGTTCTGTTATAATAAGTAATCATCCATCAGCTTTCAGCTCTCAGTTCTAAGGACATGGCTGATAGCTGATAGCTCACATACAGGGAGGTGAGATGAACCCGATGACGCAGTTGGCCGTGAGAGTGCTCCTGGGATTTACAGCAGCAGTGGCTTTCAATACGGGATTCGCCGCAGCCTATGAGGAAGTGACAGTCACCGATGGCGGGACTCTGACCGGGACGGTCACGCTCGTTGGCCAGGTGCCCAAACCGAAGGGGTACAACCTGACTACGTTGCCCGATCCAGTGTACTGCGGACGGATCTCGGATGGACGAGGATGGAGGCTCCTTCAGCCTTTCAATGTAAGTTCCGACGCAGGGTTTCGTGAGGTCGTGATTTTCATCGAGGGCGTCGCGAAGGGCAAGTCCTTCGCGGAATTTCAGACCCCGCGCATCGAGGCCATGGACTGTCGCTTCCTGCCCTTCGTCACGGTCGTGCGCGACCGCCATGACGTGAAGGTGGTGAACATGGACCCGGCTATGCACGATATCCAGGCATACGAGACATCCCATCTGGGACCGCGAGTCCTGTTCAACGTGCCGTTGCCGATCAGTCCCAAGTACTCCCGCGAGGCCGGTCTGAGCGCGCATTTCCAGAAGCATTACGAGGGCGCGCCCATGACGCAGGACGTCAAGATGACGAAGGGTCGCCGTGTGTTCGTCATGCAGTGCGGCTTCCATGCCTACATGGAGAGTTGGGGGCTGGCGGTTGAGAACCCGTATTACGCGGTGACCGACAAGGACGGGCGCTTCAGCATCAGCGATATTCCTCCCGGCACATACAAGGTCCTGGTATGGCATCCGTATATCGGCGGGGCCAAGGAGCACACGGTGACAATCCAGGCCAAAGGACGCACCACGTTGGATGTCTCGGTGCCTGCCCCGACAGGCAGGCTGTATGCGAACCAGATGGTTGAGAATCCCTATGTCCGGTACAAAATTACGGAGGAGACGCAAAGCCAGATCATGCCGACGCTGGAGAAGCAGGCGTATTGAATAAGCGAGAACCTACGCTCCGCCCAGGGTCACGGAGAGGACCAGTTCTTTGTCGCCGCGGAGAACGCGGACTGCGACCTTCTGGCCCGGTTCGGTGCGCTCGATCAGATGATTCTTCAACTGTGCCGGGTCTGTGATCTCCGTATTATCGATCGCCAGCAGGATATCGCCCTTCTGAATCCCTCCTTCGAGCGCGGGCCCGCTCGCGTCCGCAACAGCGACCACCCACCGAGTTCCCATCTTCACCACTTTCAGGTGGATGCCCATCTTTGAAAATTTCGGCTGCGCCCCCTGGATGAGTGCATTCGCGATGCGCTGGACCAACCGGCCCGGCACCGCGAACCCGAACCGGCTGCACCGTCGCTCTCCCTGGATCGTCTCGGTCTGGATGATCGCGTGCATCACGCCCACGACCTCACCATCGGTCTTGAAAAGCCCGCCCCCGGAATTGCCGCTGCAGGCCGACAGGTCGAGCTGAAAGAGCCGGGAGTCCACCGTCGGCAGAAACGTGTTGGGATTGCCGATGCGTCCGAACCCGACCGCCGGTCCCCATCCGAGCGGGTATCCCACGGTAAAGACCTCATCACCTGGCTCCGGCTCTTGTTGCGCAAACGAAGCGGCCTCCATCCGCATCGCGGCGCCGTCCCCGTTCACGCGATAGAGGGCAATGTCCAGAAAGGCGCTCACCCCTGTCAGCGTCGCCGGCAGTTCCTCGAGGGTGGTCGTCAAGACCCGGATCTCCTGAGGGATCGTGCTTTTCCCCGCTTCCTCCTGCTCAACCGCATGGCGCGCGGTCACAATGTACCCGTCCCGAACGTGGAACCCGGTGCCTCTTAGTGAAAACCGGCCCCCCCCGGCCAACCCTCGCGCATCCGGGCCCTCCGGCTGAAGAATGCCGACCGTGGCACGCTTGGCCCGCTCGATTCCGCTCGAAAGCCGGTGGTCGGCTGGTTCTGCCGGCGCCACAGCGGCGCCGAGCAGGAGCGCGGCACTACCGAGAAGAAGGTTCTTGCACGGGCATCTCATGCTCGACTTCTTTGCGCGTGGGACGTTTCAGCCGTCGGCAAGCGTGGACGGTCGCCAACTCAAGCCCAGATCCAGGATCCGTTGCAACAAGAGCGGATACGGCAGACCCGCCTGAGCGGCCGACTCGGCGAAATCTTCCCCTTTGGCGATCTGCGGGTTGGGATTCGCCTCCAGGACGTAGATCTGCCCCGCCGGATCGAGCCGGCAATCAATCCGCGCATAGCCGCTAAGCCCCAGGTCGCGATAGACCCGCCTCGCGAATTCCTGGATCTTTTCGGCCATGCCCTCGCCCAACTCCTTGGCCTCACCGGAGACGACGCCATACTTGAGCTGGTACTTCCGACTCCATTTGACGCGCTCCGTGGCGATGCGCCGCGCCTCGTCCGGCATCTTGTCCAGGTTGAGCTCCCACACCGGTAATACTTGCAGCCGCCGGTTCCCGAGCACGCCGACGTAGAGCTCCCGTCCGTCGATATAGCGTTCCACGAGCGCGCCGGTCCCCACGCTCTGATGGATGAAGGTCACCCGTTCCTGAAGCTTGTCGTCCGCCTCGACGATTGAGGCTTGCGAGATCCCCAACGAGGCTTCCTCCGACACCGACTTGACGATCAAGGGGAACGCCAGGTCCTTGGGCCGTTTCACCGCCCGCCCGAGCGGCACCGTGATGAATTCGGGGATCGGGATGCGGTGGTAGTGGAGGATCTTCTTCGCCAACTCCTTGTCCCTGGCCAGCATCAAGCCGCGGGGGTTGCAGCCGGTGTAGGGCACCCCCAGCAACTCGAGGTAGGAGATGATGTTCTGGTCGTAGATGGCGACGCCGCTGAATTCCTCCAGCAGGTTGAACACGATGTGCGGCTTCCATTCATCCACGGCTTTCCGAATCTCGAGCAGGTCGTCACGCACGCCGACGGCCAGCGCCTCGTGTCCCAGCTCCCGGACCGTGTTGAGGACGTGGTATTCGGTTTTCCATTCGACGGTCGTGAGGTCGGCGTCGGTGACCGTCTCCGGCGGGATCAGATCCGCGTGCATCAGCACCAGGACTCGGAGTTTCTTCATAGCGCCACCCGGTGGCGGCCGCCGTGGAGGTGATTCATCGTTTGCACCGTGAGGAGAATCGTGAAGTCCAGCTTCGCCTTCTCTTCCGGCACGGCCAGGCGCAGGTTCAGTTCGCGGCAGCGGACGACCATGTCCTCGAGCACTCGGTCGATCGTGTACTGGTATTCTCCCGTCCAGCTCGCGACGTTGCGGCGGACTTCCTTCCGGATGCGCCCCAGGAAACTCGCCGCCGTCGGGTTGGTCTTGAACTCCGCCGCATCGGAGAAGACGCGCCGGAGATCCCGGTCGTAGAACGTCGGGTACTCGGGGCCATACTTCTTCCGCTTGTCCTGGTAGTGCTCGCGCAGCGTCTTTTGGAGCGAGGAAAGCGGGTCCACCTGTTCGTCCGTTTTGACGGACGGAGGGAGACCGGCAAGCGTGTGGATGAGACTGTCCATGCACTCCAGTTTCTTGAGGGCCGGCCAGCCGGCGTACCGCTCCTTCCACAGGGAGCCCGGCGCCAACCAGACCGCGAAGGTCTCGGCGAAATCCTCATCCGGGTGGCTTTGTGCATACCACGCATCGAGGTGCAGGACGAAGCTTTTGCTGTACGGTTTCGGGGTGTAGTACTCGGGGTACCGAACGGACGACTTGCCGAACAGCTCCTGGCGGCGGCGGCGGCGGCGGATACGGTAGGCATTGTCTATGGCGTGCCCGGCCTCGTGACGGAGAATCCGCATACACGACTCCGGGGTGCCGCCTTCCACCTCGAGCATCTGATTGAGTTCCAGTCGCGCCAGGCGCGGATGCGCCAGATAGAAGGGAACCGCGATGCCGGGGATCCCATCAGGCGTAAACCATTCGTCCGACAGCCAGTAGTGCGGCCGAAAGACCAGGCCCTGGGCCTCCAGTTCGGTATGCAATTGCGCGATCCGGTCTTCCATCGCGCTGCCTGCGATGGCGACAGGAAGATCGCACAGCTTCAGGCCCAGTAGCCGCTCGTCCGGCCAGGTCGCCCAGTCGGGTTCAACCGGAGAGCTTGCCTGTGCTTTGTCGCTCTGGCTGTGGGGAGTGGTGGTCAAGCGTTCTGAAGAAATTGGGGTGAGTAAGGGGTTCGAAATATCACAGACAGTGAGGACAGTCAATCGTTGTGCCGTAGCCTGAGCAGGACGAGGAAATAGAACGGGCGGGACGATCACTCGATCGTCCCGCCCGTGTCCGACAAACCCGCAATCGAACGATCTACGCCCGCCGGAGGCGCCGCGCCAGCCCCAGCCCCAGGAGTCCCGTGCCCAGTAGGAGCAACGAGGCGGGCTCAGGGACGACGCCGTTTTGCGTGGATGATGCGAACCCAAAGAACTCGCCGATGCCCGACGGACCGGGGACTAATCTAAAAGCCGCCTACATGGCAGGAGTACCCCCCCTGAACTCGTGAAGTTGAAGTTCAAACATCAGGTCTTTAAATATAAGCCTTCCCCTAATATCCCCTCAATCCACAATGTTTCCAGCAGCTTCTCGTTAAGCCCATTGCCGAAGACCCTCCTCGCAGGAACTGTAAACTTTTCCGCCATGGCACGAATGGTAGAGCACCACGGGCACAGCCCTACCGGTAGTACTTTATTGACGTCTTGTGGGCAGCGAAGGAAGCGCTCGAGGCATGTGGATCTGTCTGGACGCTTGATCCCCGGCGAGAACAAGCAGGCTGTGGATCGCCTGAATGAGCCGGTGCGGAAGCAGGCTCCGGCGAGTCAATCCGCAACCCAGCCGCAACCCTTGAGCCACAGCCAGACTTACGGAGCGCTACCGGCTTCGGCGCCTTTTCCCTCCTTGCCATAGCTGCCGTTGCCTCTTCGTAACAATCGACTTCTTGATGGGTTCCTCCGGGAAGAGGCGGAGAAAATCCGCCACGCGGACGATCACCAGGTCTTGGAATCTTTTGAGTCGGAGCAAGTGGTGGTCCCCCGTGATGATCAGATTGGCCTTGGCCTCGAGCGCGCATTCCAGGATTCTGTTATCCGGAATGTCCTCGACGACCATGATCCTCATCGAAGGGCGCAGAATCGTCGCGACTTTTCCAATGAGTTTGAGTGCAGCCGTGACGTCTTCTTCAACTTGATGAAACTTGGCTCGAAGTACGCTTGCGGTCTCGGTCAGGATAGCAATCGACGTAAAGAGCGTGGCGTGCTTGCGTTGAGCGAGGAGGAAGGCTTCTTCGGCTAGGCTACCAGGGATGAGGAAGGCCGACACATAGACGTTCGTGTCAAACACAACTTTCATCAGCGGTCTTCGAACACAATGCGTGCAACTTGTTCCTCGGTAAAGGTGCCTCTCCTTCGAGCTCGCCGGGCCATCTTGCGCTGTAAATCGAAGAACTCTTCCTCGGCGAGACAGTCTTTGTAGGTTTCAATCATACGGCGAAAGAGCTCGCTTTTGGTGGTCTTCTGGCGGGCCGTAAGCTCCTCATACTCTTCGGCAATCTTCGGGCTTACCGAAAATCCCAAGACCGTAGTCTTTCTTCCCATTGCACACCTCGTGAGTTAAACTTGGTTAAACTCTAGCAGATTCAAGCGGGAGGCGCAAGGAAGGATAGACTGGAAGGCACAGGGCAGTCCCCTCCTTAGCTCGCCCGCCGTGGACTGAACGAAGTCGCGGAATTTTATGAGCTCGCCAATCCCGGTCTCGGGACCGCCTTTCTCGACGAAGTCGAGCGCTGCACACAAATCATCCTTGACCATCCTGAGGCAAGCCCGCTCCTGATCGGATCTGTCCGACGCCGCTTACTCTCCCGTTTCCCTTATGCCCTCCTGTATTCCCTCAAACCCGACACGATTCGCATCCTTGCCGTGATGAACCTGAAACGACGCCCTATGTATTGGGTCGGTCGCGAATAAGGACTGTCTCGTTAAGGGGCCAACGCCGGGTATGACATCCGATATGACCTCATCAGGAGGGAAATCAGAAGTCAGCGAGAATTTAGAAGAGATTTGGGGTGAGTGACGGGTTTCGAACCCGCAGCCTCCTGAGCCACAGTCAGGCGCTCTACCCTTGAGCTACACCCACCACCCGAAGACTGTCGAAGTGTCATGTGGCGGGGCGAATCTTAACAAACCCGCTGGAACCGCTGCAAGGCCGGCGGGCGGCCCCCCCCCTCTTACCTTTCGCGCTTTTCGCGCTCATCAAACGCCTCCTGCATCTCTGCCAGGATCGCCTCGGCCGCCTCGCGGGGCTCAACGGCATCACGGATGGGGCGGCCGACGACTAGGTAATCGGCGCCTGCGCCGATCGCCTGGGACGGCGTCGTCACCCGCGCATGTTCGTCGGCGCTCTTGCCGGCCGGCCGGATGCCGGGGGTCACGATCAGAAACTCCCGGCCGACCTTCTGGCGGATGGCGGCCGGCTCGGCGCCCGAGGCGATCACCCCGTCGCAGCCGACTTCGGCCGCCAGCTTGGCGCGCGCCGCGACGAGATCGGCTACGCTCCTCTGGATGCCCATGTCGCGGAGATCGTTGGCATCGAAGTTGGTGAGGACGGTCACCGCTAGCAACTTCAAGCCCTCCCCTCCCGATCGTTCCCCACGCCCCTCCACCGCGGCGCACAGCGCCTTCCGGTTCGCATGGATGGTGAGGAACGAAACGCCAAGGCCCGCCACTTGTGCCGTCGCTCGACGCACGGTCTCTTCGATGTCCAGGAACTTGAGATCCAGAAAGACACGCTTGCCCCGAGCGACCGACCGTCGCACAACGTCCGGCCCCGCCGCCGTGTACAGCTCCAGCCCGATCTTCACGAACCGGACCGCGCCCTCCACGCGGCTCATCAACCGGTCGGCCTCGTCCGCCGATGGGACATCCAACGCCAGAATCAGTCGGTCACGCGCGTTGACTGGTGCCATCTCCTCTCCTCCCCTCGTCTCCCCGTTTCGGCGAGACTACCCTGCGGCAGCTTGACCGGCCGGAGGGTCCTGTGCTACAAAGCGGCTCCTTTCACCAGGAGCGGATACTATGCCTGTGGTTCACAAGTCTACGATCAAACGCGCGCGACAGGCCGTGAAGCACACTCTTCGGAACCGGGCGGTTCTGAGCGGCGTCAAAGGCGTCATCAAGAAATTGCTGAACGCCGTGGAAGAAAAGGACGCCGCTGCAGCCAAGGCCGGCTTGCGTGAGGCGGCCTCGGCATTGAGTAAGGCGGTCACCAAGGGCGTCGTCAAGCGCAATACCGCCTCACGGCGCGTGGCTCGCCTCGCGAAGAAGGTCAACGCGCTGACGGCCGCTCGGACCTGACCGTCCGTACATTCGAGATGGGTCTCGACGCCGGACCCACGGGTTTGGCGGCACGGACGTCGCCTTCCCGAGCATCCCCACACAACGCCAGCACCGCGGACTCCAGTACGCGCCCGCCGGCTCTGCCGCTGCCTCCCTTGAGTTGGGAA
>Ga0187893_10009779_pt1 | contig 14588 bp, 16 predicted proteins | sample MA1701074metaG_FD_139574 | JGI IMG/M metagenome (GOLD analysis project Ga0187893, IMG submission 139574) | White microbial mat communities from a basaltic lava cave in the Kipuka Kanohina Cave System on the Island of Hawaii, USA - MA170107-4 metaG ...
CCTAGCGCGCTCCGCCCAGGTTCAAGCACCCGCCCGGGACGGCCGAACCGTCCCGCATGGCCGCAGAGTCTCCCATGCTCTTCGCGCCGCCCCTTCCGCCCGTGCGCGTGGAGCCCGGGCGGGAGGTGACGCTCGGCCGGAGCCCGGAGTGCTCGATGCAGCTCCCCGCGGCGCGTGCCTCGCGCCGGCACGCGAGCGTGCTCTGGGAGGGCGAGCGCGTCGTGCTGCGCGACCTCGGCAGCACGAACGGCACGTTCCTGAACGGAGAGCGCATCACGGCCGAGGCGACGCTCCACTCGGGCGACCGCATCACGGTCGGCGGCATCGAGATCCGCTACTGCTGCGTGGAGGCCGGCACCGCGGTCTCGCAGCACGACGACACGCGGACGGTGGTCTCGTTCTGGCCGAGCACCGGCCCCGGCGGTACGTCCGACACCCTGCGCGGCGACCTCGCCAAGGTGCCGCTCTTCGCCGTGCTCCAGATGCTCGAGATGGGGAGTCAGACCGGCTGCCTCGCCGTCGAGACGCCGGAAGGCGAGGGCTGGATGTGGCTCGAGGCCGGCCGGCTCGTGCACGCCGAGTGCGCGAAGTCGAGCGGCCTCGACGCCGCGCTCGAGCTGGCCCATGCACACTCCGGCCGCTTCGACTTCGCGCCGGGCAGTCCGACGCCCGAGCGGAGCTTCTTCGCCTCGGTCACCGAGGTGATCCTCGAGGCCACGCGCCTCCTCGACGAGGCCCGCGAGCCGGCCTAGCGACGCTCGGCGACTTCGTTGTGCGGCGGGGGCCGAAGTTGATACGGTCGCCCGATGCCTCGAGACCGCTCGCGAGCCGGTCGTGCGGGAGCGCAGGTGGTGGTCGCTGCGCTGCTCGTCTGCGCCGCCGTGGCTGCCGCGCTGGCGGTGCGCGCAGAGCCGCCCGAGCGCATCGTGCTGGTCGTGATCGACACGCTCCGGCGCGATCGCGTCGGCGCGTACGGCGGGTGGGTCGCGACGCCGAACCTCGACGCCCTCGCCGCGGAGGGCACGCTGTTCCGGCGCGCGTACGGCGCTTTCCACCAGACCTCGATGTCGATGGCGGCGCTCTTCACGGGGCGCACGCCGAGCCTCGAGTCGCGGGCCCCGGGGAAGCCGCTCGCTTGGACCGGCCGCACCTGGTGCGGGCTCGCGCGCTTCGCCGCGAGCCCGACAGACAGCTGCGTGCCGGAGGGCATGCCCACGCTCGCCGAGGCGCTGCGAAAGGCCGGGTACCACACGGCGGGCGTCGTCTCGAACCTGCTGCTCTTCCGTCCGTCGGGCTACGAACAGGGCTTCGACGAGTGGATCCAGGTCGGTGCGAGCGAGGCGCAGGCCCGTACCGCGCAGGCAGGCGGCGCGATGCGCTACGACCCGAAGCGCACGGCGGGCAACCACGTGAACCAGGAGGTGCGCGGCTGGCTCGAGCGGCGCCGTGGCGACCGCTTCTTTCTCTACGTCCACTACATGGACGTGCACGACTGGAAGATGCAGCACGTCCCGTACGACGAGGGCGTGCGCCGCGTGGACGGCCACGTGGGGGAGCTGCGGAAGATCCTGGCAGAGGCCGGGCTCCTCCAGGGCAGCGTCCTCGTCGTCACGGCGGATCACGGCGAGGGGCTCGGCGAGCCCCACCTGCATCCGCCGCTCCCGCTCCACATGGGCAATCCGTCGTACGAGCCCGTGCTGGCCGTGCCCCTGATCGTCTGGCCGCGGATCGACGCCGACCCCGAGCACTTCGTGCGCAGCGACGACACCTTCCGGCTGATCCGCTCGCTGGCCGGGCTGGAAGCCGGAGCCGCGCCGCCGGACCTCGAGCGCGGCGAGCTGTTCCTGACCGAGCAGCTCTTCCGCATCTACCGGCGCGGGCGTTGGAAGAGCGTGTGGTCGCGCGGGCAGCTATCGCCCTACCTCTTCGATCTGGAGCACGACGCCGGCGAGCAGCGCGACGTCGCCGCGCTGCATCCCGGGGAGATCGCCGCGCACCGGACCCGCGTCGACGAGCTCAGCCGCCGGCTCGGCGGCGAGAGCAGCGCGACGGCACCCTCGCAAGAAGACCTCGAGCGCCTGCGCGCGCTCGGCTACGTGGAGTGACGGCCCGCGCCACGCGGACGCAGAAGCAAGGAGAACCCATTGGCCAACGACTGGTACATGAAGCTCGTGCTCACCGTGCTCGCCGCGAGCGTCGCGGTCCTCGCGGTCCAGAGCCTCCGAGGCGGGGGCGAAGCCGTCGCCGGGGAGGGGCGCTTCCGGCTCCAGGTCCTGCCGATGGGCCGCATGATGCTGAAGATCGACTCCGAGACGGGCAAGACCTGGCGGGCCAAGTTCCCCGACCCGAACTCGTGGCTCGAGGTCGCGGACTCGATGGCCGACAGGCTCGACGATGCGCCGCCCGAGGCCGACGAGGACGCGGACGCGCCGACGATCGCGGTGCCGCAGGCCTCACCCGCCCCCTGAGGCGCGTCCGGGCTAGCGCAGGTGCGCCCCCGGATCGCGGCACAGGTCCTTGGTGAGGTTCTTGTGGTGCGCCTCGAGCGTGCCGCCGCCGATCTCGAGCAGCTTGGCGTCGCGCCAGAGCCGCTCGACGATGTTCTCGCCCATGTACCCGTAGCCGCCGAGCACCTGGATCGCGGCGTCGGCGACGCGCTTGCCGACCTGCGCGGCGACCAGCTTCGCGGCGTCGGCGGCGACCCGCTGGCCGGCCTTCCCGAGATCGATCTGCCGCGCGGTGTCGTAGACGAAGGCGCGCGCCGAGCGCCACTCGGCGAAGCCCTCGGCGACGTAACGCTGGATCTGGCCGTGCTCGCGGATCGGCACGCCGAAGGTCCGGCGCTGGTTCGCCCAGCCCACCATCACCTGGAGCGAGCGCTGCGCGATGCCGAGCGACATCGCGGCGAGCGTGAGCCGCTCGATCTCGAGGTTGCGCATCATCTGGAGGGTGCCCTCGCCCTCCGCGCCGAGGCGGTTCGCCAGAGGCACGCGGACGCCGTCGAAGACCAGCTCGGCGGTGAAGGAGGCGCGCATTCCGAGCTTGTCCTTCCACTTCTGGCCGAGCGCGAAGCCCCGCGTGCCCTTCTCCACGAGGAAGCTCGTGAGCTCGCCGGGGCCCGTCGCGGTGTAGACCACGAAGGCGTCGCCGAGCGTGTGCTCGTCGACACCGCCGTTGGTGATGAAGGTCTTGCGCCCGTCGATCACGTAGGCGTCGCCGTCGCGCTTCGCGCGCGTCCGCATGGCGAGCACGTCGGTGCCGACCTCCGGCTCGGTCATGCAGAGGCCGCCGATCCACTCGCCGCTCGCGGCCTTCGGGAGGACGCGCCGCTTCTGCGCCTCGTTCCCGTTCACGGCCACGTTCTGCGCGAACAGCACGCCATGGGCGAGCACCGCGAGCGCGAAGCCCGGGTCGGAGGTGGAGAGCGCCTCGAGGAGCTGCACCGCGGCCGTGGCGTCGAGGCCCGAGCCGCCGTACTCCGCCGGGAGCGTCACGCCGAGGAGCCCGAGCTCGCCCGCGCGCCGGAACAGGGCCATGTTGAAGCGCTCGGCGCGGTCGTGCTCGGCGGCCTGCGGCTCGACCTCGCGCGCGACGAACGCGCGTAGCGTCTCCGCCAAGAGCGCGTGCTCCGGAGTCGGCGCAAGGAGATCGAGCGTGCGCCACGCGGCGTCGGACATGCGGCGTAGTCTACGCGCGTCCCGGCCGCGCCTCTACGCCGCGAGCTGCTGCTCGACGAAGCGCACGATGGCGCGGCGTGAGGCGGGCGGCGTGGCCTGGAACACGAGCCCAGTGTCGGCCACGAAGCGGTAGGCGGACTCTGCGCGCGTCTCGACCAGCCCGCCGCGCGGCAGCGCGAACGCGACCTCGAGCTCGGTGCCGAGCGCGATCGGCTCGGGCGTGCGCACCAGGCAGCCGTTCTCGGAGAGCGAGAGCAACGCGCCCTGCTGCTCGCGCCCGGCGTGCCGGAGGCGCACGGCGAGCTGGGTGGGGACGCGGAGGCAGCTCCGCGCGGGGGATTCGAGCACCTGCTGCAGCAGGCGGTAGAGCGCGTGGAGCCCGGCCGGGCGGAGCGCGGCCCCCACGAACCGGTGCTCCCCGACCGGGAGGACGCCCCGCGAGGAAATCAGGATCGCGGGGAGCCTCGCGAAGGGCGCGCCGGCCGGCTCGGCGAGGCGCCGCTCGTCCACGATCGCAAGCTCGGGGGTGCGCGCGGCGAGCGCCTCGCTCGCCTCCCACTCCTCGCGGGACACGATCGCGTAGCCCATGCGGCCCAGGATCGTGCGGACGTGGGGCACGTACGCGTCGGGAGGGGCGAACGAGACGATCAGGCGGCGCTTCTCGGGGGGGACGGCGTCGTCCATTGCGGCTCCCTATCGGCGCGGGCGGGGGGAGGTTGAGGCTTGCCCCGCCGGGCCAGGGCGAGTCACGACAGCGCCGCAGCGATCGTTAGACTCGCGCCCGTGCAGGGTGGGCGAGAGCTCGCCGCGTGGCTCCTCGCGCGGCGCAAGGGGATCGAGACGTCCGCGGCCGACCGCCTCGGGGCCGCGCTTCCCGCGCCTCCCGCCGAGGCCGAGGCACTCCGGCGCTTCCGCTCCTACCTGCTGCTCGCGCTCGGCCAGGACGGCCAGCCGCAACCCGCCCTCGAAGGCGTGCGGACGGGGGAGCGGCGCATGCGGCGCTGGCTCGAGGCGTGGGTGGACGCGGCAGCCGACGCCGCAGGGCCCGACGCCGAGGCGGTACGGCTCTGCCTCGCGCCGCTCCGCGAGCGCTTCCTGCTCTCGCTGCGCGAGACCTCGGTGGCACGCCGCGCGAGCGGGGCGCCCATCCCGGGCCGGCGGCGCGTGGTGGCTGCGGCGATCGACCGCGTGTGCGACGCCTTCCTCGCGATCGACGCCGAGACCGGCGCGATCGCCGACGCGAACCCGGCGGCGGGCGCGCTGCTCGGCACCACGCGCGACCACCTGCTCGGCAGCGACGCGATGAGCTTCGTGCCGGCCGAGGCGCGCGACGCCTGGTGGGCGCAGCTCGACGCGGTGAGCGAGGGCACCGAGCCCCGCCGCTTCCGGGGGAACCTGCTCGACGCGGGCGGGCGCACGCTCGCGGTGGACGCCACCGTCACGCGCTTCGCGACCCGCGCGCGCACCCTCGCCCTCGTCGTCGCCCGCCCCTGACCTTCACGAGGGGACGTACCTTTCCTTTCACGAACCGCTTCGTGAAGAAAAAGGTCCGTCCCCTCGTGAAGGCGGGCTAGGCGAGTCGGTCCCGCAGGAACGCGAGCAGGCGGCGCCAGGCGTCGGCCGCGGCCTCGGCGCGGTACAGCGCCGGGCGCGTGTCGTTCAGGAAGGCATGGCCCGCGCCCGGGTAGCGCACGATCTCGCAGGGCTGGCGCTGCCTCGCGAGGCGCGCCTCGAGCTCGTCCACGTCCGCGTTCGGGATGATCGCGTCCTCCTCGCCGTAGAGGCCGAGCGCGGGACACGAGAGGCTCGCCACCGCGTCGAGCGGCGCGCGCGGCTTCTTCGCCGGATCGAGCCCCGGCTCGTAGCGCAGCATCCCGTAGAACGGCGCCACGGCCGAAAGGCCCCGGCATGCGCACGCCGCGAGCCACGCGTACTGCCCGCCCATGCAGAAGCCGATCAGCCCGACCTTCCGCCCCGCCACCCGCTTCCCCAGCGCGTCGATCCCCTCCTGCACGGTCTCGAGCACGAGCGAATCGGAGAGCCCGCGGATCCACGCCATTGCCGCCGCGGGGTCGGCGAGGCGCGGCCGCCCGGTCTTCCGGTAGACGTCGAGGGCGAGCGCCGTGAAGCCCTCGCGCGCGAGCCGCCCGGCGATGTCCTTCGTGTGGTCGGAGAGGCCCCAGACGTCGGGGATCACGACCACGCCCGCGCCCGGCGCGGCGTCCGGCTCCGCCAGGAAGCCCTCGCCGAGCTCGGCCACCCGCACGCTCACTTCTCGAGTTGCTGGCGCACCGTTGCGTGCACCACCTCGCCCGCGTGCGCCACGAGCGTCCCCTTCGTGATCTCGTCGGCGAGATCGAGCGCGAGGTTCCCGTCCTTCACCAGGTGCGAGACCAGGTTCACCACGTTCCTGCTGAACATGCGGCTCGCGTCGGCGGCCACATCGCTCGCCAGGTTCGTGGGCCCGAGCACGTGGACGCCGTTCACCACCACGTCCTCGTCGGGCCGCGTGCACGCGCAGTTGCCGCCGTTCGGCGCGGCGAGATCGACGACCACCGCGCCCGGCTTCATGCCCCGCACGCCCGCCTCGTCGAGCAGCACGGGCGCCCGCCGCCCGGGCACGAGGGCCGTGGTGATCACCACGTCCGAGCGCGCGGCCTGCGCCGACATGAACGCGCGCTGCCTGGCGTAGAACTCGTCGCTCTGCGCTTTCGCGTAGCCGCCGGCGTCCTGCGCGTCGCCCGCGTCGAGCTCGAAGCTCACGAAGCGCGCGCCGAGGCTCTCGATCTGCTCCGCAGCGGCGGCGCGCGTGTCGTATGCCTCCACGATCGAGCCGAGGCGCTTCGCGGTGGCGATCGCCTGGAGCCCGGCCACGCCGGCACCGATCACGAAGGTGCGAGCCGCGCTGATCGTGCCCGCCGCGGTCACCAGCATCGGGAAGATCCGCGGCAGCTTGCTCGCGGCGAGGAGCACGGCCCGGTAGCCAACGAGCGTGGCCTGCGAGGAGAGCACGTCCATCGCCTGGGCGCGCGTGATTCGCGGCACGAGCTCGAGCGAGAATGCCGAGAGCCGCCGCGCAGCGAACGCGCGGGCGCGCGCCGGCTCGTCGAGCGGCCGCAGCAGGGCGAGCAACGCGGCGCCTTCGCGGAGCCCGGCCACGGTCGCGTCGTCGGGCGGCTGCACGGCGAGGAGCAGGTCAGCCGCCGCGAGGAGCGCCGCGCGGTCGCTCTCGACCCGCGCGCCCGCGGCCTCGTAGTCCGCGTCGCGGCAGCCCGCGCCGAGGCCGGCGCCCGCCTCGACGCGCACCTCGAGGCCCGCCTTCGCGAGCGCCTTCACGCCGTCCGGCACGAGCGCCACGCGGCGCTCGCCTCCGAGCCTCTCTTTCCCGACCGCGACGATCACGCGCGCCTCCCGGCCTACGGGCGCGACACGATAGGGGATGGCACGGAGCGGGCCCAGGGATAGATTGGTCGCCTTCCCCGCTCTGGAGCCGCGCGTGTCCGAACCGAAGATCCTCCGCAAGAAGACCGGCCACTTCCTGGAGGACTTCGTCCCCGGCCAGCTCTTCCGCCACAAGCTCGGCAAGACCGTGACCGAGGGCCTGTTCGCGGCGTTCACCGAGTTCTCGATGACCACGAACCCGCTCTCGAAGAACGCGCGCTACGCGCGCGCGTACGGCTTCTCGGGCCTCGTCTGCCCGCCGGGCCTGGCCATGCTCGTTGCCTTCAGTCAGACCGTGGAGGACGTGTCCGAGAACGCTCGTGCGAACCTCGAGTACGTGGACATGCGTTTCGGCGCCCCGGTCTACGTGGGCGACACCATCGAGGTGGAGACGAAGGTGCTGGGCGTCCGCACCTCCGCTTCGCGGCCGAACCTCGGCATCGTGCACGTGCAGTCCACCGCCCGGAAGAACATCGGGGAGCGCGACGAGGCGATCGCGCTCACCTGGCAGCGCAAGGTCCAGGTCTACAAGGACGATGACAAGGCCGAAGCGCACGCGGGCGAGATCGCACCCGACGCGATCGAGTGCTCGCTCTGGCTCCCGCCCTACGAGCAGGGTCGCGACTACAAGCGGCTCGCGCACCTCTCGAACCCCGACACGTACTTCGAGGACTTCGAGCCCGGCACGCGGATCGAGCACTCGCGCGGCCGCACCATGACGAGCGAGCACATCGCGCTCACCGCGATGCTCGACAACACGAGCCAGGTGCACTGCAACCAGTACATGATCGACCGGGATCCGGCGCAGTACGTGGGGGGCCAGCTCATCATCTTCGGCGGCATCCCGTTCGTGCTGTGTCTCGGCCTCTCCTGCCCCGACGTGGCGGACAACGCCCTCGGCGACCTCGTCTACAAGACGGGCCGCCACACCGCGCCGCTCTTCGCCGGCGACACGGTGTTCGCCGCGACCGAGATCCTCGGCAAGCGCGACCTCGCCGGCCGCGCCGACCTCGGCGTGGTCGAGACGCGGCTCTTCGGCCACAAGTTCGTGAAGAAGGACGGTGGCTTCGAGAAGGTCGGCATCTTCGAGCTCGACCGCGACGTCGTCGTCAAGCGACGCAGCCACTACGCGTAGGCCGCCGTGACCCCGAGCCCCCGCAGGCGCAGCGCGCAGTGAGCCGGAGGCGAACGGAGTCACGACAGTGTGTTCTGATCACGGGGGCTTCCTCCGGAATCGGCGCCGCGTGCGCCGCGCGACTCTCGGGGGACGGCCACCGCGTGTTCGGCACGACGCGGGGCGGGCCGCCGGCGGAGCCGCGCGGGATCGAGTGGCTCACGCTCGACGTCCGCGACGACGCCTCCGTGGCGGGCGGCGTCGCTCGCGCGCTCGCGGCCGCCGGGCGCATCGACGTCCTCGTGAACAACGCCGGCAGCGGCCTCGCGGGCGCCCTCGAAGACACCACGCCCGCGGACCTCGTCCGCCAGCTCGACACGAACCTGCTCGGGCCGCTGCGCATGGTGCGCGCCGTCGCTCCGCACATGCGCGAGCGCGGCTCCGGCCGCATCGTGCAGATCTCGTCCCTGGCCGGGCGCATCGGCGTCCCCTTCCAGGGCGCCTACTCGGCCTCGAAGTTCGCGCTCGAGGGGCTCTCCGAGGCGCTCGCGCTCGAGCTCCGGCCCTTCGGGATCGACGTCGTGCTCGTCCAGCCCGGCGACGTGCGCTCGGGCTTCGGCGTCGCCCGCGCGTGGACCGAGACCGCGCGCGCGAACGGGCTCTACCGCGAGCGTGCCGCGCGCGCCGTCGCGGCGATGGAGCAGGCCGAGCGCACGGGGCCGCCGCCCGAGCGCGTGGCCCGCCTGGTGGCGCGCATCGTCGCCGCGCGCCGCCCGCGGCTCCGCTACGTCTGCGCGACGCCGCTCGAGCGGAGCGCCCTCCTCCTGCAGCGCCTCCTGCCCGGGCGCGCGTTCGAAGCGATCGTGCGCGCCACCTACGACGCGCCGCGGGGCTCCTAGCGCGGGAGGCCCGCTAGCCCTTCCCGACCAGCTCGTAGTCCGCGGCGAAGGGCGCCCGCACGCGCCCCTCCGCGTCCGTGAGCCAGCGCATCGCGAGTGCCCGCGGCACGCGGACGCGCTCGACCCGGAGCGGCGTCCCGAACACGTGGTCCCAGAGCGGCGTCGTCACGCCGTGCCCGCGATGCGGGTCCGCGAAGTGGTGCGCGAAGTGGTTGCGGCGGCGCCAGCGCCCGTAGGCCCCGCGCGGGGGATGCGTGTGGCAGCGGCGATGCAGCACCTCGTAGGCGAGGTACGTCGCCACGAAGCCCGCGGTGAACGTCGCGCCGAACACCCATCCCCCGATGAACGCGCTCCCCGGGAGCAGCAGCGCCGACGCCGCGAGCGCGGCCAGCGCCTTCTGCCAGGCCGGTGCGAAGTAGTCGGGCTCGGCGTGGTGCCTGCGATGCTCTTTCGCGCCGAGGGCCGCGTGCGAGAGCTCGTGGAACACCACGCGGTGCAGGCCGTACTCGGCGAGCGTCCAGGCGAAGGCGCCCGCGAGGAGCGCGAAGGCGACGCCGAGGACGCTCGCCATGCTACGCGATCTTCTTCACCGCATCGGGCAGCTCGTCGGCCACGCGCACGATCGGGATGCCCGTCTGCGTGTTGTGGTGCATCTCGCCGTGCGCGCGCGGGAGATCCTCCCAGGCGTAGATCTCCTTGTGCACCGTCGGCTTGAACACGCGGCCGTAGAGCGCGGTCGCGGCCGCGCAGCCCTCGACCGTCTCGTAGTGGGTGTGGTCGATCGTCACCTGCTTCACGCTCATCAGCGTCGAGTTGTACTCGACGACCTGCGAGAGCTGCCAGCCGGCCGAGACGTTCACGCCCTCGCGCGCCGAGACGGCGAGCCCGGCCGCGAAGATCGGGCCGCGCAGCATGTCGCACACGATGTGCATCTGCTCGCCCTGGGTGAGCTTGCGGCAGTGGTCGGTGAAGGCCTTCACGTCGTCGCGGCCCTTGAAGCGGTTGAACTGCTTCTGGTCGATGCCGACGATGCCGTGCTTCGCGAGCGCCTCGCGCCGCTCAGGGCTGCCCGCACAGAAGTACGCCGCGTGACCCTCCGACTTCGCGAGCTGGAGGAAGAGCTCGGAGACCCCGCCACCGAAGCCGAGCACGTTGAGATGCGCGCGCTTCTCGTAGGGCACCTTGATCCGATAGATGCCGAGCGCACGCCGCCACAGGTGATACGCCGTCGGGGCGCGCAGCGGCATCGCCGCGATCTCCCAGAACGAGAGGCCGCAGTCGAGCGGCGCGGGGATGATCTGCCAGTCGCCGACGACGGCCTCCTTCGCGTACCAGCCGATCGAGTCCTCCGCGTCGTAGGCCCAGATGCGCGTCGGAAACCCGTACTCGTCGGGCCCGCCGTTGCAGTGGGTGATCACGATGTCGCCCGGCTCGAACTTCGTGACGAGCGAGCCGACGGCGATCACCTCACCGGTGGCCGAGTTGCCGGGGAAGATCTTGCCGCCCCGCCGGTCGGCGATGTTGCCCGTGTCGGCCGTCGAGGCGTGGTCGATGTTGTGCTCGGCGGAGACGGCGAGGATGCGCAGGTGCACGTCCTTCGGGCCGACCGGCCGGAGCTCGAGCGTGTCGAGCGTGAGCACGTTCGCGATCTCGAACTTCGCGAGGTCACCGCCCACGCGCTCCTTCTCGCGGGCGATCGCGGCGGCTGTGATCGAGTAGGCGTGGACGCTCGGCATGAGGCCTCCAGGCGGGACGGGCGGAAGGCGGGGACGTTCGTTGACTCGTTGACTCGTTCGCGGATCGATCGGTCGAACCGCATCAACGAGTCAACGAACGTCCCCTGAACGCGGCAGCTTACCTTGTTGCTCCAGTGCGGGAAAGCGCATAAGGTACGCGGTCTTGCGGGCGCGACACGAGCCGGCGAGGTCCCATGCGCTTCTACGAGTACGAGTCGAAGGCCCTGTTCCGGAAGTGCGGGCTCCCGCTCGGGAAGGGCCGCGTCGTGAACGGCGCCGACGAGGCCCGGAACGCTGCGGCCGAGATCGGCGGGCCGGTGGTGGTGAAGTCGCAGGTGCTCTCCGGCGGCCGCATGAAGGCGGGCGCGGTGCAGTTCGCCGACACGCCCAGCGAGGCCGCGAAGAAGTTCGCGCAGGTGCTGCCGATCGTGGTGAAGGGCGAGCAGGCGCGCTGCGTGCTCGTCGAGGAGAAGAGCCGGGTCGCGAAGGAGTACTTCGCCTCGGTGACCTGGGACGGGCGGCGGAAGCTCCCCGTGCTCCTCGTCAGCGACATGGGCGGCATCGACATCGAGGAGGTGGCGGAGCAGCACCCCGACCATCTCTCGCGCACGCACTTCTCGACGATCCTCCCGCTCAGCGAGCGCGTCGCGAAGGAGGCGATCGCGGCGGTCGGCGTCAGCGGCGACGACCTGGTGCGCCTCACGCCGATCGTCTTCCAGCTGATGCAGCTGTTCCTCGACTTCGACCTCACGCTCGCCGAGATCAACCCCCTCGCGAAGCTCGAGAACGGGAAGTTCCTCGTGCTCGACGGCCACGTGGACATGGAGGCGGAGGCGCGCGGCACACACAAGGCGCTGCTGGCCGAGCTCGGCATCGGCGAGGACGAGACGCGTCAGGCACGCCCGCCGACGCCCTTCGAGCTCGAGGCCGCGCGCATGAACGCGGCCGACCATCGCGGCATCGCCGGCAACGTGGTCGAGTTCGACGGGAACCTCGGTCTCGTGATCGGGGCCGGCGGCGGCTCGCTCACGCTCTTCGACGCGGTGCGGAAGCACGGCGGGAAGCCCGCGAACTACTGCGAGATCGGCGGCAACCCGAGCGTCGCGAAGGCGCGGAATCTCACCCGGCTCCTGCTCGGCAAGCCCGGCGTCGAGAAGATCGCGGTGATGATGAACGTGGTCTCCAACACGCGCGTGGACATCGTGGCGCGCGGCGTGATCGCGGGCTGCCTCGACGCGGGCAAGGACCCCGCCGACGTGATCGCGATCTTCCGCATTCCGGGCTCCTGGGAGGAGGAGGGCTTCAAGATCCTCCGCAAGTACGGCGTGGACTACTGCGACCGCTCGGTTTCGATGTACGAGGCCGCCGGCCGCGCGGTCGCGAAGCTGAAGGCGTCCCACTGATGTCGATCCTCATCACGAAGGACACGCGCTTCATCGTGCAGGGCATCACCGGCCGCGAGGCGGTGAACCTCACGCGCGAGAACCTGGCGTACGGCGCGAAGATCATCGGCGGCGTGACGCCGGGCCGCGCCGGGCGCGACGTCTACGGCGTGCCGGTCTACGACACCGTCGCCGCCATCGTGGCGAAGCACGGCACGCCGGACGGCGCCGTGGTCTGCGTGCCGCCGCGCTTCACGAAGGACGCCGTGTTCGAGGCGCTCGAGAACGGCGTGAAGCTGATCGTGGTGGTGACGGAGAACATCCCGCGGCGCGAGGTGGCGCAGATGGTCGAGCTGGCGCAGCTCCGCGGCGCCCGGATCATCGGGCCGAACTGCCTCGGCATCATCTCACCGGAGGAGGCGAAGATGGGCGGCGTCGGGGGGCCCGCCGCGAACACGCGGCAGGCCTACAAGAAGGGCCCGATCGGCGTGATGTCACGCTCGGGCGGCATGACCACGGAGATCGCCTCGACGTTGACCGCCGCCGGCCTCGGCCAGAGCACCTGCGTCTCGATCGGCGGCGACGCGATCGTCGGCACCACCTACGCGGAGCTGATGCCCCTCTTCGAGGCGGACCGCGAGACGAAGGCGATCGCGATCTACTCCGAGCCCGGCGGCCGCATGGAGGCGGAGCTCGCGGAGTGGGTGAAGGCGAACCGCTCCCGGCTCCCGATCGTGGCCTTCATGGCCGGCCGCTTCATGGACGAGATGCGTGGCATGCGCTTCGGCCACGCCGGCACCATCGTCGAGGGCAAGGAGGACACGACCGCGGAGAAGATCGCGCGCATGGAGGCGGCCGGGATCTCGGTGGCGGAGCGCATCGAGGAGATCCCCGCCCTGATCCGGAAGCGCCTCGCCGAGCAGGGCGTGGAGGTCTAGCCGATGCCGGGACGCTTCATCGACGTGCAGGTGGACCCCGCGGCCGCCCGCGATCCCGCGCTCGCGAAGAAGCTCACGGAGGTCTGCGCCGTGGACATCTTCGCGCAGAACCCGGACGGCACGCTCCGCATCGTGGAGGCTAATCTCGACGAGTGCGTGCTCTGCGACCTCTGCCTCGAGGCCGCGCCGGGGATGGTGCGGGTGGTGAAGCTCTACGAGTGAGGGCAAGGGTCCGGCAGGCGTGCGCGCGCACACTGCTCCTCGCGGGCGCGCTCGCTGCCGCGGGTTGCCAGCCCGCGCCGCCGCCCGCGGCGCCGGCCCCGCCTCCCGCGCCCGAGCCCCAGCTGACCCTCTGCGAGCGGCCCGCGCGGCCTTCGTCCACCGACGCGGATCCCGACGTCGAAGCGTCCTTCCGTGCCTTCGCGAGCGAGTGGCTCGCGAAGCGGCGCCGCCACGTCGGCACGGGCCACCACTTCGAGATCCGTGAGGACTTCGAGATCGAGCTGCGCACGACCGGGAGCGCCGCCGCGCCGTATGTCGGCACGCTCCGCTACTGCGAGCACGAGCTCCCCTGCCCGGTCGTGGTTCCCGCGCAGTGCCTGCCGGCGCGGCGCAGCGTCATCACCGAGATCTTCCGCCTCGAGGCGGGCGAGTGGCAGTACTGATGGGGCAGCCATGATCAAGCGCGTCGGCGGCAACCTGACCGTTCGCAAGGAGGCCGTCCCCGCGGCGAGCGAGCAGCTCGAGCGCGACGGGTACGCGCTGCTGCCGGCAGTGCTCGAGGCGGAGCTCGTGGCGAGGCTCTCCGCGGAGATCGCCGAGACCTTCGCGCGGCTTCCCGCGGAGCGCGGCCGCACCGATCGCTCGGAGTTCCGCTACGAGATGCTGAACCGCTCGGCCGCCTGCCAGGAGGCGGTTGGTCACGCCGCGATCCTCGCCGCCATCGAGCCGCTGCTCGGCGAGGACTGCCATGTGATCGCGAACACCGCGTGGTGGAATCCGGCGAGCTTCGGAGGGGGGCCCTGGCACTGCGACGCCGGGCCCCACGTCCCGCGGCCCGACGGCGTGCCGTGGGACGCGCGCATCCCCTATCCGGTCTTCGCGATCGGCGCGCACCTCTACCTGCGCGATTGCCCGCTCGCCTGCGGTCCGACGGCAGTGATCCCGGGCAGCCACCGCTCCGGCCGCCTGCCCCCTTTCGACCGGCTGAACGACGCCGCGCTCGAGTACGACGGACGCGCGGCGGTGGCGCTCGAGGCGCGCGCCGGCGACGTGGCGCTGTTCGTGTCGGACGCGTGGCACCGCGGTCTGCCCGCGCGGCCGGGCGGGAGCGGTCGCCTGTTCCTCCAGGCCCACTACGCGCGCCGCGACCTCGCGCAGCGCATCCGCACCACCGCCGAC
>Ga0187893_10009780_pt1 | contig 14587 bp, 18 predicted proteins | sample MA1701074metaG_FD_139574 | JGI IMG/M metagenome (GOLD analysis project Ga0187893, IMG submission 139574) | White microbial mat communities from a basaltic lava cave in the Kipuka Kanohina Cave System on the Island of Hawaii, USA - MA170107-4 metaG ...
GATGGCGTAAGCCTCATCCACGCACAGCCGCATGGTCCCATCGGGGTTTCGGATGGCGCACACCTCGGTGGTCTCTTCCATCTGCCTACCTTCAGATGCCTCGCTGTTTCAATTAACACACCCGCTTCCTGACTGTCAAAGTGGGGCTTGGAAACAGCGTCGACGCCGGAGCACATAGAGCGTGAAGGCGATCAAGGTCACAAGGAAGACGGTCCTGACCCGTCCGTATCCGAAACAGGCGTAATTGGCCGTGGCGTTGAGCAGGCCGAAGGCCGCGTAGGCCAGGTACAGGAAGAGCCCCCATCGGCGCAGTCGCATGAAGCCATAGCCGATCAAAGTGTGGAGTGTCGGGGACTGCGCTTTGGCCAGCACACCCAAGACCCCGCCCGGCTTGCTGCAGAAGATCGTCAACGAGTACTCCGGGTTGGCGACGATGATGTAGAGGTCGGTCAGGGCGGTGAGGAAAAATAACGCGCCGAGGTAGCGGATGTCGTGGGCCCTCGCCCACACGATCTGCAGGGTTTGCAGCAGGCCCGGCGGTCCAGGCGGTACCGGAAGCCCGGCTGCGTAACTCTGCAGCGCCCACCAGGGCAGGACGAGGAGCATCAGCACGAAGATGGCGGCGCTTGGTCCCGCCATCCGACCGAGGGCCCACACACCGGCCAGGAGAAGCGTTCCACTCACGAAGGTGATCGCGGCCTGCCGTGCCTGACCTCGAACGGCTTGCCCGAGGCCCGGAAGGAGCGCGGAGAGAAAAGCGGCGTGGAGGTGGTGAGGCTGAGGGTCCGCAGCGAGCCGGTCCATAGAAGTGGCCTCTGGGAGGCCTGGTGAGAGGGGCCCCGGCCCGTTTGGTTAAGATTTGCCGGCCGCGCGTTTCTGCCGGGACGATCTGGCGATCGTGTGCGAGGGGGCCGGCCGCGCGTCGTCCGGATTGTTTCGGGAGTCATCCGGGGTCCCGTCCACGCGGTTTTGGACGATCGTTTCATCGAGCCGGAGCCCGCACTGAACGCAGCGCCAGCCGTGGAAGCGGCCGCTGTACACCTGAATTTCCTCCTGGATCAGCAAGCCTGCGCACTTCGGACAGTTCATTCCTCTCCTTCAGAAAACCGGGACAGATTTATTTTTCTGTACTTCTCCGACTGAGACTTCGGAGGAAAAATAAATCTGTCCCGGTTTTCGACGAGAACGCTGGTCACCCGCCCAAGGTATCGAGCATTTCCTTCATGCTCTTCATGATGCAGGTGAAGATGGGTGTGTCGCGCAAGGTGAACCGGCTGCCCTCGGTCTCACGCAAGGCCATGACAAGGTCGAGAAAGTCTTCCGGCTTGTCGGTTTCAAAGGCCACCACGAATTCCTGGTCGTCCAGCCCGAACGAGTAGGTGGTGTTCAACTTCACGGAAGGGAACCGATGCCCCACCTCGATGTGCTCGTCCATCATCCCCTGCCGGGCCGCCTTGGTGAGCAGGTACCACTCGCGGGTCTTTACGAAGGGATAGACGAAGATATACTTGCTCTTGCCGGGTACGATCTGGAGGCGCTTGCTCTCCTGGTTTTCGTGGACATGATGGTCCACGTAAACGGACCGCTTGGTCATCGCCAGGTACGAGTAGGGCGTACTGAGGTACTTCCCCAGGCCGGTGGCCAGCAGCTTCGAAGTCATTTCCTGGAACAGCTCCAGCTCATACCCGATCCGCCAGAGCATGAAGTCACAGTCGCCCCGAATGCCGACCGTCGTGTAGGGGATCACGATGACCTTCCCGCTGTATTCCTCGACCACCCGGGCGAATTCCTGCTTGCCCTGGGTCCGCTCGCTTTCAGGGAGCCTGCGCCAGGCCGGGTCTGCCCGGTGGAACGTAAAATTGACGAATTGCCGCTTGGGGGGCTGGTCGGGGCTGGCCATTACCGTCCTCCTGGAAGCTTCTCGCTCGGTGTCTTCCGTCAGATAGGAGCCCGTTTTCTATCATTTCACCCTCTGGTTTGTCAACCGAAGCACCCAACGCTGGTTGACAGTGCGGGCCGGATTTGATACCCGCTCATCGTCATGCAGACGAAGGTGATTCCCATTTTTGTCACGACCCTCGCGCTCTGCCCCCTAGCCGCGGCTGCCATCGAGATCGAGCCCGGCCCTGCGCAGATTCAGGCTGCTTTGGAACGGGGGAAAACTGCGGCAGCCGCGCGGGTCCCACCGGATCAACTCTATGCCTGGTTCGGGTCCTCCAGCGAGATGGAGCCGCGAGGCTTTCTGATGACCAAGATGGTCGGGCTCACCGTCATGTCCGCGCATTTTGCCCTGCGGTCCGCCGCTCCCGGCGACGCCGAGATCAGGCAAGTGGTGGATGACCGTTCCCTGCTCATCAGCGTGGTGTTGGTGGGGGACCGCCCTGATTTCGCGCGCGACAGTTACATGCTGCTTGCACAGGGCGAGCAGACGATCAAGCCGGTGAAGGTCCGGTTTGATGGTCAAGCCTCGCGCACCTCGGTCTGGCCCAAAGCCCCGGCCTACAAGGCCAAGGTGGTAGCCGCGTTCGATTATGCCGACCTGGATCCGAGGGCCAAGACGAAGATCTCGGTATTCCCGGCCGCGGGCGGGGAAGTGGCCTTCGAAGTGGATTTCGCCCGGATCGAGTGAGGGAATGCGACAGGGAGAAATAATTGCGATCGGGTCGGAACTCCTGCTTGGCGGCCGGCTGGATACCAATTCCCTGTTCTTGACCGAGCAGTTGGCCTCTCTGGGGATTGAAGTTCGATTCAAGTCGGTGGTTGGGGATCGTCTCGCTCATATCGCCCAGGTCGTCCGGACGGCCTCTCGTCGTGCAGACGTGGTGTTGCTGACCGGCGGGCTGGGCCCGACCCAGGATGATGTGACAAGGCAGGCTGTAGCCCGGGTGACCGCTCGTCCGCTGCGCCGCCACCTTCTGGCATTGGAGGGAATGAGGCAGCGCCTGGCGGCCTGGGGCCGGATACCCACGACCGCCCAATTCCGGCAAGCCCTCATCCCATCAGGAGCAGACGTGCTCCCCAACCCCATCGGGTCTGCGCCCGGTTTTGCCCTGACCTGGAAGAAAACGCTCCTGGTGGCCTTGCCGGGTGTTCCGGTCGAGGCCGAACAGATGTTCACCACCGCCGTGGTGCCGTGGCTGGCGGCGGCGCTGGGCTCGGAGCGCCGGCCGGCCCGGCCAGTTCGGCCAGATCGGATTGAACGCCGGCTTCTTCACACCTTCGGTTTACCGGAGTCCGAAGTGGAGCAGAGGCTTCAGCCCTTCGTTCGGTCGCAGAAGTCGGTGCGGTGTGGGTTCTTGGCCTCCCCGCGTGGGGTTACGGTGTCGTTCCTGAAGGTGCAGGGAGGCGCAACGGCGCGATCAGCCAAGAAGGACGGGACCTTGGACCGGCTGGTGCGTGCGGCGCGCAAACAGTTGGGCCGCCACGTCTACGCCGAAGGCGCAGAAACGATGGAGCAGGTGGTCGGCCGCTATCTGGCGAGGTGGGGCTTGGTGCTGGCCGTCGGTGAATCCTGCACCGGGGGGCTGATCGGTCATCGGCTGACCGAGGTGCCCGGCAGTTCTGCCTACCTGGACCGAGTGGCGGTCTGCTACAGCAACCGGGCCAAGGTTGAGCTTCTCGGGGTACCAGAGAGGTTGATCCAGCGACACGGCGCGGTGAGCGCAGAGGTGGCCGCAGCGATGGCGCGAGGCATTCGAATACGCAGTCAGGCACAGGTCGGGCTGAGCGTAACGGGCATCGCCGGACCGGACGGGGGGACGCCGCAGAAGCCGGTGGGGCTGGTTTTTGTCGGGTTGGACGCAGCCGGTTTCGGGCGGGGCTCGCGAGTAGGCGCGGGCAGGGTCACGCGAGAGTTTCGCTTTCACGGACCCCGAGAAGCGATCAAGCTGCGCGCATCCCAGGCGGCACTGGACATGCTGCGGCAATGGCTGGAACGGGTTCGCTGAGTCAATCATGATCCGGGCCTTTGTGGCAGTGGAATTGACTGACGAGCTCCGGAGCGCGATCGCTCTGGTCCAAACTCAGATCAAGGCTGAGCTGGCGCGTGAGTTGCGGCGAACGGCTCCGGATGCCCGCCTCCAATGGGTGCGTCCCGAGGCTAACCACCTCACGCTGAAGTTCCTCGGCGACATCGCGGAAGGGCAGGTGGAGGAGATCGCGCAGGCTCTGACAACGGTGGTTGGTTCTCAGCCGCGGTTTTCCCTTGAAGTCGGAGGGCTCGGGGTCTTTCCCGATGCCCGCGCGCCCCGGGTCCTGTGGGTGGGATTGAGCGGAGCCGGCCCGGTGATCAGCCTGGCCCGATCGGTGGACGAGGCCCTGGCGGAGTTGAACTTTGCCTCCGAGACGCGACCGTTCAATCCCCATCTCACGCTGGCACGGATCAAAGAGCATGGCCGGGAGGTGGGAAAAGCCTTGGCGACCACCGGCTTCCTGGCGCAGACCAGCCCGCTGGGAATGCTGCCGGTCTCCACGGTCGTGCTGATGAGAAGCGAGTTGAAACCAACCGGTGCGGTCTACACACGATTACGCGAAATCCCACTGCGCGATACGGGCTAGGCTTCCCTGGGCGACTTGGGTATAATCAGCCGGTTCTTCAACCCCCACACGCAAAGGAGGGCACGATGGTGGAGCGAATGGGCGAAAAAGACGAGAAAAAACGAGCGCTGGAACTGGCGCTGTCCCAGATCGAGAAGCAATACGGCAAGGGCGCCATTATGAAGCTGGGTTCCGACGAAGCGCCGGCGGACGTGCCCGCCATCTCGACCGGCTCGCTGGGCCTGGACATCGCCCTGGGCGTCGGGGGCTTCCCGCGCGGCCGGGTGATAGAAATTTTCGGACCGGAATCGTCCGGCAAAACGACCCTCTCCTTGCACGGCATCGCCGAAGCGCAGAAGGCCGGAGGGGTCGCCGCCTTCATCGATGCGGAGCATGCCCTGGATCTCGGTTACGCCAAGAAGCTGGGTGTCCAAACCGACGATCTGCTGGTCTCGCAGCCCGATACGGGCGAGCAGGCGCTGGAGATTACGGAGACGCTCGTGCGGAGCGGAGCGGTTGATGTCATTGTCGTGGACTCTGTCGCCGCGCTGGTGCCCCGGGCGGAAATCGAAGGAGAGATGGGAGATGCGCACATGGGGCTCCAGGCCCGGCTCATGTCCCAGGCGCTCAGGAAGCTGACGGCGGCCATCTCCAAGTCCCAGACCACGGTCATTTTCATCAACCAGATCCGGATGAAGCTTGGCGTGATGTTCGGGAACCCGGAAACGACCACCGGCGGCAACGCGTTGAAATTTTATTCCTCCGTGCGCCTGGACATTCGGCGCATCGAATCGATCAAGGAAGCCCAGGACGTGACGGGCAGCCGCGTGCGCGTGAAGGTGGTCAAGAATAAGATGGCGCCCCCGTTCAAGCAGGCCGAGTTCGACATCATGTTCGCCGAAGGCATCTCAAAGAACGGGGAACTGGTGGACCTCGGTGTCGACAAGCGCGTGATAGAGAAGTCCGGCGCCTGGTACTCCTTGAAGGGGGAGCGGCTGGGTCAGGGGCGTGATGCGGTGCGGGACTTCCTCAAAGCAAACCCCTCGATTGCCAAGGAGATCGAGGCCAAGCTGCGCGAGATCGCCGGCATCTCCGGTGGCACCACAGAGAAGCGGTCCGAGGCGCGGTCCGAGGAAAAACGGCATGATGGCCGGGCCGATGAGAAGCGGCCGCACGTCGGGCGAACTGCAGCCGAGAAGTGATGCGGTGGAGAGGCGCCGGTGCGCTCCAGCCCTCGGAGCCGGGTGGCCGGTCTTGATGACCAGGAGATCGAGCAGGCGGCGCTGCGCTACCTGGCTCGTCGGGACCGGACCGAGTCCCAGGTTACAAGCTTTCTGAGACGCAGAGGCGTGTCCGCCGCCCGCATCGCGGGACTGCGCGGCCGGCTGCGCCGCCTCGGCTACCTCAACGATGACGTCTTTGCGAGGCGGTGGGCTGAGTCGCGGATCGCTCGGAAGCCCATGGGGCGTCTGAGGTTGGAGGCCGAGCTCCTCGCCCAGGGCTTGGATCGTCCCGTCGTCCTGAACACGCTGGGCGCGGTATACGGCGGCCGGAGTGAACGGGATCTCGCACGAGACCTTCTCCAAACGCGTGCGGGTAAGGCGCTGAGTCAAGCCCGGCAGGTACGGTTGCTGCGGAACTACGGGTTCAGCGAGGAGACGATTGAATTGGTGTTGGGATCATGAGTCAGGGCGCCCATCAGCTCCGCCAGGCATTCACCCGCTATTTCGCCGATCACGGTCACGCCGCCGTGCCGAGTGCCTCCCTGATCCCCCAGGCGGATCCGACCCTCCTGTTCACCAATGCCGGCATGAACCAATTCAAGCGGGTATTCCTCGGGGAAGAGACCCGTTCGTACCGGCGGGCGGTCACGGTGCAGAAGTGCGTCCGCGCCGGCGGGAAGCACAACGACCTGGAGAACGTAGGTTACACGGGCCGCCACCATACCTTCTTCGAGATGCTCGGCAACTTCTCCTTCGGCGACTATTTCAAAAAGGATGCGATCTTCTTCGGATGGGAGTTCCTCACCACCGTCGTCGGTCTGCCGAAGGACAAGCTCTGGGTGACCGTGTTCCGGAACGATGATGAAGCCTTCGACCTTTGGAAAAAGATCGGGGTTTCGCCGTCGCGGATCATGCGCTGCGATGAGAAGGATAACTTCTGGCAGATGGGCGACACGGGACCCTGTGGGCCCTGTTCCGAAATTCATTATGACCAGGGGCCGGCCGTGCCCGGAGACGACCGGCCGAACGGAGAAGGCGACCGCATCCTCGAGATCTGGAACCTCGTCTTCATGCAGTACAACCAGAATGGGCAGGGCGAACGGATGCCCTTGCCCAAGCCGAGCATCGATACGGGCATGGGCCTGGAGCGGTTGACGGCTATCTCACAGGGAGTCCATAGCAATTACGACAGCGATCTGTTCCGGCCGATCCTCGACGCCATCGGCAAGCGGGCAGGCAAGGGATACGGCGCTGCTCCTGCGGGTGACCGCTCCATGCGGGTCATTGCGGACCACCTGCGGGCGACGAGTTTCCTGATCGCCGACGGGGTGCTGCCTTCCAACGAAGGGCGGGGTTACGTGCTGCGCCGTATCATGCGACGGGCGGCCCGGCATGGCCTGCTGCTCGGGCTGGACCAGCCGTTCCTGTACGAGCTTACCGGCACCGTGGTGGACCACATGGGGAGTGCCTATCCTGAGTTACTGGCGGCCGCAGACACTGTCGCGCAGGTCACGCAAGTGGAGGAGGAGCGATTCATCGCCACGCTGGACCAGGGCCTTCCGATCTTGAACGACCTGGTCGCCAAGGCTCAGGCGGCCGGGCGGTCGGAGCTTCCCGGGGCCGACGTCTTCAAGCTATATGACACGTACGGATTCCCGCTCGACCTGATCACGGAAGCCTGTCGGGAACAGGGAATGACGCTTGATGGGGCCGGGTTCCAGCAGGCGCTCGAGGAACAGCGCGATCGAGCGCGCAAGACCGGCGGCTTCGAAGCGGTCACGGCCAAGCCGATCGTCAGCGAGTTGGCGGGGCGCCTCGGAGCGACCCGGTTTGTGGGATATGAGACGTTGGCCGCCCCGAGCCGGGTCCTGGCCTTGCTGAAGGGCGACCGGTTGGTGAAGGACGTGGCGGAGGGTGACGAGATCGAAGTGGCCCTGGACGTCACGCCGTTCTATGCCGTGGGGGGCGGCCAGGTCGGTGATCGGGGAGTCCTGACCGGACCCGAAGGCCGGATCGAGGTCCAGGAAACCACGAAGCCGGCGCCGGACTTTGTTCTGCACAAGGGGATCGTGCGCGCCGGTCGCGTCCGCGAGGGGGACGCGTTGCGGGCGGAGGTGGATGTCGGCACGCGCCTGGGTGCGGCGCGTCACCACACGGCGACCCACCTCGTGCATGCGGCTTTGCGCGAAGTGCTGGGGCCGCACGTACGGCAGTTGGGATCGCTGGTCGCGCCCAATCGGCTCCGGTTCGACTTTGCGCATTTCCGGCCGCTGTCTTCGCGCGATCTCGATGACATCGAATCGTTGGTCAATGAACGGGTGGTCCGTAATGACGCGGTGCAGACGAATGTGATGGGCATCGAGGAGGCCGTGGCGGCCGGCGCGCTGGCCTTCTTCGGCGACAAGTATGGGAACCAAGTCCGGGTGGTGAGCATTGAATCTTTCAGCAAGGAACTCTGCGGGGGGACCCATTGCCGGCATACGGGAGAGATCGGCCTCTTTCGCTTCGCGGGCGAGACCGGCGTGGCGGCGGGGGTCCGGCGGATCGAGGCTGTGACCGCGGGCGACGCCCTCGTCCAGATCAAGCGGCTCGAGAAGGATATCCAAGAGCTGTCCGATTTTCTGAAAGTGGGGCACTCGGAAGTCGTGGCGAAGGTGCGCAAGCTGATGGCCCAGTTGAAGGAGAAGGAGCGGGAACTGGAACAGGTGAAACTCCGCCTGGCGAGCGGCGGCGGAGCCGACAGCAGTGTGCGGACGGTCCAAGGCATCCAAGTCCATGCACAAAAGGCCGAAGGGATGGACCAGGCCGGACTGCGGACCCTGGCGGATCAGGTGCGGGACAAACTCCAGAGCGGCGTGATTGCCCTGGGCTCCGCGGTGGACGGCAAGGTTTCGCTGCTCGTGGTCGTGACCAAGGATCTGGTCCCGAAGCTTAAGGCCGGAGAACTGATCAAGGACATGGCGGCTGAGGTGGGCGGGACCGGCGGCGGAAGGCCGGAAATGGCACAGGCCGGCGGAAAGAACCCGGAGCGGCTGGATGCGGCGCTGGAGAAGGTGTTTGAGTTAGTCGAAAGAGCATTGGGAAAGTAGGAGGATGACCGGGAAACGCATCCTGGCTTTGGATCCTGGGACGAAGCGCATGGGCGTGGCCCTGAGCGATGAGCTCGGGTGGACGGCGCAACCGTTGGAGACATACGAGCGGAAATCACTGGCCGCTGACGTGGCGCACATCCAGGATCTTGTACGGCTGCACGAGGTCGGGGAAGTCGTGATGGGGATGCCGCTCCACATGAGCGGTCATGCAGGAACGGAGGCGAAACGGGCGCAGGAATTTATAGATACGCTCGGACAGGCCTTGAGCGTGCCGGTCATTGCGTGGGATGAGCGGCTGACGACCAAGGAGGCTGAGGACCTGCTGATCGCCGCCAACGTGAGTCGAAAGAAACGTAGAGGTGTCGTGGATCGCATAGCCGCCGCGATTCTCCTCAGAAGCTACCTGCAAAGTCGCTCCCCGGAAAGCGGCGCATCCCGCCCGACCGACGACGCCGATGGAGGCCCATGGCCCGTGCGCTGACGCCGTGGCTCCTGACCGTCACGGCTTGCGCGGTCGGGGTCGCGGGCTATCAGGGCTATCGGACGGTGCAGTGGATGCTGGCACCGCTCGCTGCGCCGGCCGGTCCCCAGGCGAGTGACACCCTTCGCACGATTATCATTCCAGAGGGCGCGACGCTGAAGCAGGTCGCCTCCCAGCTCGAACGCGAACATGTGATTCGGAGTCGCTGGGGATTCCTGCTGCTTGGCAGGGTAAGGTCCGCTGATCGCCGCATTCCTGCCGGTGAATATGCCCTGCATCCAGGCATGAGCCCTGCCGAAATCCTGTCCGAGATTCTGAGCGGCCAGGTCGTTCTCCACTCGGTCACCATCCCCGAAGGGTACACCGCGGCGCAGATCGCCGACCTCCTGCACCAAAAGGGGCTGACCGACGGGGCCGAGTTCATGCGCCTCGTGCGGGACCGCGAGTTCATCCGCAGCCTGGATCTCGATGAAGCCGGCCTGGAAGGCTATCTGTTCCCGGAAACCTACCGCTTCCCGCGTTCCGCCAAGGCCAAGGAGGTGGTTCGCGCGATGGTAAACGGGGTATCCCAGGCCCTCACGCCGGAATTGCGTGCTCGGGCGAAGGACCTGGAGATGAGCGTGCACGACGTGCTGACCCTGGCTTCCCTGGTCGAGAAGGAAACCGGCATTGACGAAGAGCGTGAACTGGTGTCCTCGGTCTTCCACAATCGCCTGCGCCGTCGCATGCCGCTCCAGAGCGATCCGACCGTGATCTATGGACTCGAGAACTTCGACGGGAATTTGAGAAAGCGCGATCTTGGCTCGATGAGCCCCTACAACACGTATCGAGTTGTGGGCCTGCCGCCGGGGCCGATTGCCAATCCAGGGACCAAATCCATTCGGGCAGCCCTGTATCCGGCGGCGGCGCAGTACCTCTACTTTGTTTCGCGGAACGACGGGACGCATGTGTTCTCCTCGTCCCTGGACGAGCACAATCATGCGGTGGAGCGGTATCAGAAGCGGCCCGCGCGACGGGCGTCATGACGATGAGCCTGCCCTCTATTATTGACCACACCATCCTCCGTCCGGAGACGACGCGGGCCGAGGTGCAGCGGCTGTGCGGGGAGGCCAAGCGCTATGGATTCGGCGTAGTGTTCGTGCCGTCCTGCTTCGCGGAAGAGGCGGTGGCGCTCATGGCCGGAACAGCAATCCGTGTTGGAGTTCCGATTGGGTTCCCGCTCGGCTGGCAGACGACGCGGACCAAGGTGGCGGAGGCGATCGAGGGCCTTGAGAAGGGCGCGCTGGAACTGGACATGATGATCAATGTAAGCCGGCTGAAGTCGGGTGAGTATGACGCGGTGCGGCAGGACATCTCGGAGGTCGTGCGGGCGACGCCCGGCGCAGGTCATAAGGTCATTCTGGAAACGGGATTGCTGACGCAGGAAGAGAAAAAGATTGCCTGCCGGCTCGTAGTGGAGGCAGGGGCGGATTATGTGAAGACCTCGACGGGCTTCGGGCCGGGCGGCGCGACGGTGGAGGATGTGCGGCTGATGAAGGAAGCGGTGGCTGGCCTCGCCAAAGTGAAAGCCTCCGGCGGCATCCGCGATCTGAAGACCACGCTGGCGCTACTCGAAGCCGGGGCAGATCGGATTGGTACGAGCGCTTCAGTCAAGATCATTGAGGAATGGCTGGCGCAACGGAACCCTTAAGATGGTGTGTCAAGGCTTCATGCTCCCGCGCCTCCCGCGGCACCCCTTCCACGGCGCTCCGGAGTGGAAGCCTTCTGGAATTCCCTCGGCCACGGTTCTTCGAACCGTGCAGCCTCGGTCAGTTCCAGCTTTCCCTCTCCGGACGCCGGGCGGGGGCCCCACCGCTCCGGCACATGTCGCTGCGAGCCCTGACACACCCTTGGGAAGATAAATCCGTTCCGGGATTCTTTGCAAGCTGGAGGGCAACGCAAACATGTACAGTGAACGAATGTCAGCCAGGAGCTTTTCACGTAGTATGCACTGCCTCCGAGGCTGGGCTGTCTTCTCATTCCTGGGGTGTGTTTTCCTCCCTGGTTGCACGAAGGTTGTATATCCGGTGACGACAGGGTCTCACGCACCGTATAGCGAATCAGAAAACAAGCCACATCGGTACGTCGTCTGGGCGACGCATCCTGCACTTTCTGCCGGTATCGTTCAATTTCTGCAGGTGAATCGCCAGATCGTCGTGGAACGCTCTCGGTTGGAAAGTGTCTTCACAGAGCAACGACTACGATTGACCCATACAGCCGATGATGAGGCTCAGCTGTTGCGTGTTGGGAAGCTGATTGGTGCCGAGCGGATTATCTTCGCTGACCACACAATTAACCACTCGTATCTGTTGTTTGGGGGGGACGGGGGAGACCTTGTGAGTGTCAGAGTCCGCGCCGTAGATGTCGAAAGCGGTGAAGTCAAGTGGAGCGGGTCGGCATGGTATCCCAAATCCGTTGCAAATGTTGAGGACGGAATAGCCCGGCTCACCAGTCGAGCAATATGGAGAGCGCTCTGTCCAATCGAACAGGGGTATACGTGGACAGAGAGCAGCGCATCAAACGACGGGGGCTGTTCTAGGTAATGCCACATTCCAAGGCCCAGGCTGGCCGTCGCTGAGGCCTTTCGCCAAGAAACACCCGTTTGGCCACGCCGCAGCGCCTGTCAATGGAAAAATGGCGTGTCCGAATTGACCTCTTTGGCGAAGATACATAGACTCTTGTCGCGCAAAGGAGGCCCACCGCAATTACGACCACCTTGTGCGGCTTTTGGTGGTCAAGAGGGGAAGCCATTTTGACCAAAGGTGGTTTTACAGCCGCCGTTAAGATAATACGTTTTGATCTGTGTGGAGGTGTCTCAGGTGAAGGAAGGTTCTTCACAAGGGGGGAGATGGAGTTGGATGGATCACTGACTGAACTCCATTATGGTGATTTCAAGGGAGCACTCCCACCCGGGACCAAGAGTAAGGTATTCATCAGAATTGAGTTCATTGATTTCTACGAAGTTCCTCTCAGGATCCTTGGGCCTCTACCGGAGGAGTCGGAAGAAGAACCCGCCAGGCCGTATTTGGGAACCTTACGCTTTGAAGATCCCAGAACTCGCACAATGACTGAAGAACCCCCTCTCCGGGATATGGACTTGTGGGCCGGCTTTGACATTGTCCTGCCGTTGAGCATGGCGCATTCGTTAGTTCTTATGGAAGGGAAGCCGATTCTGTTCGACAGCATTCATGATCTCATTACCAATCCCACCGAGGAGCAAAAAGTTGACCGGGTTGTCGCGTTCGTAAAACGGGTTTACTTCAGCATACGAGCGAGGCAGGAAACCACATAGTCAAACATAAAACGGGTAGAAGGTCTGGGACGTCTCGGCTTTTTGAAACCAATGCTGGAGGCAACCCCACGATGACCATTAATGAAGCGGTAGAGTTGGCCTCAATTCTAATCGCCACAATAGCTGCTGGGGCTGCGTGCTGGTCAGCGCATCTTACACGCAAGGCTACTGAAGGCCAGTTCCTAAAGGCCTTGTTTGATGATTATGCGAGGGAGGACATCCTTGACGGCATGCTAAATCTGCATAGATGGAAAGCTGAACATGGAAACGAATTTTCCGAGGAGTTCAGAAAACGGCGACAAAAGGACTACGAGTCGGTGCGGGTTCAAGACGAAGCTCGTCGTCGACTGTCGCACCATTTTCAGAAAATATATGCATTGAAGAACGTGGGTGTGATTAGAGACCGAGTGGTAATGGCCCTTGCTACGAAGGTTCAGGTTCGCTTCTATCGCGAGGTGATAGAGCCGTTGGAGGAAGCGCTCAATCCATCGTATGATACAGATAGCTTTGAGTATCTAGGTGGCCTGTACGGGATTGGGAAATGCTCTCGCCCGATGCCCAACCCAGAAAAGTAAGGTGACTGAATCTGCCGAGCGATTTGACGTGGCTGCCGTGCCGGAATGGTGTCAGAGGTCTTCTCTTTCCGAGCGTTCACCAAGGGGCGCAGGAAAGATAGAGCATAGCCATAAAACGGTTTCTCACATCGTGGTGTCCTGGTTTTACCCACCTAGCTCTGCTTCCTGGTCAATGTTCCGGATGAGGAGGGCGCGGCTGTCGGGGTCCAAGTGGGCCTCGAGGGTGAGCGCCTGTCCTTCCATGGTTACGGAACCCAATGCAAAATTGGGACAGCCCTAGGATTTGACGCAGTCTTGAGGATCGTATGAATCCTGTATAGAATACAGCATCCACGGTTGACGCGGGAGGTGGGTATGACCGTCAGACTGAATATCACGATAGACGAAGATGTGTACGCCAGATTGAAGAAGGAAGTCCCGCCCAAGAAAATCAGCGCGTTCATCTCGGCCGCAGTCCGGGCTAGGCTCGATCCGGATCGGAAGGCACTTGATGCGGCTTACCAATCGGCCCGGAAGGAACGCTGGAGAAAAGGCCTTAATGACGACTGGAGGCACACCGATGTCGAAGGGTGGCCGAAGTGAAGCGGACGCCTCGGCGCGGAGATGTCTTCTGGGTCGCCTTGGATCCGGCCCTCGGCTCTGAAATCAAGAAGACCCGGCCGGCTGTTATTCTGTCCAATAATTCCTGCAACGCCTATGGTTCTCGCGTCGTCGTCCTCCCCCTTACGAGCAATGTAGACTCGCTCTATCCGGGCGAGGCGCTGATTACGGTCAAGGGGCGATCTGCCCGAGCCCTTGGTGATCAGATCCGATCCCTGGACAAATCTCGCCTCCGTGCTCGAATCGAGACCTTGAGCGCAAACGAAATGGCTGCGGTGGAAGAGGCCGTCAGGATTACCCTGGGTCTGCGGCCCTGGTGAGCGGTTCTGGTGGTCTGAGGGTTTCACCAGCGACCGCTTACCCGCCCAGCTCCACTTCCTGGTCAATGTTCCGGATGAGGATAGCGCGGCTGTCGGGGTCCAAGTGGGCCTCGATGCTGTCGCCGACGTGAGCGGGCCGGTCTATGAGCTGTGTACTGCCCGCCAGAAATGAGATATCCACATCGTTGAGTTTCACCGAGGTCTGGGTGATCTTCGGACCGATCCGTTCCGCGGCTTCTTTGATGAGGCTGCCGAGCCACAGGTGGGCCGCGCCCAGGCTCACACCCAGGATCAGGGTAAGGAGGAGCAGCAATTTTCCGACGAGTTTCATCGTGCTCACCGTTCCTCCCGCATGACCAGTTCCCACGTCAGGTCGTCCAGGTGGTGGCGGAAGGTGTAGCGGTGGTGATCGCTGGCAAGGACCTTGAA
>Ga0187893_10009782_pt1 | contig 14579 bp, 10 predicted proteins | sample MA1701074metaG_FD_139574 | JGI IMG/M metagenome (GOLD analysis project Ga0187893, IMG submission 139574) | White microbial mat communities from a basaltic lava cave in the Kipuka Kanohina Cave System on the Island of Hawaii, USA - MA170107-4 metaG ...
GTCCGGCACCGCAACCTTTGGCCGCATCACGTCGGCGGACTCCGGGCGGATCATGCAACTGGGTTTGCGCTTCCAGTTCTAGAATTCCACGGCTCCCGATTGCCGCAAATGTCAGGCCTTGCGAGCGCGCCGTTTCCAGAAAGCCAGTCCAATGAGACCGGAGCCCAGCAACAACAACGATCCCGGTTCCGGCACGCTGTCTACATCGAGCGAAACGGCGTCCAACCCCAGCCCTGCCGGCCCTGTCCAAGTCTCGGGGACGTCTACTGAGAAACGCAATCGAACCGTCTGTCCGCCGTACGCCGCCAGCATCGCAAGGACATCAAACGAACGGGCAGTCCACGGGTCCGCGCCGGTTCCGGTATAGGCTTGCGTATAGACCGTTCCCAGCAAAGCGTTGCTGATATCGAGAAACTGAACGGAGAACACTCGTGGCGCGGCGGTGCCGCCGACGACGTTCCAAATAACCGCGTCCTGCCAGGAAAGCTGCGCCGTGGTCAAACCCGTCGGAAGCGCGATGTCCTGGGTGAGTGTGTAGGTCACCAGGCCGTCTGCGTCGAACATATTGTACGCCGCAAACGCTCCGGCAGCGGGACCTCCCGGATCTGAACACCCTGTAGCTGTTCCTGAAGCACCGACGTTCCAATCGCGGTTCGCAGTGGGGCAAGTGCCCGTAGTACCAAGGCCGCTGGTGGTCCAGCCAGTAAGGTCCCCGGTTTCAAATCCGCCGTTTACAAGTATTTCGGCGCCCTGGCAGAGTGTTGCCAAGCAAAGTGACGCCGTCCATAAAGCATTCCTTGATGCAAAGTTCTCTCCTTTTCTGGTTCCTGCTATCTGGGCAGTCAGAAAACGCAGCCAGAAAGCCTCCGGTTAAGTTTCGGTAGAAACGGTGCCTTAGTCCTATAGGGGATAGCCTACTCCGGCTGGGCAAACAGTCTTAGATGAGCGAGGGACGACGGCGCTCTTCACTACACTAATCGTAGTCGACTTTGACCAAAAACAGGCCACGCGCGGGGGCGGAATGACCGGTTTTGCCTGCATAGCCGGGATTAAGGGTGGCGGCCAAGTGGTCCAAGCTCAGGTTTCCTTTTCCGGACTCGAGCAAAGCGCCCACCATATTCCGCACCATGTGCTTCAGAAAGCCGCTGCCGCGCACGCGGAACACCAGCAGGTCACCGGTTCGCAGGGCCCGGGAAGAAAAGATAGTGCGTACTTTGGATCCACCGAGCGCGTCCTTGTCATCGGCGGCGGCGAAAGCGGAAAAGTCATGCTCACCTTCAAAACAAAGAGCCGCGGCTGACAGCGGCCGCTCATCCAACGGAAATGGAAAGTGATACACGAAGTGCCGCTCAAAGGGGGGACAAATCTCGGCCCGCCAGATGCGGTACTCGTAGGTTTTGGCGCGCGCATGAAAGCGGGGGTGGAAGCCGGGCGTGGCTTGTTCCACTGACAAGACGCGAATGTCTCGCGGCAGCAGGCGGTTTAGCGCCCGGCGCAGATTGTCCGCCGGGATCGGGTTTTCGATGGTGCAGGAGGCAACCTGGGCCAAGGCATGTACGCCGGCATCGGTGCGTCCACTGCCAATGACATTCACCGGTTTCCCTTCGATCTCAGCAGCAGCGGCTTCGAGAACACCTTGTATGGTCGGTAGGCCCGGCTGCACCTGCCAGCCGTGGTAGGCAGTGCCGTCATAAGAGAGAATCAGTTTAAGGCGCCGGGCGCCCATTCAAGCTCCCGGCCTGGAGCCCGGCTTTTGCAAGGAAATTCCCTGGGCGCAAAGCGGGCAATTGGAGGCATCGTAGCTGGTGACTTCAAGCGTGGACAGGCTGACGCGCGGCACTCCCAGGTTCGCTCTGCCGCCGCTGCGATCGATGATCGAACCAGCCGCCAGCACGTTCACCCCTTCCGCGCCCAGATACTGAACGACCTCCTTGGAGCTGCCGCCGGTTGTAATAACATCTTCAATGACGACGGCTGTTTCCCCATGTTCGACTCGAAAACCACGGCGCAGGGTCATCCTGGCTTGCTCGCGCTCGGTAAAAATGTGACGCGCGCCCAAGGTTCGCGCCACTTCGTGTCCAATGATCAGGCCACCCGCCGCGGGCGAGACCACCATGTCAATCTTTCTGACCGGTTCGATGCGGCGGACCGCCGAGGCAAGACGCCGCCCTAACTCCTCGGCGTGGACCGGATGTTGGAGCACCAGAGCACATTGCAGGTACTCGGGGCTATGGAGCCCGCTGGTGAGCCGGAAATGTCCTTGCAAATAGGCTCCGGCTTTGCGAAACAAGTCCAGGATGGGATCAGGAGTATGGCTCACGGAAGCCCAAGTATAGCATTGGGCGTTTGGGCGCAACGCTGGCCGGTTGTGGGGCCAGCCAGTCCCGATTCCGGACACATCCGAACCTCTGGCGGGTTGGGTGAACGTCAGTCTTATCAATGCATTAGTGCTTTTGCGAGTGTGGCTGTCCAGATGCATTACCGCTGCGGTACCATGAGTGAAAGGAACCCCGTGACGCCTTGTTGCGTTTGATTTTCTATGGAGGTTGGAAGCCGGAAGTTCCTCTGGAATGTGGAGTACTGAGTATATGAATAAACTGATTGTTCTGACGTGTTTTTGGAGCGTGCTTTGTATGACGCCGGCAAGATTGCCGGGCCAAACTTCCCCAGCAATCCCCGGGACCGAGCAAACCGAGCCCAAATCCGGTTTGGGTCTGGGAGGAATTCGAGGCTGGCTCGAACGGTACAAAGTGCAGGATGTCGAACCCATTAACCTGAGAAGTTCATCGAGACTCGATTCGCTGGTTCGCGCCGGACGCCTTTATCTATCTCTGCAGGACGCCATATCACTGGCGCTGGAGAATAATCTCGACATAGAGGTCCAGCGTTATGGACCCCGGCTTGCCGAAACGGAGTTAATGCGGGCCCAGGCGGGCGGGTTTCTGCGCGGCATCCCGACGACGCTAAGCACAACGACGACGGCGGTGGCGTCTTCGGTGACGGGCGGAGGCAGTCTGGGATCGGCTCAGGCGCGCGGCGGAGGCGGCGATAGCGGCGGAGTGCAGGCGGGCGGCTTTGTGTTTACGCAATCAGGCACCACCATTCCCACGCTCGATCCGATCGTTTCGATGGGCTACGGCTTCAATCACCGCACCAGCATCAACGCCAACTCATTCTCAACCGGCATTCCAGCTACGGTGATTCGCAACAACAGTCCGTTCCTGGGAATCCAGAAAGGGTTTCTGACAGGGACGACGGTTTCGATGGATTTCAACAACAGCCATGTGCGCACCAACGTTCCTTTGGCAGAAATCAATCCCTTCTATACGGGCAACCTGGGATTCAGCGTGCAACAGAATCTGCTGCGCGGCTTCGGGATCGCAGTCAATAACCGCAACATTCGCATTGCCAAAAACGAAATCCTGGTGGCCGACCTGGTCTTCCGGCAGCAAGTGATCACCACGGTTTCCGGAATCATCAACATGTACTGGGACCTGGTGAGCTACGACGAAGATGTAAGGGTAAAAAAGCAGGCGCTGGCGCTCGCCGAAAAACTATTGAGCGACAACCGCAAGCAGGTGGAGATAGGCACTCTGGCGCCGATTGAAGTCGTGCGCGCCGAAGCCGAAGTTGCGCGCAACCAGCAGGATCTGACAACGTCGGAGACACGCCTGCTACAGCAGGAAACCGTTATCAAAAATGCGTTGAGCCGCACGGGGGTTTCCAACCCGCTCATTTCTGAACTGCGCATAGTCGCCACCGACTCCATTCGCATTCCGGAGACCGAGCAGATTCAGCCGATACAGGACCTGGTTAACATGGCGCTGGAAAAACGCCCTGACATCACCCAAACCAATTTGAGCATTGAGTCCACTCGGATCGGACTGGAGGGCAGCAAGAGCCAATTGCGCCCCTCGCTGGACCTTGTCGCTTCGATGCGGAACAATGGTCTGGCGGGATCGAGGAACTCGATCCCAATCCCCGGAACATCGCCGGGTTTCGGTTTTACGCGGCAGGCCAACCCGTTCTTTCTGGGCGGATGGGGTTCGGTGCTCAATCACATCTTCACGCGGAATTTCCCTGATTACAGCTTCAGCTTCCAACTCAACATCCCGATTAACAACCGGCAGGCCAGAGCGGACATGGCTAATGACCTACTGCGATTGCGCCAGCAGGAGATTCGCCGGCAGCAGCAAATCAATCAGGTTCGCGTTGAAGTTCAGAACGCGCTGATCGGTTTGCAGCAGGCCCGGGCCGGATACCAGGCAGCCTTGAAGAGCCGAGTTTTCGCCGAGCAGACGTTGGATGCCGAACAGAAGAAATATGCACTCGGGGCGTCCACTATCTTCCTGGTGATCCAAGCCCAACGCGATCTGGCGATCGCGCAGGCGGCGGAAGTGGCGGCGCTAAGCAACTACAGCCGCGCGAAAGTTTCTCTTGAACAATCGACGGGTTCCACAATAGAAGTAAACAACATTTCGATCGATGAAGCGAAGGCCGGCGATGTGTCAAAGCCTCCCAGTACGGTCCCGGTAAACGGACGCTGATTCAAAAAGGAATGGGATCCGGTCAGAAAGGAACGCGCCAGGAAACAATTACCGAGGGGCCATAGGTACTATCGGCTGGTTTTCTTTTAGAAATCAACAGCTTAGCTTTGGCACTGCGATTGCTGTCCTAGAAGGCGTATGACCAGGAAGATGGCTCAAGGAAACCAAAGGTTGCTCCTCTCAGGGACCCCGCGGTACTATCTCCATCTGTTGTAAACACCTACCTTAGAAACCTCCTTCAACCCACCCAACCTGTTTCCTTGAGCCGGAAACCATTGCTTCCGGCTCTGAAGAAGCGGCAAGAAATGGCCGTAGGCGACAACCGTACGGCGATGGTCCGTATCAGTACAGGGTACGCTCGATCGGATCCGGCAGGTTCAGCCGCTGGCAGATTTCGTCGTAGATCCCGGAAATGGACCTACTGGCGTCGATCGATAGCAGAATCCCCTTTTTGCGATACAGCTCGAGCAACGGCTTGGTTTTCTCGTGGTATTCGCGCAGACGAACCTGGAGGGCTTCCGGATTGTCGTCGGCCCTCTTGGTAAAACCCGAACCTTCGCCGATCCTGGCGCGTAACGTTACCCGCTCAAACACTACTTCATCGCTGATGTCGAGGTAGATCACTTTGTCCATGTTCCAGTTTTCAAAGAGATATTCCGCCTGCCGCAGGGTGCGGGGGAACCCGTCGAGAACAAAGCCGTAGTTCCAATCATGCTCCTGCAGGCGCTTGGCGACTACCTCCTCGACGATCTCATCCGGAACCAGCAGGCCCGCGTCGGTAATGCGCTTAATGCGCGCCGCCAGTTTGGTGTGATGGGAAACGTGCCATCGAAGAATATCTCCTATCGAGATGTGGACGAAATCATAGTCCTGGCAAAGAAGCTTGCTTTGGGTGCCTTTACCCGAACCCTGCGGGCCGAAAACAATGTAATGATGCATGAGGAATTATGCAATTCTACCGCAGTTCAAACCAGGCCTCGACACCGGCAGAGGCGCGCTTGCGATCCTCGGGGCTGACCCCGGAGTTGCGCCGGATATCATCGCGGGAGGCCAGTTTGCGGCGGTAACGAAGAAAATACTCGCGGATGTCGCCGCCGTAGCGGAAGCTGTACATGATGTCGTCGAAGGCGGATGTGTGCTCCATACCGATGGCGTGACCGCTTTCATGCAGACAGGTGAGATAAACGATGGCATGGCGCAACAACGGATCGGCAGAGGCGGACTGGGCGATTTCCTTGCCGAGATGGGCCGTATCGGGCAATACGTGGATTACGGCGCCGCGCTTCCCGTTGACCACAATCGGGCGCGCCTCGCCGTACAGTCCGCCGGCGCCTTCGGCCCAATGGAAGCGGATTTGCGCGTCTTCGCGGCGCTCCACTTTCCGGAACGTGATTTTGCCCGCGGTTTCTCTCTGCCAGGCTTCCATGGCCCAATCGGCCAGCTCAGGGTCCTTAGTCTGACAGGTGGTCTCGGCGCGCTGGCAGGGCTCCACCCAATAGGTCACTACAAGCGAAAAAGCTAAAAGAAATAACACGGTTATGCCAGGATATCGCGGATTACGTTGCCTGCAACATCGGTCAGGCGAAAGTCGCGGCCGCTGTGCCGGTAGGTGAGGCGCGTATGATCGAGGCCCATTAAGTGCAGGATAGTGGCATGCACGTCGTGAGGGTGTACACGCTTTTCTACTGCCTTAAAGCCGAATTCATCCGTGGCGCCATGAGTCATCCCGCCTTTGATGCCGCCCCCGGCCAGCAGCATGGAGAAGCCGTGGTTGTTGTGATCGCGCCCGTTCTGGAACTTGACCAGGCCACTCACCTCGACCGATGGAGTGCGGCCGAATTCGCCGCCGATCATAACGACGGTCTCCTGAAGAAGACCTGAGGCTTTCAAATCGGTCAGCAGGGCGGCCATGGGCTTGTCGGATTGCTGGGCGAGCTTACGGTGGATGAGGATGTCGTCGTGATTGTCCCATGGCTGGCCGTTTCCGTAATAAACCTGCACCATGCGAACGTCCCGCTCAAGCAGCCGCCGCGCGATCAGGCAGCCGCGCGCAAACTCGCCGTCGCCGTAGCGGGCCCGCGTCTTCTCCGATTCTTTGCGGATATCGAAGGCGTCCAGCGCTTCGGTTTGCATGCGATAGGCAACCTCCATCGACTCGATGCGGGCTTCCAGTTGCCCATCGCTGCCCTCGCGGCCGGCATGCATGCGATTCAGCTTTCCAAGCAAATCGAGCTGCTGCTGCTGCTGCCGGCCCGTAACGCGGTCGTTACGCAAGTGCTGAATCAGCTTCTCCGGCTCAATCTCCGTGTTTGGCACATGCGTTCCCTGAAACTGTCCCGGCAGGAACGCGGAGCTCCATAACTGCGGGCCGATCACCGGCAATCCGGGACACAGGACCACGAATCCCGGCAGATTGCGGTTCTGGACGCCAAGCCCGTAGTTGAGCCATGCGCCCATCGAGGGGTGGCCGGGAAGAATGTGGCCGCAATTCAACATGAAAAGGGAAGGCTCATGGTTGGGCCGCTCGGTGTACATGGAGCGGATGACACAGATGTCGTCGATATGCGCGGCAAGTTCAGAGAAGATCTCGCTTACCTCGATGCCGCTTTGTCCATGAGGATGGAACTGGAACGGAGAAGCAAGCAAGGCACCGGTTTTGCGCTCGGTTCTGAGGTTGCCGGCCGGCGCGGGCTTGCCGTGGTACTTGGCCAGCATCGGCTTGGGATCGAAGGTATCCACCTGGGAGGGCCCACCGTTGAGGAACAAATACACCACGCGCTTGGCTTTGGGAGGGAAGTGCGGGCCGCGCTCGACCGGCGCGCCCGCCGCGTCCGGGGCGAGTAACGCGCCGAGACTGAGCATGCCAAATCCGCTTCCCATAGTGGAAAGCACGCGGCGGCGCGTCATGACCGCTGCAAGACCAGGATCAGTAGAATACGAATTCATTTGCGCTCAGAAGCACCTGGGCATAGTTGGACCAGGTTTGGGTTTCGGATTTGAGAAAAGCGACGCCGGCGGCAAGTTCCGCCTTGTCCGGCTCGCGGAAAAAGAGCATTCGATAGGCCACGCGAATGCGGCCTGCATCATCGGGGGCCGCCTTTTCGACTCTCGCTGCGAAGGCTTTCGCGCGATCCATGACGAAGCTGCTGTTGAGGAAATACAACTGCTGCAAGGGCGTCGAAGTGACCACGCGCTGCTCGGCGGTCGAATTGGGGTTGGGGAAATCAAACAACGCCAACGTGCCGTCCAGCTTGCGCCGGCTGACGAAGCCGTAAACGGAGCGGCGCGTGTTTTGCTCGCTGGCGATAGGCAGTGGCTTGCCTCCGGTATTGAGATCGAGCTCACCGGAAGCCGCCAGCAGCGAATCGCGCAGGGATTCGATGTCCAGCCGCCTGCGGGCGCCGTGCCACAGAAGCCGGTTTTCGGGATCGGCGGTGAAGTTAGCCGGGACATTCTGATACCCGAGCGCGTACACGGAGCTAGTAGTCAGTTCGCGTATCAGAGCTTTGATCGACCATCCGTGTTCGATCAGGCGATTTGCCAGGTAATCGACAAGCTCGGGATGCGATGGCTTTTCGCCAAGCTGGCCGAAGTTGCTCAGCGTACCGACGAGTCCCTGGCCGAACAGGTGATACCAGACGCGATTCACGATTACGCGCGCCGTAAGCGGGTTGGCCGGATCGGCAATTGCCTCGGCCAGCTCCAGGCGTCCGCTGCCTTTGCCGAACAAGCGCGGCTCGCCCGCGCATAAAACGGAGAGCCATCCACGCGGCGCTTCCTCACCGAGGTTCTCCATACTCCCGCGAACACGCACTCGCTCAGTGCGGACTTTTTCGCGGTCCTTGATGACGTGGTAGTAAGGGTAGCGCTCCGGCACGGCCTTTGTTCGCGCCTCCAGTTCGGCGCGCAGACTTTCCAAATGCGCCATCCACTGTCCGGCGAGAAACGGGTCGATGGCTTTGGCTTTGAAGTAGAGAATGCCGCTTTCAAATTTTCCGAAGCGCTGCGCCGAGAATATGTCACGCCATAGCAGCCATTTATCGCGTGGGAGCGAGAGCAGGTCGGCGCGGGCGAGATCGCCGCGAACATTAGACCCGCCGAGCCGGATGAAGTTTTTCTCCTCTATCTCTTTTTGCTCGCTGAGAACATTCAGCAGAAAGCGCTCGAACTCAGCGGGAACGAACTTTGCTTCCTCTCGCCAGTCCTTGAGATAGGGATGCTCATGCGATGGGAGCTGAAGATAATCGAGCCACCGGCCGAACGTTGTGGAATCCAACTTCAGCTCTTCGGTCAGACGCGCGCGATCGGCTTTCTCCGCACCTAATATCCGGCGCGCGGCCCCAAGGTAAGCGGCGGTGCGGTGTGCCAGCACTTCGGAGAGCTGCTTGGCCTGCTCTTCGAGAAATTTGTCCAGCTTAGCCTGCTGCTGCTCGACGCTTTCCTTGCGTTTCTTGTACTCGGCGACGACGGATTCCGGCGCCAGCGGGAATTCGCTTTGCTCGGTGCTGGTAAAGACACCGAGCAGGGAGTAGTAGTCGCGAGTGGGCACGGGATCGAACTTGTGATCGTGACACTGGGCGCAGCCGAGGGTCAGGCCCAGGAGCGCCTTGCCGGTCACATCGACGCGGTCATCCTGAAACTGCGGACTCATGGCATAAAACCCGAGTCCGGCGACCAGTTTCTCCCTGTGTGGAGCCTCCATCAAATCTCCGGCGATCTGCGCCTTGACGAACCGGTCATACGGCATGTCATCGTTATACGCCTGTATCACCCAGTCGCGATAACGGAATGCGTTGTCGTAGGGCTGGTCCTGAGTGGAGTTGAGCAGGTCGTCGGAGTAGCGAGCGACATCCAGCCAGTGACGTCCCCAACGTTCGCCAAACCGCGGCGAGGCGAGCAAACGGTCGACTATCTTAGCGTGGGAGGATGGATCGCGATCCTGAACAAAGGCATCGGCTTCATCGGGCGTAGGCGGCAAGCCCGTTAAATCGTAACTAACCCGGCGTATCCAATCCCGCCGGCTGGCGGGCCGCACCGGTTTCAATCCACGCTCTTCGAGCCGGGCAAGAATGAACTGATCCACCGGACCGCGTGCCCATGTTTTATCTTTCACCGCGGGCGGCGGGACCTTCTTCACCGGCTGGAACGACCACCATGCGCGCTGCTCGGCTGTGATCTTCGGCCCGGACGCTTTCGCGGTCCCGGCCGGCCAGATTGCGCCGCGGTGAATCCAGCCGTACAGATCGCGAATCTCGGTGTCGCTCAGCTTTCTCGAAGGCGGCATCTTCAGCCGCGGATGCGTCTGACGCACGGCCTGAATCAGCAGACTCTCATCGGGACGTTCTACATTGATAGCGGGACCTGAATTGCCACCTTTCAACAAAGCTTCCCGCGAAGTCATTTCCAGGCCGCCCAATTTTGATTGGGTGTGGCAGGAAAAGCAATTTTTGGCGAGAACGGGACGTACCTTCGTCTCGAAGAATTCGACGGGGTCGTTTTGCGCAGGGCAGAGCGATGCGGCTGCCACGAGCGCGGCGATAAGGCGCATTTAATCAGAATCTTATCATGGTGGAGCCGGTTGACATTGGCGGGTTGACAGAGTTGAAAGCGCGCTACCAGCGGAATCTGTTCGATTCGGTGATCCCGTTCTGGGAGAGACATTCACTCGACCGCAAATATGGCGGCCAGTTCACCTGCCTGAATCGGCAAGGCGAGATTTTCGATACACGCAAGTATGTGTGGATGAACGGGCGGGCCGTGTGGATGTTCAGCCGTTTGTACAACACGTGGGAGCACCGGCCGGAGTGGCTCGAAAATGCCCGGCTGATCCTCGATTTTCTGCTGCGGCACGCGCGCGATTCGGAGGGCCGCTGCTATTTCAGCCTGACGCGCGACGGTGAGCCTGCATTCTTCCAGCGCAAGCCCTACTCGGCCTTTTTCCTTGTGCTGGCTTTGACGGAGTTTTATAAGACGGGCGCCGGGACAAACGAGAACCTGGAACAAGCCCGTACGCTGGCCAACCAGGTGCTGTCGTGGATCGCGGATTCGACGCCGCTTGGCCGGCCGCGTCTGTCGGGTCAGACTCCGTTGCGCCAGTTGGCCGACATCATGGTCATCGCTTCGATGGCAATGGAGTTGATGCCCTTCTCGGTTGACCCGCTTTACCCGGAGTTGCTGCGCCAGTGTTTGCGGGATGTGCGCGCCCACTGGCTGCCCGAGCGAAGGACGCTGCTTGAGAATCTGCCGCTTGACGGCTCCGATTACCGGCAATCGCCCGATACGCGGCTGCTCTGCCCAGGCAGTGCGATCGAAGTGGCCTGGTTCCTGCTGCACGCGCTCGAAGGGCTTGAAGAGCGCGATTCGGAAACACAAACGCTTCTGCTTGATGTGATCGAAGGGTCGCTTGAAAACGGCTGGGACGCCGAGCACGGCGGTTTGTATTATTTTCTCGATTCGGATGGGAAGCCGCCGTTACAGCTAGAGGCGTCGATGAAACTCTGGTGGCCGCACACGGAGGCGCTGTATGCGCTGGTGCTTGCTTATTCGTTGACCGGAGAGGCGAAGTGGCTCAAATGGCTGCGCAAAGTGGATGAGTACACATTCCGCACTTTTACTGATGCCGAATTCGGTGAATGGTTCGGCTACGCGGATCGTTACGGCCGGCTTTCGCACCAGCTCAAGGGCGGACCATACAAAGGATTTTTCCACGTGCCGCGCAGCCTGCTGTTTTGCATACAGCGGCTGCCCGGCTAGAATCGCAGTTTCAGCCCGAGCTGCATGATGCGTGGCCCAGTGACGCTGTTGATCTGGCCATATGCAGCCGAAGCCAAACTTACCACCGGACTGCCCAGGTTAGCGTGGTTGAACGCATTGAACAGCTCCCAGCGGAGCTGCCAGGAGAATCGCTCGTTGATGCGGGTGGTTTTGAAAATACCTAGATCGAGATTCCATCCGCCGGGACCTATCACCAGGTTGCGCGACGAATCTCCGAACGAACCCACCGGGGAGGCACGGAAGGCGCCGGTGTTGAAGTATCGGGTTCTCTGCTCGTCGAATGATCTTCCACCGGGCAGCCGCCAATCTCCGGTTACGTCGGCGCGCTGGGTGCCCCCACCCGATAAGGCGCGGTCCGTGCCGGGCACAACGCTGAGCGGCTGGCCGGAGGTGTAGTTGAAGATGCCGTTGGTCTGCCATCCTGAAGTAATCGCGCCGGCTGCCCCTCTTCGCCAGGGGGACGGAATTTCCAACAGGAACGATGTTACAAAAATGTGGTCGCGGTGAAAATCGGCGAGGCCTTTGTCGTTGCGGAAACTGCGGGAGTCTTGAACGATACCGGCATTCCGGTCCACCGACTGCAAATCGAGCGCTTTCCCGTACGTATAGTTCGCCATCAAGAGAAGGCCGCGCGCCATGCGCCGGTTGGCGGAAAGCTGCATGGAGTGATAGGTCGAATTGCCGACGGCGGCGGCCGTGTTGATGTTTTGGAAGTTGCGGTCCGGCCGGCGCTGATCGATGTTTGCGGCCGTGGAGGCGCCCGGGATGAAGACGGCCTGATTCTCCTCCCAATTAATGATGAGGCGCGTTCCTTTGGACCCGACGTAGGCGGCCGAAAGCACCGTCCCGGCAATCTCCTGCTGCAGCGTGAAGTGCCATTGCTGGTTGTAGGGAGTCGCGTTGTCCTGCGGGAAGTTCCTCTGAATTCCGGTTGGGATCACGAAGCGGTAATTGGCCCTTTCAGCCGGTGTAGAGGGCGGAGTAAAGGGAAATGGGTCGCCGCCCGCGAAGCCGAGCCACGGATTCTCGAAGCTGGGAGGAGCGTTCCTGACAATGCGCAGAACAAAGGGCTGGGCGATCTGGACCTCGTTCAGCAGGAAGCCGCGGGTGGCATTGTAGAAGATCCCATAGGAGGATCGGATGGTGGTGCGCGACCCGGCGCCAAAGGGCTGCCAGGCAAAACCCACGCGCGGGGCGATGTTATTCCAGTCGCTTTGATAGGTTGAGCGCGAGACTCCTGCATCGGAGGGATAGAGCATCCCGGCGGGGGCGAGCGGGTACAGCGCCGATCGCGCGCCCGGCCGGTAGGCTACGATTTCGTCGCGGCCGTCATAGATGCCGAGACCCGGCTCCCAACGTATGCCCAGATTGAGGGTAAAGGCGGGCGACAGCTTCCAGTCATCCTGTATGAATAGGCCGATTGTGTGAAAGCGGTTGTCTGTGCGCAGCAGCGACTGCTGCGTGTAGCTTGAGGGCAAGCCCAGTATGAAGTCGCTCCAGCCGTTGTTGGAGCGGGTGGCATTCCAGGCAAACGAATTGCCGTCGGACTCGTTGGAAGCATTGCGCTCGGCGCGGCTGTAGGCGTACTCGCCGCCGAATTTGAGCATGTGAGCCCCACGTGTCCAAGTGGCCGTGTTGCGAAACTCGTGCGCATTCGGAAAGAATTCGACGAAATTTTCTCCCTGGAACCCGAAATAACCGGAGATTGTGCCCAAGCGCGTATTCATCGGGTACTGAGGTGTGGCTGACATGGTGCCGACGCCCAGGTCGGACAATCTCAGTCCGGCAGCCACGCCCGGCGGACTCCCAGGGTATTGGTCCGGGAGGATGGGCACCGGGCCGCGGCCGAACCCGAGATGGTTGAAGGTGTAGGTCAGCGAGTTCACCAGCGCCGGTGTAGCGACTTTGATGTAGTTGGCCAGGATGCGGTTGTTGGTCCAGGATGCCTGGCCGTTCGCCAGCGGCACGTTGAAGTTTTGTTTGAGATCGAGATTGGCGAAGAAGTAAGAAACGTTGATGCGGTCGCCGGCGGTGAAGTTGTGGTCTCCACGCGCCAGCAACTGGTCCCTTCGCTCGCTGGCCGGGCTGTTGTATACAAACTGATTCCCGGAGAAGTTCGGAAGCGGAATCAGAATATCCGACATTTTCCTGGCGGCTTGTGAGTGCCGGACGAGAGGAATCTGGTCGCCCGGAAACGGCAGCCGGTTGTTGAGCGGATCGAAGGGTTTTCTTGCCGTAGCGGAAAAGTCGCCGGAACGCTCTTGCGGCGTCGGCACAAGCAGGTCGGTTTTCGTAAGCGCCTGACGCTCCCGAAGAGACTCCCAGGAGGCGAACCAGAACGTACGGTCGCGGCGGAGTGGCCCGCCAATAGAGGAGCCGAATTGGTTCCGGCGCAGGCGCGGCTTGTCGACCAGATTCGCATGGCCGAAAAAGGAGCGCGCGTCCAGAGCATCGTTGCGCAGGAACTCATACACCGTTCCGTGGATCTGGTTCGTGCCGCTCTTGGTTACGGCGGAGACGATGGAACCCGATCCGCGGCCGTACTCGGCGCTGTAGCTGTTGCTCAGCACGCTGAACTCCTGAAGGGCATCAGGATTCGGCATCGACGTAGGTACGCCCGTGTACACATCATTGTTGTGGCCGCCGTCAAGCAGTGTGTTGTTGTCGTTGCCGCGCGATCCGTTCACCGAGATGCCATCCTCCTGCGAGAAACTGGTGCGCGCTCCGGCGTGACGGACGGCGCCCGGCAGCAGGGTTTGCAATTGCAGCGCGTTGCGACCATTCAGCGGCAGGTCTTCGATCAACTCGCGGCGCACCACGGAGCGAAGCGTGGCGCTAGTCGTCTCAAGGGCGGTGTATGCTTCCGAGACGTTCACGGTTTCTGACACTTCGCCGATTTCCAGCTTAACGTTAATCTGGAGGACCTGCTCAGCGGTTAGATTGATGGCGCGAACCTCAGCGCGTTTGAAGCCTGCCGCGGTCGCCGACAGCCGGTAGTTGCCTACCGGGAGCCGTACAAAATCAAAGCGTCCCCCGGCATCCGCCGCGGCCTGCTGTGATACGCCGGTAGCTTCGTTAGTAAGCAGAACGGTGGCCGCCGGCACGAGAGCGCCGGAGGAATCCGCCACGGTTCCCACTACGGTGGCGTTACCCTGAGCAAATACAGCGCCAGCGGCGATGACAAAAATCGAGATCAGACGCATTTGTTCAGAATTCTATCATGGCGGAAGCGTCGGACCGGCATGTTTTGTCAAGGGA
>Ga0187893_10009783_pt1 | contig 14577 bp, 7 predicted proteins | sample MA1701074metaG_FD_139574 | JGI IMG/M metagenome (GOLD analysis project Ga0187893, IMG submission 139574) | White microbial mat communities from a basaltic lava cave in the Kipuka Kanohina Cave System on the Island of Hawaii, USA - MA170107-4 metaG ...
TAACCTGTGAAGGTTGCAGTCCCGAGCCCGTTGCCTTAATAGGGCACGGCGGGATCCAACGAGGGGGAGGCGGGGTGACTTGACCTCTCTACTCTCTATCGCAAAGGCGCAAAAGCTGTTAGTTGACGCAATTAGATTATGGGTATACTTTATTTTTTTCATAAATAACCTTTTACTAGAGGATGGCGTATGGTTCGACAAGTAGGGTCTGTAACAGAGAACGTAACTATTGAAGAGGAGTCGAAGGCGACTAAGGGAGCTCAGCGGGTTTCGAGTCAGCATTTAAGGCAGAAGGCTGGCTTGGAAAAGGAGTTGCAGGCGCTCAAGCTAGAAAGTGGGCATCTTATGCGGCAGTGTAGAATCGCGGGGGGAATTAGGCTGCGAGAGGCCATCTGGAGAAAGTGGCATGGCGTTACAACTGTTGAACGACTGCTTTCGCTCTTCCCCATCCCAAAAGCGGGATCTCAGCAACTGTATCCGGCAGGTGGGATGAAAATCACGCTCAACCCACCAGAAAATGATCCTATCAAGCGCCTTAAAAGAGAGATTATAGTCTGTAAGGAACAGCGCGCCCATTTTCGAGAAATTCTTGCCGTGCATCTCAATCGGCCCCTCACCCGCGGATTGCAAAATGAGTGGGAGGATGTCAAGCAGAGCATTTCGCAATTTCCGCAAAATCACCCTGTGGTCTGCTGTTTAGGGGCTTTTGTGGCTTTTGCGCTCTTCAGCGTGTCATGTCATGGCCATTAGTGTCCGTTCGTAGATATCTAAAGAGCTGGAGGATGCAAGTTAGCTGCGATTCTGTCATCACCATCTTCTCTCTTTGTTGGCGAAGGCTGCTCAAAAGCATTTTCAGGTCGAGTCTAAGTGGCAACTCTTTGGGTTGATCTTTCAATAATTGCCGAAGTATCAAGCAGGCAAAGGCAAGCCCTGTTCTTCCGACACCCTGAAAGCAGTGGATGATGGTTGACGCATCGAGTGACTCTTTTTCTAGCTTTTCAATCTGATCTAAAAAGTCCATAATGGTCGGAAGGTCCATTCCTGAGCCATCGGAGAGGAATTTGTGCAGGTGCTGCACCTTTTTGCCATTTACCAAAAGTATTCTTAGTGTCATTTCGTGCGAAAGATGCAAAACATCGCTGCAGACGATTTCAAGAGGCGTTTTTGTGCCAAAAGTGAGCTTTTCTCCTTTTTGAAGTGGTAGGTAGTTTCCATTTTGTTCTAGCTCTTTTACCATGACGATCAATGAGACGTTGAGATCGAGTACCGATTGCCAAAAATGGCTGATCACGACGCCGTGTGGAGTGGGTTCACCCCTTGCATAACGTCTTCTTCCATCAGGGCAGCGGATGGGACTGCCACCAACAGGGTAGGGAAGGTGGAGCCGATTGTGATCATACGTGGCATACTGCTCATTCCAAAAGTGTGGACTATTTGCTTGAGAGAAAGCATATTCATTTGGCCAGTACGTATGCTCATCATTGTCATCGAGAAAATCGGACAAAGTTTTTCTCGTGACTTTGCCCACCTCCTCGGGGGAAAAACTTGTTGGGGTAGGCTCTTGGGTAAGTACGAGTTTGTAGTCGGTATAATCTGGAAGAGTAACCTCTGGAAGCACTTCAGTGGTTGTTAGAAGCGTTCGTAAATGGTGTACCTTTCCAAGGAGTTTGTTTTTGTGTGATGGGGAGAAACAGACATCCTTTAGCACAAGCTTGCGAAGTTGCGTGCATTTTTCTAATGGAATGAGGGTATTATTGATACCGAGCGAACATCCTGAAAGATCGAGCACTTCGAGTGCTTTAAGTGTTGCTAGAGAGGTGACGACACCCTCCTGCAAGTGCCCATTGAGTAGCGTCACTGATTGAAGTTGCTGAAGTCTCTCAGGCCGTGAAAAGGGATAAATCCCACTTCTATTGGGTGCTGTGTCTACGATTCTGAGGTGAAGCTCTCGTAGTAATGGGCAAGTTTCAAAGCGAGAAAGATGCCATTTCGCGCCATTTGTGCCAGTAAGGTCAAGCCTTGTGATAGCGCCACAATACTCGGTGAAGGTTTGTAAAGAAAGTTTTTGAAGTTCAGTTTCGCACTGACTGGTCATATCAGGATGTGAGCCTATTGCTGCCATGTATTCCTCAAAAAGTATGATTAGTATTTTAGGCGCGAAGCCAGTTTAAACAGTCGCGCATCTGCTCTTCAGCCACGGCGTTGACAATGCTGTTGTGGCCATGGCCATTAAGTACCCTGTAGCTTCGCTCAATGGCTGCAGTCTTGGGTATCGCAGAGCACAGATCTATGATGGTGGTGTCCTCGGTCGTTGCAAAAAACTGATAGGAGCGAATTACATTTGCAGGAAGCGGCTTCTGCACTTCGTCGAGAAGCTCTTTTGCCTTTTTGCCTCCAAAGAGAAGTTCCGCCATAAGAGGCCCTGAGTGTTTTGGAATGGCAGGCATGCCCAGATTCTTAAAAAAATCGGCCCAACGCGAGCCAAAATGGGCTCCTGCGATCGTTGAGATCTTGACAGGCGTATTCGGTGCGATTGTGCGCAATTTGGTTTCGATGTAGGTGGCAATTCTTGCGCCATTGGATACGCCAATTAGGCAGATGCGCTTGCCTGGATGGGTTTTTGTGTAGTCTTCAACCACTTTTAAAATTGGAACTGCCGCTGTTTCAAGGACACAGTCGCCACTTTCTGGGATATAAGGGATAAAGCGATCGATCGCAGGTGTATCTTTTAATTTGGCAAGTTGCCCCTTCCAGATGCCTGGATGGCCATTGAGACCTGTGAGGAAGACGACGCAGCCCCGACTCTCTTTATTCCATTCCTTTTTTTTGTCACAGTGATCGTAGGTGGTTAGTTGAGAATCATGCCAAAGAGCGTTAGCTATGTCGGCGTAGTACAAAAGCTCGCGGCCGAGGCTGATAATGAGATCACAATTTTTTTGGGCCATGTTTCTCGTATCTTGAAAGAGCTCATGGTTTTCATTTACATATGGCGAATCTGAAATTGCACCAAGAGCCTTCGTTGCCATAAGAATAGTCTCCTAGAATTACTGCTTTCAGCATTCTGAGATACTCCTGGGATTTAATCAACTTTTATTGTTGACTGGTGCTTTTAGGATGACGATGCCTAAGGGGGGAAGAGTTAGGGTGAGCGAATAGGGCTTTCCGTGAGAGGGCTCAAGGGTGGATCTTTGGCCTCCGAAATTGCCCAGGCCACTTCCCCCATAGTCCTTGGCATCGCTATTGAGCAGTTCCTTCCAGTAGCCGTGGCGATTGACGCCGACACGGTAGTTAAAGCGAGGAACTGGGGTAAAATTGCACAAGATCAGAAGCTCATCTTTGGCAGTCTCAGATTTTCGTAAAAACGAGATGGCGCTTTGCTCCCAATCACAGGTGTCTATCCATTCAAAACCCCTCGGCTCAAAATCTAACTCAAAGAGTGCCTTTTGTTGCCTATAGAGGTGATTGAGGTCTCGGACCCACTGCATGAGCTTTCGATGGGGTTCATATTGCAACAGATGCCAGTCGAGGCTTGCCTCATGGTTCCACTCTTGATACTGCCCAAACTCGCTTCCCATAAACAAAAGCTTTTTTCCTGGATGGGTGTACATATAGCCCAAGAGGAGGCGAAAGTTTGCAAATTGCTGCCAATTATCGCCTGGCATTTTACTTAGCAAGGACCTCTTGCCATACACAACTTCGTCATGAGAAAGAGGCAGAATGAAGTTCTCAGAGTAGGCATACAGCATGCTAAAGAGGAGCGTGTTGTGGTGATACTTTCGATGGATGGGATCCAAGGACATGTAGTAAAGGGTATCATGCATCCAGCCCATGTTCCATTTCATGCCAAAGCCCAAGCCACCGACATAGGTTGGCCTTGAGACATTGGCCCAATCGGTCGACTCTTCGGCTATCATTAGCGCATAGGGGTAGTGCGCATAGATTTCGCTATTTACTTTTCTTAAAAAATTGATTGCGCCGATGTTTTCTTTACCTCCATACATATTTGGCAGCCATTCGCCACCCTTTTTGGAAAAATCCAAATAGAGCATCGAGGCCACGGCGTCGATGCGCAGGCCATCGATATGGTATTTTTCAAACCAAAAATGGGCGCTACTGATCAAAAAGCTCTGCACAGAAGGGTACTCATAATTGAACAGATAGGTATTCCAGTCTGGCTGGATGCGCTTTCGTGTATCGGCATGCTCAAACAAGTGTGTGCCATCAAAATAGGCCAGGCCATGTGCATCTGATGGAAAGTGCGACGGCACCCAATCCAAAATCACCCCAATGTCATGTTGATGCAAAACATCGATGAGCTGCATAAACTCTTGAGGCGTGCCATAGCGACTCGTCGGGGCAAAATAGCTGGTGGTTTGGTATCCCCAGGAGCCATAGAAGGGATGTTCCATTATCGGCAAAAATTCTACATGGGTAAATCCCATCTCTTTGAGGTATGCAGGTAATTGGTGGGCAAGTTCGATATAGGTCAACGGTCTGTTATTTTCTTCTGGAACTCGCCTCCATGAAGCAAGATGCATTTCATAGATGGCTATGGGCGTACAATGGGATTTTTTCTGTTCTCGTGTATTTACCCACTTCGCATCGTTCCAGCTGTATTGAAGATCCCAGACTATGGAGGAATTTCCTGGAGCCCCTTCACAGTAAATGGCAAAGGGATCTGCCTTGTCAACGACGTAATGGCCATGGTGCGAGGCCAGATGATACTTATATTTTTGACCCAAGGTTGCCTCTTTGACAAAGAGTTCCCAAACACCTGAATGGTCCTCTCTTTTGACAAGGGGATGGCTTAAGGGATTCCAGCCATTAAAATCGCCAATCACGGAAAGTGATTTGGCGTTGGGTGCCCAGACAGAAAAGTGGCAGCCCTGCTCTCCTGTAGGGTGTGCGCCTAGCTGCTCGAACAGCCTGTAGTGAGTGCCCTCATTAAAGAGCCAGGAATCTTGTGCACCTAAAGGCATTTTCCCTCTCCCAAAGCAAGAATAGACAATATTCCTTTACAAGGGATGATGAGCCAATCTGGGCGTACATCAAACTCATAGCGCAGCTCATAAATGGCTTTGTTAAGCATAAAGACTTGTAGAAGGTAGGAAAAGTCGTTTTCGTCCTTAGGTACTAAGTTGAGCGGCGATTTTCTAATTTCTTCTTGATAGGCCTGTATGAATATCTTGCTCACGTGCTTGTACCACTTTTTGGCCCATTTTTCTAAGTTGGGGATCGATTCCGGACGGATGGCGCTGTTGCCAACGAGTGCCTTTAAGGACGCGTAATGAAACGAGCGCAGGATCCCTGCCACATCGCGCAACGCTGTGCGCTTTCGTCGCCTGACTGTCAACGGATCGAGGGGCTCTCCTTCAAAGTCGATAATAAGAAAGTCTTTTCCTGTATAGAGGAGCTGTCCTAAATGGTAGTCGCCATGAATGCGGATTCTCACGAGAGAAAAGGGCTTTTTAAGAATTTTTTGGAAGAGATTCAGTATCTCATGTTCGAGTTGAAGCACCTCAAGTACTATTGCTTGGCAATCTTCCGGAACATTGCCAATCTGACTTTTGATGAGGTGAAAAGTAGATCGTAAGTTGTTGCGTATGTCCTGATACAAAGAACGCTGATAAAAATAGGAAAAGGACTCAGGATTGAAATCGGTATGTTCTAGATCCGAGCTTAAGGCCAGATGCATTTGGGCGGATCTTTCGCCAATCATCCTTGCAGCTTCTAAATACCTTCCACCAATCAGTGCTTCAATCTCCTGATCATTCGTCGTTAATACCTGTTCGTAAAAATGGGTGAGCGTGTCCAAGGTAAAATCCCAAGCGGTGCCCTCATTGGGTACATACTCTTGTAACAGCGCAAGCGTCGTCGAGGATTTGTCCAGCTGTTTCCATTGGATCGATCCTACAAATTTCGAGATGTGCTGAAAATTGGCTCGTTCTGTCAAAAATTGCTCGATTTCCACCTCGGGGTGAATGCCTTCCTCTAGTCTCCGATACAATTTGAGAAAAAATTTCTCCCCATAGATACAAGAAGAATTGCTCTGCTCTGCATGAACGATGCGAGAGCCAAGTTCCACTAGAGTTTTTGCTTGCTCGTTTCGTAAGCCCTTTTGGGTAATTGAGGAAAGTTTTTTTAGTTTGCGAGCTTGCACGATAAACTGCAGGAGCGCTTTACGAAAGCTTTCATCATGGATGCTGTCATATAAGTAACCTTCAACTTCATCGACCTGCAAACTGGTGATCACATTTAGGTCCTTTACATCACCAATCTTTTTGCTAAAGGAGATCGGTAAAAGATACAATTCGGTCTCTTCTCTTTCATAGTAAAAGACTTCGACTATACAGAGCATAGAGCGGGCAAAGGCAAGCGCTTCGATGATTTTTGTGTGTCGAATGCTCAGCGTCTTATGTTCAAACCAGCGCGCTTTTCTAATAAATTCAGGCAATATCTCTGTTTCAAGTCTTTTCTTGTGATTTCCAGAAAAGACTTGCTCCCATTTTCGCAAGACTGTGAACTTTACCTCTTCCCCTTTCATCTTGAGACTGACCATGGATTGACTTGGCTTTAAAGAGAGCCAAAAATAGCCATAAGGCCCTAAGGTAACTGTGTAGGGCGTCTCTTTGATCAAAGGAAAGGGACTTTGATGAAACATCTCATAAGGTGTGTGTCCGGCATACTTTGCTAAATTGAGCTCGGTTGCCTGAGAAAAGCGCGATAAATTTGCCACAACGAGAATGATCTCATCTCCATACATGCGTGTATAGGCTAATATTTTGTGATTATCGTTGCCGATAAACTCTAGAGCGCCGCTTCCAAAGGCTTTGTAGTTTTTACGCACGGCAAGCGCCCGCCTGATCCACCATAGAAGTGATGAATAGTTGTGCTCTTTAATATCCACGTTGAGCAGCTCATAGTGATATGAGGGGTCAATAATCACCGGCAAATACAATTTTTGGGGATTTGCTTTCGAAAAACCTGCATTGCGATCGGAGTTCCACTGCATCGGTGTGCGCACGCCATTTCGGTCGCCCAAATAGTAGTTATCTCCCATGCCGATCTCATCTCCATAATAGATCACAGGGGTGCCAGGAAGGGAAAAAAGAAGCACATTCATTAACTCAATTTTGGCGCGATCATTATCTAAAAGAGGTGCCAGTCGCCGGCGAATCCCCAAATTGATCCTTGCTTTTGGATCTTTGGCGTAGATGCGATACATGTAATCGCGCTCTTCATCTGATACCATTTCGAGTGTCAACTCGTCGTGATTGCGCAAAAACATGATCCACTGACAGGAGCTAGGAAGGTGTGGGGTCTGTTCGAGTATATCGATGATTGGAAAGCGGTCTTCCATCTGAATCGCCATAAACAGGCGAGGCATCAGAGGAAAATGAAAGGCCATATGGCATTCATCTGCCTCTCCAAAGTAGGCTGCAGCATCTTCTGGCCATTGATTGGCCTCTGCAATAAGCACTCGATCAGTATACTTACTGTCCACGTGCTTTCTTAGGCGTTTGATAAACTCATGAGTCTCTGGAAGGTTTTCGCAATTTGTTCCCTCCTTTTCAAACAGATAGGGAACGGCATCTAAACGAAGGCCATCCACACCCATCTCTAGCCAAAAATCAAGCGCGCGAAAAATCTCTTTTTGTACCTGGAAGTTGGCAAAATTGAGGTCGGGTTGGTGTGAATAGAAGCGATGAAAGTAGTAGCTTTCGGCAATAGGATCCCAGGCCCAATTGGAAGTTTCAAAATCTTTAAAAATGATTCTTGCCTCTTTGTAGCGGTCGGGAGTGTCGCTCCAGATATAAAATTGACGCCAGGAAGAACCCTTGGGAGCGCGTCTTGCTCGCTGAAACCAGAAGTGTTGGTCTGAGGTGTGGTTGATCACAAGTTCGATGATCACGCGAATACCTCGCTCGTGCGCGGCAGCGAGAAAATCACGAAAATCCTGCAAAGTGCCATAGAGATGATGCACATCCAAGTAGTTGGAGATGTCATAGCCATCATCTTTTAAGGGCGAAGGAAAGAAGGGAAGAAGCCAAATGGCAGTGATGCCAAGAGATTCGATGTAGTCGAGCTTTTTGTTGAGTCCTGCAAAATCGCCTATGCCATCATCTCTTGAATCATAAAATCCCTTAACATGCAGCTGGTAGATCACTGCATTTTTAAACCAGGAAGGATTTTGCTCTCGGATAGCATCCATTTTGCCTCACATGAAGTATTCAAATCCTTTTTCCCGCAGCATCGGTGTTTGCACTCTATAGATGCGTGCCGGGCATATTTTTGGGTCTATGGCAATCTCTACCTCGTCGCCTTCCCAGATCAAATGGCGATCCTGCAAAAGCTCATGCACCCGATAGGATTGATCGCGCCGAATACCGAGTTCATTTAAGGGGATCTTCAGGGTGGCCGATTGCTTCTCGAATGGATCGACGCTCACCACGAGAAGAAGGGAGCAGGAGGCAAACTTTGCATAGTAGAGCAGCTGGCTATTGTCTATTTCGTAAAATTTCAGGTTGTTTGTTCGCTGCAAGGCAGGGTTTTGGCGGCGGATCTGATTGATTTGGGTCATGAGATCCTTGATGGGGCTTTTTCGTTTTGGATCCCAAAGGGCAATTTCATACTTTTCGGCGTGTAAATACTCTTCTGTATTGCCTGTTGCCTGATTCAGCATCAGCTCATAGGGTGGTCCATACACTCCATAATTTGATGAAAGGGTTGCAGCTAGGATGAGGCGCGACATAAAAGTCGCTTTTCCATCATACTGAAGGTCGATAGGCAAAATATCTGGTGTGTTGGGCCACAAGTTGGGACGGAAATATTCCAAAATTTCTTTTTTGGTGATTTCGCTAAAATAGCGGGTCAATTCTCCTTTGGTATAGCGCCAGGTAAAGTAGGTATACGATTGTGAAAATCCCACCTTGGCCAGCCAGTGCATGACTTTGGGCCGAGTGAAGGCTTCAGAAAGAAAAATGACTTCAGGATGCTTTTCTTTTACGCGACGGATGAGCCAGTGCCAAAAGGCAAATGGCTTTGTGTGGGGGTTATCCACGCGAAATACGCACACACCTTTATCGATCCAATAAAAGACGATACTTGCCAGCTCATCCCACAACGCATCAAAGCTTTCCGTTTCAAAATTGAAGGGAACGATATCTTCATATTTTTTTGGTGGATTTTCGGCATGTTTGATGCTGCCGTCTGGCCGCTGCAAAAACCAGTCTCGATGCTCTGAAAGGTAGGGATGATCAGGGGAGCATTGAAAGGCAAGATCGAGCGCAAGACTGAGGCCTAAGGCTTTTGCTTTTACTAGGAGCCGATCAAAATCTTTGGCAGTGCCAAGTTCTTTATGGATCGCTTTATGTCCACCATCTTTTGAGCCAATGGCCCACGGACTTCCTGGATCTGAAGCGCTTGCCTTCAAGCTATTGTCTTTGCCTTTACGAAAGTTTTTTCCTATAGGGTGTATCGGAGGCAGGTAGAGGACATCAAATCCCATTTTGGCAATTTCTGGTAGCCACTTGATGAGGTCCTTGAATGTCCCATGCTGGTTGGGCTTGCTGCTGCATGAGCGTGCAAAGAGCTCATACCAGGCGCTAAACTGCGCAAGTCGCGGCTCCACCATTACAGCCAAATGTTTTGGGTATCTTGTGACAAAACTCTCTGGTACTTTTGTGCTCTTTGTCACGAGGCGATGGAGCTTTTCATCAAGAGCCAATTGGAGCACTTTTTGGGGGTCTTTACTAGACAAAAGCGCCGCATAGTTCTTTTTGTCTTTTGGGCCAAGTGCTCTGTTGATCATCTCTAAGCCGATGGGTAGATCTGGCAAAATATCGAGCTTTGCCAAAATCTTTTTCTGCAGATCTTTTTGCCAGGTGCCAAAGGTATCCACCCAGGCGCGTATAGTAAACAGGTAGTTACCAATTTTTTCTGCTTTGAATGATCCTTTAAACCGATCATTTTCAATAGGTTGCATAGAAACTTCGCGCCATCTCTTTTCAAACGGTAGGCGATACAGGAGCTGTGCGAGCACCTCGCTGTGACCATCGACAAAAACATCGGCTTCTACCTCTATCTCGTCACCGATGATGCGTTTGGCCGCAAATCGTCCCTCTTCAATAGAGGGGCTCACGTTGGTGATTACTACTCTTTTTCTTGAGTCTTTTTTTTCCATCTTTCTGTACTTGATTTTAACCCTCCCTATATCATAATTAATAATTTAACTTAACAACGATGTTTGAAAGACCATGAAGCACACCTTGCGATTTCCAGTTTCGACCTACCGCCTGCAATTCAACTCGCAATTTACCTTTGCAATGGCAAGAGAGCTTGTAGACTACCTGCATCAGCTCGGGGTAACCCACTGTTACGCCTCTCCTCTCGTGAAGGCCAAAGCAGGAAGCCTGCATGGCTATGACACGATCGACCACAGCCAACTCAACCCAGAGATCGGGACTCAAGAGGAATTTGAGCTGTTCGTTAAAGAACTAAAAAAGAACAACATGGGACTGATTCTCGACATCGTTCCCAACCACATGTATGCCTTTGATCGCGCCAATCGCTGGTGGAACGATATCTTAGAAAATGGACCTAGCTCTCCTTTTGCCGATTATTTCGATATCGACTGGAGACCTCTGAGATCGGAACTTGGAAATAAAGTCCTGTTGCCTCTCTTAGAACAGCAGTATGGAGAGGCCGTAGAATCTCAGGCCATGAAGGTGGTGTACCGAGAAGAGGGCGAGGGTGCATTCTTTGTGGAATTGCATGGCCAAATTCTTCCTACAGACCCAAAAGCCTGGACGATCATTTTAGAGCCTTTAGCCAAAGAGGTGGCCCATCGGCTAACAGATAATCATCCACATCTTATTGAACTTCAGAGTATTGTGACGGCTTTGTCCCACTTGCCTCTCTCTTCGGACATGGATAAGGAAAAAGTCACCGAACGCATGCGAGAAAAAGAGGTGGTAAAACGTCGCCTGCAAACGCTCCTTGAGCAAAGCGAACTGATTAAAAACACCCTTACAGAGGTGCTTATAGTTTTTAATGGCACGAAAGAGGATCCTCAGAGTTTCAATCGACTCGAGGCGTTTCTCAACTCACAAAACTATCGCCTTTGCTTTTGGAGAGTTGCCAACGATGAAATCAACTACAGACGCTTTTTTGATATTGTCGCGCTGGCAGGCTTGCGAACGGAAAAAAAGGAGGTTTTTGAGGCGACTCACGCCTTGATATTTGACTTTATCCAGAAAAAACTCATCGATGGTATCCGTATCGACCATATCGATGGGTTGTGGAATCCTGAGCAGTATTTGAACGACTTACATGCAGGCTCCCCAAAAGAAAAGGATCCTCAACGTGAGATCTATATCGTCGGTGAAAAGATCTTGACGGGTACAGAAAAGTTGCGCCCCCAATGGCCGATACATGGCACTGTAGGGTATGATTTTCTTAATCAATCAAATGGTCTTTTCGTCTATCAAGCCAATAGAAAGGCAATTCTTGACATTTACTATGCCTTTACCGATGTAACGCCGCGGATTAGTGACCACATTTACGCATCAAAAAAGCTCATCCTTCTCAGTTCGATGTCAAGTGAGCTTTCAATGTTGGCAAAACGCCTTGATCGCATCTCAGAGCAGCATCGATCCTCTCGCGATTTTAGCACTGAAAGCTTAAAAGCAGCTCTTCGCGATACTATTGCTTGCTTTCCAGTCTACCGAAGTTATGTCGATGCGCCCGCTGGGAATATCGATGAAGATGATAGAATCTCAATCACTACCGCAATCAACCGTGCCAAACGTCTAAATCCAACGACAAACCCATCGATATTTGATTTTATTTATAGAGTATTGCTTTTACAGTATCCCCAAGGAATTTCAGAACAAGAAAAGGCGATACGAGACAATTTCGTGATGCAGTTTCAGCAACTTACGAGTCCCGTGATGGCAAAGGGAGTGGAAGATACAGCATTTTATCGCTACTATCCCTTATCGTCTCTCAATGAGGTAGGAGCTGATTTTTATAGTTTTGGCATCAGCATCGATGCCTTCCACGAAAAAAATCGCGAAAGACTTGAGTCTTGGCCCTACACGATGACCACAACAAGCACGCATGATACGAAGCGTAGTAAAGATGTGCGCATGCGCATAAATGTCCTTTCAGAGATGCCCGAAGAGTGGATGAATGCCATCAATCGCTGGTCTGTTTTGAATGAGCAACACAAGGGAAAAGAGAGCGACGAGCCAGTTCCTGATGCTAATGAGGAGTATCTTCTCTACCAAATTCTTGTTGGCACCTGGCCTTTGTATCCGATGGATCCAGTAGCACATGTCCAGTACATGAATCGCATTCTCAACTACATGGATAAAGCTGTCAAAGAGGCCAAAATTAACACAAGTTGGATCAATCCCAATCGTTCCTACGAAAAGAAGGTGAGGGAGTTTATTCAAAAGGTGCTCACACTCGATTCAACTGAAAATCCATTTTTAGCGGAGTTTAAGAGCTTTATCCCCAAAATCATCACTGCTGGCATGCTCAACTCGTTGAATCTTTTGCTGCTCAAGATGACCTCTCCAGGAATTCCTGATACCTATCAAGGAAGTGAAACCTGGGATTATGCGCTCGTTGATCCAGACAACAGAAAGGTGGTCGATTTTGAAAATCGAAAATACCTTCTGCAATCGATCCAAGAGGGCATGAAAAAACACCCCAGAGACTTTTTACAGCAGCTTCTCCATTCTCCTGAAGATGGCAGGATTAAACTCTTTGTAACAAGCAGGCTTTTGCATTTTCGTAAATCTGAACATGAGGTGTTTACGAATGGAAATTACATTCCCTTAAAGGTAACAGGTGAAAAACAAAACCATGTCATTGCCTTTGCTTGGCAGTATGAAAATAAGGTGTTCATAGTCATCGCCACGCGCTTTTTTACCACTCTCATGCAAGACAGCTCTCCGATTATCAATCCTGGGGTCTGGGAAAACAGCAAAGTGATTTTGCCCAAGGAACTTAGCAAATCCTCCTTTCACAACCTGTTTACCAAAGATGAAATTGCGCCAATTGTTCAAGACGAACAAATTGCAATTCCAATAGAGAATGCCTTAGATCTTTTACCCTTTGCAATACTCATATAGGTTATGCATGGCTAAATTTTCAGTGTGGGCCCCAAAAGCAAAGAGTGTCTCTTTAGTGCTCCTTGCAGGGGGAAAAGAATACTACCCAATGCAAGCAGGTGTGGATGGCTATTTTCAACTTGAGCTGCCGGAACTTCCTCTACCTGTCGATTACATGTTTTGCCTTGATGAAAGAATAGAAAGACCTGACCCAGCTTCCAAATGGCAACCTATGGGAGTGCATGGGGCTTCGAGATTGTATGACATCGATGAGTTCCAGTGGGAGGATACAGAGTGGAAGGGAAGAGAGCTTGGTGAGTATCTTATTTATGAGCTTCACGTGGGCACCTTTACAGCTGCTGGGACCTATGAAGCCATCATTAAAAAATTGCCCCATCTTGTAGCCCTGGGGATTACTGCCATTGAGCTTATGCCTGTGGCTGAATTTCCTGGCCCACACAACTGGGGCTACGATGGCACCTATCCCTATAGTCCACACCACAGTTACGGCAATCCCAATCAACTAAAAAAATTAATCAATGCCTGCCATAAAAGCGGTATCGCCGTCATCATGGATGTTGTCTACAACCACTTAGGGCCTGAGGGCAATTACTTAGGAGACTTTGGCTACTATTTTACTGATCGCTACAAAACTCCTTGGGGAGAGGCAGTAAATTTTGATGGTCCCTATAGCGACCATGTGCGCCAATACTTTATCAACAATGGCCTCTACTGGCTCACAGAGTTTCATGTTGATGCGTTACGAATCGATGCCATTCATGCCATTTTTGACATGAGTGCCACCCACTTCTTAAAAGAGCTACAAGTAGCCTTTCAGGCTCAGGCAAAAAAACTTGGAAGAAATGCCTATATCATTGCAGAAAGCGATCTTAACGACGTGCGGACGATTGCTCCAACAAATAAAGGCGGCTATGGCATTGATGCACAATGGAGTGATGATTTTCACCACGCCATTTTTGCCTACTTTTCAGAGAGCAAATGGGGATATTTTGTAGATTTTGGCAACATTTCCGATATCGCCAAGGCCATTCAAGAGGGCTTTGTTTATGATGGAAGGCGGTCTTACTATCGCCAAAAGCGTTTTGGAAGTTCTTCCAAGGATTTTCCTGGAAATCAGTTTGTGATTACTCTGCAAAACCACGATCAGCTTGGAAATGCCTGTCGAGGAACTCGTCTTGGCTCGATAATTGGCCAAAAAAAGTATCGTTTAGCATCGATGCTCTTCCTGTTTTCGCCCAACCTGCCACTCTTTTTCATGGGCCAGGAGTGGGAGGCAACAACCCCATTTTACTATTTTACAAGCTTTGAGGATCAGGAGCTGGCCAAAAATGTGTATGCAGGCTATGTAAAAGAGCTGCAGATTACCGAAAGTGCTCCTGGAGAGCTGAATCCCCAAAATGCAGAACGCTTTTTTCGCTCAAAGCTCAATTGGCAA
>Ga0187893_10009784_pt1 | contig 14576 bp, 9 predicted proteins | sample MA1701074metaG_FD_139574 | JGI IMG/M metagenome (GOLD analysis project Ga0187893, IMG submission 139574) | White microbial mat communities from a basaltic lava cave in the Kipuka Kanohina Cave System on the Island of Hawaii, USA - MA170107-4 metaG ...
GGGCTGAACGCCAGCATTCGGGGATCCTTTCGAACAGCTCTCCTCATCTTGTCTGGTGCCGTCGGCTGTGTATTGCTGATTGGCTGCGTGAACCTTTCGAATTTGTTGCTTGCCCGGGCCAACGCGCGACGTAAAGAGCTCGCCGTGCGAGTCGCTTTGGGCGCTGGTCGTTGGCGGCTGGTGCGCCAGACGCTGGTCGAAAGCCTCGTGCTCGCCTTCGGCGGTTGTGCTCTCGGTGTGCCCCTCGCATTCTTTGTCACCGCTACTCTCACGCGCCTGCACACATTTGGTATTCCCTTGCTGCAAACGGCCACCGTGGACTCGACGGTGCTCGGGTTCACCGCCTTGCTTTCGTGCCTTGCAGGCGCGCTCTGCGGGACACTTCCTGCCTTGCAGCTCTTTCGCGGAAACGAGCAGAGAAGCCTCAACGAAACCGGCCAACGCGGCAGCGCCGGCAAGCAAAGCGCGCTGATTCGTAAATCGCTCGTCATTGCCGAGGTGGCCCTGGCCTGCGTCTTGCTCGTGAGCTCCGGGTTGCTGGTTCGCAGTTTCGTCGAGCTCCTGGAAGTCACCTTGGGGTTCCAACCGAAGGGTGCTGTGGCTTGGCGTGCCGATCCAACCCGTTCCTTCAAAGTCCAGCAAGACAAGAGCACGTACTACGATCAATTGGTGGAGCGGATCGCCGCAGTTCCCGGCGTCCAATCTGTTGGACTTACCGACACCCTTCCGTTGGGACGTAACCGTACCTGGGGCGCGGGTGCGAAAGGGGTGACTTACAAGCGGGGCGAGTATCCCCTGGCTTTTCCCCGCGTCGTGGATCACCGCTATCTCCAAGCGATGAACATCCCACTGCATGCGGGTCGGTTCTTCGACGCCCGCGACGATGCGGGCACTGACAAGGTGATCATCATCAACGAAACGATGGCAAGGCATCTTTGGCCGGGCCACGATGCCACCGGCCAGATTGCCCGCATTGGCAATCAAGATTGGCGGGTTGTAGGGGTCGTGGGAGACGTGCGCCACCGCACCTTGGAAGAAGCACCAGGCGCCGAAATGTATCTGAACATCCGCCAAACCGACGACTGGCACGCCGTCGAGCTCGTGGTGCGCACAGCGCGGGCGCCCCAGTCGTTCGTGCCCGACGTACGGGCGGCGATGAAGGCATTTGATCCGGCGCTGCCAAACAGCGAGTTCACCACGCTGGACCAAATTGTTGATGACGCAGTCGCGCCACGGCGGTTGATCACCCATTTGCTTGGTGCCTTCTCCTCGTTTGCCCTAGCGCTCGCCTCCCTGGGTCTCTACGGTGTCATTGCTTACTCGGTCACACAGAGAACGCAGGAAATCGGTATCCGCCTCGCGATCGGCGCGCAGCGCGGCGATGTGTTGCGCCTGGTCGTTGGTGAAGGATTCAGGATGGCCGCGACCGGTGTGGTGGTCGGAGTCATCGCTGCCCTGGCCATGTCGCGTCTGCTCGCGAGTCTCTTGTTCGGCGTCACAGCCACCGATCCGCTGATCTTCTTTATCAGTGCCACCGTGTTGACCTCCGTCGCGCTGCTGGCTTGCTACATCCCTGCACGCCGCGCAGCCAAGGTGGACCCGGTGGTGGCGTTGAGATGCGAGTAGGTGTCAGGTGTCCGGTGCCAGGTGTCGGGAAAGTGATCGCATGACTGTGAGCAGCTATCGCGATCTAAGAGTCTGGCAGAAGGCCATGGATCTAGTGGTGGCTAGCTACGAGATTGCCAAGCAGTTCCCACAAAATGAACTGTATGGACTGGTGAGTCAGATCCAGAGGGCGGCGGTTTCAATCCCCGCCAACATTGCGGAAGGGCAGGGTCGTGAACACCTCGGCGACTATCTTCACCATCTGTAGATGGCCAATGGGTCGCTGATGGAATTGGAAACGCACTTTCTACTTGCGGGACGATTGGGATATTTGACAGTCGAGCCGATGAACCAACTGCTGGAGCATACGGCAGAGGTTGGCAGAATGCTGGCTGGTTTGATCAGAAGCCTGAAGAGTTCCCGACCTGGCTCGTGACTTTCACCCGGACACCTGAAACCCGACACCTGAAACCCGACACCTATGCTTAACGACCTTCGCTACGCCCTTCGGCAGCTTCGCAAGAACCCCGGATTTACAGCTATCGCTGTGGTCACGCTCGCGCTGGGCATTGGGGCCAACACGGCGCTTTTTACGCTGCTGGATCAGCTCTTGCTCAGGCTTTTGCCGGTCAAGAATCCGCAAGAACTCGTGCTGTTGACCGCTCGCGGCGACCACTACGGCAGCAACTTCGGCTCAAACGCGATTTCTTATCCGATGTACCAGGACTTTCGCGATCATGAGTCCCTGAATGGGCCCGTCTTCAAGGGCTTGATGTGCCGCTTTGGAACGGCCGTAAACCTGAGCTTCGAAGGAGGCACGGAGCGTGCTTCGGGCGAACTGGTCTCAGGAAACTATTTCCGTGTTCTGGGTGTTGGTGCGTTGCTAGGGAGAACGCTTCTACCCGACGATAACCTTACGCTAGGTGGGCATCCGGTCGTGGTTCTGAGCCATGGCTTCTGGAAGGCTCGTTTCGCGTCGAACCGGTCCATCGTCGGCCAGACCGTCATCATCAACGGACTCCCCATGACCGTTGTGGGTGTGAGCGAGCCGGGATTCGATGGCGTTGAGCTGGGCTTTTCCCCGCAAGTATTCATCCCCGTGATGATGCAAGCCCAGATCATGCCAAATTATTCCAGCCTGAATCTTTTGACGGACCGCCGCAATCGCTGGGTCAACATTTTCGGAAGGCTGCAGGCGGGAGTGAACCCAGCCCAGGCCAAAGCGGCTCTTGCACCGAGTTTCGACCAGATGCTGAAAATGGAAGTCAAAGACGCGGCCTTCCGTAACGCGTCTCCCTACGCTCGAGACAGGTTCCTGAAAATGACGATGGATGTGTTGCCCGGTTCGAAGGGTCGTCCGTCCTTGCGCCGGCAGGTGGAAACACCCCTGTGGGCTTTGATGGCGATTGTTGTCGTGGTTTTGCTCACGGCTTGCGCCAACGTGGCTGGCCTGCTCATTGCCCGGGCCATGTCGAGGCAAAAAGAGATTGCCGTGCGCCTGGCGTTAGGCGGTAGCCGCTTTCAGCTCGTCCGTCAGTTGCTGGCGGAAAGCGTTCTACTTTCCTTGCTGGCCGGAGTTGCCGGGATTGTTCTTGCGATTTGGACGACCCCTGCACTCGTCAGTTTCCTGCCTCAGGGCGACACATCTCTCAAGCTGCGAACCTTGCCCGATCTGCGGGTTCTCGCGTTTACCCTTACCGTTAGCGTGCTGGTTGGCATGTTGTTTGGTTTAGCTCCCGCACTGCGATCGACGCGCCCTGCTTTGTTGCGAAGTCTCAAGGACCAGGCTGGAACCGTCGCTGGCAGTAGTGGCTCGGTTCGACTGCGCAAGGCCCTCGTCATCACCCAGGTTTCATTCTCATTGCTGCTGTTGGCTGCTGCCGGCCTCTTCGTTCAAAGCCTGCGTAACCTCAGAGCATCCGGGCCTGGGTTCCCTGCCGAAAATCTGGTCGCCTTCGAGCTCGATCCATCGCTGAATGGCTACAGCGTGGAACGGCGCAAGCTTTTTTATCAAGAATTGACACGCAATCTGAACGCTGCTGCCGGAGTGCAATCAGCAGGCTTGGCTTCGGTGCGGATTCTCGAAGGAGATGAATGGGACAGTTCGATCACCGTAGAGGGTTACGAATCCAAGCCCGGGGAAAACATGAACCCCTATTTCAATTCCGTCAGCCCTGGATACTTCCTCACTCTCGGAATTCCGCTACTCTTTGGTCGCGACTTCACCCTCCAAGACACGGGTACGATCTCGCATTCAATCGGTTCCACAACGTTTGAGGTTCCCCGGGTGGTGATCGTGAATGAGAGCCTGGCGCGCCACTACTTTGGTGATCGAGATCCATTGGGTAGGCATCTTGGATATGGTAATGACCCGGGCACGAAAACGGATATGCAGATTATCGGTGTGGTGAAGGACATTCGCTATACAAGCCTTCGGGATGAGATTCCACGCCAGGTGTTTGTTCCCTATCTGACCAGTCCGTTTATCGGTGGCATGACTGGTTATGTGCGTAGCACGCTTCCGCCGGCGCAGGTGTCTTCCATCATCCACACCGAAGTAAAAAGGCTCGATGCGAACTTGCCGGTGACAAGCTTGCGGACTTTGGAAAACCAAATCGACCGTTCCCTGCGCAACGAGCGACTCGTGGCCACGCTGTCAGCTGGCTTCAGCTTGCTTTCAGTTCTGCTTTCGATGCTTGGCCTCTACGGCGTGATGACGCACGTCGTGGGCTTGCGCACACGGGAGATTGGCGTTCGTATGGCTTTGGGTGCACAGGCAGCACAAGTGCTGCGGATGGTGCTGGGCAGCGGGCTCAGGCTGGTGATTATCGGACTCCTGGTTGGTCTGGTTGCGGCGTCAGCCCTGACACGGGTTCTCTCGAGCCTGCTTTTTGGAATTGGAGGCAGCTATCCATTGCTCCTGGCCGCGGCCGCGTTGGTCCTTTCATTCATTGCCTTGCTCGCCTGCTTCATTCCCGCCCGGCGGGCAGCCCACGTCGATCCGGTGAAGGCGCTAAGGTACGAGTGACAAGATGCAAGTGGCGAGTGGCGAGTGGCGAGTGGCGAGTAAGGAACTGGAACCCAAGAGCTGAAATCTAAAACCAATGTACAACGTGACAAGTGACGGAATTGAAACGCCTAACCCCTAACCCCTAACCCTGACACCTGAGGCATCCAGTGATAAAGTTGCGTAACATTACAAAGTTCTTTGAAGACAAATCCGGTATCAACCATGTCCTGCGCGGGATTGATATGGACGTGGCGGAAGGTGAGTTTGTGAGCATTATGGGACCTTCTGGAGCCGGCAAATCGCTGCTGCTGAACATCCTCGGCATGTACGACGGCGCTTGGAAAGGCGAGTATTGGTTTCTGGAGCACCTCGTTCACGGCTTGAACACCAGGCAGCGCGCCGAGTTGAACAAGCGCTATGTCGGTTTTGTCTTTCAACAATTCCATCTGTTGGATGACCTGACCGTGGCTGAGAATCTGGATATTCCTCTCTCCTATCGCAACATCAAGAAGTCCGAACGCGAAGGCCTGGTTGCTCACGCCTTGGACCGGTTTGGCATGGTCGGGCGAAAGCACCTCTATCCCAACCAACTCTCTGGCGGCTTGCAACAACTGGTCGCGGTCGCCCGCGCCGTCGTTGGTTCGCCAAGGCTGCTCCTGGCGGACGAGCCCACAGGCAACCTACATTCCGAGCAAAGCCAGCAGATCATGGAACTTTTCCAGAAACTGAATCGTGAGGGAACGACGATCATTCAAGTGACACACTCGGAAGTCAACGCCGGTTACGGGAAGCGGACACTTCAGATTCTCGACGGTCGTTTTGAGCCTCAGTGCGAGAATGTTCAGACCAAAGCTGTCTAAGAGCGAGATTCGCGACTCGTGAATAGAGTTCGACGACTCCAATGCTGGACCATCCCAGGCAACTCAATCAGCCAAGAGGTCTCGTCCTTGACTGGAGACTGGAGGTTTTCGAAGCGCAAACCCGGCTCTCTTTGGACTGCGCCGGCAGCGTGGAGCGGCGACGACGCTTTGGCTTCGGACGGCGAGAGGGGCTCGCCTCCCGTTTGTGCCTGAGAGTCGCGATCCAAAGCGGCGTCGCGCTTCGCTTGCCGCCGCAGTCCAAAGGCGACACCGGCCGAATTCCCCATCATCTTGTACCAGGAATCAATTCTGTCTGGACGAAACGCTGGTTTTTCTCTTCAATCGCCTGGACCTGAAAAATGCTGCGTGGTCGGTTATCAGAACGGACCCGCCGCTCATAGAGCGGCCACTACAATTTTCTCAGCTGCCCTCGGGGGCCTTTTCGATTCCGGACTGTAGATGTCCCAGAAACGAACAACCGACCAAGTGAGACTGGCCGCCAACTCTTCTATTCATTCAGTAGTCCCAATCTATTGAGCCTCTCGGAAGTAGTGGCGAGCTGCTTGCTCATCACCTGGAGTGCTTGATCTTGTCACTCGTCACTTGCCACTATGTACACCGACCTTCGCTACGGCCTTCGACAACTTCTGAAAGATCCCGGCTTCACGACAGTGGCGGTCTTCATTCTGGCTCTCGTCATCGGGGCAAACACCGCCATTTTTCAACTGCTCGACGCCGTGCGGCTGAGAACTTTGCCGATTCAGAAGCCGCACGAGCTGGTGGAGGTGAAGATCGTTGGCGGCAATCGCGGCATGGGGCTCAACCCGGCGCAGTATGGAGGGTTGACGCGGCCGATCTGGCAGGAAATTCGGGACGCGCAGCAGGCATTTTCAGGGGCGTTCGCGTGGTCATCCGGCGATGTGCGAGTTGGCAAAGGGAGCGAGCTCAGGCGCGCCGATGGTCTGTGGGCAACCGGCGATTTCTTTCGTGTGCTGGGAGTACGACCCTGGCAGGGGAGGTTGCTCCTTCCTGAGGATGAAGCGGGAACGTGTCCTGCAACCAAGGCCGTTGTCAGTCATTCCTATTGGCAAAGCCACATGGGCGCACGTGACTTGAACGTGGACAATCGGCTTATCGTCGACGGTGAACCCAAGGAAGTAGTGGGCATTACTCCTCCAGAATTCTACGGCTTGGCCGTTGGGCAACATTTTGACATTGCGCAGCCCTTTTGCCAGCCGAAGGAAGAACTGCGACGCGACGCGTTCAGTGTCTCGGTGATGGGGCGCTTGCGTCCGGGTTGGACCCTGGAGCGCGCATCCGCCCATTTCGACACGTTGAGCCCCGGCATTTTCGAAGCGACTGCGCTCACGGGGTACGGTGCGAAGACCGTAGAGAACTACAAGAAGTTCAGACTGGCAGCTTACCCGGCTTCTGGAGGCGTCAGTGAGCTGAGACGGAAATACGACTTCTCGCTTTGGTTGTTGCTTGCGACGACGGGGCTGGTCTTGCTGATCGCTTGCGTGAACCTGGCGAACCTCATGTTAGCGAAGGCCAGCGTGCGCGAACGTGAAATCGCCGTGCGCCTGGCCTTGGGCGCTTCCCGAGGGCGACTGTTTCGTCAGCTTCTGATGGAAAGCGCGCTGCTGGCAACCGTAGGCGCTGCTCTCGGGATGTGGCTGGCCCAGATGTTGAGACAGGTTCTTATCCTTGCCCTGTCCGCTGAAAGACCCGAGGTGAGCCTGTCGATTGAAACCGACTGGCGTGTTCTGCTGTTCATAACAATCGTGGCGGCTTTGACTTGCATCGCGTTTGGCGCCGTCCCGGCGTTGCGGGCCACGCATACCGACCCAATCACGGCGATGAAGTCTGGCGGCCGTGGCCTGACGGCTGGACGTGAACGGTTTTCCCTGCAGCGAATGATGGTGGTGGGACAAATCGCCGTCTCGCTGGTGCTTCTGGCGGGCGCCCTGCTCTTTGTCCGCAGTTTTAGCAATCTCTTGACCTTCGACCCTGGAATGCGCCAGCAGAACATCACGCTGGCGTTCATCGGATTTCACGATTCTCAAATACCGCGAGATCGCTATGCGGAGTTCCAACACACCTTGCTTGAGGAGGTCCGTTCTGCTCCAGGAATACTGGGTGCGGCGACCACGACGCATGTGCCTCTGATCGGAGGCTCCTGGAGCCATGGCATCCGAACGAGTTCGTCGGAAGGGTGGTCCATGTTCACCTGGGTCAGCCCGAGATATTTCGAGACGATGGGCATTGCGTTACGAGCGGGTCGTGAGTTCAACCGGGACGATACGAGAACCTCTCCGCGAGTGGCTGTGGTGAATGAAACGTTTGTGAACAAGTGGCTCGGTAGCGTTAACCCGATTGGCCAAACCCTCCGCACGAGCGCGGAACCTAACTTTCCTTCGACTGTCTACGAGATCGTAGGGGTCGTCGCAGACACCAAGTACGAAGATGTTCGACGCGAACCGCCTGCGGAGGTTTTTGGACCTGGTCCACAATATCCAGCGCTCGGCCCATGGGCAAGCATGTTGATTCATTCGAGCATGGCGCCAGAAGCAGCCATAGCCACAGTCAAGCGACTCCTGCGAGAGCGGCATCCAGAAATGGTGGTCGACTTCAGCGTCTTTCAATCCCAGGTTCAGGGACGGTTCGGGCAGGAGCGACTCATGGCGATGGTGTCCGGATTCTTCGGCGTGCTGGCCGCGCTGCTAGCCGTCATCGGGCTCTATGGACTGATCTCTTACTTCGTTACTCGCCGCCGTCACGAGATGGGCATTCGCGCTGCTTTGGGAGCCCAACCGAGAGATTTGCGTTGGCTCGTTCTCCGGGAAACACTGTTATTGATTGCGATCGGAACTGCCATTGGCTTGCCGGCCGTCCTGATGAGCAGCCGGCTGGCTTCGAGCCTGCTCTTCGGCATTACAGCCACCGACCCGATCACGATTGCGTCGTCAACGTTGCTTCTGACTGGAGCAGCCATACTGTCAGGATACTTGCCTGCCCGTCGCGCCGCCAAGGTTGATCCGATGGTGGCGCTTAGATACGAATAAAACCGTGATACGGGATTCGTGATTTGGGATTCGCACTGACCCGACACGAACCACGAATCACCAACCCCGAACCACTATGATCAGCGATCTTCGCTACGCGGTTCGCACGCTTCTAAAAAACCCCGGCTTCGCCGTTGTGGCCATTTTGGCCCTCGCGCTTGGCATTGGCGCCAACACCGCTATCTTCAGCGTCGTCGATGCGGTCTTGTTGCGCCCGCTTCCGCTGCGCCAACCCGAGCAGCTCGTCTCCATTTTTGGGTCTTTCCGTGGCGGTGCTCAGTTTGCCAGTGTTTCCCCAGCGGACTTCAAGGACTATCGCGATCAGAATCAGGTTTTCGAACAATTGGCCGCTGCCTTGAGTGTCTCGTCCCCAGTAAGCCTCACAGGGTCGGGAGAACCTGAGCGCCTCACAGGCGCGTTGGTTACTGCCAACTACTTTGAGACTTTGGGAATCCGCCCGGGCTTGGGCCGAGGATTTGTACCCACCGACGAGCAGGAAGGAGCGAACTACAAGGTTGTCCTGAGCCATGGTCTTTGGCTGCGCCGCTTTGGTGGCGACTCCGACACCGTGGGCAAGCAGATCACTCTGGACGGAAAGCCCTATACCGTCGTCGGAGTGATGCTCTCAGACTTTCGCTTCCCTCGGCTGGTGGACCTGTGGGCGCCCATGCCGCTCAATTCTCGTGGAATGAGTGCCCGTGGCGCCCATTTTCTGCGGCCGGTCGCCCGGTTAAAGCGCGGTGTCACGTTGGGTCAAGCCCAGGCCGAGGTCAATACCATCGCTGCCCGGCTGGAAGCGCAGTATCCCGATACCAATACGCGCAAAGGCTTGCGTCTGGTATCGCTGCATGAGCAGATCGTGGGTAATATCCGTCCGGCCCTGCTGGTTATCATGGGCGCGGTGGGTTTCGTTCTGCTGATCGCGTGTTCGAATGTCGCCAGTCTCCTTTTGAGTCGCGCAGCCAGCAGGCAGCGGGAAATTGCGATACGGTCGGCCTTGGGTGCCGGCAAAGCGCGCCTCGTGCGGTTGCTTTTAACGGAAAGTGTTCTGCTCGCGCTGATAGGAGGAACGCTGGGCACTCTGTTGGCGCTGTGGGGCACAGATGCCCTGCTCCTGGCCAATCCTTCCAACATTCCGCGTCTGCAGGAAACCCGCTTCGACATGGGCCTGCTCACCTTTGCGCTGCTGTTGTCTCTGCTGACCGGATTGATGTTTGGATGGATCCCCGCGCTTCAAGTGTCGCGGTTCAACCTCAATGCTTCACTTAAAGAAGGCGGCTCGGCGGCCGGAGGAAGCGGGCGCGTGCGGCTCTGGCACCGGCTGCTAGTAGTCACGGAGGTAGCGCTGGCTCTCGTGCTGCTGGTTGGGGCCGGTTTGATGATCCGCAGCTGTCGACGGCTTCTTCAGGTTTCACCCGGTTTCAATCCCGACGGGCTGCTGACCCTCCAAATTAATCTGCCCGATGCGAAATATGACAACGAGGAGGCAAGCCGTTTCTTTCAGCAGATCACACAGCGTATCGAGAGTTTGCCGGGGGTCGAGACATTGGGGATGGTGACAACGCTCCCTTTGGGAGGGCTTGGAAATGACAACCCCTTCACAATTCTGGAACGTCCACCACAAGATCCACGACAGAAGGTGACCGCCGATTTCAGGACGGTAGACCACCGGTACTTTCAAGCGATGGAGATTCCACTTCTCAGGGGAAGGTATTTCACGGAGCAGGAAGCCCGAGAGGCGGCCCATGTCGTTGTGGTGAGCGAATCCCTCATGCAGCGATTCTTCCAGAACGAGAGCCCACTGGGTAAGCATTTGATGATCGGAGAGCCTGCTGCCTATGAAATTGTGGGCGTGGTTGGCGACGTCCGAAATCGCGCCCTGGACCTCGAAGTCTACCAAGCCATGTATGTGCCTTCTTTGAAGGTACACGAAACAAGCCTGGCGATCCGTACGACTGTGGACCCACTGAGCCTCGCCCGCGCCATTCGCAGTGAGATTCTGGCCGTGGACATGAATCAACCGGTTTCCAATATGCGCCCAATGAACGATCTGCTCTTCAACTCCATGGCCAGCCGCCGCTTTTCCATGTGGCTGCTCAACTTATTTTCAGCCGTTGCCTTGATCCTGGCTGCCATTGGAGTTTACGGAGTCATCTCCTACTCGGTCACGCAGCGAACTCGCGAGATTGGCGTGCGCATGGCGCTTGGGGCAAGCCGGTATGAAGTCTTCGGACTGGTGCTGAAACAGGGAATGTTGACTGGTTTGGCCGGCGTGGCTGCGGGTCTCGTGCTCGCTTTCGGGGTGACGCGGCTGATGTCCAGGCTGCTATTTGGTGTGAGCGCGACCGACCCGCTCACCTTTGCGATCATTGCACTGCTGTTCGTGCTCGTGACACTGTTGGCATGTTACCTTCCGGCGCGTCGCGCCACCAGCGTCGATCCGATCGCGGCGTTAAGATATGAGTGACAAGTGACGAGTGAGCGGAACACGTGCACATCCAGATCCAGATGGTGACCTCAAACTTCACCTTGTTCATCTAAACAGCAGGCTGCCCGCCTCTCGTCACTTGTCACTCGTCACTGATTTTGTCACCACGCCAGCGCGGCAGCCGCCACGCGGGGGTCGGCCCCGGCACTTAGAGATCCTGTAGCTGGGTCGATGAGGATCGCGGCGTTCGAGCCCATACTCCAAGGACCGCTGACGAAAAGTTTGTGGCCTCGCCGTACCAGCTCAGACCGCACAGCCTCGGGGACTCGTCTTTCAACACTCATCTCACCCGGATACATGGTGTGTGGGAAAGGTGACGCCGGGAAGCTTCGGGTCGACCAGCGTGGCGCTTCGATGGCCTGCTGAACGTTCATTCCGAAATCGACGATGTTCACGAACGTCTGAATTGTTCGCATGCATTGGTCGTCGCCGCCGGGGCTGCCCGTTACCAGAAACGGCTTCCCGTCCTTCATCACTAGCGTTCCCTGCAGTGTGCTGCGGGGACGCTTGCCCGGCTGCAGGGCATTGGCGTGGCCGGGAACCAGCGAGAAATAGTCGCCGCGACAATTCAACACAAACCCCAGGTTACCCATCACCACTTTCGTTCCAAAGCCGCTGTGCAGGCTCGGCGTGAACGTGATGGCGTTCCGTTCCTGGTCCACCACGGCAATGTAGCTGGTGTCGCCTTCGTGGTCGGCGCCGCCTGCGATGTCAATGTCCCGGGGTGGCGCCAGTGGCTCGAACCCGGACATATATTTTTCCGGCTCGCCCGGCCGGAACTCAAACGAAGCCTTTTCACCTGAGATCAACGGACGTCGCTGCTCGGCATAGCGCTTCGAGAGCAATCCTTCGTAAGGAATGCGGATGAAATCCATGTCGCCCAGGTACTTGTCCCGGTCAGCCATTGCCAACTTAGTGGCTTCAACTGCAGTGTGAATATAGTTCGCGCTGTTGTGGCCCATCAGCTTCAGGTCGTACCCTTCCAGCAGGTTCAGCATAAACAGTTCCGCCGGGCCTTGAGTGGCCGATGGGTTCTTGTAGACTTCATAGCCGTGATAGTTGACCGAGACTGGTTCCTCTACATTGACCGAATAGTTGGCAAAGTCCTCGTAGCGCAGCAGACCGCCGTTCTTTTCCGAGAACTCGGCCATCTCACGGGCAATATCGCCTTTGTAAAAACGACCTCGCGCCGCCGCCAAACCAGCCACACGACTTTTTGCATCCTTTTCAGAATCCACGAGACGCCGAAGGGTTCGCGCAAAATCCGCATTCTTGAAGATTTCTCCCTCTTTCCATCTCTTTCCTCCGGGCGCATACAGCCGAGCGCTCGAGGGATACTTCAACAATTGCTCGCTCCCCATGTTGCGTGCATAGGCCTCCGAAAGCGGGTACCCGCGTTCCCCCAACTCGATGGCTGGCGCCAGCACTTGGGTAAAACTCATGGTGCCCCACCGCATCAGCATCGTGTACCAGGCATCGACAACTCCCGGGACTGTTGCAGAAAGGAGCGTGTCGTTCACTGGAATCTTGCCATTCTGGTTTTTCTGATACCACTCGATCGTGGCCAGCTTGGGAGCGGTGCCTTCAGCATTCAGAGACCAGACCTTCTTCTCCTTGGCAGAATAGATAAGCAAGACGGCGTCGCTGCCGATGCCGTTCGAAGCCGCATCCACCAGCGCCAACACCGCCTGGCCTGCCACGATGGCATCGAAGGCGTTGCCACCCGCGCGCAGAATGCGTTCGGCAGCCATCGTAGCCTGGGTTGCCATCGAGGCAGCCGCATATTGTGCGCCCCGGACGACGGGCTTCATCGTCTGTCGCGAACTGGCAGGCCCGATGAGCACTCGCTCATAGCGCTGCTGCAATGGCGGGGCATAGAGGGGCGCGAGATACAATAGAAAGACAAGCACGAAAACAACGCACTTGAGCCTCATGATGACTACCTCCGCGGACGGCTGGTCGCAAATTCCTACCCTTGCGAGCTTGTTGGGTGTTTCCTCTTCGCTGATCTTACAGAAACGCACAGAGGATGGCCATCCGAGATTCCACTGTGCATATTCGAACGGCGCGCGATCGTTGCCGGTGGGAGGGCGAGGCTCCCGCCGAGCTACCTATCTCTCCTAATCGAGAAAGGCTCGGCGGGAGCCTCGCCCTCCCAGAATCCCTATCTATTGCTCCATGATTCTCTGCCGCAGTTGTGGCTTCGGGGCCTGCTCGGGCTGGGCGTCAACAATGATTGTCCGCCTGTGGGAAACGCCAATCCCACAGTCGGACAGGAGCCGATGCCTCACGCCTCACGCGGTGTGGCAACCTGATGGCCTAGTTAGGTTTGGTGGTACAGGCACTGTGGCTTACCGCTTGCTTATATTTTCTCAGATCTGTCTCTTCACTGGCACAGCAATCCTGTTACTACTTCCCAAGCTGTGCTAAAGAAATTGCCAGGTCGGGGAAGAGACGAACTTTCAGCGGATCGTCCTTTTTGAATTGGGAGGTCAATTCGTATTCGCCTTCACGAATTTCGTAGGCTTCGAGACTGAGGTGGCGAGCATCGAGAATCCAGTAGTGCGAAACTCCGTAGCGGGCATAAAGGGCCATCTTGCCTCCGCGGTCGATGGCGGCAGTGGAGGGAGAGAGGACTTCCACGACCAAGTCTGGAGCCCCTTGGATATTGGCTTCCTTGATGATGGCCTGGCGCTCTTTGCTGATGAACAAAAGGTCCGGCTGAACCACCGACGTCGGCGCCAGCAAGACATCCATCGGCGCGGCCAGCACGAGCCCAAGTCCGTTTGAGTTCACGTGCAGATTTAGTAAGGATGTTAGGTTAGCCAACACCCGCTGGTGCTTTGTCGTAGGTGATGGAGTTACGACATGGTCTCCTTCGATGATTTCGTGACGGTTGAAATCTTGGGGGAGAACGCAGTAATCCTCGTAGGTCCAAACCGGTTTGTCGATGGAGCTCTGTGCCATTTGAAACCCCCAGCTGTAAGGTGAGTCATTATACGCGGCGCCAAGCCGGACCGCCAAGGTTGAATAGGTGCCAGGTGTCGGGTGTTAGGTATCAGCTGTCGGGTTCAGCGTGGCACTTTAGAGCCAGCAGAAATAAAGGATATGGGAACGCTCGATGGATTTCGCATTGGATGGACTCATCACAGGCTTTAATTAATCACTCTGACACCTGACACCCGACACCTGAAACCTATGCTCAATGACTTTCGTTACGCTTTCCGCCAACTGTTAAAGAATCCCGGTTTCACAGCTGTCGTGGTGCTGTCACTAGCACTTGGAATCGGAGCCAACACAGCGATTTTCAGCCTGATTGATGCCGTGTTACTTCGCATGCTGCCTGTGAGGAACCCCGAACAGTTGGTCTTACTCCTCTGGTCCATGCCGAAGTCGGCCCCTGAAGTCTACCAAAACCTTAACCTTAACTATCAAATGTCACAACATCGTGAAGTCCCAGAAGTGTCACAACATCGGGGAGTCAGACAAAAGAGAACTGCTCAGGGCCAGCGGAAGGAGCCCGTAGGGCGACTGGAGTTGGCCCCTGA
>Ga0187893_10009785_pt1 | contig 14575 bp, 16 predicted proteins | sample MA1701074metaG_FD_139574 | JGI IMG/M metagenome (GOLD analysis project Ga0187893, IMG submission 139574) | White microbial mat communities from a basaltic lava cave in the Kipuka Kanohina Cave System on the Island of Hawaii, USA - MA170107-4 metaG ...
CTCCGACGCCGGACCAACTCCGACGCCGGACCAATATAGCACAGGCCCCTGCGCGAGCGGCGTGTGCTAAGTTGCGCGGGCGATGAATCCACGCGATCTCCGGCGCGTACCGGTGGACGCCGAAGCATCGACGTCCGGAGGCCTGCAGCAGCTCGCTGACCAGGCGTTCAAGCGCGCGGCCGGAGCGCCGCTCGTGCCCGGCAATCGCGTGCGCGTTCTCAAGGACGCGGTCGCGAACTTCCCGGCCTGGCTCGACGCGATTCGTGCCGCCGAGCGCACGGTGTACTTCGAGAGCTACATCGTCGGCGACGATCGGATCGGGCGCGAGTTCGTGCAGGCGCTCGCGGAGCGGGCCCGTGCGGGGGTGCGCGTGCGGCTCCTGTACGACTGGCTCGGAACGCGCCACTCGCGCTCGCTCTTCGCGCCGCTCGTCGATGCCGGCGGCACCGTGCGCGCCTTCAACCCGCCGCGGCTCGACAGTCCGGTCGGCTGGCTGACGCGCGACCATCGCAAGAGCATCGTCGTCGACGGACGGGTGGGGTTCGTCAGCGGATTGTGCGCGGCCGTGCAGTGGCTCGGCGATCCGGCGCGCGGGCTCGACCCGTGGCGCGACACCGGCATCGAGATTCGCGGACCCGCGGTAGCGGAGATCGAGCGCGCGTTCGCGCAGGCGTGGGGCGCGTCCGAGGGCGCTCCGATCGACGCGGGAGAGCTCACGCCGCCGGACGCGATCGCGCTCCAGGGCGATGTCGCGCTCCGGGTCGTCGCCACCGTTCCGAATTCGAGCGGCTTGCTGCGGCTCGACCAGCTGATCGCCGCGGCCGCGCAGGCGCGGCTGTGGCTGACCGATGCGTACTTCGTCGGGGTCACGCCCTACGTCCAGGCGCTCTGCGCCGCCGCGCGGGATGGCGTCGACGTGCGGCTGCTCGTGCCCGGATCGAGCGACCTTCCGTTGGTGAGCCGCCTTTCCCGCGCCGGCTACCGGCCGCTGCTCGAGGGCGGGGTGCGGGTGTTCGAGTGGAACGGCAGCATGCTGCACGCGAAGAGCGCCGTCGCCGACGACCGCTGGACGCGGATCGGCTCGACCAACCTCAACGTCGCGAGCTGGCTCAACAACTATGAGCTGGACGTCGCGATCGAGGACGACCGGCTGGGCGCGGAGATGGCGGCGATGTACGAGCAGGACCTCGGCAACGCCACCGAGATCGTGCTCGGCCGGCGCTACCGGGTGCGCGCTTCCTCGGCGCCGCGCCGCGGGCGCCGCGCGCTCTCGGGGAGCGCCGGGCGCGCCGCCGCCGGCGCGGTGGGAGTGGGTGCAGCGATGGGCGCGGTGCTGACGCGGCGCCGCGCGCTCGGGCCGGCCGAAGCGAGCCTGCTCGGCTTCGTGGCACTGATCCTGATCGTGCTCGCGGTGGTCGCGGTGCTCTGGCCTGCCGTGCTGGCGTACCCGATTGCGCTGATCGCCGCGTGGGCGGGGATCGTGACGCTTCTGCGTGCGCGGCGGCTCTGGCGCGAGCGGCGCGAGCGTGGTCGGGCGGTCCGCTCGAGCTGACGCGGATGGTCGGGCCGGGGCGGCTCTGCTAGAATTTCGCGCTTCGCGCCCGTAGCTCAGTTGGATAGAGTACCTGGCTACGAACCAGGGGGTCGTGGGTTCAAATCCTGCCGGGCGCGCCAGTCAAATGAAGGGGTTGCATCACGCAGCCCCTTCGCTTTTTCCGGTCTCGCGTGCGCGCTGACCGACTTTCTCGCGGAGCGGTTAGGGGTCCGAGCCTCCAGTCTAACGAACGCGTGAGCGGCGTCGGCAACTTCGTCCGTTGCTGGATTATCCTCTTTCAGGGATAATCAGCCTTGTGTATGGAGGCACCCAAACCATCGCCCAAGCCCGTTCGGTGGGTCGCCTCCTCGAAGAAGGACCTCGTGGCCATGCCGCGGGCGGTGCAACGGAAGGTGGGGTTTGCGCTCTATCTCGCCCAGATCGGCGAGAAGCATCTGGCGACAAAACCGCTGAAGGGCTTTGGATCGGCAGGCGTACTTGAAGTTGTGGAGGACTATCAGAGCGACACCTATCGGGCCGTGTACACGGTCCGGTTCAAGCGTGCGGTCTACGTACTGCACTGCTTCAAGAAAAAGTCGACTCGGGGTGTGCAGACGCCGAAATCGGACAAGGACGTGATTCGTACTCGGCTCAAGCTTGCCGAGCAGATGGAGAAGGAAGCGTTACGATGGGAAGGGTACGGAAAGTTGAACCGGCTCCGGGGCTGGACATCGAGATGGGTAGCGGCAACGTCTACAAAGACCTCGGGTTCAAGAATGCCGAGGCGATGCTCGCCAGGGCACGCATCGTGGCGGAGATCGCACGGATCATCCGCGCAAAGCGGCTGACGCAAACGGCAGCGGCGAGGGTGCTCGGGTTGAGCCAGCCCAAGGTTTCGGCGCTGCTCAACGGGCACTTTCAGGGCTATTCCCAAGAGCGGTTGATCGGGCTTCTGAACCGCTTGGGGTGCGACGTGAAGATCGTCGTTACGCCGAAGCCCAGAAGCCGGGCGATGGGGCGCGTATCAGTCGCCTTTGCATGAGCGCCACGCCTGTATCATTTGCGTCGGCCGGATCCCTGCCGATCAGACACTTATCGGCGCCAGGCTGCTCGACGAATGATACAAGTGCCGCTTCGCATCTAACTGAGCAGTAACGCGAAACCGCGAATCGCACTACCGCCTACGAACCAGGGGGTCGTGGGTTCAAATCCTGCCGGGCGCGCCAGTCAAATGAAAGGGTTGCACTACGCAGCCCCTTCGCTTTTTCCGGCCTGTGACCAAATTGTGTCCACGACATTTTCCACGACCCGCAAGGCACTAAGGCGATCGGCGGCGTACGGGGCAAGGTGATCGGTCGAGAAGAATGGCGATCTTGATCAGCAACCAAACCGCTGAACGGAGCCGGGGCGCCCGCTAACTGACTATCGGCAGTCAGCGCAGGCACGTCCGGTCGTAGATGGGGGCTCCCTCGGATAGGTCCCTCGCACCTCTGTCCCACGAGCGCCACAGGGGCATGCGTTTTTCGTAAAAGAAGTCTGTTGAGGCCGTCGTAACCCTTCGCGCTTCGCAGTCGACCTCGAATCGAAACACGTAGCTATCGTTCGGGTCTTCAGCCAGCACCGAGATGTGAAATCTGCCGTTCGACAACTTTTCCGGCTCTCGCTGGATGTATAGGGCCGAGCGCCCGCTGGTGCTGCGATACAGGACCTCGAACTTCGTCGAGTTCGGCGGGACGACCGGTGCGGCAAACAGGCCGAGTACCACGAGAGGGGTTACGATCATCTGAGGGCTGCCGCCTCGCACTGCTCCTCGGTGCCGTAGCGCTCCAGAAACTCGGCCATCAAAAGCCCAGGTTGAAACTGCACTCGGTTCATCGCCATGGCGTACCTCCTGTTCGGTACGCCCATCTTAACCCCCTCAGTGGCTCGCCACGTGAGCCTGCCGGCACACACGATGCCGGCAGTTCCCTCCGAGCTACGTTCGTCGGCCGCCGCTCAAACTCGCGCCGGATTCGCGGGTGTGACCCGCTTGTGACCAACTCAGATTGGGTGTGACCAAACCGTGACCGGGATAGATTGGTTTCCATGTTGGCAAGCGCTGCAAGTGATCGAGAAACGGCTGCCGGTGGTCAGGGGGCGGTGGCAATGACGCCTGCCCGCAGCATCGTCGAGCGCGGCGACGTCCGGATCGAGGTGTTCGGCCAGGGCGAGGGGCCGATCGTCGTGCTGCTGCCGTCGCTCGGGCGCGGCAGCGACGACTTCGATGACCTGGCGGGCCGTCTGGCTGGCGCGGGCTACCGCGCGCTGCGACCGTCGCCCCGCGGCATCGGCGGAAGCGCGGGGCCGATGACGGGCGTCACGCTCCACGACTTCGCACGCGACGTCGCCGGCGTGATCGAGAGCGAGGGCGGCGGTCCCGCGGTGGTCGTCGGTCACGCCTTCGGGAACTGGGTCGCGCGCACGACCGCGGCCGATCGGCCCGACCTCGTGCGCGCCGTCGTGCTGCTCGCGGCCGGTCACAGGGGTTATCCGCAGGCCGTGCGCGACTCGCTCACGAAGTGCTTCGACCTCGCGGCGCCGCACGAGGAGCGCATGGCGGCGCTGAAGCACGCGTTCTTCGCGCCGGGTCATGACCCCACCGCGTGGCTCGAGGGCTGGCATCCCGAGCTGGCGCGTGCGGAGCGCGCCGCCGCGGCGGCCACGCCCATCGAAGAATGGTGGTCTGCGGGCACTGCGCCGATCCTCGACGTTCAGGCGCGCGAGGACGCATTCGCACCGCGCGCCGGCTCGGCGAAGCTCCGCGCAGAGCTCGGCGAGCGCGTCACGATTGCGGTGATTCCCGATGCCGGGCACGCGCTCCTGCCCGAGCAGCCCGAGGCCGTGGCCGACGCGGTGATCGGGTTCCTGCGGGGGCTTCCAGCATGATCCGGCGTCAACGCGTTCCTGCGCGCCGAGCGGGCGAAACGGGGAACGGTCGCCGGGACCGCCGGGATCAAGTGGGAAGACTGAGCCCGTGAAGCTTCACTGGTCGCCGCCCCGCAACCCGCAGACCGGCCAAAGGGTGTATAAGAGGGGGCGAAGTGCTGCGTTCGAAAGCCGGCGGGCACCCGGCCTTTCCCTTCCGCTCGCTTCACTCGACCCCTTTTCGGAACCAGGACATGCCCGCATGTCAAGCATGAAACAGAGCGCTTTCCGGCGCGGCCGCGCGGAGGAGTGGACGCGCGAGCGCATCGGGCGGCTGCCCGCCCAGGAGATCCTCCAGCTGCGCGCGAACGCGGAGCGGCTCGACGAGCCCGACCTCGCCTCGCTCTGCAGCGTCGTGCTCGCGGAAGTGCGCTCGCAGACGCGGGCCCGTGCGCGCGCTCAGGCCGACCCGCGCGGCGATGCCGTGCCCCGCACCAAGGCGGTCAAGCTGATTGCCCGGTCGAAGGCCTTCGAGGCCCGCGGGGTGTGGCTCCAGGACGCGCGGACGAGCTGGAGCGGCGTCCGCAAGGCGGACGGCGCCGTCGTCATGGCGCTGTGGGCCGATGCGATCGAATCGACCGACGGCACCTGCCGCTACCTGCTGTGGGCGGCCAATGCGGCCGGAGGGCGGCCGTGGTCCGACTCGCCCGCGGGCAGGGAGCGCCTCGAGCACTGCAAGCGCGCGATCGAGCTCGGCCGCGCCGAAGGCCTGCTCGTGTACGGCCGGACGCTGGAGGGGAGGCTCCCGGAGGAACGGGCCGCCGCGATCCACGGCGTCGATGCCGAGACGGTCGTCAGCTTCGAGGTCGAGGCGCGGGGCGACGAGTTCTGGGCGGTCTGGGGCGGGAAGCCGGCCGCGTCCGCCGCCGCGGAATCGACGGCCCAATCGACGGCCCAATCGACGGCCCAATCGACGGCCAAAACGACGGCCTAGTCGACGGCCCGGGAATCACCGACCGAACGACTCACCCGCCGACCGAACACCTCACCGATTCATCCACCACAGGGTTGCCGCCTTGACCGAGATCCTTCACTGCCTCAAGAAATATGGCGAACGCCTCGATTCGGAGATCGCCGAAGAGATGGGCATTCCGCTGTCGACCGTGCGCCAGCGGCTGGCGGGCCTCGCCGCCAGCGGGGCGGTCGTCAAGTGCAACCTGACGCGCTTCGAGGACGGCAAGCGGATCGAAGGGTGGCTGTGCAGGGTGTCGGGCTACATCCCCCCGGCGGCACCCGGCCGGAAGGCGAAGCCGCCAGCGCAGCCGTGACGTAGCGCGGCGCGACGCCGCGCGCCGCGACGCTTCAGGCTGGCCGCGCACGCGCGGATCGGCGCCGGCAGTTATCCGCGCTCGACGCCGCCGGGTCGAGGCAGGTCCCCGCCCGCAGCGCCGGGCTCCGCGGTCGCCTGCTCTCCCGGTTGTCCATCAGGTTCGGCCGGAGCCGCCTGCTGGCCGGCCGCCTTGCGCCGGCGCTTCTCCTCCTTCTTCTGCTGCTTCAGGAGGTCTCGCTGCCGCTTGGCGAATGCGTAGTTGGGTTTGGCCATGTCGATCGTGTACGCGCGCTCGTGCCGCACTAGCCCGCAATGGATGCCGCGCACCTAAGCGCAGCCCGGTCCCGCCCGCTCACGTGCAAGCGCGGCTCCGATCGGGCCGCCTCCCTCCCCGAGGGGGGAAGGCGGAGTCGGGTGTCAAAGGGCTTTCAGGTTGATCGCCGACGTCTTGCCGTTATTGCCCTTCTCCAGGTCGAACGAGACCTTCTGCTTCTCGGTGAGGGTGCCGAGGCCGGCGCGCTCGACCGCGGAGATGTGCACGAACACGTCCTTCGAGCCGTCATCGGGTTGGATGAAGCCGAAGCCCTTGCTGGTATTGAAGAATTTCACGGTGCCAGTCGTCATGATGCCTCCAAGTCTGGCGTTGCCGCGCGCGCCAGTGCGCGCGGCATCAAATCATCGATGGGAGAAGACCGGAAGTGGCGCCCGTGAGGGGGTACTGCGGACGGACCCAACGCGAGTTCGATCGCAACACTATGAAGCACCAAGCGCTTTTCCGCAAGGGGCGCGCGGTCCCGGCTTCTTCCTCCCTCTTCTTCGTTTCGACGTGCGCTACCGAACGGAGCGCTGCCGGCCGGAGGCCTGGGCGCCGTGACCGGTGCCGCCGCCGCGCGGGCGTGCTCGCGAGCAAGCTCGTCCTGCGGACCGGCGAGGGTCTCGCCCGCGACATCGGCCTTCGGGATCGGCGGGGCCAAGTTCGGCGGCGCCGCGCTCGTCGTCTCCCACACGCTCTTCCCGCACGTCCGGCGGGGATAGGGCGGCCAGGCCGGGCGCGGGCGGCGTTCTGCGCGGTGCGCGAATCACATTTCCGTCGCCGTTCGCCCGCTACCCTGTAACGCACGCCGTCCGCGCCAGTGCGGGGGCGATTCACCTCCCGACCAGTCCCTGCCATGACACACCGAGTCGTCGACCCCGAGGAACCTGTGGCGCGGCCTGCCGCGGACCGCCTGGCGCGCCGACTTTCCCTTGATAAAACATCGGCCTCCGCGCTTGATCTTCCACGTTCCGGCAGGCAAGATGCGGGCCACGCTGCGGGCCACGCTGCGGGCTGAAGTGCGGGCGCGCCCGCGCACCATCGAGCAGGGGGGGGGCTGCACTGAAATCAGGCGCCGCATCGAGCTGGAGCCCGGCCGAATCGGCCGACCTGTACGGCATCCGGAGCTGGGGTGCCGGCTACTTCGATCTCTCCGACGACGGCACGGTGGCGGTCAGCGTTCCCTTCAACGGCAAGCGGGCGCGCGTAAGCGTGCTCGACATCATCGCCGGCATGCAGCAGCGCGGCCTCCAGATGCCGGTGCTGCTGCGGATCGAGAACATCCTCGACGCGCAGATCTCGTTGCTGAACGAGAGCTTCGGCCGCGCGATGCGGCAGCTCGGCTACCGCGGCGGCTACCGCGGCGTCTTCCCGATCAAGGTCAACCAGCAGTGCCAGGTGATCGAGGAGATCGCCCGGTTCGGCAGCCGCTACGGCCACGGGCTGGAGGCCGGCAGCAAGGCGGAGCTCCTCATCGCGCTCGCCAGCATGGAGCCCGACTCCGGGTACATCGTCTGCAACGGCTACAAGGACACCGAGTTCATCACCCTCGGCCTGCAGGCGCTGAAGCTCGGCTACCGCTGCTTCTTCGTGCTCGAGACCCCGACCGAGCTGCCGATCGTGCTCGAGACGAGCCGCGCGCTCGGCGTCCGGCCGATGCTCGGCCTGAGGGTGAAGCTCGCCGCGCGCGTCAGCGGCGCCTGGAACGAGTCGAGCGGCGACCGCAGCATCTTCGGCCTGACGACCTCGCAGATCGTCGAGCTGATCGACTCGCTGCGGCGGCACGAGATGCTCGACTGCCTGCAGCTCCTGCACTACCACCTCGGCTCGCAGATCCCGAACATCCGCGACATCCGCAGCGGCGTGCTCGAGGCCGCACGCTACTACGCCGACCTGCGGCGCGAGGGCGCCGCGCTCGGCTACCTCGACCTCGGCGGCGGGCTCGCGGTCGACTACGACGGCTCGCAGACGAGCTACGACTACAGCAAGAACTACTCGCTCGACGAGTACTGCCTCGACGTCGTCGAGACCATCATGAGCGTGCTCGATCCGCAAGGCATCGACCACCCGACGATCATCACCGAGTCGGGCCGCGCGACGGTGGCCTACTCGTCGGTGCTGCTCTTCAACATCCTCGACGTGACCCGGTTCGAGCCGGGTCACGTGCCCGACCCGGACCCGGCCGGCGAGCACGAGCTGATCGGCAACCTGCGCGAGTCGCTGAAGAGCGTGAACCCGCGCAACCTGCAGGAGTGCTACAACGACGCCGCCTACTACCGCGAGGAAATCCGCGAGCTCTTCAAGCGCGGCCAGATACGGCTGCGCGACCTCTCGCTCGCGGAGAACATCTTCCTCGAGATCGTGGGCGCGATCGTCCGCGAGCTCCAGGACGTCCGGCGCATCCCGGCCGGGCTCGACGGGCTCGAGCAGTCGCTCTCGGACATCTACTACGGCAACTTCTCGGTGTTCCAGTCGCTGCCCGACGTGTGGGCGATCGACCAGATCTTCCCGGTGATGCCGGTCCACCGGCTGAACGAGAAGCCGACGCGCCAGGCGATCATCGCCGACATCACCTGCGACTCCGACGGCAAGATCGACCGCTTCATCGGCACCCGCGGCATCCGCAAGACCCTGCCGGTCCACCCGGTGGTCGACGGGAAGCCGTACTACTTCGGCGTGTTCCTCGTCGGCGCCTACCAGGAGACCCTCGGCGATCTCCACAACCTGATGGGCGACACCAACGTGGTCAGCGTGCGCATCAACGAGGACGGCACGTTCGACTTCGTCCGGGAGATGAGCGGCGACAGCATCGCCGACGTGCTGAGCTACGTCGAGTACCAGCCGCAGCAGCTCCTCGAGCAGTTCCGCCAGAAGGCCGAGAACGCCGTGCGCAAGGGCGTCGTGTCGGTGGCCGAACGGCAGGCGGTGCTCGAGGGGTTCGCCGAGAGCCTGCGCGGCTACACCTACTACGAAGACTGAAGCGGCCGCGACCGGGGGAGAAGATGGCGAAAGTGCTGATCGTCGGCGCGGGCGGGGTGGGGCAGGTCGTCACCCACAAGTGCGCCCAGGTGCCGGAGGTGTTCGCCGAGATCGTGCTCGCGAGCCGCACCGAGGCGAAGTGCCGGGCGATCGCGGCCGACGTGTTCGCGCGGAGCGGCCGCACGGTGCGCACCGCGCAGGTCGACGCCGACGACGTGCAGCGGATGACCGCGCTGATCGAGCGGGAGAAGCCGGCGATCGTGATCAACGTCGCGCTGCCCTACCAGGACCTGCCGATCATGGACGCCTGCCTCGCGGCCGGCGTCGACTACCTCGACACCGCCAACTACGAGCCGCGCGACACCGCGAAATTCGAGTACAGGTGGCAGTGGGCGTACCAGGAGCGCTTCCAGAAGCGCGGCCTCATGGCGCTCCTCGGGAGCGGCTTCGACCCCGGCGCGACCAACGTCTTCACCGCCTACCTCGCGAAGCACCACTTCGACGCGATCGAGGAGCTGGACATCATCGACTGCAACGCGGGCGACCACGGCAAGCCGTTCGCGACCAACTTCAACCCGGAGATCAACATCCGGGAGATCACCGCGCGCGGCCGGTACTGGGAGGGCGGCGACTGGCGCTCGACCGATCCGCTCTCGGTGAGCCGGATGTTCGACTTCCCGGAAGGCATCGGCCCGAAGAAGATCTACCTCCTCTACCACGAGGAGCTCGAGTCGATCGTCCGGAACTTCCCGACCCTGCAGCGGGCGCGGTTCTGGATGACCTTCTCGGAGAACTACCTGACGCACCTGCGCGTGCTCGGCAACGTCGGCATGACCTCGATCGAGCCGGTCGCGTTCCAGGGGCGCGAGATCGTTCCGCTCGAATTCCTGAAGGCGCTCCTGCCCGACCCGGCGAGCCTCGGGCCGCTCACCAAGGGCCGGACGTGCATCGGCTGCTTCGTGCGCGGGAAGAAGGACGGGAAGGAGAAGCTCGCCTTCGTCTACAACATCTGCGACCACGAGGCCTGCTACCGCGAGGTCGGCGCGCAGGCGATCTCGTACACGACCGGGGTGCCGGCGATGATCGGCGCCAAGCTGATGCTGACCGGGAAGTGGCGCGGCAAGGGCGTGTTTAACCTGGAGCAGCTCGATCCGGATCCGTTCATGGACGCGATGAACGCGCACGGGCTGCCGTGGACGGTGGTCACGCCCGGCGCGCCGATGGCGTGAGCGCGCGCACCGAGCGTTTCCGCCGGCTCGACCTCGCGCGGGTACCTTCGCCCTGCTTCGTCGTCGACGAGGTCGCGGTCGAGGAGAACCTGCGGATTCTCGAGGGCGTGCAGCGCGCGAGCGGGGCGAAGATCCTGCTCGCGCTCAAGGCGTTCTCCATGTGGAGTCTCGCGCCGCTCGTGGCGCGCTACCTCGAGGGCACCTGCGCGAGCGGGCTGCACGAGGCGCGGCTCGGGCGCGAGGCGTTCGGCGGCGAGGTGCACACCTTCGCGGCCGCCTACACCGCCGCCGATCTGCCGGAGATTCTCGCGCTCTCCGATCACGTCGTGTTCAACTCGTTCGCGCAGTGGGAGCGGTTCCAGCCGCTCGTGCGCGCGGCGCGCGCGCGGCGCCCGTCGCTGCGCTTCGGTCTGCGCGTCAACCCCGAGCACTCCGAAGGAGAGGTGCCGCTCTACGACCCGAGCGCGCCGTTTTCGCGGCTCGGGATCGTGCGCTCGCAGTTCGCGGGCAGCCTCGAGGGCATCAGCGGGCTCCACTTCCACACGCTGTGCGAGCAGGACTTCCCGCCGCTCGCGCGCACCGTCGCAGCGTTCGAGGCGAAGTTCGGGGAGTTCATCCCCGGGATGGAGTGGATCAATTTCGGCGGCGGCCACCACATCACGCGCCCCGGCTACCAGGTGGACGACCTCGTGCGCCTGCTGCGCGACTTCCGTGCGCGCCACCGCGTCGAGCTCTACCTCGAGCCGGGCGAGGCGATCGCGCTCGAAGCGGGTATCCTCGTCGCCGAGGTGCTCGACCTGCCGTGGAACGGGATGCCGCTCGCGATCCTCGACACTTCGGCCACCTGCCACATGCCCGACGTGATCGAGATGCCCTACCGGCCGCGGGTGATCGGCGCCGGCGAGCCGGGCGCGTCCGCGCACACCTACCGCCTCGGCGGCCAGACCTGCCTCGCCGGCGACGTGATCGGCGACTACTCGTTCGCCGCGCCGCTCGCCGTCGGCCAGCGGCTCGCGTTCGAGGACATGGCGCTCTACACGATGGTGAAGACCACGACCTTCAACGGCATCCGGCTGCCGTCGATCGCGATCTGGAACTCGGACACGGACGCGCTGCGGGTCGTGCGCGGGTTCGGCTACGACGAGTTCCGGAGCCGGCTGTCGTGACGCGCGCGGCGACCGGGCGGCGAGCCCGCACGCGCGCGCGCCCGGCCCGGCCGCGTACGCCGCGAGGCCCGCGCTTCCTCGCCACCGAGGTCGCGGACGTCGGGTCGGAGGCGGCGCGCTTCCACGTGCTGCCGGTGCCGTACGAGAAGACGGTGTCCTACGGCGGCGGGACGGCGAAGGGCCCGGGGGCGATCCTCGCCGCCTCGGGCCAGCTCGAGCGCTGGGACGGCGCGAGCGACCCGGGCGCCGAAGGCATCCACACCTGGCCGGCGATCGACTGCCGCGGCAAGGCGGAGAAGGTGATCGCCGCCATCGCGGCCGCGGTCGGGCGCATCCTCGCGCTCGGCAAGCTGCCGGTCGTGCTCGGGGGCGAGCACACCGTCACCTGGGGTGTGATCAAGGGCTACCTCGAGGCCGGCGTGCGCGATTTCGGCGTGGTGCAGATCGACGCGCACGCCGATCTGCGCGACCGCTACGAGGGCAACCCGCTGAGCCACGCCTCTGTGATGCGCCGGGTCGTCGAGGCGGGTGTGCCGCTCTTCCAGCTCGGCAACCGCGCGTACAGCGAGGAGGAGCGCACGGCGCGCGCGCGGTACGGCGTGCGCTACGTCGACGCCGAGCGGCTCGTGCGCGAGCGGATCGACGCGATCGAGCTGCCGGCGGATTTCCCGCGGCAGGTGTTCTTCACGCTCGACGTGGACGGGATCGACCCCTCGGTGCTGCCCGCCACCGGGACGCCCGTGCCCGGGGGCCTCGGCTGGTACCAGACGCTCGGCCTCTTCGAGTCGGTCGCGCGGCAGCGGCGGATCATCGGCTTCGACCTGCTCGAGTTCGCGCCGATCCGCGGCTTTCACGCCTACGACTTCGCCGCCGCGGTGCTCGTCTACCGGATGATGGGGATCGTGCAGCGGAGCGCGCCGCGGTGACGATTCGCGTCGAGCTCGATCCCCGCGACGGCGGCGCCGTGGCGCGCCTGACGGTCGACAACGCCGCGAAGCTCAACATCCTCGGCAGTGCGCTGATGACGGCGCTCGCCGCCGAGCTCGCCGCGCTCGCCGGGCGCGAGGACCTGCGCGCGGTGGTGCTCACCGGCGCGGGCGAGCGCGCGTTCATCGGCGGCGCCGACATCCGCGAGATGGCGGCGCTCGACACCGCCGGCACGCGCGCGTTCATCACCCGGCTGCACGGGGTGTGCGCGGCGATCCGCGACCTGCCGGTGCCGGTCATCGCGCGGATCAGCGGGCTCGCGCTCGGCGCGGGGCTCGAGGTGGCGGCCGCCTGCGACCTGCGCGTGGCCGCGGACAACGCGGCGTTCGGCATGCCGGAAGTGCGGGTCGGCATCCCGTCGGTGATCGAGGCGGCGCTGCTGCCGGCCCTGATCGGGTGGGGCCGCACGCGCGAGCTGCTGCTGCTCGGTGAAACGATCGACGCGGCAACGGCGCTCCGCTGGGGCCTCGTCGAGCGGGTGGTGCCGGCCGCGCGCCTGGACGAGGCGGTCGAGGCGTGCCTCGCGTCGCTACTGAAAGCGGGGCCGCGCGCGATCCGCCTGCAGAAGCGGCTCATCTGCCGCTGGGAGGATCTCTCCGTCAGCGACGCGATCGCCGCCGGGATCGATTCGTTCGCCGACGCCTACGCGACCGACGAGCCGGCCCGCCGGATGCGCGCGTTTCTCGACCGGCCGCGCCGGTAGCCAGGACAGTTCGGCGATCTGGGCCACACGCCCGCAGGCGATAGGTCACCGGCGGAGTCTCAGCGCGTCGCGGCCCGGATCTCGTCGAGCACCGGGCGGAGGTAACCGAGGAACGCCTCCGGGTGCTCGCTCATCGGGAAGTGGCCGAGGCCCTTCATCACCGTGACCTTCGCCCCGCGGATGCGCGCCGCCGCGGCCTCGGTGTCGCGCGGCGAGGCGGAGTAGTCGTACTCGCCGGTCAGGAGATACAGCGGGCACACGCCCGTGTCGATCGCGCCGATCCGCCCGCGGAGATCGCCGTCGACCTGGTAGAAGTGGAGATCGCCGGTGAAGATGCCCGGCCCGCCTTGCATGTAGTGCCAGACCGTCTCCCAGCGATGCTCCTCGGGGCTCAACGGCGAGGTGAGGCCGTAGGCGATCCCCCCGCAGGCCTGGCCGCCGTGCACCTCGGCGTGGTTCAGCCATGCCGACTCGTAGTAGCGCTCGACGTAGGCGGCCGATTGCAGGCCGACCAGGGCGCGCAGCGCACGCGCGTGCTCGAGCGCGAGGTTGAGCACGATCCGCCCGCCGATCGAGCAGCCCATGACCACCGGCCGCGCGAGGCCGAGCTCGCGCGCGACGGTCATGACGAGCCCGGTGTAGGCGTGCGTGCCCAGCCGGTAGTCCTCCTTCTCCCAGCCGGCGGGCGGCGAGGACTTGCCGTGCCACGGCATGTCGAAGGCGACGACGCGGTAGTGGCGGGTGATCGCGGGATCGTTCAGGACCGCGCGGAACTGCCGGCCGTCGGAGCCGGCGGTGTGCAGGCAGAGGAGGGGAATGCCTTCGCCGGCCTCCTCGAAGTAGAGCCGGTGCGGCCGTCCCTCGAGCTCGAGGTGGGCGTAGCGGCCCGTGACCGCCTCGAGCCGGGCGGTCATGGCGCGAGCCGGCGCGGCGCTGCGAGCACGAGCTTGACGTAGAGAAGGTACGCCATCAGCACCCGCTGATCGCCCTCGAACGCGACGTCGCCGCGCCGGAGCAGCGCGAAGAGGTCGTGCCAGCCGGGGGCGGGCACCTTCTCCCAGAACTTCGCCCAGCACTCGCGCTCCGCCCGGATCGCGAACCGCCACGAGCGCATGACGAACGGGCCCTTTGCGACCGACTCGATCCGGCCTGCGCGCACGGTGAGGAGGTACTGCTCGTCGCCGACCTCGACCATGAACGTCTCGTTCATGTGCCGCCCCCAGCGCACGACGCCCTCGTCGGCGTTCACCAGCTCGGGGAGGCGCTCGAGCGCGCTGCCCGGCGCCCAGTCTGCGTCCCGGATCACGCCGCTAGTCTTACTGTGTTAATAAAAACCCCGCCTCATGCCGAATCGACAGCACGGGCAGATCGGTAGCTGGCGCACCAACGCGAGCGCGATAGCGATGCGCACGGTTGCGATCGAGTACGGC
>Ga0187893_10009786_pt1 | contig 14574 bp, 10 predicted proteins | sample MA1701074metaG_FD_139574 | JGI IMG/M metagenome (GOLD analysis project Ga0187893, IMG submission 139574) | White microbial mat communities from a basaltic lava cave in the Kipuka Kanohina Cave System on the Island of Hawaii, USA - MA170107-4 metaG ...
CCCGAAGCTCTTCGTGAAGCGCGCGGTCAGGCGTTGGCCGAAGACGTCGGTCAGCCCGCTGTCGACGGTCACGAGGTAGCGCGTCCGGGGGAGCAGCGTTGCCGGGAGCGCCCACTCGGCGTAGGCCTGGGCCGTGTCGCCAATCACGATCGCCGGCACGCCGGGGGCCACGTGCACGTGGCGCTGGATGTCCGCGCCGCGCACGGGCGTGCTGAAGTAGATCCGGGCGGGACCGGTCGGACAGATGTCGCCCCAGCCGCACTTGACGCTGTCCACGATCACCGGGCCGTAGGTCCGGAACGGCCACGTGCGGGCGCTCGTGACGCTGTCGACGCGCTCGGGCACGCTCAGGGTCGCGGCGCAGCTCAGGGGCAGGGGCTCGGCCGGCACCAGCTCGATCACCCGCCGCACGTCCCGCGTGGTATCGGCGGTCCACTCGCCGTAGTACTGCCACCGTTCGTCGATGCGGCCGATGCGGCGCTGCCGCACGGGGCGCAGCGCGATCGTCTTGCCCGGTACGCAGGCACTCGCGTCCACCCGAATGAGCGACGCGAGCAGCGAGAGATCGGCCGGCGCGGAGACGAGCAGGGTGAAACGGGAGTCGGGCGTCAGGTAGCGGGGATTACTCCACTGATTCACCGGCATGGCGTCCACCACGCGCGGCCCTTTCACTCGGAACCGGAACGTGTACGGTGCCACGAGGCGGCTGCCGTCCATCGCCCGGAACGTGTTCGCGATGGTCACGGTGTAGGTCACCCCGGCGGGGAGCGGGGCCGCGGGATGCAGGCGAATCGTGACCGGATCGCGCCATTCGATCGTTCCCGCCACGCGCGGCGTAATGCGAAAGATGGTACGAGGGTTGACGGTCGAATCGAGCCCGCCCGCTACGGGACGATCGAAGGTGACCGTGATGTCTGCGGTCACCTCTCCGGTGTTGTGCGGCGAGACGCGGAGCACTTTGAGCGTACCGTCAGCCGTAACGACGGCGCCGCCGAGCAATGCGGCGAGGGCGAGGCGGAACGGGGCGGTGACCATCGTGCGGACCTCCTCGACAATCTCAGCGAACGTCGTGCATCAGGTGGTGTCGCGCGGGCCGACCGACCGCGCCAGGATCCCGAACCCCGGCCACCGCCCCTTTCTCCTCGGCGGTCCCCGCCAGATCGAGATCAACACGATCCAGGTCAGCCAGCTGATCCGTTCGGGCCAGGAGATGGTGCGGAACATCAGCCAGAGCTGCGACCACGCGGCGTCGATCGCCGGCAGATCCCCCTGCTGCAGCGCCAGCGGACGGCCGACGACGTGATTGCTCGCGAACCCGTGCGTGCCGGCGATGGTCAGGTTCCAGACACATGTCACCCGGCCCCAGCCGTGGGTGTCGCTCGCGCCGGTGACGAGCAGGTCGTGCCGGCGCGCCAGCGCGATGACGTCGTCCCGATCCGCGGACGGGAACGCCAGCGCCTTGGGGGAGCAGTTCAGAATCTCGAACCCGTCGACCCCGGCCGCCACGAACTGATCGAGGTCCGCGCGGTGATTGCGCCAGTACTCGGGGAGCGAGGCGATGGCGAAGGCGCCCTGTCGGTGCAGCTCCGCGAACAGCTCCACCATGCCGGGCGTGTCGCGGGAATACGGGGCCAGATCGAACGGCGCCACCGCGCCCAGCACGACGACATGCTGGCGGTACACGCTGAACTCCGCGCCGGGAAGCAGGCGGATCGCGGCCTCGTTCGATCCCGCGAATGGCCTGTTGTGATCGGTGATGTAGGCTCCCTGAAATCCCTGCCGCGCGTGCCAGGCCGCGACCCGCTCCAACGACCAGCCGCGGCGTCCATCGTGCGACGCCTCCGTATGCGCGTGGAAGTCGAGGACGCTCGCGCCGGGTTGGGCGGCGGCCAGCCGTGGGACCGGTCGAGGCATCAGCACCGCCGCCACCGCCAGCACGACCGGAACCAGGGCCCACAGGACGGCGCGGACCACGCGTCGCCAGGCGGTTCCGCGGCGGATAGCGCCCAGCACGGCCAGCACCAGCACCCAGGTCACGAGGAAGGCCAGCGCCCGGTCGAGGCTGAGAAACGTCATGGCGTCGAGCGTGTTGGACAGCGGAGCGAGCAGGAGGTACCCCGCGGGGCGCGCGAGCACGGCATCGCCGGGCGGGGCTCCGGTCACGACGTCGACAATACCGGGCAGCGAGACGACCGCGGCGGCGAACAGGGCCAGACCCAGGGCCACCGCGAGCAGGTGGCGGCGCACGTGCGTCACCTCTAGAATCCCGGCATGGACGGTCGCTCACAAGCTACAAGTGGAGTCGCGCCGGTGTCGAGCGGGGCGTTCACGGCGTTCGACTACAGCTACGCGACCGGAGGAGGGAACAGCGCGCGCCGTCATCGCTTCGCCATGATGCTGTGGGAATCACCGGATACCCGGCTGCCGCGATTCAGCCTCGCCCCGGAGGGGTTCTTTCAGCGGCTCGGGCAGCGGTTCGGCGTGAAGGATTACGACTTCACCGAGGATCCGGAGTTTTCGCGGGCCTATCAGCTTCAGGGAGACGACGAGGCCGCGGTCCGGGCGCTCTTCACCCCGGCGCGTCGGGCGTATCTCCTGGCGGCAGGGGCCACGATGGAGAAGCCCAGACGCCACCATCTCGCGGGTGCGGGCTCGCGACTGCTCTGGTGGCGCAATGGTCGACTCCCGGGCCTGGAGGAGTTGGACCAGTTCCTGGCCGACGGCGATGCCGTGCGGCGGCAGTTCCTGGGATAACGGCATGACGCGACTGGTGGATCTTCCCGACCTGGTCCTGCGCCCCTTCGCGGATCGACCCGACGCGGCCTGGTATGTGGCCCCGCCCGGCAAGTGGAACTCGGCGCAGATCGTGGAGCACCTGGCGATGGGGATCGAGTGGAGCGCCGTCGGGTTCGACGAGCGCCGTTCGCGCGATCCCATGGTGCGGCGTCCCCGCAGCGCGGGCCAGCGCCTGGCCAAGGTCCTGGTCATGCATCTGGGCTGGTTTCCCCGAGGCGTCACCGCGCCCTCCGGGGCGATCCCTACGCCGAGCGTGGATCGCGTGGTCGCCGAGCACCGCTTCCGGCACGCGGTGCAGCGGCATCAGGAGGTGGCCCAGCTCCTGCTACCGGCGCGCGCGCGCGATCTCTTTCTCAAGCACCCGCGCATGGGCGACCTCACGCTCGCCGAGTGGATTGAGTTTCACATCCGCCATGCGCGCCATCACGTGCGTCAGATGTGGGAGCGGATGCCGGGATGAGCCGGCGACGTAAAAAGAAGAAGCTCACGGTGCGGGTGCCCAACCCGGATGCGCCGGTGCGTCAGCGATTGAAGGTTCCGTCGCACAAGGTGCATCGCAACGAAAAGGGGTATCGGCGGCGCCCCAAGCATCGGGCCCGGGAGGAGGAGTAGCGGGCGAAGAGCGTTACCGGGCGATCTCCGCGATGAGCCGCTCCTGCGAGCTTTCCGTGCCCCCGCCTCGTGTATAGGAACCGTCGGACAATAGCGCCCAGGCGCTCGGGTCGGTGAGCTGAAGCTCGAGAATGTGATCCAGTCGAGCCTGGGCTGCCGGGTGGTCCACCGGCGTGATCACCTCCACCCGGCGCCGCAGGTTGCGCGGGCGCCAGTCGGCGGACCCGAGGTAATACTCAGACGCCCCGGCATTGCCGAAATGGTAAATGCGCGCGTGCTCGAGGAACCGTCCCAGGACGCTCACCACGCGGATCCGCTCGGAGAGGCCGGGCACCCCGGGACGGAGCATGCAGGGCCCCCGCACCACGAGATCGATGTCCACGCCCGACTGCGACGCTCGATACAGCGCGCCGATCACCGTGGCGTCGGTCAGGGCGTTGAGCTTCGCCCGGATGTGGCCGCTCCGCCCGGTCCGGGCGTGGTCCGCCTCGCGCGCGATCAGGGCCAGGAAGCGGTCCAGCATGTTGGTCGGGGCGACGAGCAGCCGCCGGAACGCGGCCTGGGGGGGGCGCGAGGATCCCGTCAGCTCGTTGAACAGGGCATGCACGTCCTCGGCGATACCGGTGTCCGCCGTGAACAGCCCCAGGTCGGTGTAGACCTGCGCCGTGTCCGGGTTGTAGTTGCCGCTGCCCACATGGGCGTACCGCGCGGTCCGCCCGTTGGTGCGACGTACCACGAGCGCGATCTTGGCGTGCGTTTTCAACGTCGCGAGACCCGTGATCACGTTGATTCCCGCGGCCTCGAGGGTCCGCGCCCAGTCGATGTTCCGCTCCTCGTCGAACCGTGCCTTGAGCTCGACGAACACGGACACGTCCTTGCCGCGCGCGGCGGCGTCGCGCAATGCGTCGCCGATGCGCGACGGACCTCCGGGGCGGTACAGCGTGAGCTTGATCGCGACGACCTCCGGGTCCTCCGCCGCTTCGAGGATGAACCGCTCGAAGCTGTCCGTAAACGAGTCGTAGGGGTGATGCACCAGCACGTCGCCGTGCTCGAGCGCGTCGCGAATCGAGCGGTCCGCGGCGAAGGGATTGCGAGCGATGAAGGGGCGCACGTCGTGCCCGGGGCCGGTCACCAGGCTCGCGAGCTCGCTCAGCGCGCCCAGGTTCACCGGACCGTCGATCTCGTAGACGTCGGAAGGACCGAGGTCGCTGTGCTGGCCGCTCTCCTCGAACCGGAGCTCGCGCTGGAGCAGGTCGCGGAGCTCCTGCGGCATGTCCCGTTCGACTTCGAGGCGAACGACCGGACCCCACGGTCGCCGTCGCACCTCGTCGGCCACAGCCTGCACGAAGCTCGCCGTGCCGAGCTCGTCGAGCTGAATGTCGCCGCTGCGGGTGACCCGAAACGTGTAGGCAGCCACCACCTCCCGTCCCGGGAACAGCGCGCCCAGGCGGGCGCGGACCACGTGCTCCAGGGCGACCACGGCTCCATGCCCCTGCACCGGCAGGAACCGGGGCAGGGAGCCCGGTAGCTCGACGGCGGCGAAGTGCACGGGGCTTTCGGGGGGGGACTGATCGCGCAGCATCACCGCCAGCGCCAGGCGCCGGTCACCGATCCGTGGGAACGGATGACCGGGCGCGCGCGTCAGCGCCTTTGGGGTAAGCAGCGGCGCGATCTCCTCGTCACAGCGGCGCGCGAGTCGGGCGCGCGTGTCCGCGTCGAGCGCTGCCCAGTCACGGAGTGCGACTTCCGCGGCGGCGAGCGCGCCATCTGCCCGAGACAGCTCGGCGAACATACGGGATTGCTGCGCGACCAGGGGGCGCAACCGGATCGCGATCGCATCGAGCTGCTCGCCCGGCGTGAGGCCGTCGGGTGACGGCTCGTCGCGTCCGTCGGCCACCTGGTGCTTCAGGGCGGCGACCTCGACCATGAAGAACTGATCGATGTTGGTGCTGAAGATCGACAGGAAGCGGAGCCGCGCCGCGAGCGGGGTCTGGGGATCCTCCGCCAGCGCCAGCACGCGCGCGTTGAATTCGAGCGTGCTGAGCTGCACGTTGATGAACTGGTCCGGCGCGCGCCGTCCGGTGTGGAGCGCCTTGGCCGGCAGCACCGGCACGCGGAGCTCGCTCAACGTGAGCCGGCTGGTCTCGTCGGTCGTCCCCTGGAGGGGGGGGCCGGCGTCGGTCACCGGCGGGACCGCCAGCGGCGCCGCGGACCACTCCGGGACCAGCGCCGAGCGGGCGGCGACGGCGAGGGCCGCCAAGGTCGCGGGGTCGCGCAGGACGGGGGAGCCGACGCGCGTGACGATATCCGGGGGCGCAAACCACCGCAGCTCTCCGGGAGGTCCGGCCGTCAGGTCCCGCCGCAGGCGGCGGGCCAGCCATACCTCGACGGTGGGGCGAGCGTCCGCGCCGGGAGCGACACCCAGCAGCCGCACCTCGCCCTCCGCGTTGCCGAAATACCGGCGCATCGCCCGGCGGCACGCGTCCTCGCCGCCGCCGTCCTCGTGCGGGAGCTGGAGCGCCGCCCCTTCTCGGTGCAGGGCCAGGCGGCCATGCGCGACCGCGACCACGGCCGTGAGCCGCGGGCCGGGCGCTTCACCCGAGTCGCGGCGCCCCGGCGCGGCCAGCAGCGTCGCGGCGCGCTCAACGCGCGGCAGCGACGACCGGGACAGCTGGTAGCGCCGCGTCAGCGCCTGCTCGAGGCGCGCGAGCGGGATGACGCCCCACCGATTCCGCCATGCCACGAGCTCCTGGAACGAGCCACCGGTGCCGCGCCGGCGCGCCGTGATCGTGTCGTAGGCGAGGACGAACTGATCCATGGCGACGATCGGGAGCCGCGCCCGGCGCATCCACCGCTCCACTTCGAGCTCCTGCAGGAGCACGAGCCGCTTGGGATCGACCAGGGCGCGCAGGCGGCGGGCCGGCTCGGCCCGGCCGGCGAACACCTCGTGCGGCTCGAGCTCGGGCACCGAGGCCTCGGACCGGCCCGCCGCGGTCGAATCGAGCGTGAGCCGGCGGCGATCCTCCAGGTCGAAGCGGAGGCGGCAGCTCACGCCACGGCGGCGCAGGTCGCCTTCCGGCGTGTCGAAGTAGAGGTCGCGGTGGAAACTCTGCTGTGCCCGGCCGGAGCGCAGGCGCAGTGGCAGCGGCGCGGCGAGCAGCGCTTCGAGCAGGGCGGCGGAGGGGATGTCCCAGCGGCGTTCGGCCACGGAGCGCAGCGCCACGGCACGCGCCTCCGCTCAGTCGGTGCGAGGTTGGAACTCGGCGCTCGCGCCCAGCTCCACGACGGCGGCGACCAACGCGGTCGGTGGCATTCTCTTCCGGAGGCGCACCACGTAGGTGAGCGATACGCGGCCGCTGTCGCCCGAGCCGCGCTTGACCATCTTCCAGTGGCTCACGTGGAGGGGCAAGGCCGCCTCGATGCGCTCCTGCGTTGGGCGGTCCGCCTGCACCACCAGGAATCCGTCGGGCCGTTCCGGGTCGACGACGAGGAATTCGCTCGTGAACGCCGGACGCGGCTCACCGGCGTAGATGTCGCCGACGTTGAAGGCCCACAGCGCGATGACCGCGCCGTTGAACAGGATGGAGACGACGAACGCGAGCGCCAGCGCCTGCACGCCGGCGGCCAGGCCGATCGCGATCGCCAGGAAGATGTACACCGCGTCCTTCGTGTCCTTGAGCGTGTTCCGGAAGCGCACGGCCGCCGCGAGCCCGGCGAGGCTGAACGCGAGCGCCAGACTGTTGCGCACCAGGGCCGCGATGCCGGCCACCACGAGCGGCAGCAGGATCACCGTTTGCACCACCGACGGATCCCAGCGCTGGCGCCGTTTGCTCAGCATGTAGACCCAGGCGACGGGTGCCGCCAACGCCAGGGCGCCCGTCATCGCGAGCGCGGTCGCCACGGGCGTGCTGGCCGCGCCGGACTGGGCAGTCGATGGGAGCGGCAGGTCGGGCCCGCCCGCGCCGGTCGGGAGGTCGATCGATACCGCGTTGTGCAGGGCCGGCCAATACCGGGCCAGGACCAGCGTCCCGGTAATCAGCAGCGCGTAATACAAGAGGAGCCGCAACAGCGACCGGGTGGTGGTGTCCGGACTGGGCATCCCGTCGCCGCCGCGTCAGCGGGCCTGGCACGTCGTCATGAACTCGCGCCTCGTATCGCCGACACTGGTGATGGTGCGATAGAATTCGTCGTAGTAGTCCAGCGCCTGCTCCACCCGCTTCGGCTCGAGCCCTTCCAGGTCGCGGTACAGCGCGGAGATGGCGTCTTTGTGCGCGATGAATCGCGCGAACAACGGGGCGAGAGTCTCGGCGCTGCGGCATTCGGCGCGGTAGAGTCGCTGCCGCACGATGCGGATGCCCAGCCGCGGGTCGGGTTGCGCATACGGGGTCGAGATCACCCCCGACCAGTCGAAATCATACGGCACGGGATAGAACACGCCGACCGAGTCCTGCAGCACCACGATGTTGTGGAGCGCTCCGACCGACCAGTCGGTGTTGCCGATGAAGTATTGAAACACGGCAACGAGACCCATTTGCGTGGGATCGGTTTCGCCCTGATTGACGCCCGGAGTCTTGAACACCGTGGCCCGGTTGCGCCGCGCCATGCGATCTTCTTCTTCGATGAAAAACCCGTAGCGCGTGTCGGGCGCGTCCCGCGTCGTTGGGTCCACATACGTGACGCGCAGCAAGCGCGCCTTGAAGCTCATGTCGGTCAGGAGATTGTACACGCGGTAGAGGAGGTACTCCTCCAGCAGGTAGTTGGCGTAGGAGCGGCCGCTCCGACACGGTCCCACCAGCTTGAGTCCGTTCTGACCCGCGAAAACGGTCCCCCCCACCTTGTCCTTGTCGAAATCGACCTTGAGCGGCGCGTATTGGCATCTGCTCAAGCGAAAATGGCCGCGGGTACGCAGCTTGACGTCGAGCCGGACGGTGTCGCCGGCCGGCGCGATGTAGGAGAGCGTCCCGGGGTGATCGTGCCTCGTGGTGCCGCGCTCTTTCGCGATGGCGCCGAAATCGGCCCTGATCGTCAGCTCAAGCGGCGCGGTGGCCTGGAACAACAACGGGCCCGGCGCGGCCGTGGTGTCGACGGCCTGCTGCGCGTGCAGCCGGGCGCCCGTGCCGCAGGCCAGCCACAGCGCCACGAGCGCGGCGCGGGCTCCAACGTCGATGTGGGAATTGGTCTCGAAGCGCACGAGGCCCTTCCCCAAGCTACAGGTCGGAGAGTGTACCGTCCAGGGAAGCCAGCGTGGGGACTCGTTCAGCTCGAAGTCATGCGCGCCACCAGCGGAACCACGCCGGTCGCTGGTCGAAGCGCAGCAGCGCTCTGCGCAGCACACGCGCGTCGCGCCAACGACGCCGTGGCTCGCGCGCGAGGCAGCGGTCGATGACGCGCGCGAGGCGGGGCGGGACCTCGCCGGTCACCGCAGCCAACGGCGGCGGCTCGAGAACCACGCGCTGGGCGGCGAGCGCGAGCGGCGTGGACCCGCGAAACGGGAGCTGCCCGCTCAACAGCAGATAGGCGACCAAGCCCAGCGAGTAGATGTCGCTGCGATGGTCCGCATCCCAGGCGCCCGCGGCCTGTTCGGGGGACATGAACTCCGGTGTGCCGAACGGCCTCCCGGACTCGGCGCGGGATTGCTCCGAGGTGCGCAGCGTGGCGATACCGAAATCGGTGAGGAACGGCACGCCAGCCCGCTCGTGGAGCAGGATATTGGCGGGTTTCACGTCACGATGGATCACTCCGTGCTGATGCGCGTGGCCGAGCGCGTCGGCGATGGGAGCGAGCAGGGCTACGACCTCGGTGGCGGTGAAGCGCCGGCCGTTCGCCCACGCTTCTGCGAGCGAAACACCGGGGACGTAACGCATGACCGCCAGGGCGAGACCGTCCCGGCGTACGAACTCGTAGCAGGGGACGATGTGCGGGTGCTCGAGCTGTCGGGCGATCAGCGCCTCGCGCCGGAACCGCTCGCGATCGGCGACCGATGTCCCCGGCCCCTGGAGCAACACCTTGATCGCCACCAGTCTGGCCGCCTCGCGATCCCGGGCCAGGTACACGCGGCTCATCCCGCCGCGGCCGATCTCGCGCACGGGGAGGTAGCGCTGCCGTGTCGCGCCGGCGATGAACGACGCGATACGGCCGAGCGCCGGTTCAGCGCACGGCGACTCGAGGGGAACGCGGTATGGGGCAGCCATTGAGCACGGGGAAGAAGCAGGCACCGTGCCAGCGGCCATCCACCGCAAGTTGTTAGTGTGTTTATGGTTACGCGGACGCTGGGACGGGACAGTGTTCGCATCCGAACGCGTCGTCCCAGGTCCGGACGCTCAGAGCGGAAGCTGGAGGTGGGCTTCGCACCCGCGTGCGCCGACGCGGTTGGCGAGGGTCAACCGGCCGCCGTGCGCCTCGGCGATCTGACGCGACAGCACGAGTCCGATCCCCGAGCCCAGCGGTTTCGTGGTGAAGAACGGCACGAACAGGTTCGCGGTCTCGGGAAGTCCCGGGCCGCTGTCCTGGACGACGACGTCGAGCGTCCTGCCGACGGGCCCCCATCGGACCCGCACGTCGCCCCCGTTCGTGAGCGCCGCGTCTACCGCATTGCCGATGAGGTTGATCAGCAGCTGATCCAGCTGATCGCCATCGGCCTGGACGGTGACCGGCGGGCCGGCGACGATTTCCACGGGGAGACGCGTCTCGAGCCGCACGACGCGCTGCACCCAGGCCCCGACGTCGACCTTTCCCGGTTTGGGAGGCGGCAGGCGGGCGAGCCGCGCGTAGGACGCGAGGAAGCGCGTGAGCGACTCCGATCGGTTGGCGATCAGATCGAGCCCTCGCTCGAGATCCTCACGGGGCACGTCGGTCGCCCCGTTCTTGGACACGAGCTCCTGCAGTCGCTGCGCGACGGACTTGATCGGCGTGAGCGAGTTGTTGATCTCGTGCCCGAACACCCTAATCAGCCGCTGCCAGGCCTTCCGCTCCTCATCGCGCAGGGCTCGGCTCACGTCGGCGAGGACGATGAACTGGTGCGGGCGGCCACCCTGCCGGAACGCGCCGCGACGGACTTCCCAGCGGCCCCGCGCCGCCGGAAAGCCAAGCTCGATGACGCGCGGGGCGTCGCCGTGGAGACATTGGGCGAGCCCCAGCTCCTCGGCGCGACGGCCGAGCAGGCGCTCCGCGCCTTGCGCCAGCAGCCGCTCTCCGCTCGCGTTCACGAGTCGCAATGCCTGGTCCTCATCGAACGCGAACACGGCCACGTCGATCTCGGCCATCACGCGCTGCAGCAACGCGGTGGCTTCGAGGGCGCCGAGGCGCCGTTCCTTGAGCTCGTCGGTGAGGATGTTCAGCTCGAGCATCACGAGGCCGAGTGCGTCGTCGGCGTTGTGGCGTCGGGCGCGCAGCGAATAGTCCTGCTCCCGCAGCGCTGCCAGCATGTTGGAAAGGGTTTGCAGCGGGCGCATCACCCGTTCGCGCAGGGCGAGCGCGACGCCGAGCCAGCACCCCACGATCGCCACGGCGATGGTCCAGCGCGTGCGATCGGTGACGTCGCCAGACCACAGCAACCATCCGGCCACGAAGATGGCCGGCAGCCCGCCGAGCAGGGCCAGGCGGAAGACCTGGCGCTCGTGCGGGGGCTTCCGGCGGCGACTCAGAGGCTGTGGCGCTGGAGGCGCCGGTAGAGGGCGCTGCGGGACAGCCCCAGGGCCTTGGCGGCGGCGCTCACGTTCCCGTCGAAGCGGGAGAGGGCTTTCTGGATCAGCACGCGCTCGACCTCCTCGAGACTCAGGTCCTCGAGTCGCGCGGGGCCGTTCCCGGGTGGGCGCAGGTTGAGGTCGCCGGGGCGCACCGTTTCGCCTTCGGCCAGGAGCACGGCGCGCTCGACGGCATGGGCCAGCTCGCGGACATTGCCGGGCCAGCCGTAGGCGAGCAGGGCCTGCATCGCGTCGGGATGAAACTTCGCGGCAGGCTTGCGGTAGCGCGCGGCGTATTCGGCCAGGAAGTGCGCGGCGAGGAGCGGGATGTCCTCGCGCCGCTCGCGCAGCGGCGGCAGCCGGATCTCGATCGTATTGATGCGGAACAGCAGGTCCTCGCGAAAGCGGCCCGCCTGGACCTCGGTCGCGAGGTCGGCGTTGGTCGCCGACAAGACGCGGACGTCCACGCGTCTCGTCTTCGACGACCCGACGCGCTCCAGCTCGCCGGTCTGGAGCACGCGCAACAGCTTCGACTGCTGGGACAGGGTCAGGTTCGCGATCTCGTCGAGGAACAGCGTCCCGGCGTCAGCCAGCTCGAAGCGCCCCACACGATCGGTCTTCGCGTCGGTGAAGGCGCCCCGCATGTGGCCGAACAGCTCGCTCTCGAACACGCCCTCGGCGAGTCCACCGAGATTCACGGTCACGAGCGGCCGGGTGCCGCGGGGCGAGGCGGCGTGCAGCCAGCGCGCCACGACCTCCTTGCCGGTGCCGTGCTCCCCGGTGATCAACGCGTTCGCGTCGGACGGGCCGACACGTTCCATCAGGCGCAGCACGGGCTGCATCGCGGGCGAGGTGGCGACGAGCTCCGGCGCGCCGTCGCGCCGCAAGGTGCGATTCTCGCTCTCCAGCCGCTGGCTGGTGCGTAGCGCGCGGCCCAGCTCGATCTGGGTGCGCAGCTGCCGCAGCAGGCGCGCGTTGTCCCAGGGTTTTTCGATGTAGTCCCGCGCCCCCCGCCGCATCGCCTCGACCGCGCCTTCGATCGATCCCCAGGCGGTCATGACGAGCACCGGGAGGGTCCCGTCGAGCCGCTGCAGGCGCGACAGGAGATCGAGTCCCTCGATGCCCCCGGTCGTGTCGCGGGTGTAGTTCATGTCGATCAAAGCCGCGTCGAAGTCGCGGGATTCGACGGCAGAGAGAACTCCGCCCGGCGAGGCGGCAGTCTCTATCTGCATCCCCTCGCCCTTCAGGAGGAGGCGCAGGGCTTCCAGAACGGCCGGGTCGTCATCGGCGACTAAGAGACGGACAGCGGGTGTGGGCACGGTGTTAAAGGTGTCAGGTGTCTGGTGTCAGGTGCCAGGTGGTGCCCGATAATGCACCGCTGCGCGAATGTTTGGTACCGTGTCCCACTTCACCGGACGCCAAGTTACCTCTCGATGAGAGTAGCCCGTGCAGTAGGAGGACCAGGAACTCCAACCAGGCCCGGTCTTACCGGTTCACTGAAGCGGCATCACCGGACATCCGGCAGTCGACCACTTGGCACCTGAACCTGGCACCTATTCCGTTCGCAACGCCACCAAAGGATCGACGACGCCCGCTCGACGCGCCGGGATATAGGTGGCGAGCGTGGCGACACCCGCCAGCAGCACCGCCACGACAACGACCACGACCGGATCGAGTGGCTGGACGCCGTAGAGCAGCCCGCGAATCGCCCGGGTCAGTGCGGCGGCCCCGGCCAATCCGATTAGTGAACCGATCGCGACCACGGCCAGCGATTCACCCAGGACCAACCCGACGACGCTCCGTGGAGCGGCGCCGAGGGCGAGGCGGATGCCCATCTCGCGCGTACGGCGCTGCACCGCGTAGGAGATGACGCCGTAAATGCCGAGCGCCGCGAGCACCAGGGCGAGCGCGGCAAAGCCGCCGAGCACGAGCACAGTGAAGCGGCGCGTCGCCACGCTGCTCTCGATCACGTGCTGGAGCGTGGCGAACTCGGCTGGGACGTCCCGGTCGATGGCCTGCAGGCGGGCGCGTACCGACCTGACCAGCTCGGCCGGCGACCGATTCGCGCGCATCACTACAGTGCCGCTCGCGAGCCGTGCCGGTCGCTGCAGATAGTGAACGTAGACGGTGGCCCGCGGCTGGGCCGTCAGCGCGTCGTGGCGCACCGACTCGACCACGCCGATCACGGTCAGCCAGCGGTCCGGATAGATCCAGGAGTCGTTGGCGAGGTTCCGGATCCGCTTGCCCACCGGATCCGCTCCCGGCCAGTAGCGTTCCGCGAGCCCGCGGTCGATCACGGCGACGTCGACGCCCGGCGCGACGTCGCGTTCGTCGAATACTCGTCCGCGCAACCCGCGGATGCCGAGCGCATGGAAGTACGCCCCGTCCGTGATGCGGTAGTCCGCCGTGGCGCTGGCCGGGCCGCGGCCCTCAATCTCGAGTGCTCCGTTCCACGAGGAGCCCCCGAGCGGCAGATGGTTGACCAGGCCGACGGTCGATACGCCCGGAAGCGTCGCCAGCTCCTGCAAAACCTGCTGGAAGTAGCGACTCCGGTCCTCACCACGGTCCTCGTCGGAGTACTTGCTCTCGGGCGGCGCGAGCTCGACGGTCAGGACGTGGTCCGCCGTGAACCCGGGGTGCTGACTCAGGACGTGCCAGAAACTGCGCAGCAACAGCCCGGCGCCGATCAGCAGCACGAACGCCATCGCCACCTCGCCCGTGACGAGGAGGGTCCACGGCCCGCCCCGGTGTCGAGCCGAGCCGCGGTCGTCGCCGGCCAACGCTGCGGGGCGTCCAATTCGCACGGAGCGCAACGCCGGCAGCAACCCGAACAGCACGGCAGCACAGACCGCCATGACGGCCGTGAACGCAAGCACGCGTCCGTCGACGCGTACGTCCTCGAGCCTCGGGAGGCCGGGAGCGGTGGCGGCTAGCCCCGCCAGCAGCCATTTCGAGAGGAGCAGACTCGCGCCGGCGCCGAGCACGCTGAGCACGGCACACTCGGTCAGCAGCTGCCGCGCGAGCCGGCCCCGTGTCGCCCCGAGTGATTCACGGACGGCGAACTCGCGCTGCCGTCCGGCGCCGCGCGCGAGCAACGTGCTGGCGAGATTGGTGCAGGCCACGAGGAGCACGAATACAGCGGCGCCGAGCAACAGCGTCAGCGGCCGCTGCAAGTGCCCGACGAGCGCTTCCTGTAACGGGGTCACGCGCATGTCCACGGCATCGGTGCCGTCGGCGTACTCGACCTTGAGGCGTTTGGCCACCTGGCTCAACTCGGCGCGCGCCGCGGCGAGCGTCACGCCGGGGCGCAGCCGACCAACGACGTGCCAGTTGTGCGCGCGGCGGCCCTCCGCAACGGGAGGAATCGGGCCCCAGATATCGGTCTCCGCCGGGTAGCGAAATCCGGTGGGCATGACGCCGATGACGTGCCGAGGGTGGCCGTACGCGTCGATGGTGAGCCCGGTGAGGTCTTGCGTCGCCCCCA
>Ga0187893_10009787_pt1 | contig 14574 bp, 15 predicted proteins | sample MA1701074metaG_FD_139574 | JGI IMG/M metagenome (GOLD analysis project Ga0187893, IMG submission 139574) | White microbial mat communities from a basaltic lava cave in the Kipuka Kanohina Cave System on the Island of Hawaii, USA - MA170107-4 metaG ...
AAGGCTTCGCCGGTGGCATTACTCCCACCCACGCTTGCGCGGCTACTTGTCGAACGGGCAATTTACAAGATATCCTCCTTTCAGAATATTAGATCGGCCAGGCTTAGCCTGGCGCTCCGAAGGCCACATAGGCGGGAGAAAGTATCCGCGTATCGACGGGGATTTGCGCATCCAGAAAGGATATCGAGACAACGAGCAGCAAAAGATAACTCGCGACAATTAGAGCCAGCAAGGATGTGATTATCTTAGTCCTGTTGGGTGAAATGCTTTCGTCGCCCGCGGCTTGTCGTCGACCCCAGAGCCAAAACGCTAAACCGCCGAAGACCGTAAGGCCGACCGTAAGCATCTGAAACCACGATGAAACGTGCGGAAAGGCTGTGAACCAACTGATGATGGTGTTGATCACATCCGTCACGCGGTCAACGCCCAAGGGATGAAAACTGAATTGTCTATGGGTAGCACTGCCGGCCGCCCACCAGTTCCTGAGAAGCCACAGGCTGATTGGAAATAAGCTAACGGCAAGAAAAGCCCCGGCATGAACGACTCTTCGTTTCCAGAGACCTGAGTCCAGAACTAAGATTCCCACCGCTGCGCTCGCAACGAAGGCTACACCGGCGTATCGACTAAGCACGCTTAGCCCGATTACCCCCGCGGCCGCGACCAGGCTCCGATAGCCAGGTTTCCGCAGATAACTAAGCAAGAAAATAATTCCCCATAGTTCGAAGAAAATAAACAGGGGCTCCGACCAAGCCATTGAATGCACCATAACCATGGGAAATGCCGTGGCGACTAGAGAAGCGGTAATGACCGTAGCACCGAGCGAAGCCGTTAAGGCGAAAGTGATGGTACCGGCGAGAAAAATATTTGCGCCGAAAAGCAATATATTTAGCCATTTAGCGACGCTTACCGGATCTAGTCCGCCAGAACCTGGCAAGGCAAGCAGCAACGGATATAGAGGCGGATAGTATATGATGGGCGCAAAGTTACCGGAATCCGCGAGAAGGCTAAATCCTCTGCCTGAAATGATGCTCCGTGCTGCACCGACATAGACTGCAGAGTCCGGACTGAGGCCCAGACCCCAGCGGGCGGCAACCGCCAACACCGCCGCACCAAACAATGCTGGAAGTACCAGAGCCATCGTTTTCAACGCTCCGCCTCCCGGGTAAGATTTTTCGTTCGATAGAGCGTCCCATCTGGCGTCGTCATTGTGGCCCGTAGAGGTAATTCTCTTTCCAACTCGATTTCTGAGGGTAAAAACCATAATCGGCTCTCCGCCGAAAAATAAATCAGCACGCCATTTCTCTCCTCCAGTTGTTTTTTCAAATGCGCCAACTCGGTCGCAAAGGCTTCGTTGGGCCTGCGGCTTTCGGGGGAGACCTTCCTAGGAATCATGTGAGTTGTCTTCCCGGTGAGCAGATAGAGCACATCGGGGGCGTTGGTGAAGATGGGGACCGTCGGATCGAGGGTTTGGACATATCTAACGAGCTCCGATTCGCGCCATTGTTTGCCGTTGTAGCCGATGCCGTCCGTGTAACTGTACAACGACCAGGCGACTCCATTGGTCATTTGCAAGACCGTCAAGGCGATAACCAAAGAATCAAAACCAAACCATTTCCACGATTTGGTTTTCGTTCTGGTTCTTCTAATCCATAGAGTCGCCGCCGACACGGCAAGAATCAACAGGGAAACGTAGGCCGGTGATAATATACGAGTCTCGAATTCAATCGCTGGATCGACAAACAACCGCGCGGTGAAAACAAAAGTCGTATAGATCAAAAAATACAACGCTGATATCTGCTGGCAGCGGGATTTCGAGAATTCCCCTACTTGTACAAGTCCCCAGAAACAAAAAACTCCGATGCCCAAAGCCAAAACGTTTAGCCAGGGGGCCTGAGCCACCAGCTGCGACGGAAACAACCAAAGGCCGATCGTCTCCAGCGCCTGGTTCCATTGCGGAAGGTCGAGTGGATGAAACGCGAGCGATCGATTGACCGGGCTGCCGCCTATCCACCAATTCCGCGCCAGCCAGACGATCAGCGGTAAAGAACCCAACAGTAAGAAATTCCCCGCATCGGCAAATTTTTTCTGCCATTTTTGCTCCGCAAAAATCCAAAGGGCTACAGCTCCGGTCAACAGAAAAGGAATTCCTGCGTATCGCGCTAGACAGCTCAGCGCGATGCTCAACGCGGATCCGTAGAGTATCCAACGGCCGCCTCCCGCCAAATATTTCACCAGACCGAGTAGACCTAAAAACCCAAAGAACATGGAGGGTGGCTCCGTCCAGGCCATCGAGTGGATTTGCAGCATGGGAAAGGAACTTAACATAACGAGAGAAACAAACATGACCGCGCCAGCCGACCGGGTCGCCGCACAGACCATCAAACCGATCAGCGCAATATTCCCTGCGAAAAACACCGCCCCAAGCCATCTTGCGGCGGCCAGCGGTTCTCCCCAGAACCAGCCTGCGCCTCCAAGCATCACGGAATACAGCGGCGGGTAGTGCGTGACCGGCACAAATTGGCCGATGTCGTTTAGATAGACAACGCCATCGCCTCTGATCACGCTACGCGCTGCACCCACGTAAACCAGCGAGTCAGGAGCCAGTCCGATCCCCCAGGGCGTTACGAGGAATATGACGCCGCATCCGAGCAATGCGACACCGCAGAGGAGAAGCAGTAAACAGTACCGATTCAAAACGCCCACGCCACTCTCCGCATAGGCCTCGAAACGGGGCAGATAGGGAAAAAACTCGCCAGCGATACCAGCCGCATACTAACGTCTCAATCCCCATCGTTTATGCGGTCTGGAGACGCCGAGGAGATTCTTTCCATGCGCAGTAGCGCGATCTGTTCGGAAATCAATCCAAGCATGAAGATAATGACAGCAGTGGTCAGGAGAAATACGGACATATTGGTGAAGCGGTACTCGGTCACGTAGGTGTAGACATAATTGGCCATACCGGCAAGGAAGAAAAAAATGCTCGTCGGCAGAAAAATACGGAAGGGAGCGAACAGCGTGGCGATCTTGGTGATAATCAATAAAAACCTAATGCCGTCCGCGACTAAACTAATCTTGCTCTGACCGCTGCGGTAAAGACTTCGGATCGGCAGATATTTGATCGTCAGGCCGGAGCGTAGAAACGCCAGCGTGAGCGTCGTCGGGTAGGAAAAGGTATTAGGCAGCAAGTCAATAAAACGCAAAGCGTCCCGCCTCGCTAGAACCCGGAAGCCCGAAGTGAGATCCTCCACCCTAAATCGAGTGACATAGGACGCCAACAGATTGTAAACCAGATTGGCGGCATAGCGGTGGAAGCGAAGCTTGGAGCCCTTGGAGCGCGCTCCCACCACCATATGATAGCCTTCCGATTCCGCGATCAGTTTGGGAATATCCTCCGGCGGATGCTGCCCGTCGCCGTCCATCAGGACCAGCAACCTCCCCTGCGCCTCTCTGATGCCGGATTTAATCGCGGCGCCGTTGCCGATATTGTAAGGGTGGCGGACAACCTTTGAACCCAACCTTCCGGCGACAGCGGCACTATCGTCTGTGGATCCGTCGTCAACGATGATAATTTCAGCGCCGGGGAGGTTCAGGGCTTTAATTTTATTGATCAGCTGTTCCAGATTGCCCGCCTCGTTGAAGACGGGGATCACGATGGATAAATGATAGCGATCAATCATAAATCTGATAAAGAGAGTAGCCGCGGTGGCGAAAACGCGCTTGGAGCCTTTGGGCGATAAAAGCGTTCCAGATCTCTCGCTGATTCGCGCTCAGGTTGTGGCTTAGAAACCGCTCCAACAGATCCTCCCGGATCATGAGATGGGTGATACGCTTTGCCTTTAATGATTTTTCGATTTGGGCGGGGTCCCGCGCCGATTGAATCGCGTGCAAAAGCAATCCCGGCAACTCGCCGCCATCATGGAAATAATCCCGCTTGCAATAATACGCCCTTCGCCCGACAAAGAGAAGGTAAATCTTCGCGCTGGGAGGGGTTTCTCTATTGATAAACTGGAAAACTGGATACTCCGCCAGCACCCGTGTTAGATAAGCTTCCCGATTTTCATGCCCCAGGAGATAGCCCACCGCTGCCGTATCGCGAACATAGCTCCAAAGATAAGTGCCGTTGACGCCAACAAACAGCAGCGCGCCGACAAGCAGGTACGCCGGCTGTGTCATTCTGAGATAGACATTGAAGCCGCCGTAGACCAATAAGATGACCAGAGGCGGCACGATGGGAAGAATGTAACGAATGCGAAGATCCACAAGGAAAACGGCAAAAGCGAAAAACAGCAGCGCGAAGCTGGCGAAATACCGTTTTTCCTCGATCCACTTGCCTCTGAATGCCCAGGGTAGCAAAAGGATCAACGCCGGACTCAAGACGCCATCAAAATACTGCGGATTATCGTCCTGACCCGAGAAAAATATGCGAAGCGGTAGCGCCGCGATCTCCCAGCCGCTTTCACCGTAGAGGGTCTGGCGCTTAGCGAAGATCCCTAAACCTGCATGACTGGCCGCCGCAACCGTGCTCTCTACAACCCGGCCGGCAAAAAATCCGGCAAGGTGGGGGAAAAATGGGTTGCCGGTTTGTGCCCAGTTTTTCGCCAGCCACGGTAAGACCGGCAACAGCGAAAAAAGACCGAAGGTGGTTATTTCGGACACCACCTTTGAGGCTCTGCGACCCGGGTCACTGGCCAAGGCGAATAAAAACAAAAAGGATAACAGCAACAAGGCAACGAGTCCGTTGGGTTTTACGGCAACGGCAAACCCCGCCGACAGAGCCGCCATGATCAACCATGATCTGGAGTTTTTTTCCTCGCGCCATCGCAGGAGGCATAACAGCGCCGCCGTCGTATAAAAAGTCAAGCCAAGATCAACGTACGCCCAATGGCTCAAGCGAAGCACAACGGGAACCGAAAGAAAGAAAAAAAATCCTATCAGGCCATATACCCCGTTCATCCGGCGCGAGAGATAGGCGTATAGGGATAGGCCCGTGAGCAATCCGAACAGAGCATGAACGAATTTCGGCACGAAGTCATGACCCCAGTAAACCCAAGGCGTATAAAGCATGTCGAGGAGCATTGGAAAATAAGAGTAAGGCGCCATAGGCACCTCGACGATTCTTCCCGCTTCAGCATAGAGCCGCGGGATGGCGAGATGGTGGGTCAGCTCGTCCCGCGCCGTTGGCGGCACGAGACCCAAAATAATTTCACCGGCGAAAATCAATACCGTGAGCAGCCAGAGAAAACGTCCGAGAAGGTTGGTCTCCCGAAAGGCGCCAATCCAAGCGTAACAGAAAAAAACCACCGCGCCCAAAAGAGTCGCCACAACGCTGGAACTGGTCAAGGGATGACCGACAAAGCCCGCCATGCCCGCCAAGAAATAAGCGGTCGCCAGGGTGCCCAGGAGGCAACCGACGATGGATGTTTGCTGCAATAGCGCCGAGAAGCGATCGGGCATCTTATCTCTGTCTCTCGCGCTGTTTGAGCCAGTCGCTGATGACGGGAAAGACTTCCTTGGGAGCTTGTTTGCCGGCGATCAAATCGAAATGGCCGAACGGTAGGGAATGCTTGGAGCCTGGACCAAAAACTTTAAGGCTGCGATGGGCCGACCCCAAAGCTTGATACACGTCGCGAATCGCCTCCGGTGGCGCCATCGGATCGGCTTCGCCGCCGATCACAAGCATGGGGAGACGAATCGTTTTCAGATTCCTGCGGTAATTGTAGGTCGCCGCGGAAGAAACAAACTCGCCCTTGCGGATCATGACGACAAGCTGGTCCAGAATCCCGGGATTGATTTCGCTCAGCGCCTCGCCCAGCAATGCTTCCTTGATTTCGTCGGTCATATTGTCCGGATTATAGAAAAATCGCTCTATCGGCGGCGCCGAAGGAATCAACAGGCGCCCAACAAGAGGACCATTGAGATATAGAAAAAGGTTACGCAACCAGGGGGTATCGTTCAAGGAGAGAAGCCTTTTTAGAGGTTCCTGTCGCGGATGGGTAAAAGTCGCCGGCGCCGCTAACGTCACCCCCGCAGCCAACCCCTGTCCTCTTTGTTTTTCCCCATAAGCGTAAAGCAGCAGTCCTCCCAACTCAAAGCCTACCCAAAAAAGATTTTGACTCCGCGTTGCCTGTTGCACATATCGGACAACCGCAGGCAAATCATGGTCGAGGATATCCTCCAGCGACCATACCTTGGGGCCGCCTCTTAGGGGCGATAAACTACGCCCGGTGCCGCGCAGTGAAAGGTTCCAGACATCAAACCCCTCTCGGGCAAGAAAACGAGCCAGACTCTGGTTTTCGCCGAGATTCAAGAATCGGCTGTTGACAAAAAAACCGTGGACCAGGAGCACCGGAATCTTTTGCAGAGTCCGTTCGGTGACGCGAAGCCGCTCCAAAGCCAGCTCAAATTTCTCATCAGTGAGCGCCCAATGTTGCTCACGGGAAACGGACGGGCTCTCAGCGGCAAGCGCGGCGGAAGCGGCACAAGCCAGAAACAGAAATAGAAGTCTCAGTATCGGCGTCTTTTCCAGTCCTTCCCTTCGATAATCCCGACTGTCACCAGGGCGTTCAATAGTATTGTGACATTGACGGTTTACCGAAAGCCGGCGCCCTTCGGGCCGAGGCCTTGCGAGCGCGGTCAAAGGGGGTTGTCCTCGTTGCACTCGGAATTGCAAATGCCAGATCTCAAATTTCAAATCGGGTTATCTGAGATGCATAATTTGAAATCTGCAATCCCGTAGGGCGCGTGCCCGCGATCTCCAGGCCCCGACCCCTCGGTCGCCTTTGCCTACTTATTTATGAACTCCCTAGTAAGCCGTATGGAACAGCTCCCCCACGGGGCCTGTTTTATAGCGATTGAGCAACGAAGCTTTCGGACAACGAACCGAGCTTTAAGGTTTGGCGCATATTTTCCATAAACTCGTTCACGTTCTTGTAACCCGCCGGGATCTCGTACCGCACCGCCGTGTAGAGATAATGTAGTTGGGAGAAGATCGCGATGTCCGCGATCGTCAGCCGATCAAAGATAAACTTCTTACCGGTATAAATATGCTCCAGAGTTTGGAAATGCATGTCCCAATCCGCTTCGGCTTTTTTACGCGCCTGCGGAGTTTCGGCGCGGCGAATCGCGTGGTTGGCATGGATCAAGACTTCGTCGGACCAATCTTCCAGAGCCAAGCAGAGCCCTTTATTCGCTGCCCCGTTGGGATAAATGCTGTTCCCCGGATAATCTTTATCCACAAGAGCCGAAATGGTGGTGGAGTCGATGACGCACTTGCCGTTGTAGTCCATAGACGGCACTTTTCTTTGCCCGGTGTATTCGATGAGCGATTTGCGGTCATCTTTGCGCACATCGACTATCTCATAAGGCACTTTTTTCATCGCGAAAACCACCCTTACTTTCTCACAAAACATCGAGGTCTGAGACTGAAAAAGTCGTATGGCCATGGTTTACTCCTCCTCGCCCGGAATTTGCAATGAATCGCTCGGCCGCCGCCGGGCGATGTGCTGTTCTTTTAGCAAAATTCCTTAATTATTGCGACCCGGGCTAATTGCCGTGGTCATGGTCGCCTTTTTTGTCGGTTTTGCGCGAAACCGGATCTGGCGTCCGTGAACGGTTATTGACCTCTGCCAACTTCGTGAGTATCCTCCAACTGACGCGATCGCGCCTATTGGGCTAACGAGACACCGGGCGAGGGGCCTCAACCTTCGAGGCAGCATACAGGTTCTTCAGGATAGGAAATTACAAAACTCAAGAGGTTTATGATGGCGAAGTACTTACAATGCAGCGAATGCGGCAAACTGGCATTCTACTACGACGACTATGTCGGCACCGAAAAACCCTTCTACAAGCGCTTTATGCGCTACCCCGAGGGAGAATCGAAGTTCGAACCGCCGCGCTGTTTTAGCTGCGGGGGCGTACCCCGTCTCATTCACGAATTCATCAAAGAAGAAAAAGCCGCCGCCAAGCATGAGCCCAAAGCGCCGGCTGACAAGGCGACCCCGGCTGCGGCTAAGCCCGCCGCCGAAGCGGATGGGTAATTTTTTTCAGGCAAGCCGATCCTCACGAAAAACGTCCAGCCCTCGATTTTTAGCGCCCCGCGGCGATTACCCGCACATGTTCCCGAACGACGTCTTTGGGACAAAGGCGGATAAAGAGTTTTAGACCAAGAAGCAAAACCACCAAATCGTCCAGTTGCCCAAGCCCCAATAGCAGATCGGGTAGCAAGTCGATGGGGAAAATAATATAGGTCAAGACACCGAGTAAAATCAGCTTCGCGCGAAGGGCGACGCGCGGGTCCTTCACCAGGCGGAAAAATAACTTTAAAAAACTCGGTATATGCCTGACGAGCCGGATTAGATTTGCCAGCCCCAGAATCCGCATCCACCCAAGCGGGCTAAAACTCACGGAGACACAGACTCCTTTTCCATAAAAATAACCGGGCAAAGACCCGTTCAAAACCTTCTATAACGCCCCCCCGGAATTTGCTTCGGCCCAATTCTTGACATGTTCCCTTGTGGGCTAGCAGAGGTTGGGAATCTCACCGGGCATGTAGTGGGTAGTGCGAAAGACGGCGTTTGACGGTTCGCCAGTCACACCGGGGACGAAATACGGGCTGACGTATTCCCACACGACTTCCTTGCTGGGCGTTACCTGGAACAGCCGGCCAAAGCGGCCTTCGGTCACCAGGGTGTTTCCGTTGGGAAGGCGCCGCGCGCCCGAAATGTTCGGGCTGTAGAAGTTCAGGTGGGGACGGTCGCGGTACTCCCACACGATCGTATTAGTGGCGGGATCCACCTCGATTACTCGCGAGAAACCCTGGGGGAGGAACCTTCGGCTGGCGCCGTTGTCGAAGATGAGAATGTTGCCATTGGGCAGCATATTCGGGTCGTGCTGCTGCGCCAGCACCTCATCGCCGAGCCGCCAAATGATCTTTCCCGTGGGTTTATCGACCATCGCTACAACCGAGATGTTTCTGAAGCTCACTAGCACGCGATCGCCATCCAGCGGGACGATCGTGTTGCCGTGGCTCCACTCATGGCCCGGGTTACCGAGCTCCAGCACGTCGCGCTCTGGATCGAGGTGCTCGGCCGCGTGCCACTCCCAGACGCGCCTGCCGGTCGTGTCTACTTCTACGAGGACGTCAGCCCACATCGGCCCCCTGTGGCGATCCGGCGCGCCGCCACGTACTTTTGCCGCCACCTGGTCCGAGATTCGCTCAGCGGTGAGGTAAAGCGCCCCGCCGGACCGGGCGCGGCGGCCGTCGTGGTGCTGGTATGGGTCGCGGTGCTCCCACACAATGTTACCCCGCCAGTCGATTTCGGCGAGCATGCCGTCCTGGTGGGTACGCCAGTCCGGCCACATGGGATAGGTCTCACCCCCAGCCTTGAGCATCGTAAAGATATTGCCATTCGGTAGGAAGTAGGCATAGCGCGGCGGGTAAGGCACCTTCCAGCGGTGCACTTCCTGTCCATCGAGATTGATGAGGTAGATCGTATCGCCCCCACCATTGGGGTTGAGGAGCACATAGCCCGGGCAGGCCAGATCGCGGTCATAGGCCGTTACACCAGTGCGCATAATGCGGCGGCGGGTCTGCTGATCGACGGTTGTCACGCGCGCACCTCAGCAAAAATACAAGTGGTTTGAAGTTGCCCGATACTTTTCTGTTTCGTGGAACTATATCTGTCAGATGATCCACATTGTCAACAGTTCTTTGGTCGGCAAAAGCTACCGGCTAAGACGGCCTTTCTCCCTAGCAACTTCCACGGGATCATGTTGCATGCCGGCGAAAGATCTCTCGATTCGCTTGAAATCAAGCTGAAGGAGAATCCGGTTCAATCATCGGTTGCTAATTGCCCTGATAAGACTGGCCTGTCAACCGTAATCAGGACGACCAGTCGGACCCCGGGTACACGCTGGTATCGAATAAATGGTGCCAGGGTAAATCGTGCGCAATCGGCCTTCCATCAGCAACAGGAAAAAGGATCCCTGACCGCAGTTGCTTTATACTTTACATTTCTCTAAAAGGTAAAGCTAGGAGGCAATATGCGTGAAGTCAAACTTTCGAGCAAAAACCAGATCGTCATCCCGCGTGAGATACGCGAAGCGCTCGGCGTCAAGGCCGGCGATAAGCTCGTTGCCGTTCCTCGGCGAGACCTCGTGATCTTGCTTCGCAGGCCGAAAAAGTATTCGCAAGCTATATCCGGTATAGGTAAAGGACTCTACAGCCCGGAGTATCTTACGCAGGAGAGAGAAAGCTGGTAGCAGATCGCGAAAAACTAGCTGTTTTTCTGCGGCAACATTCCAAGATTGGGCTGGATACGAGCGTCTTTATTTTTCAAGTAGAGCAGAACGAAAAGTATCTCGACGTGGTTACGCCTATTTTTTCGTGGCTTGAGAGCCCGAGGGCTCAGGCCGTAACCTCTACGATCACTATCCTTGAGCTGCTGGTGCAGCCTTATCGCGCTGCTGATATCGATCGCGTGAATAGGTTTTACGCTCTCCTTTCCACCTTTCCGCATTTGGAATGGGTAGCTCCATCGCTAGGGATCGCAGATATCGGCGCCCAGTTGCGAGCCGAATACATGCTGCGGACGCCGGATGCTCTCCAGGCGGCTACCGCGATTTCGTGTAATGCCACCGGATTTGTTTCCAATGATCCCGCGTTTCGAAGGGTAGCTGGGTTAGAAGTAATTGTGTTAGAGGACCTATTATAAGATAACGAAGATCAGGGGGCACGTTGGGGTCGGACCGCGCTAAGTCTTTGTTGTTTCAAAACTTGTTTGCAAGGGAACCGTGTAATTTCGCTTTAAAGCTGTATTTTGGGCATCAAAATAGTCATCATAAGGACGCACCGCGTCGCGGAGCGAAGAGTCCCCGGATGCCAGACCAAGCTGGCGATGTTTTGTTTTAAATTCCAGTGCAACCTTCACGTCCGACTGGAAGATGTTTGTCTGTGTTAAGGCATTGTTTTGACACTTAAAAGCCACCTCTAAGCGCTTATATCGCGCTCATATTAGGCGATTATCTCTGCAAATCAATCGGTTACTTTAGTCCGCATTCGTTTATCGCATTCGTTTGATTCAGTTTGACAGACAGTATTACCGATCCGGGCGGCAGTGGTTTACGGACGCGCCACGCAAATTATTTCTCTGAGATTTTGAAAGGTTTGGTGGAGCCGATGGGGGTCGAACCCACGACCTCTAGAGTGCGATTCTAGCGCTCTCCCAACTGAGCTACGGCCCCACAATTTTGCTTAGTCGATCGTCGATTTGAGGTACTCGATTACTTTATCTCTTAGGTCCGCTCTTTTCAACGCGTAGGCCACGGTGGCGCGTACGAAACCGAATTTATCGCCAATGTCGTAGCGCTCTCCAAGAAACTCGCAGCCGAACATCTTGCGCTCGCGCACCAGCTGTGACAACCCGTCGGTAAGTTGGATTTCGCCCCCTTTTCCAGGAGGAAGTTTCTGTAATATGGAAAAAATCTCCGGTCGCAGTATGTAGCGACCGATGATCGCCATGCGCGAAGGCGCCTCTTTCACCGGCGGTTTCTCCACCGTCGCTTCGACTTCATAGAGCCGTTTCTTTATCTCTTTGCCCCGAATCACGCCATAGCGATGCACCTCGGATTTCGCAACCTCCATGAGTGCTATGACCGATTCTTTTTTCTCTTCGAAGATTTCCAACAGCTGGCGGATACAGGGAACCTCGCTATCGATGAGATCATCCGCCAGCATCACGGCAAAGGGCTCATCCCCAACCAAATCCTGAGCGCAAAGGACCGCATGGCCGAGTCCCAGGGGTTTTTTTTGGCGCACCGACACGACCTCGATCATCTCCGCGATGCGGCGCAGCATCGCCACCGACTCGTCCTGGCCGCGCTCGGCCAGGACCTGCTCCAGCTCGGGGGCCTCATCGAAGTGATCCTCGATACCGTCTTTGCCACGTCCGGTGACGAAGATGATTTCCTCGATCCCTGCTTCCACCGCCTCCTGTACGACATATTGAATCGACGGAATATCAACGATGGGCAAAAGCTCTTTCGGGACGGTTTTGGTGGCGGGTAGAAAGCGGGTTCCCAATCCCGCTACCGGTATCACCGCTTTTCGGACTTTCATGTTTGATAGTGGGATTTTAGACGATGCGGCGCGCCTTTTTTTCTTCGATCTCTTGGTTCGATTTGCAATCGATGCAGAGCGTCGTGACCGGTCGGGCTTTCAACCGCTCGATGCCGATTCGCTCGCCGCAGTTCTCGCAAATTCCGAATTGGCCGTCATCGAGTCGCTTCAAGGCCTCCTGGATTTTAAAAATCAGTTTTCTCTCACGATCACGAATGCGCAACACCGAGTTGCGATTCGACTCCATTGTCGCCCGATCGCTAGGATCGGGGAAGTTTTCGTCCTCGTCCATGTCCTCCACCGTCTTGCCGGCCTCGGATCGGAGTTCGTGAATGCGCTGGCTTAGTAGATTGCGGAAAAACTCGACTTCTTTTTTGTTCACAATAAGATCCGTTGGCTCAAAACGCGATGGCATTTTATAACATTACCGAACAGTGATGTAAAACCAACTTGGCGGGCAATCGACCGAACAAAGTTACTGCTAAGCAGTTCATTGGCTAGTAGGCACGCGACAACCGCGGGGCGAGTCCTGGAAAGCGCGCTTAGGCGGACGTGAAGCAAGCGGCCAGGCACAAGCCGTTGCCTTAATCATCCCTGGAGTGGATCGGGTGGTGGCCGACAAGATAGAGGCTTATTGATCGCGCTTGCAAGGGCTTGCCCCCTTGGTTTTTGAGGAACGCAAGCCGTCAAAACACTTATGAACTCTGAGTAATACAGCCGGGTCAATCCCCGAAGTGTACCGGGCGCGGATGGGTAAGGACAAATATCTCCGTCGCTTTGGGCAGCATCGCGCGATCCAAGACGAGCTGGGAACCGGCGATTTTTCGCACCGGATAATGCTCTTTGGCAAAAGCCCCGAAGAGTTCACCCTGACGGGAGGCGTCATAGTGCATGGGAATGACGATTGGCGGCTTGACTTGATCGATGACTTTCATGATGTCTTCGAAGCCTAAATTGGTCGTCGCGTCGATGGGAATCATCATGACATCGACGCGCTGCATGACCTTCTCCTGCTCCGGCGTAAGCAGGTGCCCGATATTTCCCAGGTGTGCCAAACAGAGGCTTCCCATCTCGTAAATAAATATGGAGTTGGCGATTCCCCCCCAACCTGCACCCCTTTGGCTCGGAATGTTGATGATGGTGATATCTTTCACGCTGGTCCGAATCGGGTTCCAGGTTTGTCTAAACGTGATGCCACGGAGAATTATCGGATCGCCGGAAACCGCTCCCGTGTTATTATGCGTGAAGTGGTCATTGCTCACGGTCACGGCATCCGCCTGGATGCCGGGAGTTACGTTGAAATTGGGATCGGCCACGACCTTGGTCTGGCTGCCGGAGTGCATCAGAAAGCTCGAATGTCCATACCATTGGATAAAATAATGGCCTAATGCGGGGCCTTTCCCAGGACGGGCTTGAACCAGTTTGCGACCCTCATCGAACAGGTGCACTAAAGATGGGTTACAAATAGCCTGGGCGATACCGCGCAGCAGTAGTAAAAGGGATGTCGCCAACAAGCTGATAAAACCTCGCCGTTTCATGGTTGCTCCTCAATGACCAAAGCAGTGAAGCTCGATACCCTCGTGTCACTGTCCTTCCAGGAGTTTCTCGGCAAACCGGCTTTGATGCAGGTCTGTTCGAGAAAGCTTTTAATATTCCAATGATGTTGCGTCGCAACTTGCGGCAGCAGGACTCCTCGTTTATCACCCTTGGCTATATATAAGCCATGGGTTCCCACCTCCAACACCAGCGGATCGAGCGCAGACTCCAGGGGCGAGAGCACTGAGATGTCGATCCGAATCGCGTCGAGCTCCGCTTCGAGGATAGGTTCCACGCGGTGGTCGCGCGAAGCTGCGGCTTCAGTCATATCGATGACCGTTTTGTACAGCGGCTTACTCGCCACGCAGGTGCCGATGCAACCGCGAAACTCCTCGCCATTTCGCAGACTCACAAAAGCACCGTAGTCGCGGCGTTGCAGGTGAGGATCCTCTACACCTTCGTCCTGGCGGGCGACACCATGGACAAAATCTTCGAGGGTCCGCCTGGAAACGCGGAGCAGTCGCTGTTGCGATTGGGGAGGAATAAAAATCTCGCCCAAGTTCTTCCCTCGACCTCGTGCCGGAGTGTAGCGCTAGTAAGGTTCGCTTTACAAGGACCGACGACGACCGGGGAAAAACCTACTCATAATACGATGGTCGAAAGTTTTTGCAGCTTGCGCAACTTTGCTACCGAAGCTTTGTCTTGGTAAATCGCCAAGTTGCTTTCTCACCACGAAGGTCGCGAAGGGCACGAAGATCGGATAACAGAGAGAGCATGGAAACTTAAAGAAAAAATTTTCCTCCTTCGTATTACTATGCTTTTGAATTTGCTCCATTCGCGCAAATCTCTAGGCGGCCAACTTCGTGAGTTGTTCTGTACTGGCTTGACGCGCGGCCAACAATGCCGTCATCACGTTTCGTCCT
>Ga0187893_10009788_pt1 | contig 14572 bp, 16 predicted proteins | sample MA1701074metaG_FD_139574 | JGI IMG/M metagenome (GOLD analysis project Ga0187893, IMG submission 139574) | White microbial mat communities from a basaltic lava cave in the Kipuka Kanohina Cave System on the Island of Hawaii, USA - MA170107-4 metaG ...
ACCGCGATAAGCCCGGTCTTGAAGCAGGCGAAATAGAGATTCACCACCTCCACGGAATTGCGCCAGTGGATGGCCACGCGGTCGCCAGTTTCGAGCCCCTCCCGCAACAGCCAGCGCGCCAGAGTATCGGTTGACCGGTCCAGGGCTTCGTAGGAGATGATTTGGTCGTCGCAGATGACGGCAGCTTTTCGCGGACTTCTCGCGGCGGAATGACGCAGCACGCTACCCAGATCCATGGCTGTGAATCTATTCCGGAGGCACACGGAAGTCAATCCGGAGGCAAGCCGGTTTCGGGAGCGTGTCGAAGTCCGCAACAACGACTTTGACCCAATGGGCAGGCCGCCATGTCAATGAAAGGCGAATCCGATCAGATGCCAGTTGAGACAGCTGTTGACAGGATCTGCTTGCCGACATTCGACGGCCGTTTTCCTGAGCCATCTGTCTGTCACTTCATTAGCTTCCTTACGCCAGCCAGCCCCGCCGTAAAAGTCACGCTAGAATCTCGTCGAAGAAGCACTTCCCCACTCAGAACGGGCGGCCCATGTCGAGACGAATACTCCCCATCTCGTCCCGGGGAACAGCACTGAAGATTTTGGCGAGCAAGCCCATGGTGTCATTTGGCCTAACGGCAGAGTTAACCGGGCCGCGCCTGTGATATTCGAAGAAAATGGAGCAACCGTTGGCGCGGCTCCGGTTCAGTGGATGTTAGCCAACTCGGTAGAACGCGGGGGGAGCGGAGATTGGCCCTCGAGTACCCTGGCGTCGAACATGCCTCGTGATCCGCGCTCGCACGCCGGGTCCTACTTCGAGCCATACAGTCTCCGCAAGCGGCTCGCGACACTGTGAAGCTCCGGAAAGAGCCGCAGTCGAGAAACGCTCAAATCCGACAGCTCGCGATCAATCCTATCTGGGTCGGGAACTTGAATCCGCACCAATCGCTGCGCAGGTTCTCCTATGGCGCCTTGGAAAACTGTCTCTACGGGATCGACTCGTGTCCCGTGGACGGTGAAGCAGCCATTTTGGGCCATTATTCGAGGTGTCGTGCGTGTAGGCCAGACCGCTATCGGCTTCTCGTTGGTATAGGTGGCCCCTTCATAGAGGAATGTTGCCGGATTCGTGGAGATGACCCCTGGTCGCCAGAACTTGGTGAATTCTCCATCGTCAAACGGTACCAAAACCTCGTCGTCTCCGTACGTGAGGAAATTTAGAGAACCCGCGTCCATCATCCACACAAGCGGCGGGTCTGCTAAGTCGACGTCTAGTTGTGAATCGTCTGGAAGCATTCCGCGCACCGCAAAGTACAGAGCAGCAAGCGGGTCCTCCGTCCAATCAAGTAGCCGCGTCGGAAGCTCATAATGTTGTGCAGCGAAATACCAATCCCAATCGCTGGTGGGCGCAGGTGAGAGAACGCCTGCGCCAGCGGCTACGAACCGGTTGAACATCGAAGCATGATCCCTGTTACCACGATAGGCGCTGGGTAGTAGACGATGTGTCGTCCGTGAATGACCGCGGAACCAGACCTCGGTGCTCTTCTCGGGATCCGAGGCAGGAGCCGTATGGGCCTTTCCACGCCATTCGGAGATTCGTGTCAGCACGAGTTCCACGAACGACGCTACGCTATGGATCTGCACGAGATCGATTGCCATCAGAGCCTCCAAGAGTAATGGTAGGTGGGGTTACGGGTCGATAGGTAAATCTCCCACTCGTCGCGCTCTCCTGGGGCCGAATTGAGCGTAGTAATCGATCGCGACGCGCCGCCTATCGCCCATTTTCAGCGGCGCGCGCAGCCCAGCACGTCCGCTGGAAAATTCCTGTTCGGCACTTCATCTAGACTTTACGGGTATGCGTAACGGAGACGCGATTATCTGACGCCGCCACTCCTGTGTCGGCCTGGTCGAGGCCAGCCACGCGCTCTTGGACGGTCTTAGCCGAAGCAAAGTACTCTTCGTGATCCGGCCGACGTTTCGCCCGGTGACTCGCGGTTGCAACCAGGATGGTTATGCCCATCTGCGCGTAGATCAAGCCGAGCAGGAAGAGGAAAAAAGCCACGACGGCGATGATGAGACCAAGACCGTTCTGGCCGAACAACGTTGCGTCGGGTCGTCCCCCCTCAGGCCGCGGAAGCGCATCGAGCAGCGTGTTCACGTACCGCGGGATATCATTAGACGCATACTTCAGGATCGATGCGACCAGAAACATGACGGCGCCGCTCACTAGCCTTTCCCCGGCAAAGATGAGTTCGTCTCGAACCGCGGAACCATCTTTTAGCGTCCGTGCGTAGGAGAACGTGACCGACGCCAACGACAACGCGACCGCGAACGCCGCGCTCGCCACTCCTAGCGTATCCCGGCCCGGGGTCGAACAGCATCGCCACGGAGAGGCAGACGAAGACGACCCACGGGATGACCTTCGCGACGAAAGACCCGGTCGGCCCCAGGATGCGAGTTATTTTCATCGTGTACCCCCACTAACGGGTCGGGGACCGAGAGTCTGCGCCTAGCCCCAAGGATTCGCCAGCCAGGGCGGCCTTCTGTCGCTATCCGGGGCGTTGGTACGCCTCCGATGAATGTGGCGCATCTGCCACATACCCTACTCGCGCCAGCGAGGCAGCTTCACCGAGGAGATAGGCGGTGCTCGCACCAAAACGAAACCTAAACTTCAGAGCGGTGCCTCAGTACGCTCCTCGCTGCCTCTTGGCTCCAGGGCCGCCTATCGATCAGCATCACCCGCCGCCGCGCCTTTGCGGCGGTCGCGTGCACACCGTGTTAGGAGCAAGGTTTCATCGAATCCTCGGTATCACTTTAAGGTCAAAGCCATCCAGGGGTACAGGTCCGTCGATTCTGATGGGATGCGCTCGTTCGCGAGTCGAACTGTCCGGCCAGAAGTAGCTTTCCGCCGGGTTATCTTGGCCAGAAAAAATGCTGATTCCAAGAAGGTAGGATTTCGATCGTATCGCTGTCCGGCTTATGCGCCAGGTCCCCCGGAATCTGCATGCGGCCGATCCTATCTCTCCCACGGGAACTTCGCCGTCGGCGGATTGGCGTAGCGCTTCATCGCCAGCGTCAGCTTGGCGCCTGCGCCCGGCGCGAGCTGCACCGTGAAATCGCGCGCGTTGATCGCTGTGATTCTCCCGTTCACGTCCGCCGAGAGAATCTGGTGCTCGCCGTACCCGCCCCCCTGCACGACCACCGTCCGCGCAGTCGTCGGGCTCACATTCACCAGCGTCACGACCGTGCGGTCGTTCCTCAACTCCGACACCAGCGCGCCCACATCGGCCGGCACGCCGGCCCGACGGCGAACGGGATCGAAATATCGCAACCGCGCGCTCAACAGGCTGCCTTCGCGACCAGGGACCAACGCGCCCCACATCAGCTGCACCATTCCGCCAACTGCCGCCGGGTTGAATTCCATGGCGTTGTCGGCAAGCCTCGTTTCCGGCGTCATGGCATCTTTCTGCATCGACGCCATCCGTCGCGGGATGCTATCGAGATCCCGTTTCAAGACCGTCTCGGGAAACTTGGGATTCTCGCCCTCCAGATACTCAACCCAGGCATTGCGGCCGATGCGCGGCCGATCCTCGGGCTTCATCGACCAGTACCACAAGTCGAGCGCACCCACGCTCCAGGGCGTAGTGCGCCAGCCATACCAGCCGTTGGGCCCGTACATCGTGGGATACTGCTGGCGTCCGTCGACCGTGCGGGCGTGGGAATTGACTGCGTCGATCATCGCGCGCCACGCATCGGCGTATTTCTGATCGCCCGTGGCGAGCAGCGCGTTGGCGAATCCGACCGTCGCCCGCGGAATCCGGTTGCGATCCTCGCGCCGGCCGGTGACCGGATTCACCGGACTGAAGCCCCAACCGTAGGCGTTGTTCCACCATTTCCCATCGGGCCCGCCGACTTTGCCATCGAGCGCCACGTAGCTCGGGATGATGCCACCGTTCTGCTTCATCCGCGCCAGCCACGCGTCCATGTACTCGACCAGCCAGCGCTTGTACTTCGGCTCGTTGTCCAGGAGATACGCGTTGAGAGGTAGCGTGGTGGCGACGAGATTGAGGAAGTGATCGCCGACCACGTCGCTGTATTCCTGATAGTGCGCAAGGAACTGCTCGTAGGTGTTCTCGCCATGAAGAGCCACGAACTTCGAGACATCGAACGGATCCCCCACCCAGTCGAGCGACGTCGCCTTCCGGAGCATCGGGCCCCGGCTGCCGTTCATCATCGACTTGATGATCTTGTGCTGCCGATCGTAGTTCGGGGCTTCGGGATCCTCGCCCATGTAGAGCGCCGCATAGGACCGCGCCCGCTTTTGGTAGGCAGGCAGCGCCGGCGCCGCCAGCGCCAGCACATTGAACGTCCGAAGCGCCTCGCCATGGTGCATCCAGTCGGACTGCGCCGAAAAATCCTTGTGGTACATCCCCTGGCGGCCGATCGGCACGTCGGTCGTCTTGGCCTCGGTGAACTGGCGAATCATGCCCTCCCACGACTTCAGATGCAGCTGGAGGATCTCGTCGCTCGCCCCTAACGCATGCAGCTCGGGCCAGCCGGCCGTATTCTCGAAGGCATCGTCCGGGCCATCGTTGGCACCCCATCGTACGAAGTGCCGAAAATAGCCGCGCTCGTCGTAGTACTTCGCGTAGTACGCCTTCACCGCCGGTGGGCTGTCAGCGAGAATCCGCCGCTCCAGCGTTGCCCACTCGGGCGCGGGCATTGGGGTTGCGATGTCGATCGTTTTCTCGGCCGCCCCAAGGAAGGCGAAAGGCAGAAGGCAGAAGACCAGAAGCAGCGACATGCGAGGAGACAGATTCATTTCGACAACTCCCGGCCGCCTCACAAGACGAAGGCGTGCACCTGAATTAGGCACCGAGCCGCGACCTCGCGACCCAAATAAGCCGTACCACCGCTATGCTGAATGCGAACAAACCTCCGCCCCAAAACGTTGCGACACAAGGTCGTCCTCGTCCTCGCGACTCACACCACCGCCCGTATCGGTGCATTGCCGCGCCTGTAACGATCGGCGAAAGAATCAGGCTCGCGCCCCGCACTGAACCTGTCTCGAAGACGCTAGTCGGCCAAGCGAGATTCGCAACGGCGCCAACGAAGCTGCCCAACAAAACGACGCCCACGCCTGCAATCACTGGATGTGCCCGACTCCGTGGCTGAAAGGAGTGGTCGATTGCGCCGAAACCGAATTCGAGTGCAGACAGAAGAGGTTCGAGAACGAGCGCAACGGCAGGCCTCCTGTTGATTCCGAGCGATTATCATCGGTGTTTGTTCGATAATGCCTAACGATTCCCCTTCAGCCGCCGCGCCTCTCAGCGGTCGGCTGCAACCGATGTTAGGCGGACTCCATGTGTGATCACCGTTCTCGTTCCTCTTTCGAAAGGATTGCCAACGTTCTGATTTTGCCATCACGTCCGAGCTTCCGAACTCGCGGCAACCACTCCTCATGATTGTTCTTGTCCGCGTTTGTGTATTCCAAAACGTAGATGTCCTGTTCGTGGATGGCAACACCGGTCGGCGACCACGGCCGCTCGGCTCTCAGGACCGCCTCGACCTTGCCGTCCGGCGTGATCTTCACCAGGCAGCGATAGCCCGTAGCCGCTGCGAACACAGTCCCACGCGGATCGACAGCCAGACCCCGCAAGAACGGCTTGTGAGCATCCGGCGTACCAGCGTGCAAATCCGTGGTGTTGAGTGTGACGGTATCCACGAGCGTTCTAACCATCCCCTGTGGGTCGACCTTCAGGATCGCACTGTCGCAGGTGGCATAGAGAGAACCATCTCGGCTCGATGCCAAGGCTGTAATGAAACCAAGCTTCTCGGTAACTTCACTCAACCTGGCGCAGAGAAGCGTCACTCGCCCGTCCGGTGACAGCCGAGCGATCTCAACGTTGTCCTTTGCGAAATACAATACATCATCTCGATCGACGACCATAGGGCAGCCGTCGGTCTGGAGCAGCGCCGATCTGGAACCCGAGAGCGGAACCCTTCCGAAATTTGGTGTGATCCGCCGGTCAAACCATTTCTTCAGGTCTTCGCCCGAGTAGCGGCCTTTCTCGTCGAGAGTGAGCCAGTGCAGCCCCTGCAGCCGCCCCTTCCGGACAAGAGTGCGCTTGCCTCCTGGGTCGATCTTCCAAAGAAATCCGTCGCCGCCACTGTCGATGAAGAAGACATGGCCCTTTTGGTCAACGACGATGCCAGAGCCAGGATGAGCTGCCATGCGCGGTACGGTCAGGGCGAACAGCGCTGTGACGATTGGGAGAAGAGTAATCCTAAAAGGTCGCATACCTAACCTCTCTCGCGCTTTCTGCCACCTAGCGATTCTGCGCTTCAGCCACCGCGCTGGAGCAGCGATAGCTGCGGAGCGCGGTCGGTCTGCAAGCCGTGTTGGGCGGCTCCCTAGTAAACTTCACCGGTTCTAATCATGAGACCTGACAGTCGAATAAGCTCCAACCAGAGTTCGCGAAAGTCCGCGTATGGTCCTGAACGCTCCGCGGACCAAACATCCCAAAGGTGGTAGCTGCCGTCGCGCCTGCCCTCAAGTATCCACTGCGCCCCATCAAGACCGATTCGCTCATCACCTGGCTGTCGGCTCCAGAACTGAGCTTTGCTGAGCAGCAGTCGAACATTAGTCACCTCTTGCTCTGAGAGTTTTCTATCCCTATGTTCGACAACCTTTCCCGGTTCGTATCCACCCCTGCCATCAAGGCGTCTCGCGGTCAGATTACACCCTCTCGGGTCGCATGTAACCCGCACGATGATCGGGTTAGCACACAGCCAGAGAAACCGATATGCTTCGTTTGGGCCGTCTGGCAAGGTAGTCTCACCCATTACGCTGAGATGCTTCGAATACCACTTCTGCCTCAAGGCGTCGAGGGGCGGTGCTCCAGTCATGCTATCCCTGGCAGGGAATGGGCGATCGCCGCTCTGTGCCACAAAGATGACCGGGAGTGCCGCCAGAGCCGCGAGAAGGAACTGGATAATTCGCATACTGTTTCGTTCGCCCAACGGATTGGGCATCACCCGCCGAGGCATGGCGTGGTTGCCTTAGGTCTCCAGCACCCGATGCGGGTCTGACGATGGACGATAGCGGCGATCGCCGGATAGGTATCCCTGTAAGCTTCGTAGAATGGCTGATACGCTTCGTGGCGGGCGCGATGCGGCTCGATGCGCCTGACCACCCGCACCATGGCATCCGACGCTTCGATCATGTTGCTGTAGCAACCGGCGCCCACGGCAGCGAGGATCGCCGAACCCAATGCGGGCGCATCGGCCACTTCCGTCAGCACCAGCGGCAGGCCGGCGGTATCGGCGTGTATCTGCATCCATAGGTCCGAGCGCGTAGAGCCACCGCAGATCACGACCTCTTTCGGGGAGAAACCGCTGGCGCGCATGGTCTCGAAGATCAGCGCCGTGCCGAACGCCACGCCCTCGATTATCGCACGGTAGAGATGCGCCGGCCCATGCTTGAGCGTGAGGCCGGAGATCACACCGCGCGCATTCGCATCGGTGTAGGGCGTGCGGTTGCCCTGGAAGTGATCGAGCACCACCAACCCTTCCGCGCCCGGCGGCAAAGCCTTCGCCTCGGCATTGAGCTCGTCGTAGCTGATGCTGTCGGGCAGCAGATGCTTGAGCCAGTTGACGATGGAGCCGGTGGAGGTCTGCCCGCCTTCTACGATGTAGAGATCGGGAATCACTGCGTCGGGATAGGTTCCCCAGATGCCCTTGCCATGTAGCGGTTTGTCGCTGACGCCGAGTTGCAGGTGCGACGAACCGGTGATGAGCGCTAGACGTCCTGGCCGCACGACGCTGAGGCCGATCATGGCGATGAACGCGTCCGCGCCGCCCTGCGCCACGGGAAGGCCCTTCGGAAGACCCAGATGTTCCGCTGCGGCGGCGGTCAGTCCACCGATGACCTCGCCCAGCGGCAGCACGTCCCGCGGCCATTTCTCCAGCAGCGCCTCCAGCCCTACGCAGCGCAGAAGGCTGGGCTGGTAGCCGCCGCGGCGCGAATCGTAGTGCCAGCGCACGGAGGCGTTACAGATGCTGGCCACCATGCGGCCGGTCAGATGATAATTGATGTAGTCCTGAAACTCGCAGACATGGATCGCGCGGTCGAACAGCGCGCGCTCATGCCGATGGAGCCACAGCGCCTTCGGCACCATCCATTCCGCCGAAACCGGTCCGGCGCCCGCGCTGTTGACCTCCAGTGCCGGATCGCCGGAAACCGCCACTTCTGCCGCCACATCGCCCGAGCGAACATCCATCCAGATGAGCGCGGGACGCAGCGGCTTCCCCGCAGCATCCAACGCCACAACGCTGCAGCAAGTGGTATCGACCGAAAGGGCCGCGACCTCATCGGGCCGGATCTTAGCTTCTTGCATGACCTGGCGGACCGCCCAGCCGAGCGCACGCCACCAATCATCGGGATTCTGCTCCGCCCAGCTTGGCTGTGGGAAAATCGTTGAGTAAGGGGAAGAAGCAAAGCCGCGCGGCCGCCCTTGCAGGTCGAACACTCCGGCGCGCAGCGACTCCGTGCCGCCATCCACACCGATGACGTAGCGTTCAGCCATGTTCTCAATCCTGTCCCCGCAGGACGGCCATCGTGAAACTCCTCGCGCAAGTCAGAAAGTCGCAGCGGAACAGCGCGAACGAGAGCCGTCGTCGAACTGCAAGTGGACCGCCACCGTCGCATCAAGGATGCCCATGGTAAACTGCTGCGCAGCCAATAAGTGTTACCGATGTCCCCCGACTCTTTTGTTACCTATCTCCCCGGCTGCTCACGGATCTCTCTTCAGGAGTTGGCGACGGCGTGAAGCGAACATATTCCGCCGTCTCACGCTGATTATTCTTCCAACGCCAGATTCGGTATTTTACTTCGCCTCTAGCCGGTTCCTGTTGGAGTAGCTCCGCTCCCAGCAGCGACGAAAAATCACTCCCGCGGCCAATTCGAACAACGCGGTCTTCGCGTTTTGGCACGATGAAATCGACAGTAGCGTTAAAGCCAGAAACACCAAGCTCGTGATGTGGCGAGGGAAGTGTTTCTCGGGAGCCGTGAAAGGCAAACGACCAGTGCCCACCAAACAAAATCTGTTTGGTCAGGATCGCAAACAGAAAATAGGCTCCGTTTTTTCGGACGCCGACAAGATCACCTGCGCGAAGCTGGACCATATGTACGTTATGCAGCCAGTACTCCATCTGATCGTAGTACCTCCAGCTTGAGTCCTTCGATCCTCGGTCACCCGCAGCGACCGGAGCGGCGGCGCCCTTCGGGGCTGAGCTACGCTCCAATGACCTCCATACAGCCTCCCAGCAGATGCCGGCTCACGTATTCGATCCCTCAGTCGCAACCGGAAGCCCTCCCCGTAATAAGTGGCACGGTGGAGGTAGGCCCAATGACGCGTGGGTCATTCCTTCCTTTTTCCGTATTCCTCCAGGCACTTACCCAAGGGGTTGCCCTCGTTGTAAATACAATTGCAGAAGTGCTCGCAGGCCTCGGGGTGAGCATTATCGGCGCATCCGTTCGTGCACTCGAGCTGAGAATTGCCCGGGCGGATGTTGTACACAAATTGGTTGATGACGATCACCGAAACGACGGCTGCGACAACGCATCCGAAAAACACCAAGGGAAACTTGCCGGATGTCTTCTGATTTATAGTGTTGCCGACGTCGCTCGATGATTCAAGAGGCAGAACGTATTTCAACCACGCATAGTCCCAAAGCAGCAAATACAAGTTTGCTAGCAGCATGAGCGTGGCGATGCGAGTCCCTTCAAAGCGGGTCGCATAGGTCAGCACACAAATGTTCAAGATCATCGGCAAATAGAGAATCGCTCCAAGAAGCGTCGTCCTCGGAATGAGCAACAGAAGCGCCACCGTCAGCTGGCTCACACCGATAAACGTGTAGTAGAAGCCGGTAAGCTGTAACGCGTCAAAATAATGGCCCAGTGGATGATTGGAGGGCAACGCGGTAAACCGCTCTCCCATGACTTTTACTATGCCAGACGGGATAAACCCCCAGGGCCAATGCGACGCGGCAAAAGACAGCGAAGTAGCGCAACCATTGGTTCCTCTTGGATTCATGGTACAGATCGTCAAGGTGAGCGGGTAGGTTCATACGATCGCAAATCAAATGGGCGCAGTACGCTTCAATTCGGACGGCATAACGTTAGCCATCAGGCGCGTGCGTCTTCTCACGTCGCCTGCATGGCGTTGTTAGAAAGCTGGCGACTTTAGTCTTGTCTGCAAGCGCCTGGTTTATGCAGGAATGTCGACATACTCGACGTGGCTGAGGGGTTCGGGAATCGGCAAGCCGTCCTCCCGCATGCCGCGGAGATGCATCTCTATGGCTTGGCGAATTTGCTGCTCCGTGGCCTCTCGAGTCGGACCCGTAGCGACGCAGCCTGGAAGATCGGGAACATAGGCCGCATAGTTGCTCTTTGCCTTTTCGATGACAATGGCGTAGCGGATTTTGTGTCTTTTCATTTTTTCAAACCTGCCCGTTTGAGGATGCTGTTCACGTGCCAGGCGGGAGATCGTCGCTTGGTTTTCCCGCAACCGTAACTCGCCCGCTTCCTCGAATGATTGAACTGGCGGTGGCTGCCTTCAGTCGCGACCAAATACCAGCCGTCAGATCTCAGCAAGACCAGCACATCGCGCACCTTCATGCGTAGACTCTAGTGCCGACCTCAATGCCGGTCAATGGAAACGCCGAACTTTGCCGATCAGCGGCGGCCGAAGGCCGTCCGCTGCATCGGTTTGGGCAGCGGTCGTGTGCCCTTCTCCCAGCTCTCGACGCCACCGGGAACGATCCGAAAGATCGGGTGCGACTGAGGGCGCTTCACGCATTCGAGTCGCACATGCGTCTCCGGATCGCGCATCGCGAGCTTCGTCATGAGATGAAGCCACTCGTGCTCGACCTGCCCGCGGGTCACGGCGATAGGACCAGAGCCACACGCGGGGCTGACCTTTTGGGCTGCGAACGAATAGCCACGATTGACGGCCTCCGCGTGAACGCAGCGAAGATAGTCCGCGATCGCGCCAAGAGGCGAAGGCTGAGCGCGGAATCGTTGCAGTTGTGGGTGATGCAGGTAGCCGTTCGTGCGACCGCTGAGCACCGCCTGCGCCAAGAGCCCTTCTCTCCACAAGGCAACGAGGCCGCGAGCGTCGAGGTACTTCGGATGCACCGACCAGAGACGCATGTGTGCTCACTCTTCGTCATTCGTCTGCCCAACGGATCAGGGTTCAGCGCTGGCGTTTTTTGCCAGTCGGCTGGAACCCAGGGTTGGGCGCTTCCGTCACACGACTTACTCAAGGCGACCCAAGGCAAAATCCTTCACTGTCTTTGATGATGAGGCAGTTGTTTTTCACGAGCTGGTCGATTGACAGCTGTCCTCATGTAACCGCGCGAAACAGTCAGGCTTGGGAGTTGAAGCGAGCATCCTTCATCACAGGCCACTCAGCGAAAGCGAGAAAGTAGAAAAAGACAACGTTGACGAGTGGAATCGCACTGAGAATCCCAAGCGTCGGATGATAGCCAGCCTTTTTTGAGATCTGCCAGAAGGGAATAATAGCCCCAAGTACACTGGCGATGACAGTAGCCGAGATGACAATCAGTTCAGGAAGGCCAAGTTGAAACATCGGAACCTCCTCAGTGGGGAGCATCCGCCGAACGATTAGCTCATCTGCCGGGTCGCCTAGGTAAACTTGATGTTATGAAAAACCAGTATGGCGGCCCGGTCAGGTGCAGCGCCTGGTTCGGTGGCTAGCCGGGAACGCTTTACCCGAGCTCCTCGGCGAGCGCGATGAGAAGTCCTTCGGGACCGCGGATGTAGCAGAGCCGATACGCGTCTTCGTACTGGACCACTTCGCCGACGAGCTGCACGCCGCACTTGCGGAGCCTGGCGAGCGTCTCGTCGATGTCGTCGACGGCGAACATGATGCGTAGGTAGCCAAGAGCGTTCACCGGGGCGTTCCGGTGATCGGCGACTGCAGGCGGGGTGAGAAATCGCGAGATCTCGAGCCGGCTGTGGCCGTCGGGGGTGCGCATCATGGCGATCTCGACGCGCATGGGGCGCAGTCCGGTCAGGCGCTCGGCCCAGTCTCCTTCGATCGTGGCTCGCCCTTCGAGCTTGAGGCCAAGCTCGGCGAAAAAGGAGGTGGCGGCATCGAGGGATTCTACCACGATGCCGACGTTGTCCATCCGCTTAAGAGTCATATCATTTCCTCTCATTTTTGACCGGAAACGTCCGGCATTTGCCATTCACATGGCGTATAACGACCCAGCTCACCTGCCCGGCGGGCGCGGGCAGCTACAACACTGGAAAAGCCTACGTGCGCGCCGGGTCAGGTGCAGCGCCTGGTTCGGCGTCTGGTGAGCTGCCCCAAAACGGCGCGACTACAACCGCTGACCACCCACTCAACCGCGAACCGCCGCCTCGATCGTGGCGACGTCGATCTTTTTCATCTGCATCATCGCGTCGAACGCGCGCTTGGCGGCCGCAGCATCGGGACCGGTGACCGCTTTCGTCAAGGCGATCGGCGTAATCTGCCAGGACAATCCCCATTTGTCCTTGCACCAGCCGCACGCACTCTCTTCGCCGCCGTTGCCGACGATGGCGTTCCAGTAACGATCAGTTTCGGCCTGGTCAGCCGTCGCGACCTGAAACGAGAATGCCCAGTTGTGCTTGACCTCGGGTCCGCCATTGAGCCCGAGGCAGGGAATCCCCATCACGATAAACTCGACCGTCAACACGTCCCCTTTCTTCCCCGACGGAAAGTCTCCCGGTGCGCGGTGTACCGCGCCAACGGACGAATCGGGAAACGTCTTGGCGTAAAACCTCGCCGCCTCCTCGGCGTCGCGATCGTACCAAAGGCAAATCGTGTTCTTTGCTGGCTTGGTCATGTCATTTCTCCAATTGAGATGAGGCACCCGAGGCCGGAGGTAACGATGCGCTCCGAAACCACAAGCGGTTTAATGCTTCTGGGCGATCTGGGCGCGCAGGCGCTCGCCCTGTGCCCGGAGTTCGGGAGTGAACGCGGCGCCGAGGTCCTCCGCTTCGAACACCTGGCGGATCTCCACCTCGGTTTCGTCGAACGGGGCGCGCTTGAGCCACTCGATCGCCTCCTCCTTCGACGTCACCTGCCATAGCCAGAAGCCGGCGATCAGCTCCTTGGTCTCGGCGAACGGCCCGTCGATCACGGTCCGCTTCCCACCCGCGAACTTGACGCGCGCGCCCTTCGAACTGGCCTGGAGCCCCTCACCCGCGAGCATCACGCCGGCTTTCACCAGTTGCTCGTTGAACCTCACCATCTCGGTGAGGTTCTGCTTGTCGGGGAGAATGCCCGCCTCGGAGTCCTTGTTCGCCTTGACCAGCACCATAAGTCGCATCGTCGTCTCTCCTCCTGGTTTGGATCCGGGACCGGGCCCCCCGGACGATGTCGACCGGCTGCACGCGGCTCTCCTGCAGCAGCGACCGCCCTGAACGACCGGGAAGTCTCAGCCGGACTTCGGATGATTCAGGCGGATGTGAAGCCCGGCCCTTACCGATCAGTCGAACGAGGGGGAACGAAATCGACAACTGAGTGACTTTTTTTTGAAGACGCCTGAGCGAGCACGCAAGCCGACACCTCCGCCGCCGAACGACTCAGGCATCAGCCGACTGCCGCTGCTTTTGGCGGCAGTCGGCTTGCAGTGTTAGTCGGCGCTGGCCACCTTTCGTTGAAGCTTGGTGGTCAGCACACCATCGAGCGAGAAGGCCCCGCCGCCCTTAATCAGCGCCACCAAGGCCAAGCCAATGGCCAGCAGGTGAAACTCGTAGCCCTCACCCTTTTGAGTCCCGTACCAGTTCATGAAGAACCCGTTTGGCGCGCTGACGAGGGTCGCAGCGACAGTCATGTTGCACAGGATGCCGAAGGCGGCGACACGGGTCAGCAAGCCTAGGAACAGGGCCAGGGTACCGGGAAACTCCGCGAGCACAGCCAGGAAGGCGAGGGGTGCCGGGATCCCCAGGCTACCGAAGCCCTGCATCGTAGCTTGGAACCCGCCTCCACCAAACCAGCCAAAGACCTTCTGAGCTCCATGCGGGAAGATCACGATAGCGAGGGCGAGGCGGGCGATGAGGGCTGCGGGTTCGTTGGTGGTGGCGAGGAGCTTGGCGAACATTTGATGCGCGTTGGTCGTGCGAGTGGGGCAGGCCCTAAGACTCGGTCGATGGGTTCAAGATAGCCGACTAACGGATCAGCATTCAACGGCCGGCCGGGCTCCGAGCCGCGTTGGATTCACAAGGACCGTTCCGCCCGGCCGGTCCGTTACAGTGCGTGGTTATCGCCGGCCGGCGAGATCACTTCTTCAACGAATCACGGAAGGCCATCGACTCCAGTTCGACGCGAATCGCGTCGTCGATCGGAATCACCGGCCGGGCTTCGAACGTAAACGCGGGGAGCAGCGAGCAGACCTTGTGGACCGTCGTCGGATCGTCGCATTCCACCAGCATGTACCCGCCCCAGTCGCCCACGCGGATCACGAACATTTCGACCTTGAAGTTGCTCGGCAGCTTGTAGGCCCGCCAC
>Ga0187893_10009789_pt1 | contig 14571 bp, 11 predicted proteins | sample MA1701074metaG_FD_139574 | JGI IMG/M metagenome (GOLD analysis project Ga0187893, IMG submission 139574) | White microbial mat communities from a basaltic lava cave in the Kipuka Kanohina Cave System on the Island of Hawaii, USA - MA170107-4 metaG ...
CGTGCCGAGTCCAGAAGATGATCGTCGGCTTGCCGCTGGTCCCGGTCGAGCACCCGATGCGCACGCACTCGTCGAGCGTCGAGCCGCGGTAGTCGCCGAGCGGCGGATGCGCCGCCTCGCTGGCGCGCAGGTCGTCCTTCACCGTGGTCGGGACGGCACGCAGGTCGTCGAGCGAGCGAATGTCGCGCGGGGTGAGGCGGGCACCTTCGAGCTTGCGGCGAAAGAACGGGATGGGGCGGTCCCAGATGCGCGTCAGCAGCTTCTGCAGCCGGTCGAGCTGCAGCGCCGCGATGCGGTCCCGCGGCATGGTCTGCACGTCGGGGCGGTAGAATGCGCGATCAGCTGTCATGATGACCGAAAGGCGTGACCGGTACCCAGTGACCGGTGAACAGTAGGGCGCACTGATAACCGGTCACTGGTCACCGGTCGCGCCTTTCATGTCCCGGTGGCGCTTATCGTTGATCGGATCCGTGTCATCCCGGATCGCGCCCCTCGGGACCAGCTCGACATCCATCTGGATCAACACGTTCGCCTTCAACCGGTCGCGCACGCGGGCGGCGAGGTCGGGCGACGGCGCATCGCAGCCGATGCGGATGACGGCGCGGTCGTAGCGTTCGCCGGCGGGATGGTCCACCTCGATCTGGAAGTTGCCGAGCTCGGGGAAGTGGCTGAGGGCGCTCTTGACCTGGGCCGGGTGGACCAGGACGCCCTTGATCTTGCGGATGCCGCCGACCTGCCCGACGAAGGTGATCCGTGCGGACGGATCACCGCAGGAACACGGCTCGGCAGCCACGCGGAAAACGTCGCCGGGCGCGTAGCGCAGCAGCGGCATGGCGCGCTCGCCGAGCTGGGTGACCACGACTTCGCCGCTCTCCCCGGGACCCACTGGCGCGCCGCTCTCGGGATCGAGGAACTCGACCCACATCTCACGGGCGTGCAGGTGCATGCCGTCGTGGACGCGGCACTCGCCGGCGAGCGGTCCGATCACCGCCTCGCCACAGTGATCGAAGAGCTCGATGCCGAGCCGCTCCTGGAGGCCGCGGCGCAGCGCCGGGGTCAGCGCTTCGGCGGTGGAAAAGCCGAGCCGGTAACGCAGCGGGCGGTCGTGCTGCGCCGCAGCGTCGGCCAACGTCGCGAGAAATGACGGCGTTCCGACATAGACCGTCGCACCGAGCGTGCTGGCGATCTGTGCCTGCAGCTCCGAGCTCCCCACCCCGCCGTTGATCACGCGGCAGCCGAAGCGCTCGAAGGCACGGTGCATGCGCAGGCCGCCCGGCATGATGTGGTAGGAGAGCGTAACGTGCGCCACGTCGCCGGCGCGCACGCCCATGTGGCGCAGGCTCTCGTGCAGCGCCTCGATGCCGGTCGGCTCGTCGGCGGTGCGCGGGATGTAGAGCGGGCCCGGCGAGATGGCCACGCTGGCGATGCGCTCGGGGGCGACGGCGAGCAGCGGACCGTACGGCGGCGCCTGCTGCTGCGCCTCCGGCACTTCGCGCTTGCGCGTCAGCGGCACCCGGCGGAAGTCGTCGGGCGTACGGACCTCGGCCGCGCGAATCCCCGCCGCGGCCAGCTTCGCCCGGTAGAACGGCGAGGCGCGCTCCACCCGCGCCAAGGCGTCGCGCACCTGCTCCCAGGCAGCATCGGGTGAAGAGCTCGGCATGTGGGGAGGACCCAAACGCTCGTTTGGGTACCAATGTTCGGGGAGAGCGTCAAGCTATGGAGGGCGGCGCGCCGTCCCCCCCGGCGCAAGGGTGGGGTTGGGTGAGCTGAATCCGCTACGGCCCGCCCCACCACCCCCCCCCCGGCGGCGACGGCGCGCCGCCCTCCACAACAGGCCCGTGGCTGTGGTTTAACCGTCCCCATGCCCGATCCGCTCGCGGTGTTCGACGCGACCGCGCAGGCTGACCTCGTCCGCCGTCGCGAAGTGACGCCGCGCGAGCTGGTCGACGCGGCGATCGATCGGCTCGAACGGCTCAACCCGCAGCTCAACGCCGTCATCCTGCCGGCGCTGGAGGAGGCGCGCGCCCAGGCGGTCGCGCCCTCGCTGCCGCGCGGTCCGTTCCACGGCGTGCCGTTCCTCATGAAAGATCTCGGTGGTCCCGAATCCGGGCGGCCGTACTGCGCCGGCATGCGCTTCCTCAAAGAGGCGGGCTGGATCGAACGCGAGGACAGCCACCTCACCGCGAGCTTCCGCGCCGCCGGCCTGGTGAGCCTGGGCCGCACCAACACGCCCGAGCTCGGCCTGCTGCCAACCACCGAGCCAGAGGCGTTCGGGCCGACGCGCAATCCCTGGAATCCCGCGCACAGCGCCGGCGGCTCGAGCGGCGGCTCCGCAGCGGCGGTCGCCGCCGGGATCGTCCCAGCGGCGCACGCCAGCGACGGCGGCGGCTCGATTCGCATCCCCGCCAGCATGTGCGGGCTGGTCGGCCTGAAGCCGACGCGCGGGCGCAACTCGTTCGGTCCGGCGCTGGGCGAGCGCTGGAGCGGGTTCTCGGCGGAGTTCGCGGTCACGCGCTCGGTGCGCGACGCCGCGACGCTGCTCGATATCACCGCCGGTCCGAGACCAGGTGACCCGTACTCCGCTGCGCCGCCGGCGCTCAGCTTCGCCGAAGTGCTGGCGGCACCGCCGCCGCGCCTGCGCATCGGGGTGATGGGGGACGCGCCGCGCGATCGCGACGTCACGCTGGACAGCGAGTGCGTCGCCGCCGTCGACCGCGCCGCACGCGTGCTCGGCGAGCTCGGGCATACGATCGACGACTCGCACCCCGACGCGCTCGACGACGCCGGTGTCATGGCGGCCTTCGTCACCGTGATCGCCGCCAACATCGCCCGCACCCTCGAGGCGTGGGGTGAGAGAGTCGGACGCGCCGTCGCGCCGGCAGACGTCGAACCGCTCACCTGGGCCGTCGCCGAGCGCGGCGGTGCGCTCGGCGCCGCGGAGCTCCTCGCCAGTCTAGAGTACGTGCACCGCTTCGGTCGCCGCATGGCCGCCTGGTGGCACGACGGATTCGACCTGTTGCTGACTCCCACCTCCGCGGCACCGCCGCCGCCGCTCGGCTACGTCAGCTCGACTGCGGACGATCCCTTTCGCGGCTTCATCCGTTCGGCCCCCTACGGCGTCTTCACTTCCCCGTTCAACATGTCGGGTCAGCCCGCCATCTCGCTGCCGTTGCACTGGAGCGCCGGCGGTCTGCCGATCGGCGTGCAGCTCGTCGCCGCGTACGGCCGCGAAGACCTGCTCCTACAGGTCGCCGCGCAGCTCGAGCAGGCGGCGCCATGGAAGGACCGCCGCCCGCCGATTCACGGCTGAGCGCGCGGCGCCGGTCGCGTCCTCACCACCAAGCACACCAAGCGATTCTTGGTGTCCGTGGTGTGCTTAGTGGTGGACACACTCAGAGGACCAGCTCTGCCATCATGCGCAGCACCGCAGGCTCGCGACTGGCGAGCAGCAGCGCGGTGATCGGCGTCTTCTTCCACTCCTGCAGGCGTTCCTTGATGCGCTCGCGCGGGCCGACCAGCGAGATCTCGTCGGCGAAGCGATCCGGTACGATCGCGACCGCCTCCCAGCGCTTTCCTTCCATGAACAGCGCCTGAATCTTCTCCGCCTCGGCCTCGTAGCCCATGCGCGCCATCAGTTCTTTGTGAAAGTTGCGCTTCTTGGCTCCCATGCCGCCGATGTAGAAGCCCAGCATGGCCTTGATCGGGTTGAGACCGGAGGCGACGTCGTCCGTGATCACGACGTTGATGAATTGCGGGATTTCGAAGCCGGGCCGCATGTTCGCCAGCGATTCGCGATAGACCTCGGGTTGAAACGGCGAGTAGTACAGCGGCAGCCACCCCTCGCAGATCTCGGTGGCCATGGCCACGTTCTTCGGGCCCTCGGCGCCGAGGAAGATGGGAATGTCTGGGCGCAGCGGATGGGTGATGCTGCGCAGCGGCTTGCCCAGCCCCCATGCGTTGGGACCGCGGTACGGCAGCGGATAGTGCGGGCCGTCGTTCTGCACCGGCTCGGCGCGCCGCCACACCTTGCGCAGGATCGAGATGTACTCGCGCGTGCGCGCCAGCGGCTTGCCGAAGGGGACACCGTACCAGCCCTCGACCACCTGCGGGCCGGAGACGCCGAGGCCGAGGATCATGCGGCCGCCGGAGAGATGATCGATGGTCAGCGCGTGCATGGCGGTCGCCGCCGGCGTGCGCGCCGAGAGCTGGCAGACCGACGTGCCGAGCTTGATGTGCGAGGTGTGCGCGCCGATCCAGCACAGCGGCGAGAAGCAGTCCGAGCCCCACGCCTCGGCCGTCCAGACCGAGTCGTAGCCCAGCCGCTCCACCTCCTGCGCCAGTTCGACGAAGTTCGGGATCGGGTCCGCCTGCCAGTAGCCGAGTTGGAGTCCCAACTTCATCGCAGCGCCACCTCACCTGTCAAAGAACCACAGATGAACACAGAGCCACCCACCCACCCCACCGATGAACACAGAGCCACCGCACCGCAGAAACAGAGTCCAGAGGATGGGTGGTGGGGATTTGCGTTCATCGGTTGGGAGGCGGGTGGGGATCTGTGTTCATCTGTGGATTCCTGATCCGTTCAAATCGTCAGCCCCCCGTCGATCGAGACGATCGAGCCGGTCATGTAGCGGCCGTCGTCGGAGGCGATGAACGCGATCAGCGCGGCGACTTCCTCCGGCGTGGCGGCGCCGAGAGGGCTGCGCAGCTTGGCGATGAGCGTGCCGTCGGCGCCGTCGGGGAGCTGGTGAAACGACTTCTGCAGCGGCGTTTTCATCCCGCCTGGGGCGACACAGTTCACCCGCACGCCGCGGCGCAGGTATTCGTCGGCGAGGGCGCGGGTCAGATTCACGACGCCGCCTTTGGAGGCGCAGTACGCGGCGCTGTACGGTTGACCCATCAAGCCCGCGTTGGAGGCGATGTTGATCACGTTGCCGCCGCCGTCGAGCAGGTGCGGCAGCACCGCCTGGGTCATGAGAAACGTGCCGGTGAGGTTGACGCCGATGATGCGCGCCCAATCCTCGTAGGGCATCTCGTGCGCGTTGGCGAAGCGGCCGACGCCGGCGCAGTTGACCAGCACCGACGGGCGGCCGAGGTCGCCGACCGCCGCGCCGACCGCGCCCCGCACCGAGGCCGGATCGCTCACGTCGACCTGATACGCGCGCGCCGTGCCGCCGGCTGCGCTGATCTCCGCCGCGGTCTCGTCAGCGGCGCCGCGCATCACGTCGAGGCATGCCGCCGCCGCACCTTCGCTGGCCAATCGCAGTGCCGTCGCGCGCCCGAGCCCGGAGCCCGCGCCGGTGACGATCGCCACCCGTCCTGCGAAGCGTGTCATTCTGGATCTCCTGTGCGAGAAGTCGGCGCACTGTAGTGGAGGGATGTGGGGCGACGCAACGAGGCGTAGCCCGTTGCCCGTTGTTCATTGCCCGTTTGTCGGCTGGCCGGAGCCGTGACGGGCAACGGGCAACGGGCAATGGAATCCGCTACGGCGAACCGTGCACGAGCTTTCCACATGCCTGTCATCGGCAATGCACGCGGGCGTGCTCTACTCCGACAGCGCACAGGACACGCCCATGAGAATCGAGCTCATCACGCCGGAGTCGGGACCGTCCCGGATGCTGCGGAAGTGGCGGCTGATCCAGTTTCCGCAGCTCACCATGCCATTGATCGCGGCCCATACGCCGCCGCACGTCGACCTCCATCATACCGACGAGGTGGTGGAACCGGTTGATCTCGATCGCGATGCCGATCTGGTGGCGATCACCTGCAACACGCCCGCCGCGAATCACGTCTATCGGCTCGCTGATGCGCAACGCGAGCGCGGCCGACGCGTCGTGCTGGGTGGCCCACACGTCTCCGCGCTCCCGCACGAAGCGCTCCGCCACGCGGATGCCATCGTCATCGGCGAAGGTGAGATGGTCTGGCCGCAGGTGATCGAAGATTTCGAGCGCGGCCGCTGGTCAGCGATCTACCGGGGACGCCCGGCGGATCTGCGCGGCATGCCGGCGCCGCGATGGGACCTGATCCGCGGGCGGGGCTATGGGCGAGCGGTGACGATCGCGACCCGCGGCTGTGTGCATCAGTGCGGGTTCACGCAGATGTACCGGCAGGGCCGGCTGCTCACCACCGACTGGGACCGCTACAACGGCAAGGTCGATGCGGTCTTCCGCCCCGCCCAGATGTCAGCCCGAGAGCTCGAGCAGGGGGTCGCGTGGTTTGCCGGTCACTTCTACTCCGCCGCGTCCATCCTCGACCGACTGGTACTGAAGTCGCGGGTTGGTCTGTGGTGAAACATCCCGCGCAATCTCGGCTACCGCCTCGCGCTCGGGTGGCGCGGGCGGGTTGATTTCGACAGCGTGTCCAGCGCCGCGTCGCCCGCATCCCTCACCTGCGCGGACGCGCAGGTGACGCCGTCCCATCCGTCAGACGAGCCCGTGAATCTTGGCGAACGGGTCCCAGTTGGCGTCGCGGTGCCAGTCGTATTCGGTGGCGACGGCGAGGCTGTCGCTCACTTGCGGGCCGATGAGCTTGGCGATCACGGCCAGCGCCATGTCGATCCCGGCGCTGACGCCGGATGACGTGGCGAACTTGCCGTCTTCCACCCAGCGCGCCTCGCGCACCCACTGCACGCGCGGGCCCTCGGCGGCGACCTCATGAAAGAACATCTTGTTGGTGGTGGCGCGGCGCCCGTCGAGGAGGCCGGTGCGCGCCAGCAGGGCCGTGCCGCTGCACACGGTCATCACCACCTCCGCCTTGGGAACGCGTTCCTTCAGCCAGTCGATCAGCACGGGGTTGTCCACTTCGGTGCGCGTCGCCATGCCGCCCGGCACCAGCAGCAGGTCGAGCGGCGGGCAGTCGGCGAAGCCATGCTCGGCTACGGCGGATGGCCCCTGGGCGCTGGGCACCGGTCCCTTCTGTTGGGCCACCGTGACGATGTCGACGGTGCCGGGCATGTTGCCGAACATCTCGAGCGGCCCGAACATGTCGAGCAGCTCGAAGCCAGGGAACAACAGGGCGCCGAGGCGCCGGGCCTTGGTGTCGCTCATGCGAGTCTCCTTTTGTCTATTGCCCCCGCCACCCCCGGCGGCGACGGCGCGCCGCCCTCCATGAAAGGCGACGACGGCGCGGCGGCCGCCGCCGGCTGGCAATGGAAGCGTTTGCGGTAGTCGATGGGAACGATGCGCAGGTGGCGTTGAAACGTACGCCGCATGTGCTCGGCCGAGCCGAAGCCGCAACGCGCCGCCACCTCCTCGAGGCCGAGGCCGCCGTCCTCGAGGCAGCGCCGCGCCGCGTCCAAACGCGCGCGCTCGACGAACTTCGCCGGGGTGAGTCGGGTTTCGCGGCGGAACACGCGGGCGAAGTTGCGCGGGCTCATGGCGGCGCGCGCAGCCAGCCGTTCCACCGAGAGATCGGCGCCCAGGTTGCCGACGATCCACTCCGGCAGGTCGTGCAGCGGTCCGGGCGCCACCGCCTGCGCGGCGAGATGACTGCTGAACTGCGACTGCCCGCCCGGACGTTTGAGAAACACGACCAGCCAGCGCGCCACCTCGAGGGCGGCGGCGTGGCCGAGGTCGTCCTCGACCAGTGCCAGGGCGAGGTCGATTCCGCTCGTCACGCCCGCCGACGTGTACAGGTGGCCGTCGCGCACGAAGATCGCGTCGGCCGTGACGGTGACGTCGGGATAGAGGCGCGCCAGCAGGGCCGCCGCGGCCCAATGCGTGGTGGCGCGCTTGCCGCGCAGCAGCCCCGCCTCGGCGAGCAGGAACGCACCGCTGCAGACGGCGGCGACGCGGCGCGCCCGGCGCGAGGCCGCCGCCAGCCAGCGCAGCAGCGCGCGGTCGGTCAGCGCCGCCTGCACGTCGCCGCCGGCAACCACCAGCGTATCGAGCCCGTCGCGCACCTGGCGATACGGACGGTCCGGCAGGATGCGCAGCCCGGAGCTGCTCGTCACCGTTCCCGCCGCCGGGGCGATGATCTCGATCGCGTAGGCCGGCTGCACGCCGGGCGCCATGCGGCTGGCGATCGAGAACGCCTCCAAGGGTCCGGTCACGTCGAGCGACTGCACCCCGTCGTAGACCAGGATGGCGATCCGGCGCGTCATCGAGGGCAGGTTACGGCGGATCGGCAGATGGCCGCAATGACAATCTCCCGGCAATTTCTGCCACCCCTGGAGGGCGCCGCGCCGTCGGCGCCGGGGGCGCGTGGGGTTGGGTGTGATCAATCCGAACCGATCTCACCCGCCCGCCCCGCCCCCCCCCCGGCGGCGACGGCGCGCCGCCCTCCAGAGGGGGGAGGCGACGGACGGCGGTCAGATCTCGCTCGCGACGCCGAAGCGCTCTTGGTAGGCGCGGTAGCGCTCGCGCTCGGTCGCCGCGTCGAGCCCCGCATCTTCGAGGCGGTAGCGGTGGGCGCCGTGCTTGTCCCTCGGGTTGGCGGCGAGGAAGTGACGCATGCGCTCCTCGGCGTCCAGGCTGAGAACGAGGCCGAAGTGCTCGTAGATGCGCCGCACCATGCCGATCTCGTCGCGGATGAACTCGCCGAAGTGCATGTCGAAGATCGGCGCGGTCCCTTCCGGCAGATGATCGCGCACCTCGATCGAGCGCTGCATGCCGTCGGCGAGCCGCGCGGTCCACTCCGCGCCGATGGCGGCGCGGTCGATGGCGTTGCTCGACATGCTGCGCAGCAGCGCGACCAGATTGGCGAGCGACGCGATCACCTTGAGCGGGTCGCGATGCGTCTGCACGATGCGCGCATCCGGGTAGATGGCGAGCAGTCCGTCGAGGGCCCAGAGATGCCCCGGCGACTTGAGCACCCAGCGCTCGGCGGAACAGCGCCACTGCAGGTACTGGAGCTGGCGGCGATGTGCGGCGTAGACCCAGCGCAGGTCGGCGCGGTCGAGCCAGGCGTGGTAGCTCGGCACCCAATGGGTGGTGCTGAAGAGCATGCTGGCGAAGTCGTGCGCGGTGAGCGCCACGCACTCCTGCGGCAGCTCGGCGCCCATCGGGTGCATGGCCTTGAAGCCCGGAATCAGGCGGTCGACGCCGCTGAAGTGGCGTTCGACGAGGGCGATGCGCGGATCGGTCTCGTAGGTCTCCCGCTCGGGCGGCGGCCACGGATGCATGACTTCCCAGGTCATCGGCACACGGTTGGCCGGATCCTGTGCCATGAGCTCGTGCAGGATAGTGGTGCCGGTGCGCGGCAGACCGACGATGACGATCGGTTGGACGATCTCGCCCGCCGCGATCTCCGGGTGATGGTTGAGCACGTCGGTCATGCGCAGGCGGTTCTCGAGCAACCGGACGACGTCGGTGCGGGCGATGACGCGCCCGAGCATGGTGAGCTCGGCTTCGGTGGCGAACGAATCGAGCAGCACGCGCAGCGGCTCGCGGAAGAAGGGATCGCCGAAATCCGAGAGTCCGGTGAGACGGCGGGCGCGGTCGAGCAACGTCGCCTCGTCGATCTCGACCACGGGCAGGCCGACGCGGCGCAGCGCGCCGCCGGCGCGATTGAACACGCGCAGCCCGAGCGGGCGGGCGAGCTGCTCCTGGGTCATCGGCGCGCGAATGGAGCACAATGCCGCGGCGCGGTCCAACGCCGCGCGCTCGCTCACGTCGTTCTTCCGGAGCTCCGGCCTCCGCGCCGGGTCGGCCTGCGGAGCAGGCCGCGAAACGCGACGTAATCCTGGGCCGCGCGGCCGCGCGGCCACCCGGCACGGAGGCCGGGGCTACGGATAACCGTCAGCCCGCCGTGCGCTGGCCGGCGACGCGGCCGTAGATGAACAGGATCAGAATCGCGCCGATGGTGGCGCCGATGATCCCCGCCCCTTCGCCGGCCTGGTACAGGCCAAGGGCCTGGCCGAGAAACGTCGCGACGAACGCGCCGCCGATGCCGAGCAAGGTGGTCAGGATGAAGCCCATGTTGTCGCGGCCGGGATGGATGAACTTGGCCAGCACGCCGACGACGAACCCGATGATGATGGTCCAGATGAGTCCCATGTCACCTCCTCAGTCGGTGTTCGTGATGCAGGGCATCTACCAGGTCTGGATGCCTGCTCAAAGCCGAACCCCGCGGCCTCTGTGCCGGGTGGCGGCTCTGACGCCACGCTGAACGCTGAACGGCGCCGTCAGGCGCCCCCTCCCCCACGTTCGTCGCGGCGGGCGCGGGCGCGGCGGCGCCGGGGCTGTGATAGGGTGCGGCGCATGCAGCGCGGTGGGGTGGCGGAGACCTCGGCGATCGTTCCCGACGTTCGACCGGCCCGGGGTGGCTACCGCGTGCTGTGGGAGCTGGCGTGGCCGGTGTCGCTCTCGACGTCGACCGTCACGCTGCTCACGCTGGTCAACCTCTTCTGGATCGGCCATCTCGGCACGCTCGCGCTCGCCGCGGTCTCGGTCTGCGGCAACATCCTGTTCATCGTCTTCGGCCTCTCCACCATCGTGCACACCGGGGCGCTCGCCATCGTCTCGCGGCGTGTCGGCGAGGGGAACCTCGCCGAGGCGTATCGAGCGACGCGGCACGGTCTCGTGCTCGGCACCGGGCTGGGCGTGCTGATCAGCGTGGCCGGCTACCTCACGGCGCCGGCGGTCGTCGGCTTCTTCGATGCCGGCGCCGAGGTCGAAGCGATCGCCATCCCCTACCTCGAGCTCATGTACGTCGGGCAACTGCCCCTCTATCTGACCGTCGCGCTCAGCGCCTGCTACCAAGCGGCGGGCGACACCCGCATGCCCATGCTGATCAACATCGCCGTGGTGGTCGCCAACGGCGTGATCGATCCGTTCTTCATCTTCGCGCCGGGCCAGCTCAGCCTCGGTCGGCTGCCGCTCGGCTGGCTGGGGTTGGGCGTGAACGGCGCCGCCATCGCGGCCGTTCTGGCCAGCGTCGCCGGCTGTGCGCTCTTTCTGCTGCTGTCGTGGGCCAAGCAGCGGCCGTTTCCGCCGCCGCCGCACAGCCACGCCGGCATCGCGCCGGCGGAGCTCTGGCACATGATGCGCATCGGCACACCGGCGAGCATCGGCATGGTGGCGCGGCCGCTCTCGACCTTTCTCCTGTTGAAGGTCATCGCCTCGTTCGGCACCACCGCCATCGCCGCCTTCGGCATCGCGATGCGGTCGTTCGGCGTCAACTGGATCCCCTACTCGGGCCTCTACGTCGCCGTATCGGCGCTGGTCGGGCAGAATCTCGGCGCGCACCGCGTGCACGAGGCCGAGCGCGTCGTGCACCGCGGCCTGGTGATCACGATTGGGCTCGGCATCGCCTTCTGCGTGCTCTACTACGCCTTCGCCCGCGAGATCATGCTGGCGTTCGATCGCGATCCGGCCGTGGTCGCGGCGGGCGAGTCGTTTCTCCAGTTGATCGCCCTCGGTTTTCTGTTCACCGGGCCGATGTTGCCACTGGGGAGCGCGATGAACGGCGCCGGCGACACCAAGCCGCCGATGATCGTGGCGTTCCTCGCCAACTGGCCGGTGAAGCTGCCGCTCGCCTATGTGCTGGCGCTGCCGCTCGGGTACGGGGTCAACGGCGTGTGGATCGGGATGTTCGTGTCCATGGTGTTCGAGGCGCTGATCATGTTCGTCTGGTACCGGCGTGGCACGTGGAAGAGTAAGCGGGTGTAGGGTCATTGCCCGTTGCCCGTTGGCATGAGTGGAGGCGGGTGTTCCCGCCCGCCTCCACTCCAGAGGCATTCAGGTTCGCGGCCGTGCCGTTCTGGACCGTTACGCTGTGCGGTACGTCGCAAAGTTGTGCGGGTGCGAACGATCGCGGCCGGCACCGGGCGGCCGACCGAGTGGCCTTGATCTTGCTGCATTGGTCCGCGGATGTTCGACGAGGAGCCCCTGGTCGCGGCCTACCGGACCGAGACGGAGCATTTCACGGCCGAACGGCTGCCGCTGACGGTGGCGCTGTGCCTCGGGCTGATCGGCCTGTGGGGTGTGCTCGAGTACCTGCTCGCACCGGCTCATCTGCGGGCATTTCTCTGGGTGTATGGCCTCGAGGCGCTGGTGCTCATCCCGGTGCTGGCGGGCCGCCGCGAGCTCATGCGGCACGGCTGGTTGGCGCAGGTCAACGTCGTGGCGTGGTGCCTGATCGCCGTCCTCCTGCACGTATACGGGGCGGCGACCGGCATGTCCGTCGGCATGACGGTGCTGGGCAGCGTTTGCATGATGACCGGCGCGTCGTTGCTGCTGCCGTGGGGGGTGCGCGGGCAGACCGCGATGGTCGCCATCTCGGTGCTCTCGTTCACGCTCGTGCTCGTCACCCAGCGCGCCTGGGAGCCGCACCTGTTGTTCGCCGACATCGCCGCCGGGACGATCTCGTTGTTCGGCGCCTACTATTTCGACCTGCACCGCTTCGCCATCTTCGTCGAGGCGACGCGGCGCGAAGAGGAAGCGTCGGTCAGCCAGAGCCTGGTGGCGATCGCCAAGGAGATCAACGACTCGCTCGAAGCGCACGACGTGCTCGACCGCATCGCCGCCGTTGTGCGCAGCGCCTTGCACGCCAGCTGGAGCGTGATCGTCCTGCGCGATCCGCTGACCGAGGGCTTCTTGGTGGTCGGCAGCGCCGGACGCGCGCCTGAAGGCATCGCCGGCCTGCGCGGGGTGGAGTTCGGGGCGGGCGCCTTCCCGCTCTTCGACCGCGTGCTCGCCGAAGGCGACGTGACGTTGACCGACGACGCCGCCGATCCGGCCACCGCCGGGTTGATGCAGCGCTGGGAGACGCGCTCGCTGCTCGGCGCCGCGCTGCGCCGGCGCGACGTCGCGATCGGGCTGCTGCTGGCCGGCACGCAGGGCCCGTCGACGCGCTTTTCAAACCGCGGCCGCGAGCTCTTTCGCGGCGTGGCGCAGCACGTCGCCATCGCCCTCAACAACGTCCGCCTGGTCGCCGACCTGCGCCGCGCCAACAATCTCAAATCCGAGTTTCTCTCCACCATGTCCCACGAACTGCGCACGCCGCTGAACGTCATCATCGGCTACGCCGACCTGCTCAACGACGAAGCCTTCGGGGTGCTGGCGTCGGAACAGCAGGACGTGGTCGGTCGGCTGCGCAACAACGCGCACTCGCTGCTCGAGCTGATCAATGCCACGCTCGAGGTCAACCGCATCGAGGCGGGCTACGCCGGCGTGCAGATGCGCGACGTCGACCTGCGCCAGCTGCTCGGCGAGCTCCAGAACGAGAGCGACCACCTGCCCCGCCACACCGGGGTGGCGCTGCGCTGGGAGGTGCCGCGCACCAACGATCTGGTGCGCACCGACCCGGTGAAGCTCAAGATCGTCGTGCGCAATCTCATCGGCAACGCCCTCAAGTTCACCCGGCGCGGCAGCGTCGCCGTGCAGGTGAGCTACGACCTGCGCGGGCGGCTGCTCGAGCTGGTGGTGCGCGACACCGGCGCCGGCATCGCCGCGGAGCATCTGCCGAAGATCTTCGACATGTTCCACCAGGCGCCGACCGAGTCGAACCCGGGCGGGGTCGGCCTCGGGCTGTACATCGTCAAGCGCTTCGTCGAGCTGCTCGGCGGGCGCGTCTCGGCCACCAGCGTGGTCGGCGAGGGATCCTGCTTCCGCGTCGCCCTGCCCGCCGGCATCATGGCCCAGCCGGTATCGATGGAAGAGCACCGGAAGCGGCTGCGCGCGTAAGTGTGCGGCTTCTTCTGCCGTAGCCCCGGCCTCCGTGCCGGGTGGCCGCGCGGCAGCGCGGCCCAGAAGCGCGGCGTATTCGGGGGGCCTGCTGCGCAGGCCCACCCGACGCGGAGGCCGGGGCTACGACGCGCCCATCACCATGCGGGCGGTGCGCCGCCCGATCTCGACCGCGAAGTTGGTGCCGCGGTCCCACGGGTAGACCTGGCTCATGCTGGCCAGCCACAGCCCGTTGATCGGCGTGCGGATGGCGGGAATGTTGCGCGAGTGGTTCACGAGCGGGATGGGCTGGGCGTAGTCGGTGCGCCAGAGCCACGTCTGCTTGATCCAACTCCGATCAAAAGAAGAATTGAAGCGATTGAGCGAGGGCAGGAAGCGCTCGAGCAACGCTTCCTTGGAGAGCTGGAAATACTCGTGGTCCGGCTCCAGGTAGTCGCCGCAGTAGATCAGGTGATCGCCGCCGTAGTGCTCGCGCGGCAGAAAGTTGGTGTGCTCGACCAGCGCGAGGAAGGGAAAGCCGGCTTCCTTCGGCAGGTTGAACCAGTAGTAGTCGGTGAGGCGCTGGTGCAGCGCCAGCACCATGACCACCGCGCCCATGCTCTTCAGGCTGGTGAGCTGGGTGCGATACGCCTCGGGGAGCTGCGGCGCGATGCGGGCCAGGAGGCGCGGTGAGGTGGTGGCGATGCAGTGATCGACCGACACCGCGCCGCTCGGCGTGGTCAGCGTGAGGCCGCCGCCGGGCGCGGCGCTCAGGTCGGTGACCGGGCTGTTGAGCGCGATCGACGCGCCGTGACGGCGGACGTGCTCGGCGAGCAGATCGAGAAAGGCCTGGAAGCCGCCCTGGAAGCTGCCGAGCCGCGGCGTGCGCGACTTGATGCGCGCCCACAGCCAGGCGAGGTTGATGTCGCGGTAGTACTTCTCGCCGAACTTCCCGACCAACATCGGC
>Ga0187893_10009790_pt1 | contig 14571 bp, 13 predicted proteins | sample MA1701074metaG_FD_139574 | JGI IMG/M metagenome (GOLD analysis project Ga0187893, IMG submission 139574) | White microbial mat communities from a basaltic lava cave in the Kipuka Kanohina Cave System on the Island of Hawaii, USA - MA170107-4 metaG ...
CCAGCCGCGAACACCGTATTCCCGGATCCAGTCGGGACCATTCTTGTCGCCCAGTCCGCACACCACACTGACGCTGGCACTGAGAGCCTTCACCGCTTGACGCAGATGGTCGAGTCCTTCGGGCGTGGACAAGACCCATTTTAATTCGACGAAGTTTGGATCCTGAGCGAGTTGGACGTATTGCTGGATCGTAATACCAGGTTGGACGTGATAGATCATATAAGGCAAATGCAGGGCCGGGCTGAGCATCTGGTAGAACTCCATCCACCCGTCGCCCTTCGGATCTCCATGAGGGTGGCGATTCGGAAGGATGAGAAGTCCCTTGACGTTCTTCAGACCGCGCACGCTGGTTGCGACTTCGAGGCATTGTTCGAGACCTGCCACGCAACCTATGTAAATCCAGGCATCGCCTTTGTCGGACAGCGCTTCGGATATCGCGTGCGCAGACGCAAGGACCTGCCTCACGGAAATGTCGAAACCGGAACCCGAACCCGCCGTGGTGATGAATACGCGGTGACCTGAGTCATACATCCGTCGGGCTTGGGCGGCCGTAGCTTGAGTATCTATCATCCCGAACGGATCAGTTTTCGTGGGTGGCGTCCAAAGCGTTGCGAGGATCGCGCGTATTCCGGCCGGTGGCAATTGCTTTCCCATTCTCGTATCCTTTCGCGCTACGTGAAGGACGAAACCCGCACGTTGATTACTTCCTAGAGTAGACCTGCTGAAAAGGGCCCAGTTTACGAGTCAAAGATGCAAGTCTGGAGCTCCAATCGCGCTGTGAGCGCCCCGTCTCAATCGAACTCAATGTGTGGGGGAGTCTAACCCTAGTGCAACGAAGTTGGCAATGCGGGCTGTAGAATTGACGTCTTTGTGCGTGCAAATGTAGCCGCGGACTCTAACGTTCCAAAAGGGCGTTGCTGCCACCGTGGTTTTTGGAAGAGTAGACAAAAAGCTCTGCGTTCGCAGCCAGAGCCGTCTGTTGCCGGCGTCGCTTGCAAGCAGACCCAAGTGGAAACAACTCAAACCTAAATGAAGGAGCGCTAGACATGAACCGCAAGCCCTATCTGTATCAGCACTACACCTGGCCAGAGATGGCGGAAGTCGTCAAGAACCAGCCGGTGGTGGTTCTACCTATCGGATCAGTCGAGGATCATGGACCTCACTTACCTCTGGATACGGACAACTTCCTGATCTGGAGCTTCTGTGAAGAAGCTGCCAAGCGGGCCAATGGCGGCATTCTGCTCATGCCCCTGGTTCCTTATGGATTTGAAACCCATCACCTGGATTTTCCAGGCACCATCGACATCCGCATGGAACATCTGCTGAACTTCATGTTGGATATTACCAAGAGCGTAGCTCACCACGGCTTCGAGCGAATCTTGATCGCCGACGGACATGGCTCGAACATGCCCATCCTTGACTTGGTAGCGCGTCGAACCAACCTTGAAACCAAGGCACTTTGTGGTGCCTTCATCTGGCCGTCGCTCGCGCCGGAGGCAATTTCCAAGATCAGACAAACCGGACGCGGAGGTATGGCGCACGCCTGCGAGCTGGAGACCTCGGTGTACTTGCACCTTGATGGAGAGCGAGTTCAAATGGAGAAGGCCAAACCCGACATGGACATGCCCGCATCCGAATTCATCTGGATGGATTTGATGGAAGGGTCACGAGTGCTGTTGATGGACGAATGGACCCGATTTTCAAAGAGCGGAGTCTATGGCGACCCTACTCAGGCAAGCCCACACAAAGGAAAAATGGTCTTTGAAGCCGTCGTCGAAGCTTTTTTGCGCCTTGTGGGTGAGTTCAAAAACCGCCCGCGCCGCGAAAGGACCGACTGGCACAAGACTCCTTGGCAGTCCTGACTCAGAATCGCGGGTGGGCACAAAGCCGGGCGCCCAAGGGTGCCCAGCTTGATCCTTCGTGTCACTCTGCGAAGATCTGAGTGGTTGCGCTGGAACGCAAAGTCTCACTGGGGCGACGCTTCCTCGCTGCTTGCGAAATCGGGTTGAAGCGGGCGCCCCATAGAGAAACTTTGTCTTGGAAGTGTTGCAATTTCCCTTAAGATAGGGTGCCGCTTGGCAGGCCAAGGCTCCCTTCATGCGGCCCATCACGACGTCAGGGATAAGTATCCTAGAAAGGCACCTGCAATGAAGCCGACTCCATCGAAATTCAAACTAGGACTCATCCAGATGTCTTGCGGTGTTGGTGTTGATGACAACCTGCAAAAAGCATTGTCACTGATTGGCCAGGCGGCCCAGCGCGGCGCACAGATCATTTGCTTGCAGGAGTTGTTCCGATCCCAGTATTTCTGCCAGAAGCAGGACGCAGCGATCTTCGATCTGGCTGAACCCATCCCGGGACCCAGCACCGAGGCTCTGGCAGCTGCTGCCCGGCAACATCAGGTGGTGGTTGTCGGTTCCCTTTTCGAACGGCGGGACGCAGGGGTTTACCACAACACCGCCGTCGTGCTCGATGCTGACGGATCGCTGCTGGGAACCTACCGAAAGATGCATATTCCGGACGATCCCCTCTATTACGAAAAGTACTACTTTGCGCCGGGCGATCAGGGTTACCGATGCTTCGACACGCAATACGGTCGCATTGGGGTGCTGGTTTGCTGGGACCAGTGGTATCCCGAAGGAGCGAGGCTGACAGCCCTCCAGGGCGCCAAGGTTCTGTTCTATCCGACGGCCATCGGATGGCATCCGGCCGAGAAGGCTCAGTACGGCGCCGCGCAACACGATGCCTGGCGAACCATTCAACGCGCCCATGCCATTGCCAATGGAGTCTATGTGGCCGCAGTGAATCGCGTGGGGCACGAAGGCCCTTCTGAAGGTGGACTGGAGTTTTGGGGCAGCTCTTTCGTGAGCGATCCGTTCGGCGTTGTGCTGAGCGAAGCTTCCAACAAAAAGGAAGAGATCCTGCTAACCGAATGCGACTTGGCCCATCTGGAAGGCGTCCGACGCAACTGGCCCTTCCTGCGCGACCGCCGCATCGACAGCTATGGGCCGATTGTCAGTCGGTTGATTGATTAACGCTAATAAGGTCTCCACCGCAAGCGATGCGGCGATGGAGCAGTGTCGACACTCGGCGGATCCCTATAGCGCAATTCACGTTGGGGAGACTCCCATGTCATGGTGGATCACGTTCTATTTCGTCGTGTTCTGCCTTCTCTCAATAGCCGGGATCTGCGACGACTATCGAGACCGACGGCCAAGTTGGTTTCTCGGATGCGCGATCGTCGCGAATCTGATAGTGGCCTACCTTTTCGTCGCCTATTGGCAGCCGACTCTGCGTGCTTCCTTGGGTTCGATTGCATCAGTCGCGTTTGTCGCCGCAATGTGCTGGGAATTGTTTCAAGGTGCCGAGGATATTCGTGCGCTTTACGCTGATCCAGAGGTTTCGCACGCTGTTACCGTAGTCACTGCCCTTGCTTACCCCCTCATATGCTTGCCGGCGTTCATTGTTGCTGGCCTTACAGCATTCAGAGCATGACCATGGACACTGACAAATCTCTGAAGCATGGCCCGGGCAAAAGAACCAACGGCCCTCGCTCCGCTCAATGCCATTAGAGGTGACGATGCTTGTCTGCCCGTAGGCTTTGCATTCCTTTGCGTTCTTCGCGTCTTGGCGGTTTGATTCTTTCTCTTTGACTGGAGAGACCTCTTTTCATGCCTCGAATCCCCCGTCCTCCCAGCGGTTTCCGTATGCCGGCCGAGTGGGAGCCGCATCACGCCACCTGGATTGCCTGGCCGCACAATCGAGAAGACTGGCCGGGAAAGTTCTCTCCGATCGCTTGGGTCTATGCCGAAATTGTTCGTCATCTGCATCGAGGCGAGCGGGTCTGCATCTTAGTCCAAGACGACCGTCTGCGGACGCGTGCCCGGAATCTGCTCGAGCGATCTGGAGTCGACCTCGACCAAGTTGATTTCTTCCCGTTTCCCACAGACCGCGTCTGGTCTCGGGACTTTGGCCCCATCTTCATCAAGCGAGAGGTGGCCGGACGTTCCGAACTTGCCATCACCAATTGGAAGTTCAACGGCTGGGCTAAATATTCCAACTGGAGACGAGATAACGCGATACCTGGTAAGATCGCGCTGGCACTTAGGCTGAAGCAGTGGGAACCTCAATGGGAAGCAGAAAAGACGCCTCATCGCGTTGTGCTTGAAGGAGGAAGCATCGACGTCAACGGCAAAGGAACGCTGCTGACAACCGAGGAGTGCCTCCTCAGTCCGGTTCAAGCGCGGAATCCGAAACTTGGCCGCCAGGACATGGAAGGCGTGTTCGCCGAGTATCTGGGAATTCGCAAGGTATTATGGCTACAGAATGGCATCGCGGGCGACGACACGCACGGGCATGTGGACGATCTGGCACGCTTTGTGAAGCCAACGACGGTGGTTGTTGCGCAGGAGGAAGACATTGATGACGCGAACTACCAGCCGCTACGCAAGAACCTCGAACTGCTGAAGTCAATGACGGATGAAGACGGGAAGCCGTTGGAGATCGTGCCGTTGCCTATGCCAAGACCGCTTTGGTTCCAGAGCCAGCGGTTGCCCGCCAGCTATGCCAACTTCTATATTGGAAACTCTGCCGTGTTGGTCCCAACCTTCAACGATCCGCACGACCGGGAAGCGCTTTCGATACTGGCCCGGCTGTTTCCAGACAGAAAGGTCATCGGCATTCACAGCGTTGATCTAGTTTGGGGACTGGGCACGCTGCATTGCTTGAGCCAGCAGCAGCCGAAGTAGGCGAGACGACGATTATGGCACAAGGCCTCAGAATCGCAGAGAGTTGTGGCTCAATTGGCCGATGCCCCCTCACCCGGCCCTTGGCCACCCTCTCCCCACAAACGGGAGAGGGAGATTTTTCATGGTCTCACTCGCGGCTCTGAGTGAGGCCGTCCTTCGGCAGGCTAAAATCCTCCGCGTTCTGGGTTTTGCAGCACTTCAAATGAGGCGAGCCGATTACCTTCGCCCAGGACCGCCCTGCCGATGTAGCGGTTGCCATAGGCGCGATCCAGATGTTCCTGTTGATGGACCGGGTCAAGCAGCATGGCCATTATGCGAATGGAGCCCGCGTGAGCGACAACCAGAATGCGCTTTCCCGCCGACTCGTCCATCAGTTGACTTAGGAATTGCCGCACCCGCGCTTGCATGTCGTTGAAACTTTCTCCTTCGGGGTACCGCTGCTCTGGAATGCGCTTGTAGTTGAGAATCTTGAAGGCTTCCTCAACCTTCTTTTCGGTAAAACGACCGTAATCCAGCTCGCGAATCAGCGGTGAGTAACGCACCGGGCAGCTAAACTCCAGCGTATTCATGATGGTTTCTGCAGTTTGGCGGGCGCGCAACAAGTCGCTGCAATAGACGATCTCAAAATCGTGCCGACCAATGGCCGCTGCCACGCTCCTGGCATCTTCGAAGCCAAGCGGGGTTAGCTCAGAATCGAGTTGGCCTGCGATGGTCTGTTGCTGGTTGTGAATCGATTGGCCATGACGAACAAAGTAGATTTCAGTGGTCATTGCGACAGGATTTACAAGATTGACAAGACTTGAATGGGGACACGGTTATTGAGAACTTCTCATCCTCAGTCTTTGAAGCTCTGAACAAATTGCCTCTCCAGGGGCCCGCCGCGGTGTTCCTCGAAAGTCTTGAATGAGCCCGGCTTCTTTGCACCGACTGGAAACGGAACGGCGAACGTCCTTAACGCGCTCCATAATTCTTTTTACAACATGGATCGAAGTCAGCAGAGCTGGTCGCGCTGCAATCCGCAGGACCAGTAATCTGGTCAATCTTGTAAATCCTGTCGCAGTCCGCACTCCTGTCGTTCATCTCCCAGCCGGCTCTGGAGTGGTTGTGACGGAAGGCTTGGCCTCCACGGGAGTCCGTCGAGCCGGAGCCGAGAACTCAATACCTGGTTCAGCAGCAAATGCCTGCAGGATTTCCTGACAAATCTGGTCTTGCGTCGAACGACGCTTGCGAATACCAGTCAGGTAGCGAAGCACCAGATCGACGCCGTTGCTTGCAATCGAGACATACACATAGGGCGTTAACGTACCCAGACTGATGTGATACTGCCGTTCCAACTGCGCCTGACTGTTTTTGGCTGCTTCAACAAAGGTCTGTGAAGCACGGGTCGCCACCTCTTCCAGGATCTCACGCGCTTTTTTCCAATCGCTCTCATAGGTCACCGTGAAGCGAATCTCATCCCAGATAAACGAATTGCCTGTGGAATAGTTGAAGTAGTGGCTCTTGAAGATAAAGCTGTTAGGAAAGAAGACGACGCGTCCGGTGGATTGCTCGGCGCCAACCCAGTTGCCCACCTCGAGGACGGAGATGCGAAGCAGACCGATGTCAATGACGTCACCCTTCACCTGATTGATCTCCACGCGGTCGCCGACGCTAATCCCGAACCTGCCGACGATCAGGAACCAGCCCACCAGGCTGACGATAGGATCCTGCAAGGCAATCGCGAGACCGGCGCCCGCCAATCCCAGCACAGCCGTGAGACCGCCGAAATCTCCCATGAAGTTCAACGCCACAATGACGGCGATTAACAATCCCGAGGTGAAGCTGATGAGTTTGCGAAAGTAGTAGAGATTCTTGCCTTCGCGCGTGAACTTATAGGGCAACTTCTTGAGGTAGTGTGAAAGGATCAGGATTACCAGAACCAGAGCAAGGACAATGCCGATGCGACTGCCTACACGGAAGAGTGAGTCACTGCTCTCTTCCGTGGCAACGCCAGTCCAACTGGCCAGCTTCTCGCCGTCGTCTCGGACCAATCCGGTTTGCCTGCGCACCACGGTCAGGGCGCGACCGGCAAGCTCCTTCCGTTGCTCAAGGCCAGCCGAATCCAACATCTGGCGGTCGGCTTCTTCGAGAACCCGTGCAACTGCCGGCGCCTCGCCACCCTTTTGCAACAATTGGTAAGCCTGGCTGTAGGCTGCTTCTGTTTTTCGATTGAGTTCGAGATGCTGAGCTTGCAGCGTTTCAAGGTCTCGCTGCCGTCGCTCCAGGTTTTCCTTGACCTGATTCGCCAATCGCTGTGTTTCCTGCTGGGCCTGCTGCAGGCTTTGAGCCTTTTCCCTCCGAGCGAAATAGTCCCGTACGCTGGCGACGATTCCTCCTTGCGACTCGGCCACCGTCAACGGTGGCGCCGGCTCGGCATTTCGGACAGCAGCGGAGGCCGCGGGCTTTGTGGCAGGAGAGAACTCTTCCTTCATCATCTTGAGACGTTCTGAAATCGACAACGCACCCGACGCCCCTGACGCCAAACGCTTCCGCTGGTAGTCCTGGATGTCGAGATTCGAGCCTGCTAGGTCCAACTTCTTGTCGGCAATATCAACTTCCTTTTGGAGCTGATCCACCTTCTGCTGGGCCTTACGGAACGCTTCTGCCGTGCCGGCTTTCTTCAGATTCTGTCGCGCGGCAGTTAACCGTTCTCTTGCCTCCTCAACCTCAGCTGAGAGACGCCACACCTCCGCCGCGATCTTGTCGTACTGGCTCTGCTCGGCGGCAGTCGGGGCAGCGGTTCCTTCGGATGTGCCTGCTTCGTTAAGCGCGAGGCTCTTGGCTTCGACGTCGGCCAGCTCAAACTCACTCTCCAGAAACTGGCGCGTGAGTTGCAGATGACTCTCTGCCAAGCTTCGCTCCAGGCTGGAGCTGCTGTACTTAAGCAGGTCCGTTGCGCGGCGGTATCGGTTGCCTGCCACCTCGAGGCGCTCCAACAGTTGGAGGTAGCTGTGCGCGGGAGGCTCACTCCCGCCGGGACGCTGCTGCGTGTTCTGACAAGACAGCGTGAGTAAGCAGCAGACCATCAATGGAAACAAGCGTCGATGTATCATTGTCTCAAGCTTCGCAAGGCAGTCAGATCGATACGATACGCTTCATAACCCCCAGGGGTCTCGAGCAACATTGGGAGGCCAGCAAACCGTGGGTCCTTCAGCAGGAAGCGAAACGGCTGCAGTCCCAGTTCTCCTTTGCCAATGTTCTCATGCCTGTCCACGCGGCTGCTCAGACTTTTCTTGGAGTCGTTCAGATGAAAAACCTTCACTCGACCCAGTCCCACGATGGCATCAAACTCGCGGAAGGTCGCTTCATAGGTCGAGAGCGTTCGCAAATCGTAGCCAGACGCAAACAGATGACAGGTATCAAGACAGACGCCCAAGCGGTTTGGGTTTTCCATCTTGCCCAGAATCTCAGCCAGGTGCTCGAAGCGATATCCCAGGTTGCTGCCCTGACCTGCCGTGTTTTCGAGCAAGACTTGAGTCTTGTACTTGGGCTTCTCCCCCAGTACGGCATTCAAGCTGTCGACGATACGCTGCAATCCAGCCGTTTCCCCGCACCCGACGTGCGATCCTGGATGAAACACGAGGAAAGGAATTCCGAGTTGCTCGCATCGCTCGATTTCATCGGCAAATGCATCCAGCGACTTCTGCAACACGACCGGTTCAGGGCTGCCGAGATTGATGAGATAAGAATCGTGGGAGACCGTTACCCGGATGCCGCATTCCTTGAGTCCCTGGCGAAAGCCGGCAATCTCTGGCTCGGACAAAGGCCGGGCGCGCCATTGCATCTGGTTCCGCGTGAACACCTGGATTGCCTCGCAACCCAGGTTCTTCCCGTTCCCAGGGGCCTTGTCCACACCTCCAGACGTTGAAACATGCGCTCCCAGTAGCGACATCATTGACCTTTCGCATCTGCATAGCAGATCGGGTTTGAGCTTCGAACTTCGCCCCTGGCGGTTCTCCTTCTTCAGCCGATGCCGCGAATCCCAGTCCTTCAGGACCATTCTCATTGGCAGCGTGTCGTTTGTTCAAGAAAAAAGACTCGATCGATAGCGAAGTTCTTCTGTTGTTCTGCGGCTCGTCTACGCAAGGCATAGGCGCGCTCGTTCTCGACAACGATCCCCCGGCAAGAACGATTTTGTGGAAGGGGCGCGATAGCTTCTGGCGTGGATAGGCGCTCAGACGCGAGGCATGACGGCTATGGCTATCCACGCTTCAAACGAGTGAGCGGCAGTCACCACTTGAGCCCCAGCTGTCGAGACGTTGCAACGACTACAGTGAGCCTGTTGATACGTTGGAGATCCAATATCGTACAACCTCTGCATGGTTCTCTGTCTGCACCGGCGCGATGAAGTTGCAACATGCAACTTCAAAATCATGAGTCGGCCGCCTGCGCCGGAGTTAGAATGCGCCAATGCTCTGCCTTTCAATTCCCATTGTGCGACAGCAACTCAGCAAGCTGGGAATCGCCCTGCTGATTTGTCTTCCTTTGCCCACTGCTGTCCCGGCGAGAGAGAATGTCCGCCCTGTCAAGGTCCTTGTTGTTGGACTCTTCCAGCCCAAACGTCTTGACGTTGCGACCCCGCAGAATGCAATCGTCTCGATTCAGAGTGGTCTAACTGCGGTAAGGCGAGTTCTGGGCGGCAGTCAGAGGTTACAGATCGAAGCTAGCGGAGTCCGCCTGCTGGTAAGCCTTTTCGAACCAGACGGGCGATTGCTGCTGGCGCAGAGTGCTGATGCTGTGCGCACCGAAGAAACCGTGTGCACCCTCAGTGTGCCGGGGCGTATTCAAAGGGTTTTCTCGGGCCAACTGGAAGTGGTCCTGCGCCGGGGCCTGTTGCTGCCTCGAATCACTGTCCAAGAAGAATCCGCCGTACAGCAGATTTTGCGCTCGGAAATGGCCGACAGCCAAGAACCGGAGGCCTTGAAGGCGCAAGCTATCCTGATACGCTCGTATTTGAGAACCTCGACTGGACGGCACAAGAAGGACGGCTATGATTTCTGCGATACGACGCACTGCCAGTTCTTCACCGACTTCAAGACAATCGACGACCGTTTCAGCCAGACTGCAATAGCCACTCGTGGACTTGTTTTGACATTCCTAGGCAAGTCCTTTCAACCCCTCTACACAGCGGCTTGCGGAGGTCGAACGTTGGCCGGATTCAGTGACGGCAGCAAGACAGGAACAGACTATCCCTATCGTTCAGTATCTTGCAGCTTTTGTGCAGGCCACTCTCTGTACGAATGGGAAACGACAGTTTCAACCCAGGAATTGCTACGCGCCCTAAAGGAAGAGTCTCCCAAGGATCCAGCCGAGATCATCGCCAGGCTCGCCGAACCAGACGAGGCTGGCGACTTGGGCGCGTTGAAGCAAGCAACTCGCATCCGTGTCGGCCGTGCCTTGGGTTGGAACGTCATACCCAGCAACCGTTACTCGATTAAGCTTCATTCAGAGTCAGTTAAGGTCAGAGGTCACGGCTCCGGGCACAATTTCGGACTTTGTCAGGCAGGCGCCGTCGAGATGAGCAGACAGGGTAAGAGGATGTCGGAGATTCTCAGTTTCTACTTTCCAGGCTGCAGAATCGAATAATGAAAAACAAAATGGAATCGGTGCGAGATTTGTATTTCCTTAAATGCAGAAGACCAGGAGTCAGCCCGGTCGGTTCACCGTCCTGGCACAGAGCTGACCTAGCGCTTGTGAGATCGAACTGAGATTCAGATCCAAGGCCTTTTTGATCTTGTTGCTATTGAGAGAACAATCTGGCGGACGAGCCGCAGCGGAAGTAGCATCGGCTAAGCGAACCTTCTCGATCAGATTGGCAGGAGTTCCGAGGCTGACGCAAAGCTTCTCGGCGAACTGAACGCGGCTGGCTTTCTCAGGCCCTCCAAGATGAAACAATCCTTTCAACGTCTTCACTTGAATGACCTGGCTTATGGTCTGAACGGCATCTTCGACAAATAAGAAGGTTCGGTATTGATCAACTACACACGATGGCCTCTTTCCAGCGAGGAGTTGCTTCTCTAGCGTCTCAAAGAAGTTTGGCCGGATGCCGTTGCCCCTTCCAAAGAGAGTCCCAATGCGTAGAGTGGCGTAATGACTACAGTGATTCATGATCTCCAATTCAGCTAAGAATTTGGTCTTTCCGTAGTAGTTGATCGGCGCCGGGTCATCCGCCTCGCTGTACTCCCCGCGTCTTCCGTCAAAAACAAAGTCGGTAGAGGTGTAGATCAGTTTGCTTCCCAGCCGGTTCGCCGCCTTCGCCAGCTCACGGCTAGCAAAGGTATTCAGGGTGAGTGCTTCCTTGTGGTGGAGTTCGCAATAGTCCGGATTCGAATATGCGGCGGTATGTACGATAACCGTCGGATTGACCGCCTGGCACAATCTCTCGATTTTAGACCACTCGGAAAGGTCAAAAGTAAAGGTTTCCACACCGGGAATTGAAACGGAATTGTCCAGACAGGTTCCGTAGATGCTGTATTGGCCTTTGAGGCGGCATGCCAGATTCCATCCCAGAAAGCCGCTAATGCCCGTGATGAGGATTTTTTCCATGGTCAATGGTCGCGCGTCGATTTGTGACGGCGCCGTGAATTAGGATCGCAACATTTCCGTGCGGACTGTCACTGCCTCGATACGTTTCATGTTTGGCTCAAACCCGATACCCGGACCGTCGAGGACCTGAATGCGCCCTTGGGAATCGACTTCGACTTCGGGATCAATGATGTCGCGATGAAAGTACCGGCGGCTGGCGGAGACGTCACCCGGCAAGCAGAAGTTCTGCGAGGTCGACATTGCAATGTTGTGGGCTCGGCCAATGCCCGCCTCCAACATGCCACCACACCACACTGGAACGGAATGAGCCGCGCAAACATCGTGCACCCTCTTCGCTTCAGAGTGTCCGGCAACGCGACCCAGCTTGATGTTGATAATCTTGCAGGCGCCTGAATCGATCGCTTTGCGGGCGTCTTCGGCATCGAGAACGGACTCATCCAGACAGATGGGCGTTTGGATGGCCTTCTGAAGCTGGATATGATCGATGATGTCGTTCCAGGCTAGTGGCTGCTCAATCATCAGCAGCTTGAACTCGTCCATCCGTTTGAAGAGGTCGATGTCTCGCAACGTGTAAGCGGAGTTCGCGTCGCACATCAAAAGGATGGCTGAGAAGTGCCGTCGCACCTCACGCACGATGTCCAGGTCCCAACCCGGCTTAATCTTGATCTTGACACGCTGATACCCAGCCGTGACTTCCTTTTCGATCTTTTTTATCAGATCTGCTACAGTCTCCTGAATGCCGATGGAAACGCCGCAGTCGATACTCCTTCGGCTGCCACCCAAAACCTGATGTAGCGGTTTTCCTGCTTGTCGGGCGTGCAGGTCCCACAGGGCGGTCTCCACAGCGGCCTTGGCCATCCCGTGACCACGAATAGGTTTCAGGATCGCAGCTGCGTCCGCAGGGCTTTGAATTGAAGCCTGAAAAATGCGCGGGATGACGAAGTCACGAAGGATGTGCCAGGCGGTACCGGTGGACTCGTGGTTGTAAAAAGGCCCTTCTGGGGAAGTGGCCTCTCCATAGCCTACGACTCCCTCACTAAACACCCGGACCAGAAGGATGCGCCGCTGCATCGTGCGACCAAAGCTGGTTTCGAAGAACGACACCAGTGGCATCTGGATTTCGCGAAGTTCAATTTGTTCGAGTTTCATTTGATGTGAAACGTGACCCGTGATACGTGAGGTCAGGCCATTGGAACACTATCGAGAAGAAGGACAGGGGCTGTACAGTTGGAGCTTTCTGATCTATGCCGACAGACACGGTCAAGTAATGGCTCTTCAATTCACTGATTCTGTGACCTCGTTGTTGCGGAACCATCTTGAGAAGCAAGCGAACGATTTGAGTCAAAAGAGCAATGCGATGATTGGCAACGACATCGCCGAGAACAAATCGTCCCTTGTAATACCAATCCCGGCCTTCCCGAGCAGATCCAAGACTATATTCATAGAAGCGCGCCCTATCGCGGTTCGTGCCCGCGAGTAACCTTCTGCCACGTTGGCACTGATCGAGCCAATTGACCGGTAAAGCTGGTCGGATAGATCTACGGTTGTCTCGTCACCCAGGAGTCGTGTTACATCGTTCCAACCAATATCAGCGAGAAACACAGCCAATCGATAGGCCTCAACCTTCCACAGTGTATCCTGGGTCAAGGCCTCAGGAACTAACCTGGCCCATTCCTCGTAATGCATCGGCGTTCACCAACTACTGTAGAAACACCTGCAGCATTTCACGTTTCACTCATCACGTTTCACGCCTCATCCCCTCATAACCTCAGCACCAGCTGTGTTAACAGCGCCGCCCGTGGAACCAAGCTCTCAATCAGCACATGTTCGTGCAGTGCGTGCGGACCGGCGCCATCAGGGCCCAACCCGTCAAGCGTCGGAATTCCGAGTGCCGCCGTGAAGGAGCCATCGCTTCCGCCTCCGGTTTCGCCTTGGGTGAGTTCAATGCCGATCTCGGCAGCCAGAACTTTTGCCCTGTCGAACAAGGCAATGATCTTTTTTGTCCGCTCCATCGGTGGCCGATTGATTCCGCCTGTAATATGCAAGCTGGCGCCACGAGCCTTGGGTTTCAAGTTGTGCACCAACGCGTTCAGCCGTTCGCCCTCAGCTACGGAAGCGACTCGAACGTCGACTTCCATCTCCGCCTGATCGGCCACAACGTTGGAGCGTGAGCCGCCACGAATCACACCCACATTCAGCGTCGTCCCTTTAACCGGATCATTCAGCTTGTACAGGGCCAACACCTGATGTGCGAGCTCACGAATCGCGCTGACCCCTTTTGAGTAGTCCACGCCCGCATGGGCCGCGACGCCGTGAGCGGCGATTGTGAAGCGACCGACACCCTTGCGAAACGTCTTGAATGCTCCACCGGGAAGACAAGGCTCCATCACCAGCACAACCTCGCTCTTTAGAGCCTCCGCCTCGATGAGAGCCCGGGAAGTAAGACTTCCAACCTCCTCGTCAGAATCCAGGAGAACCGTAACAGGCCGTTTGAGCGTCGAGGAATGCGCTCCCAGATACTTGGCCAGAGCAAGCACAAGCGTCAGTCCGCCGCGCATGTCAACCGCGCCCGGTCCAAACAACTTCCCTTCCTTGATCCGGGCCGGCCTGCGCTGGCTTTCTTCCAAACCCCACACCGTGTCCAGATGGCCCAGAATGAGAACCGGCTTTCGGCGCGTAGCCGTGCAGGTCCAACGCGCAAGGAGGTGGTCACCAGCTTCGTGATTTTTGATGATCTCAGTCTGCGCTCCGCACCTGCGAAACTGCCCGGCAAACCAGTTGGCAAGCTGATCGAGGGGTTGCTTGTGATCCGACGGGGTGTCCGTGTTCACGAGCCGCGTGAGCCACTGGATCATTTGAGGCTCAAGCGGCCGGAAAAAAGAGACCAAGTCAGCGTTCAGCAACTGCTTCACGCGCACTGGCGCCTTGTCCGCATTTGCAGGCCCCGAGAGCCTAGTCAGCCGAGGCTGTCTTGATTTCATGGAGCCGAGAATCCCCGCCAGACCATCGTGTACCAGAAGGCATGCTCATTCTCAACTTACCTTAACTGACAATCCATCGGCGCCAAGCTCGGCGCGGCAGCGTTTGTGATGAGCGGCGTTGGCCAGATGCAAGGTTCGTACGGCCTGGTGGCCAATCTCCACCGGAGCATTCGGCTGCTTCCGGCTCTTGAGGCATTCCAGGAAGTTCTTCAGATGAGGCGTCGTGTCGGTGGCTCCACCGGCGATATTCTGGCGGA
>Ga0187893_10009791_pt1 | contig 14570 bp, 8 predicted proteins | sample MA1701074metaG_FD_139574 | JGI IMG/M metagenome (GOLD analysis project Ga0187893, IMG submission 139574) | White microbial mat communities from a basaltic lava cave in the Kipuka Kanohina Cave System on the Island of Hawaii, USA - MA170107-4 metaG ...
CCGCGTGCGCTGCGCCTCGCCGCCCGACAGGGTCGGCGCGGCGCGGTCGAGGGTCAGGTAGCCGAGCCCGACGTCCTCGAGGAATTCGAGCCGCGCGCCGATCTCGGCCACGACGTCGCGCGCGATCTCGGCGTCGCGACCGGCGAGGCGCAAGCCTTCGATCCAGCGCCGCGCGTCGCGCACCGATCCTGCCGCGACGGCGGTGATCGTGCGCCGGTCGAAGGTGACGGCGCGCGCGACCGGATTGAGCCGCGCGCCGCAGCACTCGGGGCACGGCGCGTCGCCGACGCCTTCGACTTCGTCCTCCTCCGACGGGAAGCTGACTTCGCGCCCGCGGTCGTCGCTGCCGCGCTTCGCGTCGTCGTAGCCCTTGCGCTGCTCGCGCGTCAGCGCGACGCCGGTACCGACGCACGCCGGGCACCAGCCGTGCTTGCTGTTGTACGAGAACATGCGCGGGTCGGGCTCGGGGTAGCTGGTGCCGCACGTCGGGCACGCGCGTTCGGTCGAGAACACCTTCACCGCGCCGACGGAAGCGGTCTGCGCGCCGCTTTCCATCGCCGAGGCGAGCGCGTCGAGCGGCGCGAGCAGGTGCATCACGCCCTTGCCGAGGTCGAGCGTTCTCGCGAGCAGCGTGCGCAGCGCGGCTTCGTTCGCCGCGTCGACGACGAGGTCGCCGACCGGCAGCTCGATCGTGTGTTCGCGAAAGCGCTCGAGGCGCGGCCATGGATCGAGCGGCGTGAACTCGCCGTCGACGCGCAGGTGCGTGTGGCCGCGTGCCTTGGCCCACTTCGCGAGGTCGGTGTAGACGCCCTTGCGGGCGACGACCAGCGGCGCAAGCAGGCCGACGTGCTGCCCGGCGTGATCGGCGAGCAGTTGCGCGGCGATGCTCTCGGCGCTTTGCGGTCGCACCGCGGTGCCGTCCTTCACGCAGTGCTGCACGCCGAGCTTGACGTACAGGAGGCGCAGGAAGTGCCACACCTCGGTCGTCGTCGCGAGCGTGCTCTTGCGCCCGCCGCGCGACAGGCGCTGCTCGATCGCGACCGTCGGCGGGATGCCGTGCACCGCGTCGACCTCGGGCCGGCCCGCCGGCTGCACGATGCTGCGCGCGTACGCATTCAGCGATTCGAGGTAGCGGCGCTGACCTTCGTTGAACAGGATGTCGAACGCCAGGGTGCTCTTGCCCGACCCCGAGACGCCGGTGATCACGTTGAACCTGCCGCGCGGGATCGCGACGTCGAGCGACTTCAGGTTGTGCTCGCGCGCGTTGACGATGCGGATCGCCTCCTCTGCTCGCCCTCTGGAGGGAGCCTGGGCCGGGGCGCGCGGAGCGCCGGTGGCCTCCACCCCGGCCGTCCCCCAGGCAGGGAGCCAATCTTCGACGCGCAGCGCCTGCTCGTACGCGCGCAGCGCCTTGCCGGTGTGCGACCGGTCGTGCGCCCTGATGTCCTCGGGTGTGCCCGTGCAGACGATCCCTCCGCCCGCGTCGCCGCCTTCGGGGCCGAGGTCGATCACCCAGTCGGCGCTCTTGATCACGTCGAGGTTGTGCTCGATCACGACCAGCGAGTGCCCGGCCGCGAGCAGCTTGCGCAGCGCGCGCATCAGCTTCGCGATGTCGTCGAAGTGCAGCCCGGTCGTCGGCTCGTCGAACAGGAACAGCCGCCCCTTCTTCGCGATCTGCTGCCGCGACGCGGTCTGCTCCTGCACCGTCTCGGCCAGGAAGCCGGCGAGCTTGAGGCGTTGCGCTTCGCCGCCCGACAACGTCGGCACCGGCTGGCCGAGCCGCACGTACTCGAGCCCGACGTCGACGATCGGCTGCAAGACGCGGATCACTTCGCGGTCGTCGCGGAACAGGCGCACCGCTTCGGCGACGGTCAGCTCGAGCACGTCGGCGACCGACAGCGCGCGCGCGTCGCGGTCGATCGTCACGTCCAGGATCTGCTGCCGGTAGCGCCTGCCGTCGCAGTCGGGACAGCGCAGATAGACGTCGGAAAGGAACTGCATCTCGACGTGCTCGAACCCCGAGCCGCCGCACGCCGGGCAGCGCCCGTCGCCGGCATTGAAGCTGAACGTGCTCGCGCCGTACCCGCGCTCGCGCGCGAGCGGCGTCTCGGCGTAGAGCTTGCGGATCTCGTCGAACGCGCCGACGTAGCTCGCCGGATTCGAGCGCGCGGTCTTGCCGATCGGCGACTGGTCGACGAACACCGCGTCGGCCAACCAGTCGGCGCCGAGCAGCCGGTCGTGCGCGCCGGGCGCTTCGGTCGCCTTGCCGAAGTGGCGCGCCAGCGCCGGGTGCAGCACGTCCTGCACCAGGGTCGATTTGCCCGACCCCGAGACGCCGGTCACGACGACGAGGCGCTGCAGCGGGAACTCGACGTCGATGCGCTTCAGGTTGTGCTCGCGCGCGCCGCACAGCACGAGGCGCGGCGTGTTTGTGTCGACGCTACGCCGGATGCCGATGCCGACCGACTTGCGCGCGCCGAGGTACTCGCCGGTCAGCGTGTCGGCCACGCGCAGCGCTTCGGGCGTGCCGTCGAAGACGACCTTGCCGCCGCGCTCGCCGGGGCCGGGCCCCATGTCGATGATGCGGTCGGCGGCGAGCATCACGGCCGGATCGTGCTCGACGACGACCAGGGTGTTGCCGGCGTCGCGCAGCCGCTGCATCGCCTGCACGATGCGCGCCATGTCGCGCGGGTGCAGCCCGATCGACGGCTCGTCGAGGACGAACATCGTGTTGACCAGCGAGGTGCCGAGCGCGGTCGTCAGGTTGATGCGCTGCACTTCGCCGCCCGACAGAGTGCGGCTCTGCCGGTCGAGCGTCAGGTAACCGATGCCGACGTCGCACAGGTACTTGAGGCGCGTGCGGATCTCGCCCTGCAGCAGCTTCAGCGCCTCGTCGAGCAGCGCGTCGGGCAGGCGCAGCGAGTCGAAGAAGCGGCGCAGCTTCGCGATCGGCAGCTGCATCAGGTCATGCAGGTCGAGGCCGGGCAACGCCTCGAGCTGCTCGCGCGTCCACGCCGTTCCGAGCGGCAGAAAGCGCTGATCGCGCGGCAGCACCGCGTCGGCGTCCTCGACCGAGCCGAGCCGCCACAGCAGCGCCTCGAGCTTCAGCCGCGCGCCGCCGCACGTCGGGCACGTCGTGTAGCTGCGGTACTTCGACAAGAGCACGCGGATGTGCATCTTGTACGCCTTCGATTCGAGGTAGCCGAAGAAGCGCTTGACGCCGTACCACTGCCTGTTCCAGTTGCCCTTCCAGTCGGGCGCGCCGTCGATCACCCAGCGGCGCTGTTCCTCGGAAAGCCGGTTCCACGCGGTGTCGCGCGGAACACCCGCCTCGCCTGCGTACTTCAGCAGGTCGTCCTGGCACTCCTTCCAAGCCGGCGTCTGCAACGTCTTGATCGCGCCCGAGCGCAGGGTCTTGCGTTGGTCGGGGATGACGAGATCCCAATCGACGCCGATCACGCGCCCGAAGCCGCGGCACGTCTCGCACGCGCCGTACGCCGAGTTGAACGAGAACAGCGCCGGCTGCGGCTCGCTGTAGCGGATGTCGCTTTCCGGGCAGTGCAGCCCGGTCGAGTAGCGCCACAACGCTTCTCCCTCTCCCGGGTACACGTTCACGCGCCCGCCGCCGCGCTTCAGCGCGACCTCGATCGCCTCCATCGCGCGCGCGGGCTCGACGCTCTGCATGCGAAAGCGATCCGCGACCACGTCGAGAACCTTGACCTCCGGGCTTGCGGCCTGCGCCGTTTCGCTGCCCCCCGAAGCAGCGCCCGCGGCGAGGGGCGGCGCGTCGCCGCGGCGGCGCCCGCCGACGACGCGTTCGGCCTGCACGCGCGTGAAGCCGCTTGCCGACAGCCATTGCTGCAGTTCCTCGCTGCTCGTGTTCGCCGGCAGCTCGACCGGAAACGTGATCAACAGCCGCGGATCGGCTTCGCGCGTGCGTTCGATCAGGTCGGCGTGGATCGATTGCGCCGAATCGTGCCGCACGCGCTTTCCCGTCTCGCGGTCGTACAGCTCGGCGGCGCGCGCGAACAGCAGCTTCAGGTGATCGTTCAGCTCGGTCATCGTGCCGACCGTCGAGCGCGAACTGCGCACCGGGTTGGTCTGGTCGATCGCGATCGCCGGCGGCACGCCGTCGACCCGGTCGACCGCCGGCCGGTCCATGCGGTCGAGGAACTGCCGCGCGTACGCGCTGAACGTCTCGACGTAGCGCCGCTGCCCCTCGGCGTACAAGGTGTCGAAGACGAGGCTCGACTTGCCCGATCCGCTCGGCCCCGTGACGACCGTCATCTCGCCGGTGACGATGTCGAGGTCGAGGTTCTTCAGGTTGTGCTGGCGCGCGCCGCGGATGCGGATCAGACCGTCTGACATGAGGTTCCCGAGGAGAGGGCGGAGATTCTAGGGGTCGCGCGCCGCCGCAGGGCTCAGGCTTCTGCTGCGGGTCGCTGCGCGCGTGGCGAATGCTCAGGTCGATTCAACTGCATCAGTAAAAACTCGCGAGTTTTTTACCATGGGCATAAAATCGCCCGGTGCCCGATTCCATGCCGCCCGGACTGTGGACGCCGCGCGCCCGCTATCTGCGCGAGCCGGTCGCGCGCGATCTGGAACGCAAGATGGTGCTCGTCGGCGGGCCGCGCCAGGTCGGCAAGACGTCGCTGGCGCGATCGTTGCTGCCGCGCGCCGACGGCGAGCTGAACTACGACATCGCCGCGCACCGCCAGGCGATCCTCAAGCACGAGCTGCCGCCGGGCGAGTTCTGGTTCTTCGACGAGATCCACAAGTTCCGCCGCTGGCGCAATTTCCTCAAAGGGCTGGTCGACGAGCACGGCCGCTCCAAGCGCATCCTCGTCACCGGCTCGGCGCGGCTCGACCTGTACCGCTTCGGCGGCGACTCGCTGCAAGGCCGCTACTTGCATCTGCGGCTGCATCCGTTCAGCCTGGCCGAGGTCGGCGGCGGTGCCGACGCGCTGACGACGCTGCTCGCGCTGGGCGGGTTCCCGGAGCCTTTTCTGTCCGGCAGCGAATCGTTTGCGCGGCGCTGGGCGCTCGGCTACCGCGAGCGCCTGATCCGCGAAGAGATCACGAGCCTCGAATCGGTGAACGACCTGGGCCGGCTCGAACTGCTCGCGCTCTCGCTGCCCGATCGAGTCGGCAGCCCGCTGTGGCTCAATTCGCTGCGCGAGGACCTGCAGGTCTCGCACCAGACCTTGATGCGCTGGACCGACATCCTCGAGCGCGTGTACGGGATCTTCAGGCTGTTGCCGTTCGGTGCGCCGCGGCTGCGCGCGATCCACAAGGCGCGCAAGCACTACCACTACGACTGGTCGGTGGTGCCGAAGCCGGGCGCGCGTTTCGAGAATCTGGTCGCGAGCCACCTGCTCAAGTGGATCGAGTTCCAGATCGACACCGAGGGCCGGCCGCTCGAGCTGCGCTACTTTCGCGACATCGACGGGCGCGAGGTCGATTTCGTGATCACCGAGCGGATGCAGCCGATCGCCCTCGTCGAGTGCAAGCTCGGCGATGAGGACGCGGCCCCGGGGCTCAGGTATCTGAAGGCACGCTTTCCGCACGCGGTCGCGTGGCAGGTGTCGGCCGAGGGCCGACGCGATTTCGTGAGTGCCGGCGGCATCCGGGTCGCGCCGGCGGCACGCCTGCTGCGGGAGTTGGTGTAGGGAGATGGGCGGCCTGATGGCGGCCACCCGGATGCGGATCACCGCCGGCTGCCGGCGCAAGCCCTATGCGGCTCGCTTGCCTCAGCCTGGCGGCAGCAGATCGAGGGCGACGCCGAATGAACTGCTGTCGCGTTCGCCTGTTTCACCATAGTAGCGAATCCGTCCGTCCAGCTCGACGAGTATGACTTCCACCGCGCCGGCTGCGAGGTAGGCTGCAGCCTTCTCGAGAAGCCATTTCCTGGTGTTGCCCGGCGAAGCGACCTCGATGCAGATCTCTGGCGCAGATGGGGCGGGATCGGCCTCGAACTGCACGGCATTCTTGGTCCAGCACGTGTCAGGTACACGCACGCCGATGCGCGTGATGATCGCGAAGGAACCGATCTCTCCCCCCAACGCACGCTGCAATTGAGTGCCGAGCCATCCCGCGATGCGTTGGTGTCGATTCGTGGGCAACGGAGCCAAGATGAGTTCCCCGTATTCGTCGAGCTCTGCGCGTCCGTCCTCCGGCACCACCGCCGAGAGTTCGTGCCAACGCTCGCGCAGGTCGGAGGCGGAAAGGGTGCTGACGTGGACTGCGAACATGCGAACGATTATGCGCCGCGGCCGCGGACCGCTGCCCTTGCCGCAATAGTTTCCGCTCCGGCAGAGCCGCAGTGCCGCGCTCCTCCCCGCCGCGCCTCCCGGCGCGCCGTTTGCTCGGCACGCGCATGCTCGAAGACCTCAGCGCCGCCCGCATCGTCGCATTGCACGACGCGCGCTTGCGCGAGCCGGCGCACGAGCGGCGGCGCGGCGCGGCCGATGGCGTCTGGCAGCGCATCGAGACCAACCACTGGTGCAATCGCCTGCTGTGGGACGAGGAGGACAAGGCGCGCCGCCGCGACGTGCCGGCGAGCGAGATCGCGCGCAGCAAGCGGCTGATCGATGCGTACAACCAGCGCCGCAACGACGCGGTCGAAGCGATCGACGAAGCGATCCTCGACGCGCTCGCCGACGTCGAGGTGCCACCGACCGCGCGGCTGTCGAGCCAGACCGCGGGCGCGATGATCGACCGGCTGTCGATCCTCAGCCTCAAGATCCATCACATGCGCGAGCAGACCTTGCGGTTCTACGCTGACGAGCCGCACCTCGAGCTGTGCCGCGACAAGTTGCTGCGCCTCCTGGAACAGCGCGACGACCTGGCCGGCTGCCTTGCCGCGTTGCTGTCCGACACGGAGCACGGCACCGCGCGTTTCAAGCTCTATCGCCAGTACAAGATGTACGACGACGCGACCCCGAATCCCCGGTCGTACAAGCGCGCCGCGACGACCGCGGACGCGAGATGACGGCAGCGCCGGCCAACGTCGGCGTGCCGATCCCGACCTGCCGCCGCGCTGCGGCGCTCGCGGTGAGGCTCGCGTCGCTGGTCGGCCAGACCGCGGACAACCGTTGCCTGCAAACCGTGCGGCAACTCTGCTGCGCGCGCCGGGAGCGGCGTTTGCTCACTGTCAGGGGTTCTACCTACCAGAGACGACATGAAGATCGCGCAGGTCGCGCCGCTCACGGAGAGCGTTCCGCCCAAGGGCTACGGCGGCACCGAGCGCGTCGTCTCGTACCTCACCGAGGCGCTGGTCGAGGAAGGCCACGACGTGACGCTCTACGCGAGCGGCGATTCGCTGACGCGGGCGCGGCTCGTCGCCGTCGCGCCGCACAGCCTGCGCCTCGATCGCCGCCATCCCGACCCGACGGTCTGGCACACCTTGATGCTCGACCGCGTGTTCGAAGAGGCCGAGCGCTACGACGTGATCCATCTGCACGTCGACGTGCTGCACTACCCGCTCGCGCGGCGCTCCCCGCGGCCGTGCGTGACGACGCTGCACGGCCGGCTCGACCTGCCCGACCTGGTGCCGCTGTACCGGCACTTCTCGGACCTGCCGCTGGTCTCGATCTCGAACAATCAGAGAAAGCCGCTGCCGTTCGCGAACTGGCGCGCCACCGTGCACCATGGGCTGCCGCGCGACCTGTACAGCTTTCGAGCCACGCCGGACGACTACTTCGCGTTCGTCGGCCGCATCTCTCCGGAAAAGCGCCTCGACCGCGCGATCGAGATCGCGCTCGCATGCAACGCGCCGCTGCGCATCGGCGCCAAGGTCGATGACGTCGATCGCGAGTACTTCGAAACGCGCATCAAGCCGCTGCTCGACCATCCGCTGATCGATTTCGTCGGCGAGATCGGCGAGCAGCAGAAGAACGAGTTCATCGGCCGGGCGCGCGCGCTGCTGTTTCCGATCGATTGGCCCGAGCCGTTCGGCATCGTGATGATCGAGGCGTTCGCGTGCGGCACGCCGGTGATCAGCTACGCCGGCGGATCGGTCGGCGAGGTGATGCAGGACGGCGTGACCGGCTTCATCGTCAACGATCAGCAGGAGGCGATCGAGGCCGCGCGCAACGTCGATGCGATCGATCGCCTTCGTTGCCGCGAGGTTTTCGAGGAACGCTACACGTCCCGCACAATGGCTTCCAACTATCTCGATGTCTATCGGAAGTTGGAGCGGCGTTGAAGGCGGCAGACAAGATCCAGATCGGCGACAAGTGGTACGTGGCGGCGAGCTCGGCGCGCGCCGAGGAGCGCCCGCAGGTCCTCAAGCACGAGGAGACGTTCGCGCTGTTCGACCGTTTCGGCGACGTGCCCGGGCTCGGCTCGGGCGAGCAGGGGCTGTACCACGAGGACACGCGCTTCCTGTCGCAGCACGAGCTGCACCTCGACGGGCAGCGCCCGCTGTACCTCGGCTCGACCGTGCAGGACGACAACAGCCTGCTGACGATCGACCTGATGAACCCCGAGCTGGGCGCGGGCGACGCGCGCATCGCGCAAGGCACGCTGCACATCTTCCGCGCGCGGCTCCTGTGGCGCGGCGCGTGCTACGAGCACGTGCGGCTCGTCAACCACGGCGAGGCGCCGGTGCGCATCGCGCTGACGGTCGCGTTCGACGCCGACTTCGCCGACCTGTTCGAGGTGCGCGGCATGCAGCGCAAGCGGCGCGGCAGCTTTCTGCAGGAGCAGGTGAGCCGCGCCGAAGTCGTGCTGCCGTACCGCGGGCTCGACGGGCGCCTGCGCGCGACCCGGCTGCGCTTCGACCCGGCGCCGGCACGCCTCGCGGCGCGCCACGCCGAGTTCGCGCTGCATCTCGTGCCCGACCGCGAGCAGCACCTCTACTGCACGATCGCGTGCGAGCACGACGGCGGCGCGGCGCGCCCGCCGCTCGCCGACTACGACACCGCGCTCGCCCGCACCAACGCCGCGCGCGAAGCGCAGCGGCGCCAGCAATGCGCGATCGAGACGTCGAACCCGCTCGTCAACCTGTGGCTCGAACGCGCCGCCTCCGACCTGGCGATGCTGACCACGACGTTGCCGACCGGGCCGTATCCGTACGCCGGCGTGCCGTGGTACTCGACGACGTTCGGCCGCGACGGCATCCTGACTGCGCGCGAATACCTGTGGGTCGACCCCGGCCTCGCGCGCGGCGTGCTCGCGTTCCTCGCGTCGACGCAGGCGCGCGAGGAGGACCCCGAGCGCGACGCCGAACCGGGCAAGATCCTGCACGAGGCGCGCAAGAGCGAGATGGCGCGCACCGAGGAGATACCGTTCGGGCGCTACTACGGCACCGTCGACGCGACGCCGTTGTTCGTCGCGCTCGCCGGCGCGTACCATCGCCAAACCGGCGACCTCGAGTTCATCCGCTCGATCTGGCCCAACGTCCTCGCTGCGCTCGACTGGATCGACCGCCGCGGCGACGAGGACGGCGACGGCTTCGTCGAGTACCGCCGCAAGAGCCGCGAGGGCCTCGAGCAGCAGGGCTGGAAGGACTCGCACGATTCGATCTTCCACGCCGACGGCAGCGCCGCGGTCGGGCCGATCGCGCTCGCCGAAGTGCAGGCGTACGTGTACGAGGCCAAGCTGCTCGCTGCCGACCTCGCGTTGCGGCTCGGCGAGGCCGCGCTCGCCGGCCGGCTCGCCGACGACGCGCGCGGCCTGAAGCAGCGCTTCGAGCGCGCGTTCTGGTGCGAGGAGATCGCGAGCTTCGCGCTCGCGCTCGACGGGGCCAAGCGCCAGTGCAAGGTGCGCTCGTCGAACGCCGGCCACGCGCTCTGGACCGGCATCGCGACACCGTCGCAGGCCGAGCGCGTCGCGCACGGCATGCTCGCCGACGACATGCACAACGGCTGGGGCATCCGCACGATCGGAAGCGCCGAGAAGCGCTACAACCCGATGAGCTACCACAACGGATCGGTCTGGCCGCACGACAACGCGATCATCGCGTCGGGCATGGCACGCTACGGCCGCACCGGCGACGCGGTGCGCGTGCTGAGCGGGCTGTTCGAGGCCAGCCTGCACTTCGACCAGAACCGGCTGCCGGAGCTGTTCTGCGGCTTCGCGCGCCGGCCCTCCGACGGGCCGATCCGCTACCCGGTCGCGTGCTCGCCGCAGGCGTGGGCGTCGGCGGCGGTGTTCTGCCTGCTGCAGGCGTGCCTCGGGCTCTACATCGACGCCGGGCGGCGCGAGATCGCGCTGCGCGCGCCGAGGCTTCCCGACTTCATCCAGTGGGTGAAGCTGTCCGACCTGTCGGTCGGCGAGCACTGCGTCGACCTGCTGCTGCAGCGCTACGAGCAGAACGTCGGCATCGACGTGCTGCGCAAGGACGGCCCGGTCGAGGTGGTGGTCGTCGTCTGACCTCGCTCTGGGGAGAGGGAAAGACATGCGTCGATGGTCAGCCTCCGCGTCTACGCCGAGCTGAACGACTTCGTCGCGCTCGACCGCCGGCGCCGCGAGTTCGACTTCGGCTCGGCTCCGAGTGCGAGCGCAAAGCACATCGTCGAGGCGATCGGCGTGCCGCACACCGAAGTCGAGCTGCTGTTGCTCAACGGGGAGCCCGTGTCGTTCGACGCGCTGCCGCGGGAAGGCGACCGGCTCGCCGTCTACCCGCGCTTCGCGTCGATCGACGCCGCGCAGTTCGCGCGGCTGGCAAGCCTTCGCGGGCCGCTCGCGCAGCCGCCGCGCTTCGTCGCCGACGCGCAGCTCGGCGCGCTCGCCCGGCTGCTGCGCATGGCCGGCTTCGACACGCGCTACGACCACCGGCTCGACGACGGCGCGATCGAACGCGTCGCGCACGCCGAAGGCCGCGCGGTGCTGACGCGCGACCGCGCGCTGCTGATGCGCCGCGACATCGTGCACGGCGCGTACGTCCGCGCGCTGCAACCGCGCGCGCAGTTGCGCGAGGTGTTCGAGCGCTTCGACCTCGCTTCGACGACGCGCCCTTTTGCGCGCTGCATGCAGTGCAACGGCGTGGTTCGACCGGTTTCGAAGGCCGCGGTCGAATCGGCGCTGCCCGAGCGCGTGCGTGCGCGGCACGAGCGCTTCACCCGCTGCGAGCAGTGCGCTCGCGTCTACTGGCAGGGCTCGCACTGGCAGCGCATGCGGGCGATGCTCGATTCGCTCGGCGCGGCTTCACAAGCGCGCTGAGTCCCTCCGGCTCGGGCACCGGCCGCGCGACGTGCATGAGCTTGCCAAGCCGCCCCACCCCCGACCCTCTCCGCAACGGGGAGAGGGCGGATTTCAGCTACGCTCGCGGCGGATGAGCGATCCGACCCCCCTTCGCCTGCACGTGCCCGAGCCGACCGGCCGGCCGGGGCGCGAGACCGACTTCTCGTACCTGCACGTCTCGAAGGCCGGAGAGGTGCGGCGCCCGCCGGTGGACGCGACGCCGGCGGCGACGAGCGAGCTGGCCTGGCAGCTCGTACGCGTGCTCGACGACGGCGGCCGCGCGGTCGGCCCGTGGGCGCCCGACGCCGACCCGGCGCTGCTGAAGCGCGGCCTGGCCGCGATGATGAAGACGCGCATCTTCGACGCGCGCATGCTGATCGCGCAGCGCCAGAAGAAGATGTCGTTCTACATGCAGTGCCTGGGCGAGGAGGCGATCGCGGTCGCGCATGCGTTCGCGCTGGCGCCGGGCGACATGTGCTTTCCGACCTACCGGCAGCAGGGCCTGCTGCTCGCGCGCGGCGACGTGCCGATGGTCGAGATGATCTGCCAGCTGCTCTCCAACGAGCGCGACCCGATGAAGGGCCGCCAACTGCCGGTGATGTACTCGTACCGGCGCGCCGGCTTCTTCTCGATCTCGGGCAACCTCGCGACGCAGTTCATCCAGGCGGTCGGCTGGGCGATGGCGTCGGCGATCAAGGGCGACACGCGCATCGCGTCGGGATGGATCGGCGACGGCGCGACCGCCGAGGCCGACTTCCACACCGCGCTGACCTTCGCGCACGTCTACCGCGCGCCGGTGATCCTGAACGTGGTCAACAACCAGTGGGCGATCTCGACCTTCCAGGCGATCGCGGGCGGCGAGGCGACGACCTTCGCGGCGCGCGGCGTCGGCTGCGGCATCGCGTCGCTGCGCGTCGACGGCAACGACTTCCTCGCTGTGCTCGCCGCGTCGCGCTGGGCCGCCGAGCGCGCGCGCCGCAACCTGGGGCCGACGTTGATCGAGTGGGTGACGTACCGCGCCGGCGCGCACTCGACGTCGGACGACCCTTCGAAGTACCGCCCCGACGACGACGCGAAGCGCTTCCCGCTCGGCGACCCGATCGCGCGACTGAAGCAGCACCTGCTCGGGCTCGGCGCTTGGTCCGACGCGGAACACGAAGCGACGCAGGCGAAGCTGCAAGCCGAGGTGCTCGCCGCGCAGAAGGAGGCCGAGCGCTCCGGCACGTTGGGCGATGGGCGCATCCCGGGCCCCGAGACGATGTTCGAGGACGTGTACGAGGCGATGCCGCCGCACCTCGTCGACCAGCGCCGGCAGGCGTTGTCCTCACTGCCGCGTGCGGGAGAGGGCTAGCGCAGGGCAAGCGCCTGGGTCATCGCGATGAACGACACCTCCGCCCTCACCCCTGCCTCCTCCCGCAGCGAGAGCGGGTCGGGCGTGCCGATGACGATGATCCAGGCGCTGCGTTCGGCGATCGACGTGATGCTCGGGCGCGATCCGAACGTCGTCGTGTTCGGGCAGGACGTCGGCTACTTCGGCGGCGTGTTCCGCGTCACCGAAGGGCTGCAGGCCAAGTACGGCAAGCAGCGCGTGTTCGACGCGCCGATCAACGAGGGAGGCATCGTCGGCGCTGCGATCGGGATGGGCGCGTACGGCTTGCGCCCCGTGATCGAGATCCAGTTCGCCGACTACTTCTATCCCGCGTCGGACCAGATCGTCTCCGAGGCGGCGCGCCTGCGCTACCGCTCGGCCGGCGACTTCACGGCGCCGATCACGATGCGCATGCCGTGCGGCGGCGGCATCTACGGCGGGCAGACGCACAGCCAGAGCCCGGAGGCGCTGTTCACGCACGTCTGCGGCATCCGCACCGTGATGCCGTCGAACCCGTACGACGCGAAAGGCTTGCTCATCGCGTCGATCGAGAACGACGACCCGGTCATCTTCCTCGAGCCGAAGCGCCTCTACAACGGGCCGTTTGACGGCCATCACGAGCGGCCGGTCGTGAGCTGGGCCAGGCACCCGCTCGGCCTCGTTCCCGAAGGCCACTACACGGTGCCGCTCGAATCGGCATCCGTTTACCGCAACGGAAGCGACCTCACCGTGCTCGCGTACGGCACGATGGTGTTCGTGTGCGAAGCCGCGGCGACGGAGACCGGCATCGATGCCGAGATCATCGACCTGCGCAGCCTGTGGCCGCTCGACCTCGGGACGCTCATCGCTTCGGTGAAGAAGACCGGCCGCTGCGTCGTGGTGCACGAGGCGACGCGCACCAGCGGCTTCGGCGCCGAGCTGGCTGCACTCGTCCAGGAGCACTGCTTCTATCACCTCGAAGTGCCGATCGAGCGCGTGACGGGTTGGGATACGCCGTATCCGCACGCGCAGGAGTGGGCGTACTTTCCCGGGCCCGATCGGGTCGGGGCCGCGTTCCGGCGCGCGATGGAGCCGTAGTGCGCTGACCCACAGGTTTCGAAACGATGCAACGCAGGAAGCTCCGAAGCATGCGCAACAACGGCGAAATCGTCGTCAGGCGCGAAGCCGCGCGCAGCCTGGTTGGGAACCAGGCGAGCACGGCGACAAAGCATGGCGGCGATCGTCGCCGTTGTTGCTTCGAAACTTGTGGGTTGGCGCACTAGATGGTTACGCGCGTGATCAAGGTGCCCGACATCGGCGAAGGCATCGCCGAGGTCGAGCTCGTCGAGTGGCACGTCGAGCCCGGCGACGCGGTGAGCGAAGACCAGCCGCTTGCCGACGTGATGACCGACAAGGCGAACGTCGAGGTTCCGTCGCCGGTCGCGGGCCGCGTGGTCGCGCTCGGCGGTGAGGTCGGGCAGACGATCGCGGTCGGGTCGGCGTTGATCACGATCGAGGTCGAAGGCGACGGCGTTGCCGAAGCGGCACCTCCGGTGCGCGCCGCACCGGCTCCGCCGCCCGCCGCAGCGCGCGACGCCGTGCCGACCCCGGCGCCCCGGGCCGAGCCGCGCTCTGCCCCGCAGAGCCCCGCGCCCCGTGCCGCAACGCGCCCTGCGCCTGCGAACCCGCCGCCCGCCGCAGCGGCCGTCGCTCGCGCCCTCGCGCCCGCTGCGACGGCACGGCATGCCACGGAGCGGCCGATCGCATCACCGTCGGTACGGCGCCGTGCGTGGGAACTCGGCGTCGACCTGCACGGCGTGCGCGCGAGCGGGCCCGGCGGCCGCATCATGCACGCCGACCTCGACGCCACGCCGCGCACGCGCGCAGCGCGGCCCGCGCGCTACGCCGAGCGCGACGGCTCCGAAGCGGTGCGCGTGATCGGCCTGCGCCGCAAGATCGCGCAGAAGATGCAGGAGGCGAAGCGCCGCATCCCGCACTTCACGTACGTCGAGGAAGTCGACGTGACCGAGCTCGA
>Ga0187893_10009792_pt1 | contig 14569 bp, 13 predicted proteins | sample MA1701074metaG_FD_139574 | JGI IMG/M metagenome (GOLD analysis project Ga0187893, IMG submission 139574) | White microbial mat communities from a basaltic lava cave in the Kipuka Kanohina Cave System on the Island of Hawaii, USA - MA170107-4 metaG ...
CGTCGACTGCCTCGAGCACGCGCTCGGCCGCAACACGGCGCGCGGAATGGCGAAGTCGAAGGGCGGCGACGCGAAGCTCGCCCGCGCGATCGCGCTCGCGTACAAGCTGGCCCCCGCGAAGGCCGACGGCTCGTACGCGCTCGCACGAGGCGCACCAGCCCGCGCCGGCGCTCGAGGCGCCGACGACCGTGACGTCCACCACGCGCGGCGACATCGCCGCCACGCTCGTCCACATCTACCGGGGCGGAGCGACGCCCGCGCTCGAGTCGGCACTCCGGAAGTACGTCGCGCGCGCCGCGGAGTCGCTGCCGCGTTTCGACGGCTCGCTCGCGATCGTCCTCGACGCGTCCGCCTCCACGCGCGGCTACGGCGAGCGCGAGTTCGCGTGCATCTCGCAGTCCGCGGCGCTGTCGATGACGCTCGGCGCCGCCGCGGCGAAGTCGCGCGTCGTCCGCACGGGCGGGGCGGGCGATCCCCCGTCGCCGGCCGGCGCCACGGATCTCGCGTCGGCCCTGCTGGAGGCGCTCGAGGGCGCGCCCGATCTCGTCGCGATCATCACGGACGGTTACGAAAACGCCGTCGAAGGCGATCTCGACCGCGTGGTCGCCGCCGTGCGCGACGCGGGCATCGCCACGCCGATCGTGCTGTGCCATTCGAAGTTCACGGACAAGGACGACCTGTCGCAGCGGCGGCCGACGTCGCGCGCGCCGGAGCTCGAGTTCTAGCACGAGGACGGGTTCCGCGACGTGGCGATGTCGCTGTGCCTGGAGGCCGGGAGCCGTGCCGCGCGCGCCGCGCTGCGTTCGGACCTGCGGCGGCATCTCGACCGCGTCGAGAAGGACGTGCGGCCGTGGTGAAGCGCGAGCTGGTCCCGCTGCCGCTCGACCTGTCGAGCTACGGATTCGGCGCGCCGCAGCGCTCGGGCGCGATGACGGTCGTTCCGCTCTTCGGGCGCGACGCGAACGGCCGGTTCGCGGCGCCGCTGTCGGGGCTCAAGCTCGCGGCCGTCAAGGGTTACGGCCACATGGAGCTGGAGAACCACTCGCGGACGGCGACGGCGATCGTTCCGCTGCACATGGGGTACGTGCAGCACGGCGCGCAGAACCACGCGCTCTGCCGGTCTGCGTTCATCGGACCCGGCCAGAAGGTGATGTTCAAGGACGCGTGCTGCGTCCAGCAGGCGCAGGGCGGGTACCTGAAGGAGAAGGAGCAGTGGTTCTTCATCCTGCCGCTGCAGGTGCGGGCGGAGGCGCTCTTGGCGCGCGGCGTGTCGGGCTTCGGCAAGCTCTGGCCGACGATCACGAAGATGAACAAGGCGTTCGGGTTCATGGAGGCGGGGCACCTCGAGCAGCTCATCTCGCGCCAGCGCGGTTATCTCACGCAGTACCAGAGCCGGTTCGAGCTCCTGCCCGGGCAGACGGGCGCGATCTTCCTCGTCGACGGCCGGCTCGCGGGCGTGGAGGTCGCGCCGAGCGCCGCGTATTTCGAGGAAGTGTGGATGCCGCTCGTCTGCTTCGCGTACGGCGGCGCGGCGATGTACATCGAGACGGTGGCGAGGAAGCCGTCGGCGAAGCGAAAGCCGCTTGCCGGAGCGTCCGTCGCGGCGATACGTCGCTCGCTCGACGAGGAGCGGCTCGCGCTGGCGGACGACGTGCGCCGGGCGCTGCTCGGCGTGCCGCAGGAGCGCTTCGCGCTCACGGAGGAGGAGCGGTACCTCGACCTGCGGCTCGTGACCGCGGAGGGCTCGAACTTCTGCGGCCAGGTGGTGCTCGGCGAGACGGGGCTCGTCTACGCGTCGATTGCGGCGAAACCGGACTTCGTCGGATTGTAGCGAACCGCCGCGTGACCGGGCGGTTCATCCCGAGGCAGGAACTGAGCAGGGCCGTCTCGGGCCCGCCTCCTCCAGGAGACGGGTCCTCTCGTTCCATGCGAGGACAACCGAAGACTGCGCGTGCCGACCGTCCTGCACACAAAGGAGAGAGCGACACGTGAAATCGATGAAGTCGGGCATGAAGGAACTGCGCGGGGCATGGCGCTGCCGGTAGGGCGTCCGCCGAAAGGCGGATAGAGGGTGCAACTCCCTCCCCGCCCTCCATGATCAAACTCGTGGGCGGGTAAAAGGCGCCGAACGCGCCCGCCGACCGTCCTTCGCTCCCCTTCTACTCGAAGGTGAGCTTCACCTCGAGCTTCGAGGTCTTGGTGCGGATCTCGCCCACCTTCTCCGGGATCTTGACCGGCGTTCCCGGCTTCTGATAGACGTGGATCACGTCCTTCACCATCTCGAACTCGCCGGCGACGGTGATGGAGACGGGGCGGCCGGTCGCGGTGTCGAAGACCATCTCGCCCTTCCCCTTCGGGATGGAGAGCTTGACCATCGAGCCGTCCTTGGTCTTGCCCTCGACGGTGCCTTCGAACTGGATGGTGGCGCGCGTCCCGTCGACCTTGTCGAGCGTGGCGACGATCTGCGCGGACTTCGTCTCAGCGAGGTTCGCGATCCAGACGAGCGCGGACACGTCCTTCTCGATCAGCCACTGGCCCTTTTCGGCGACTTCCTTGCCGGGCAGGAGCTTGGCGTAGTCCTCCCAGCCGCCGACGCTGTCGACTCCGGCGATAGCGGCGGGCGAGCCGTCGGACATCTCGACCTTGGCGGCCTGGCCGACGAGGCGCGTCACGAGGAACGACCTGCCGTGGAGTTCCGTCTTGCCCTTCAGGATCTCTCCCTGCGAGCTTCGCTGGAGCTCGCTGTTCGTGCACTCGACGACCAGCGTGACGCCTGCGCCGTTCTCGGCGGTCTTAACCGTCTGGCGATACGCCTCCTGCTTGACGAGCGTGAAGTTCGTCGTCTTCTCGCCGTCGCTGTCCTTCTTCGTGATGGACAGGTCGATGACGGAGTCGATCTTCACCTGCGTGCGGTCGCCGGCGGCGCCGTGCTTCGCCTCCAGCTTGTGCTGTGCGGCGGCGGCGGCGGGAAACACCAGACACAACAACACGCTCGCGAAGCGCATTAGCCCCCCTGTTCGGAGATTAATCTTATCCTACCCCGGACCTCAGTCAACCTAATTTGTGGGAAGCGACGGATCGCCGCTCCCGAATCGCGAATGGTGCATGGAGCGCCCCGCCTGGCGGTCGAGGTGTCACTCAAACGCCGCAATTCGAGCTCTTGGTGCGGATCTCGCCCACCCTGGCTCCCGCGATCACGTGCGCGGACGACCGCCGCGGCGCCGCGCGCCTCGAACGACGGTGAAGAGGATTGCGACCGCCGCGCCACCGCGCATGACCCTATACTACCGCGTCCATGAAACTCGGCGACTTCGACTTCCGCCTGCCGCCCGAGCTCATCGCGCAGCAGCCGTCCGACCGGCGCGACGGCTCGCGCCTCTTCGTGCTCCCGCCGTCCGGCCCGCCCGAGCACCGCGCGTTCGCCGACCTGCCGGAGTACCTCCGCGACGGCGACGTGCTCGTGCTCAACAACACGCGCGTGATGCCGGCGCGGCTCACCCTCCATCGCGCGACGGGCGGGCGCGTCGACGCGCTGCTCGTGCGCGAGCGCGGCGAGCGGACGTGGGAGGCGCTGCTGGACACGTCCCGGCGGCTCGGGGAGGGCGAGCGGCTCGACGTGGAGCCGGGCGTCCACGCGACGATCGCGGGCCGCGCGGCGGACCGATGGGTGCTCGAGTTCGACGCCCCCGTCGCGCCGCTGATGGCGCGGCTCGGGCACGCCCCGCTCCCGCCGTATGTCCGTCGCGACGCGGACGCCGCAGACCTCGCGCGCTACCAGACCGTCTACGCGGAGCGCGACGGGGCGATCGCGGCGCCGACGGCGGGCCTCCACTTCACGCCGGAAATGCTCGAAGCGCTCGCGCGGCGCGTTGAGATCGTCAAGGTCACGCTCCACGTCGGCACCGGCACGTTCAAGCCGGTCAAGGTCGAGAACGTCGACGCGCACGTCATGGACCCGGAGTGGTACGAGATCGCGCCGGAAGCCGAGGCGTCGCTCCGGCGCGCGATGGCGGCGCACCGTCGCATCGTCGCCGTCGGCACGACCGCGTGCCGCACGCTGGAGTCGTGGGCGCGAACGGGCGGGGCGCGCGCGTGGACGGACCTCTTCATCCGGCCGCCGTTCGAGTTCCGCGTCGTCGGCGCGCTTCTGACGAACTTCCACGTCCCGAAGAGCACGCTCGTGATGCTGGTCTCGGCCTTCAGCGGGCGCGAGCGGATCCTCGCGGCGTACGCCGAGGCGATCGAGCGGCGCTACCGGTTCTTCTCGTACGGCGACGCGACGCTGCTCCTGCGCTGAGCTATTGCGGCGGCTTGAACTTCCGCGTGATGGACCGGAAGCGCGCGGTCGTGTGGCGGCGCTCGGGCGCGGCGGGCGGCGCGGCCGGCTTCTCCTGCGCGATCCCGCGCATGATGTTCGTCTTCTTCTGCACGCCCTCGTCGGGCTTGTATTCCAGCGACCGGAAGCCCTCGATCTGCTCGTTGATGTCGTCGATGAGCTCGCGCGGCGTCGCGTAGCGCAGGTCCTTCTCCTTCGACATCATGCGCTCGATGAAGTAGTGCATGTGGCGCGAGATGCGGCGGTTCTTGATCTCCGTCGAGTTGAGGGCCTCCATGACCTGCTTGGCCATCACCTCGAGCGAGTCGCCGCCCGAGAACGGCAGCTCGCCCATGATCATGTGGTAGAGCGTGGCGCCGAGCGAGTAGATGTCGGCGCGGATGTCGACGTCGTGCTGTCCGCGCGCCTGTTCCGGCGACATGTACTGGACGGTGCCGCTCGTCGTCTGGCCGTCCTCCTCCGGGGCGATGGACCCGATCTCGAGCGCGAAGCCGAGGTCGCACACCATGATGCGGCCGTCCTTGAGGACCATGATGTTCCCGGGCTTGATGTCGCGGTGGACGATGCCCTGCGACTGCATGTACTCGATCGCCTTGGCGCTCTCGAGGATGATCTCGAGCGAGCGCGCCTCCGACAGGTTTTTCTCGCGCTCGATGATGTCGAGCACGCTCTCGCCCTCGAGGTACTCCATGACGACGTAGGCGAGCGGGCCCATGCGCCCCTGCGCGTAGCCCTTGACCAGGTTCGGGTGCTCGAACTTGCAGAGGAGCTGCGCCTCGCGCAGGAACGACGTCAGCGCCTTCTCGTCGCGCGCGCGCGCGGGCTGGAGGATCTTGAGCGCGACCTGCCGCAACCCGTTCTTCACGTCCTGAGCGAGGAAGACGGTCGCGGTGCCGCCGACGCCGAGCTTGCCGACGATGCGGTACCCCGGGATCGGCTCCGCGGCGCTGGGCGTTCCGGCGGGCGGGGCGGCGGAGGGCTGCGCCGTCGTCGGCTTCACGGTGGCGGACGACGGGACCTTCTGAGTGGCCTGCGCCGCCATGACGCGCTTGGCGCCCTCGGCGAGCGTCTCGACCTGCGACCGCGAGAGCGCGCCGCGCTCCATGAGGACTTCATAGATGCCGACGTCGTCTTTCTTCGCCTGGCGCGCGCGGAATTCGCTGAGCGCGGCGACCGCCTCCTCGTGCGTGAGCAGGCGGTTCTTCACGGCGATGGCGAGGAAGACCTCCTCGAACGTGGCGCTCACGATACGGGATTCTAAGCGCGTTTCCGACAAAACAGGACAGTTTTCGTGAAAAGGACGGCGTATAATGGCCGCAGCAGCGGAACGCAGCAGAGGACGCAATCGTGATCCGGATGGAGTTGGCCCGCATCATCATCTCCGAGACCGTCGACGAGCAGGTGATCTGGCTCAAGGAATCGGAGGGCGCCCGCGCGTTCCCCATCGTGATCGGCATCTGGGAGGCGGTGGCGATCGACCGCAACCTGAAGCAGAAGAAGACGCCGCGCCCGATGACGCACGATCTCATCGAGAACGTGATCCGGGGGCTCGACGCGCAACTCGAGAAGATCATCGTGAGCGATCTGCGCGAGCGGACGTTCTACGCCCGGCTCGTGCTGCGCCGCAACGGCAAGACGTTCGAGGTGGACTCGCGGCCGAGCGACGCGATCGCGCTCGCGGTCCAGATGCGGGCGCCGATCTACGTCGATGAGAAAGTGATCGAGGAGGTCTCGCCGAAGGAAGGCGAGGTCGGCGGGCCGGGGACGGGGTCGTACAACCCCGACGAGGACGAGCCGCCCGAGTTCTAGCCATCGGCCATCGGCTATCCGGCCATGAGCGCCGAGCGTCAGCGCTTGCGGGTCACCATGAACCCCACGCTGCCGGCGTGGTGCAGGATCACGTCGATCAGCCCGTCGCCGTTCACGTCGTAGAACTGGACCCAGCGCGGGTACCGCTCGAGCTTGTTCACGAAGTGCGCGGTCGGATCGAAGTCGATCTTCTCCAGGCCGCCGCGGCCGGGGTGCACCTCCAGTTCCTCGGTCTTCGGGACGATGCGCACCTGGTCCGGGCGCCCGTCGCCCGTGAGGTCGCCCGGCACGAACAGCATCGGCCGCCACGCCGCGCCCTTCTTGTCGATGTCCTCGAGCCTCACGTACATGCCGTACGCGTAGACGGGCGACTGCATGTACTCGGCCCTGGCGGCGTCGAACTGGAACGCCTCGTAGTCGACTCCGATGTCGCCGGCGATCACCTTCGAGAGGCCCTGGTTCAGCAGGTCGGTGCGCAGGCGCGACGTCAGGCAGTCGAGACGGCCGTCGCCGTTCATGTCGACGAAGACCGGGTCGACCGAGACGCCGTGGATCTGGATGTAACGGTCGCCGTCGCTGGAGAAGTTGCCGGTGCCCGTCACACCGAAGTGGATGCGGATCTTCGTGCGCAGCGTCTCGAAGAGTCCGACCTGGCCCTCGAGCTTGGTGACGATGAAGTCGGGCAGCTTGTCGCCGTCGACGTCGGCGAACTGGACCGTCATGTAGCTGATCGCGTCCTTCTTCAGCTCTTCCTCGAGCGACTTGAGCGCGTACTGGGCGAACCACTTGCGCTTCACGCGGAACTCGTTCGGCTCCAGCTGGAAGTAGTAGCGGATGACGTTCCCCGTGACGGTCGCGATGTCGGTGCGGCCGTCGCCATCGATGTCGGCGAGCGCGATGCGCGGCAGGCGCACGTGGAGGTTGAAGAGCGCGGAGACGAACTCGAGCGACTGCGGGAAGCGCTGGACGGCGAGCCCCTTCGCGTCGGCTTCGAGGCGCGAGATCTTCCCGAAGCGGCCCGGCTCGGTCTGGAAGTAGACGCGGTAGCCCTCGGGCGTCGGCAGGACGAGGTCGTCCGTCTTGTCGCCCGAGAGATCCAGCGCCCAGCCCCACACCGGGAGCGCGCGAGGGGACGGTGTGGTGAAGAACGTGCGGGCGTGGACGAGCTTGCGCGGCTCCTCGACGATCCGGCCGTTCTCGAACGGGTAGTAGTAGACGCCGTCGGGCGCGATGGTGCAGATCTCGACGCCGCCCTCCGGCACGAAGTTGCCGAACTGGAGCGCGGCGGCGGTGGCGTGCACGCTCCAGATGAAATCGGGCGCGGGCTTCCAGAGCTTTCCCTTCTCGCCGACGTGAAGCGCCATCCACCGGACCGGCGGCTCCTGGTCGTAGTCGATCGACGTGTTGAGGACGTCGTTCACGCCGTCGCCGGTGAAGTCGTAGACGACGGTGTCCTGGCGACGGCCGTGCACGGACAGGTAGCGGATGTCGAAGAGGTGGTCCTGCTGGAGCGCGATCGAAGGGACCGCGACGAGTACGACGAGGACGCACGCGACGATCGCACGCATGGGAAGCCTGATACTATAACGACCGTGTCCGACGACCTACAGAACGAGCGCACGGTCCCGTGCCGGGTTCCCCCGGAGCAGGTCGGCGCGGCGCTCGACGACGCGGCGAGGGCGCTCGGCGCGGCCGCGAGCGCGCAGAAGGACGGGGCGTGGCGGATCGTCGGCGGGACGTGGCTCGCGACGAACCCGAATGCGGCGCTCTGGAGCGTGCGGGCGACCGTCGGACCCGACGGCGTGCGGCTGGCGGGTGAGCCGGGCGTCTTCCCGTGGACGCGCGCGCGGGTGGCGCGGATCGTCGCGGTGCGGCTCGCGCAGATCGCGGAGGTGATCGCGCCTCGGCTGTCGGGCGGGACGGTCCGGGAGCTCGCGCCGCACGAGATCGCGCCGTTCGCGGTCGCGGAGGGGCCGGCGGACGTCTGTCGCGCGTACGCGGCGGGCGCGCTCTCGGCGGCCGCATCGCTGGCGTGCGTGTACGCGGCCGTGCTGATCGTGGGCGTGCAGATCATGGACGGCCAGATGGTGGAGCTCATGGACCGGGCGGTGATCTGCCAGCGGGCGGGCGCGGCGGCGCTGCCGACGATCACGGAGCTGACGGCGATGACGGCGGCCGACCGGCTCTGGATGGCGGCGTGGTTCGCGATGCCGATCGCGTTTTTCCTCGGCATCGTGCACGTGGCCGTGCACTGGGTGGGCGACGCGTGGCGGCCGATGGCGCGGCTGGCACCGTGGGCGGCGGTGGTGCAGCTGGTGGCGTCGCTCTTCGCGTTCGTGCCCGCGCTGCCGGCGTGGAGCGCGGTGCCGTGCGCGCTGCTCGTGCCGGTGGCGGCGAACGTGGGGACGACGCTCGTGTGGGCGCGGCGGCGGGCGACCGTCATCACGACGGCGCGCGCGGCGGACCGTCGCCTGTGGCTCGTCGCGGCGGGGCTGGTCGTCGTCGCGGCCGCGCTCGTGACGCCGGCGCTTTCGCGCGAGTCGCTGCTCGACAGCGTCGCGCTCTTCCGGGACCGGTGGCTCCTGACGCACGCGCCGGGGCGCGCGTTCGCGGCGCACTACTATCGCTACACGCCGTACGCGGCGGAGCCGCTCAAGCGGATCTACGTCGTGGAGGAGAAGGACAAGGCGGAATACCTGCGCAGCGTGCGGACGGCGCTCGTCGTGGGCGACGTGCCCGAGGCGACGGTCGCGGCGCTCAAGCGCGCGGACTTCGTCGTGGATCGCGGGCCGGACGAATCGGCGTGGCACGGGCACGACATCGTGGTGAAGTCGGACACGCCGGCGACGCCGGAGAAGTTCGCGGAGCTGGCGAACGTGCGGTATCGCGGCGGGGGGTTGCTCGAGTTGTCGGGCGCGGGCTGGCAGGCGATCTACTTCGCGGGCGGGCCGTTCGTGCTGGCGATGCTCGCGGCGCTGCTGGCGGTGCCGGCGTCGGCGCTCTATGCGCGGTCGGCGCAGGCGGGGCACGCGACGATCGCGGCGGCGATCGCGGTGGCGGTGGTCGCGTTCGTCGTGCTTCGGGCACGCACGACGGACGATCGGCACGCGATCGCGTACCGCGAGTATCGCGCGCTGCGCAAGGGCGAGAAGGTGCTGCCCACGGCGGACGTGGCGGACCCGGATCTTCGCGTGCGGCTCTGGGCCGTCGCGGCGGCGGGGCTGTCGCGCGACACGTCGCGGCGGCCGGCGCTGCTGGCGGCGCTCGAGGACCCGGAGCTCTTCGTGCGCTACCGCGCGGCGGAAGGACTGGGGCATCTCGGCGGGCGCGACCGCGCGACGATCGCGGCGCTCGAGGCGATGATGCGCAACGGCACCTGGTACGAGGGGCTCTACGCGCTCAGCGCGCTCCGGCGGATCGACCCCGACCGCTGGTAGCCTACGTCCCCGCCTTCGCGATCCGCTTCTCCGCCTTCGGGGCGGCCGCCTTGGGGGGCGCGGTCACCTCGTAGAAGTCCAGCCAGTCGCGGTACTTCGGATTGCGGCCCTGGACGATGTCGAAGAACGCGGTCTGCACCTTCTGCGTGACGGGACCGGGCGCGCCCTTGCCGATCGTGCGGCCGTCCACCTCGCGGATCGGCGTGACTTCCGCCGCGGTGCCGCAGAAGAAGACCTCGTCGGCGATGTAGACCTCGTCGCGCGAGAAGCGCTGCTCCTCGACGGTCACGCCGAGCTCGCGCGCGATCGTCATGACGGTCTCGCGCGTGATGCCCGGGAGGATCGACGTGAGCGGCGTGGTCTTCAGCTTGCCCTTGCGGAGGATGAAGATGTTCTCGCCGCTGCCCTCGGCGACGTAGCCGTCGACGTCGAGCAGGAGCGCCTCGTCGAAGCCGAGCGACTTCGCCTCCTTCTTCGCGAGCACGCCCGTGACGTACGCGCCGGTGATCTTCGCGCGGGTCATCTGCGAGTTGGGCTGGGGGCGGTTGAAGCTCGACACCTTGACGCGGATGCCCTTCTTGAGCGCGTCGTCGCCGAGGTAGCGGCCCCACTTCCACGTCGCGATCATGAGGCGGATCGGGTTGTCGGCCGGGAAGACGCCCATCACGCCGTCGCCGATGTAGACGACGGGGCGGATGTAGCCGGCCTTGAGGCCGTTGGCGGCGAGCGTCTGCTTGCAGGCGTCGGCGATCTCGTCGAACTCGAACGGCATTTTTATGCCGAGGATCTGCGCGCTGTCGAAGAGGCGCTGGACGTGGTCGCGCAGGCGGAAGACCGCGCTGCGGCCGTCCTCGGTCTCGTACGAGCGGATGCCCTCGAACGCGGCGCAGCCGTAGTGGAACGAGTGCGTGAGGACGTGGATTTTCGCGTCGTCCCAGTCGACGAGCTTGCCGTCCATCCAGATCGAGCGGAGCTTGTCTACCACCCTTGACCCCTTCTAGACGGGTCCCCGCGTCCCCTTCCCCAGCATCGCGAGGAATTCTTCCTCGTCCACGACCCTTATACCACGCTCCCTTGCCTTGTCAAGTTTGCTGCCCGCGGACGCGCCCGCGACGACGAGGGTGACGGCCTTGTTTATGCCGTCCGCTATGCGTCCGCCCTGCTCCAGCACGATCCTCTTCGCGTCGTCGCGCGACATCCGGATCATGCCGCCGGTGAAGACGACGATCTGATCCTTGAAGACGTCGCCCTTCACCTCGGTCTTCCTGACGCGGACGAGCGAGAGGAGGTCCGCGACGACCCTGCGGTTGGCGGGCTGGCGGAACCAGTCGTGGATCGCCTTCGCGACGGTCGGGCCGACGTCGTGGACCTGCTGGAGGTCCTCGAGCGACGCGTTCATGAGCTTGTCGAACTCCGGGAAATGTCCCGCGAGCGCGCCGGCGGTCGCCTCGCCGACGTGGCGGATCCCGAGGGCGAAGATGAACTTCGGGAGCGGAGGCTCCGTGGAGGCGGCGATGGCGTCGAGCAGCTTCGACGCGAGCTTCTCGCCCATGCGGTCGAGCTTGAGGAGCGGATCGCTCGTCAGCCGGTAGAGGTCGCCGGGCGTCTTCACGAGGCCCTGGTCGACGAGGATGCGGATCCATTCGCCGCCGAGGCCCTCGATGTTCATGGCGCCGCGGCCGCAGAAGTAGCCGATGTACTCCTTGAGCTGGCCCGGGCACTCGTACATCGCGCGCGTGCAGTAGACGTTGACCTCTTCGCCGGGCTTCCCGACCTTCGCGCCGCAGGCGGGACACGTCTCCGGCGGCTCGATCTCCTTCTCTCCGCCGGTGCGGCGCTCCTTCAGGACCTTGACGACGTCGGGGATGACGTCGCCCGCGCGCTTGATGACGGCCCAGTCGCCGATCCTCGCGTCCAGCAGCCGGATCTGGTCGAGGTTGTCGAGGGTCGCGTTCGAGACGGTGACGCCGGAGACGACGACGGGCTTGAGGCGGGCGACGGGGGTGAGCTTGCCGGTGCGGCCGACGCCCCAGTCGACGCCCTGGATCTGCGTGACCTCCTCGCGGGCCGGGAACTTGTACGCGATCGCCCACCGCGGGTTCTTCGTGCGCGCGCCGAGCGTCTCGCGCATCGCGAGGTCGTCGATCTTCGCGACGACGCCGTCGATCTCGTACTCGAGCCCGTCGCGCCTCTTTGCCATCTTATTGAAATATGTCAATATGCCAGCGACGTCCGCCGCGGTCTCGAGGAGGTCGACCACCGGCAGGCCGAGCTCCCTCACCCAGGCGAGCGCCTCGCTGTGCGTCCTGAACGCGCGGCCCCGGACGACGCCGAGGCCGTGCGCCATGAAGCGGATCGGCCGCTCGGCGCACATCCTCGGGTCCTTCTGGCGGATCGAGCCCGCCGTCGCGTTGCGCGGGTTCATGAACGGCGACTCGCCCTTCTTCGCGAGCTTCGCGTTGAGCGCGTCGAACTCCTTGAGCCTCATGTAGAGCTCGCCGCGGATCTCGACGAGCTCGGGCGGCTCGCCGCGGAGCCGCGCCGGGATCGACCGCACCGTGCGCACCGTGTGCGTCACGTTCTCGCCCACCCTGCCGTCGCCCCGCGTGGCCGCCAGCGTGAGGACGCCCCTCTCGTAGACGAGCTCGATCGAATCGCCGTCGATCTTCGGCTCGACGGTGAAGGGACCCGTCACCGGCCGGCCGGCCTCCTTCTCCATCACGCCGAGCCAGTCGTGGAGCTCCTGCTCGGAGTACACCTTGTCGAGCGACAGCATCGCGAGCCTGTGCGTGACCTTCTCGAACTTGTCGAGCGCCTGGCCGCCGATCTTCTGCGACGGCGACTCGGACGTGACCAGCGCCGGGTGCTTCTTCTCGAGGTCGAGCAGCTCGCGGTAGAGCGCGTCGTACTGCGCGTCGGAGATCGTGGGGTTGTCGAGCACGTAGTACCGGTGGTTGTGGTGCTCGATTTCGCGCGCGAGCTCGGCGTGGCGCTTGCGGGCGGGTTCGGGGACGGTCATGAATTCCTCCCAGGCGTCGGATTGTAGGACGTTGAGAAGGAACCGGGAACACGCGGTGACACCCCAGAGGATCGCGGCCGCACGCGGAACAGAGTCCGATGACCGAGATCGCCGCCCCGCGCCGCGCGCACGCGATCACGCTCGCGATCAGCGCCGCGCTCGTCGGCGCCGCCGCGTTCGTCACCGTCCTCGCGCCGTGGCGATGGCCGTTCGCGCTCGCGGCGGCGGTCGTCCCCGGGCTCGCGGGCGGGTTCGCCCTGCGGCGGCTGGCCCGCCCCCGGCCGGCGCTCACGCTCGACGATGCCGGCTTCGTCGACAACAGCCGGCTCGTCGCGGCCGGCCGCGTCGCATGGACGACCGTCGTGCGCATCGAGGTCGACGACGACAAGAACGTGGCCGTCGTCCGACGCGACGGGCCGCCCGTGCGCCTCGATCCCGCGCTCATCGGACGGCCCGCGCCCCAGCTCTTCGCGCGGGTGGTCGCCGCGTGGCGCGCCGCTATTTGATTCTCTCCCGGATCGCGTCGACCTGCTTCTCCGCCGCGCCGAAGTCGCGCTTCTCGAGCAGCCCGTGCAGCTTCTCGAGCTCGGGCTGCAGCTCCTGCATGTCGCCGCCGCCGCGCGCCCACGCCTGCACCGCGTCGCCGAGCCCCTTCATCTTGAGCTGGAGCGACTCGGGCGGCGCCTCCGGCGCGTCCGTCGCCTCCGCGTCCGGCAGCGGAGTCCCGATCAGCCCGTAGCGCACGTCGCAGTCGATGTCGATCCGGCGCCCTCCGGGCAGCCGCGCCACCTCCGGCTCCGGCCGGCGCGTCGCGCGCGTCCCGAACTTGAGCCGCTCGCGCCCGCGCGCGGTCACGACGAGCTGCGTCACGCGCCTCCCTTCCAGGACGATGAAGCCGTCCCACGCGAGCTTCACCTCGTGCATGTCGCCCGGCCCGCCGTTGGCCATCTTCTGGATGTACACGTCGCTCTCGCCCGTCACGCGACCGCCCTTCGCGATCCAGAACTCGCACTTCCGCAGGTCGGACCCGCCGCCGCCCGGGTTCGACAGCGGCTGCACGTCGAGGTGTCCGAGGTGCGCGTGCGTCACCAGCAGACGCGCCAGCGCGTCGGGCACGCGCGCGCGGTCGCCGCCTTCCGCGATCGCCTTCGCGAGCGACTCCTGCAGGCGCGCGGGAATCGCGAACTGGTCTTCCGCGTAGTTCTCCTGCTTCACGGTGTCGGCGAGCGGCTTCCCGTCCGCGTCGAGCGCGCGACCGACGAGCCGCATCGAGAGCGACCCGCGCGCGCCCTTCGCCTTGGCGGCGCCTGCGCCCGCGCAGCGTTCGTCCTTCGCGTGCGGGCCGGCGATCGCCGCGTCGTCGTCGTCGCGGAAATCCTCCATCGCGGCGCGCGGGAACGTCTGGTAGCGGCGCGTCGGCGCGGGTGCTTTCGCCTCGGCGTAGCGCTTGAGAGCGTAATCGAGGAAGTCGAGCACCGCCTGGTCGCTCTCGAACGTGAGCACCCAGTCGAGCACGCGGCCGTCCGAGTCCAGCACGCAGATCCCCTGCGGCGCCGCCTGCGAGCGGCCGATGCGGCCGTAGACGCGCGACTCCGCGTCGTCGCTCGCGGCGCCGTTCGCGAGCGTCGCCCGCACGGCGAGCGGCACGAACTCGGCATTGACGCGCCTGCTGACCGCCGGCACGGAGAAGACCGCCTCACGGGCGGCGCCCGCGAACACTCAGCAGCGCTCGTCGCTCGGATTCCCGAGGAACACCCAGACGAGCACCGGCCGCTTCTTCTCGCGCGACTCCCGCAGTGCCTCGAGCGGACAGACCTTCCACGCCACGTCGCGCCACGCGTGTTTCGCGGGGCGCATCGCCTCGACCTCCGCCCGCATCGATTCGATCGTCGGGTCCTGGAGGGCCAGGAGGGTCGCGATCAGGAAGCTCATGGTCGTCTCCTTGATTGTCCCTCCTTCCTAAGAAAC
>Ga0187893_10009793_pt1 | contig 14565 bp, 15 predicted proteins | sample MA1701074metaG_FD_139574 | JGI IMG/M metagenome (GOLD analysis project Ga0187893, IMG submission 139574) | White microbial mat communities from a basaltic lava cave in the Kipuka Kanohina Cave System on the Island of Hawaii, USA - MA170107-4 metaG ...
ATGTTCTTGGTATCCGCCTGCGCGTCGATCGCGCGCTTGATCGCCGACTCTTCCCCTACGGCAACCAGCCCCTGATCGAGGAACGCCAGCGCGCCCTGATGCGTCCGCCGTGCGTGATGCTGCGGGGCGACTTCCTCCGTGTCCTCGTCATCGTCCTGATCGTCCTGATCGTCGTCGTGGGAGCGGGTCATGTCACCGACGATCATCCGCTTTCCACGGTACTCGCTGACCCGACCGCCGTGCTCGACGGCGAGCGCTTCGAGGCGGCCATGGTCGAGCGCCCCGGTCCCGCGCACGAGCACCAGACCGCTCGCCTCGGATGCGTCGGGGCCCATCCAGGCGACGACGTAGTCGATGTCGGTCTCGATGTTGATGCCGGTTTTCTGCTGGAATTCGTCGTGGGCGTCGGTCTCGTGCGGCAGGGCGCCCTTCAGGCGCTGCCGGAACTCGGAGTTCATGACGTCGCGGACGTTCGCGAAGGCGACCACCGAGGCGTCGGCCGGCACGAAACTGAGCTCGGCCGGACCCCCTGTCGGCGACGCCGAAAGGGCCGGAAAACCGCCGTTGTAGTACGCCACAAGCCCAGCGCCGAGGCCCATCACCATCAGCGCCGCCGCCCCCGTCATGAAAAAGCGCGTCCGTCTGTTCATCGAGAGGCTCCCTGGAGGATTATACAGATGACGGCCGTGAAAAGTTCCCGAAAACGGACTTAACCTGTTCGAAGACGGACAGTTAAAAGGTGTCAGGCACCTCTTCGGCCCAGTTATGGCAGCCGGCCGAAAAGGTGCCTGACACCTTTATTGCTCGAGCACGTATTCTCGGCGCTCGACGGCGCGCAGGCCCATCGCGAGGGAAACCAGCCAGATCGCGGCCAGCCCGGCCAGGCTGGTCGCCAGACTCGGCGTATCCCGCACGATCGCCTGAAACAGGCTGACGACCCCCTCCTGCGGCATCGCGTGGGGCACGGGCCCCTGCAGGTAGTAGGCGATCGTGAACCGTCGGAGATAGCCGGGCACCAGAAGCGCGACCTGTTCCCAGCCAAACGCGAAGAAGAGGCCGAGGAGGATCGGCCGCTTGAACTGGGCGCCCACGAACGCGAAGACCGCCCCGTAGACGGCCAGCCCGATCGCGAGGAGCGCCAGGTCCTTCAGGACCGGAATGAACGAGGCGCCAAGGTTCGATCCGATGGGCGCGATGAGGACGTAGACGAGGACCACCGAGGGCAGGACGACGCAGCCGGTCACGGTCAAGTATGCGAGGTACTTGCCGAGGAGGACCGCCCCCCGTCGAACTGGCCGGGTGAACAAGTACGTAATCGTCTTGTCCTCGACCTCGTCGGCGATGAGCGCCGTCCCGTAAAACACGCCGAGAAGCGGGACGATGATCCTCAGGTACAGAATCCAGATCATGCCGCCGAAGATGGCAGGGCCCGTGATCCGGACCCCATCCACCGACCCGACCGGCAGGCCGAGCCACACGAGAGAGCGGACGACGCACGCAATCACCACCGGCGCGCCGACGACCAGGGCCATGAAGATCGTGCGCTTGGACCAGAGCATCTCGCCGACCGAGAGCTCGAAGATCCGGGCGGCCGACGACAGCATGCCTGGCGCGGGCGATCGGGGAGACGATGTTGAAGGAGTCGCGTCGTTCATTGCTTCACGAGGTAGCGAAAGACCGCCTGCAGGTTGTCGTCGGGCGAGGTGACCTCGTCGATGTTGCCGTGCGCGCCCGACGCCGCCATCTCCGTCAGCCGGGCGTAGAATTCGTCCGGCTTCGCGGTCTCGACCACGACAGCCCCTTCCTCAAACCGCAGGCTCAACACGTCGTCGCGCGTCAGGAACTGGCGGGCAAGGCCGCGCGGGTCGGCGCCACGGACGTACACGGTGTGTGGATGCTCATCGATCAGATCCCGGATGTGGTGGACATCCCCCTCGGCCAGGATCCGGCCGTTGTTGATGAGGAGGATGTTGGAGGTCATCGACTCGATCTCGTGGAGGATGTGGCTCGAGACGAGCACGCTGCGGCCGGCTCGGGCCCAGTCCCGGATAAGCCGGATCGTCTTGCGCCGCATGAGTGGGTCCATGCCGGACAGCGGCTCGTCGAGGATGAGCAGCTCCGGATCGTGGACGATCGCCTGCGCCAGCTTGACCCGCTGCCGCATCCCCTTGCTGTAGGCGCCGATCTTCTTGTCGGCCGCGTCGAGGAGCTCCACGGCGCCGAGGGCGCGGCGCGCCGCATCGGTCGCATCACGCTCGCTGAAGCCGTTCAGGCGGACGAGCGCCGTCACCCATTCCAGGCCGGTCATCCGGTCGTAGAACGCGTCCTGCTCCGGGCAGAAGCCGATGCGCGTATAGAGACCGGGATTGCCCCAGATGGGCTGACCGAGCGCTCGGACGCTCCCCTGGCTCGGCTTGAGCTGACCCGTGATCAGCTTCATGAACGTGGACTTGCCGGCGCCGTTCGGCCCCAGGAGGCCGGTGATCCCGGCGGGGACCGACACCGTGACATCGTTGATGCCAATCACCTGTCCGTACCACTTCGAGACCTTCTCTGAGGAGACGATCGCGGCGCTCACGTCACGACCTCCACGCCGCGCACCCGCCTCTCGAGCACGGAAATGGACACGACGACCAGCCCTACGAGTGCGAGGAGCGAGACAATCCACGGAGTCTCGTAGCGGGGCCTGAGCCTGAAGATCACGTCGACGACCTGGGCCAGATTCGCGGGGAAGGAAATCCAGGAGGCTCCGGTGCCGCCGAGGATCAGCCGAAGCACGCCGAAGATCGCTTCGCTGAAGAACATCGCGCCGGTGTAGAGAATGCCGACGTATCGGCTGCTCTTCGAGAGCGACGACAACGCGAGCATCGCGAACGACGCGACGATGACCTGCAGGAACGACGCGACCGTGATCGCCGGAAACAGGTACAGATTCTGGCGCGCGAACGTGAAGCTGCCCGAGAAGAGAATCTGAAGAATGAGGAGCAGGATGCCCGGCACCCAGGTCATGACCAACAGGAACGCGGCGAGCACGGCGAACTTGCCGGCGATGTACTCGGCACGCATCAACGGTTTCGAAAGATAGATCTGCAGGGCGTTGGCGCGCCGGTCGTTCGCGATGAGCCCGGCGCCGGCCCAGACGGTGATGAAGAAAAGGAACACGCCCTGGACCCCGAGGAATCCCCGGAAGGACTCGGGCGTCATCGCGATCGGCGACAGCTGAGGGTAGTTGGCGGCGAAGTAAATCCTGACCGCGTAGACGATGAAGGGAATCCAGGAGGCGAACAGGAGCCCGAGAAACACGCGGCGCCGGATCATCCCTCGGATGCCCGCGTAGGCGATGACGCTCCAGGCATACCCCGGCGCTACTTTCGAGCCACCGTACCGGCGATAGCTCTGATCGTGAATGGGCATCTAGTCCTCGCCGACCGCCTTCGCGAACGCGTCTTCGAGCGTCGGCACGCTCGGCCGGAGGTGACGGACCTGCACGTTCAGCCGGGCCGCGACGGCGCAAATCGCCTGCTGATCCGTCTCGCGCGCCCGCGGCCGATCGGCAGGCACGAACACCCGCATCACATCCTCATCGGTCGAGTGGACGTCCATCCCCGACTCCTTCAACGCGGCGATGAACCCGTCGAGCGGTCCCGTCGATACCTTGACCCGCAGCTCGAACACACGGCCGCCCGGTCCTTTCAACTCGCCGATCGGCCCCTGCGCGACCACCGTCCCCTTGTCCATCACCACGACGCGGTCGCACGTGAACTCGACGTCGGGCAGCAGGTGTGACGAGAGGATCAGATTGACGCGCTTGTTGTGACCCAGATCGCGGATCAGCTCGAGCATCTCGTCGCGCCCCTTCGGGTCCATCCCGTTGGTCGGCTCGTCAAGGAAGAGCAGGTCGGGATCGTGCACCAGCGCCTGCGCGAGCTTGATGCGCTGCTTCATGCCGGTCGAGTATGTCTCCAGGTTGCGATACCGCGCCTCGCCGAGACCGACGTAGTACAGCACCTCGTGCGCGCGCTGCATCGCGTCCGAGAACGGCAGCCCCGCGAGCTGCCCGCAGTAGGCGACGAAGGTCACGGCGTTCATGCCCGGGATGTGCGCGTCGGTTTCCGGCATGTAGCCGAGGCGTCCCCGGATCTCGAGCGGTTTGTGCGCCACGTCGAGCCCGAGCACCTGCATCCGGCCGCGATCGGGCTTCAGGAACCCGAGAAGCGCCTTCAGCATCGTGCTCTTGCCGGCGCCGTTCGGCCCGAGGAGCCCGACCGCGCCTGGCTCGAACGCCGCGCTGACGTCGCGGAGCGCCGCGTTCTTGCCGTAGGTGACGGTGACGTTGTCGAGCGTGACGACGGAGTCAGGCATCTGTAGCTGATACGACCGCAGAATCAGAGAGTTCCGCGGAGACCGAGCACGTCGGCGCGCTCCCGCATGAACGCGATCACGTTCGCGATGTGCTCCTCGAGGGGCAGCCCCATTTCCTCCGCCCCCTTGCGCAGATCGTCGCGGTTGATGTTTTTCGCGAACGCCTTGTCTTTCATCCGCTTGACGACCGAGGCCGCCTCGAGATCGAGCACGCTCTTCGACGGCCGCACGAGCGAGGCGGCGGTCACGAAGCCGGCCATCTCGTCGCACGCGAAGAGCGTCTTCTCGAGGGCCGACTCGCGCGGGACGCCCGAGTACTCGGCGTGCGAGAGGATGGCACGGATGACCCAGTCGGGATAGCCTCGCTCGCGAAGAATCTCCACGCCGCGGAACGGATGATCCGCCTGCGACGGCCACCGTTCGTAGTCGAAGTCATGGAGGAGCGCGACGACACCCCAGTCCTCTTCGTTCTCGCCGAATTTCCGCGCGTAGCCGCGCACCGCGGCCTCGACGGCGAGCATATGCTTCCGCAGGCTCTCGCTCTTCGTGTATTCCGTCATCAGCGCCCAGGCGTCGTCGCGGGACAATGCGCTCATGCGCCCCACAAGGTCAGGAAAAACGAGATGATGATCGCGTTGGTGAAGTCGATGAAAAACGCGCCGACCATCGGCACGACCAGGAACGCCTTGGGTGACGGCCCGTAGCGCTCGACCAGCGTTTCCATGTTGGCCATCGCGTTCGCCGTCGTCCCCAGCATGAACCCGCAGAACCCGCCCGAGATCACGGCCGCGTCGTAATTGCGCCCCATGAAACGATAGATCGGCCAGAGACACAGCAGGACGATCAGCGCCACCTGCGCGAGCAGGATGATCGTCAGCGGGAGCGCGAGGCCGGCGAGCTGCCAGAGCTGCAGCGTCATCAGCGAGACGGCGATGAACAGCGCGAGCGACACCGTCCCGAGGTCGTCGAGCATGCGCTGCGATAGGCTGATGACTCGCGTGAAGTCGTCCAGGTTGCGAATCGCCGCGGCCACCAGCATCGCGCCGATATAGGAGGGCAGCGTCAGCTGGCGCGTGCCGATTCCCGGGATCGTGAACGAGGCGCCGTTCAGCCACAGGCTGACCCACGTCCCCAGCGCCATCGCGACGAGGATCGCCACCAGGTTCTTGAGGAGCGCGTAGGCCTCGACGTCCTCTCCCTTCGGCGTCGGCACGAGCGGCTCCCCCGCGGCCGCCTCGATGACCGCCTCGGCGCGATCCGGGACGCCAGTCGCGGCGAGGGCATCCGTGCCGACGCGTAGGGGCGGTTCGCGAACCGCCCCTACGGGCCTGATCCTGTGGCGCTTGATGAGCGTCGTGGCTATGGGACCGCCCAGAACACCCCCCGCCACGATCCCCATCATCGCCGCGGCGACCGCGATCGTCTCGGCGCCGACGACGCCGGCGCGCTCGAAAAGCGGCGCGAACGCCAGCCCGGTGGCGGGCCCTCCCGTGAGCGTGACGGAACCGGCCAGCACGCCGAGAAGCGGCGCCTCGCCGAGCAGGCGCGCGACCATGACGCCGACCACGTTCTGGAGGACGGCCGCAACCGTCGAGAGCAGGAAAAAAAACGCGACGAGCGGCCCGCCGATCCGAAGCAGCGAGAGGCTGGCGCCGAACCCGATCGTCGTGAAGAAGGCGATCTGCAACGGCTGCCGGATCGACGTGTCGAAGCCCAGCAGTGTCGTCCCGCTGGACCACGAGGCGAGCGTGAGAAACGCCACGACCATGCCTCCGACCACGGCGGCCGGGATGTTGTAGCGCGCGAGTGAAGGAATCGCTTTCTTGATGCGGTAGCCGAGAAACAGCGCGAGCCCGCCCAGCGCCACGGTTTGCACGACGTCGAGGGTGAGCAGCGGCGGGGCCATCACGGGGCCGGGTGGCTGCATGGGGCGTCGGGGATCCTACTCCAGAATCGACAACCGATCAGCGGCCGCACGGCGCGACCGCGACTAGAAATTACACGCCCCGGGAAAAATTTACCCGAAGATCGAAGCGAAACGCGTTCGCGTCACTTCGCGCGATCGTTCGTCGAATACTTGTCTATCAATGAGTTAGAACGCGCGGAAGAAAATGGCCGAGTTCGTGCAAAGCGCCAGGGCGCTCCCCCAGGAACGGGGCCAGCCCAGTCCCGCGTCGCTCCGTCATGAGACTGCGTTGCTGGCTCCTCGCGAGCCTTGTACTGGGTTGCGCGAGCACAGCCCTCGCCCAGACCGTCGATCCCCGCGTCGCCGAATTCGACCCCTCACCACACCACTCTGCTCTCGATAACGGTGTGCCGATCGTCACCGGCTACCAATTGGAGATTTATCTGGTCGGCGGGACAGTGCCCGTTCGAGTGCTTGCGCTTGGAAAGCCCTCTCCGGACCCGGACGGCGTCATCCGCGTCACGTTTGACGTGCTGATCGACCCGCCGTTGAGCGCGGGCGTCACGTACGAGGCGCGGGCCGTCGCGGCCGGGCCCGGAGGAGTGGGCCGCAGTACTCCATCGAACACGTTTCTCTTCCAGACAGGAGCCTGCACCTACAACGTTACGCCGACGACTCGCTCGGTGCCGGTCGGCGGAGGCAATTCGACCTTCTCGGTCGCGACGACGGCAGGCTGCGCGTGGACGGCCGTGAGCCAGGCCGGCTGGATCACTGTCACGAGCGGAGCGAACGGCTCGGGCGACGGCACGGTCGGCTTCACCACCACCGCGAATACTGGAGCGGCGCGCTCAGGCACGATCCTCATCGCCGGGCAAACGGTGTCAGTCACTCAGCCCGCGGCGACCACCTGCAGCTACAACGTCACGCCGGCAACCCGCTCCGTGCCGGTCGCCGGAGGCAACTCGACGTTCTCGGTCGCGACGACGGCAGGCTGCGCGTGGACGGCCGCGAGTCAGGCCGGGTGGATCACCGTCACGAGTGGAGCGAGCGGCACCGGCAACGGCACGGTCGGCTTCAGCGCCGCCGCCAATACCGGCCCGGCGCGATCGGGCACACTCCTTATTGCGGGCCAACAGGTGACCGTCACGCAGGCCAGCGGCGGCACGTGCACCTTCGTCATCTCGCCGCTGACGCCGACGGTCGCCCCGGCCGGAGGCGCCGTGACGATCACCGTGACCACGCAAAGTGGGTGCACATGGTCTGCTGCGGAAAGCCCTAATGTGAGCTGGGTCTCGATTACGAACGGCTCGGCGAGGACCGGGAGCGGCACGTTCACGCTGCAGGTCCTGGCGAACGCCCAGCCATCGGCGCGGACGATGGGGGTGACGGTCGCCGGGAACTTCGTGACGCTGACGCAGAGCGGCAACACACTGACGACCCCGGCGGGGTTACGGGTCATCCGCTGACGGTCTGACGACCACCCCGCCTGGCGGCATCCTGATGCGACATACAATTGCCGCACCTGGAGGCCAGCCATGATCAGCGGTCGATATGCCGCTGTCGGTGCGCTCGCCGTCGCGTTTCTGGCAGGCGCCTGGACGGGCCGCGCCGCCGCCCGGCAGGAAAAACCTTCGTTGATGAGCTCGGCGATCTTCCAGTGGGAATCGGTGTCACCCACGCCGACGAAAGTCGGTGCCGTGCGCAGGTTCTTCCGGGCCCCGACCGCGACGCTCGACGAGCTCGAATTCCATGTGACGACGCTCGACCCGGGTCCGTCCTCGCATCCGCCGCATCAGCATCCGAACGAAGAGCTGATCATCGTGAAGGAGGGATCGGTCGAAGCATTCTCGAACGGCGCGTGGGCGCCGGCCTCGACAGGATCGATCATCTTCAACGCTTCCAATCAGCCGCACGCGGTCCGCAGCGCGGGCCGGACCGCAGCGACCTACTTCGTCATCAATTGGAGCTCGCCGGGCATGCTCACGAACAAGGCGACGCCGCGGTAGGGTGCTACGGGGTCGTCAATTCCAGCGCGCGCCGGATGATCGCCGTCGCCTTCGTCGTCAGCCCGTATCGCGCGAGGTCGTCCGGATCGGCCAGCGTCACATCGTCGACGTCGGAACCGTGCTGAAGTGCGCCCCCGATTGGGCGGCAGAGATAGTCGATCAGGACGAAGTGATAGCGGACGCGCTGGTCCGAATCGACGAGGATCCGGTCGAAGACCTCGATCACCGGGCCGACCTCGACGACGAGGCCGGTCTCCTCCAGAATCTCGCGGGCGGCGCCCGCCTCGAGCGTTTCGCCGACCTCGAGCGTGCCCCCTGGCAGACTCCACTGCCCCGCCAGGGGCTCGTACCGGCGCTTGATGAGCACGACCTTGCCGTCGACGAGGACGACGGCGCCGACTCCGACGATCGGTCGCTCCGGATAGCTGCGCGTGTCCATTAGATTCCCATGATCTTCACGACCACACGCTTCTTTCGCCGCCCGTCGAACTCCGCGTAAAAGATCTGCTCCCACGGCCCGAGGTCGAGCGCGCCCGACGTGATCGGTACGATCACCTGGTGGCCCATGACCGTGCGCTTCAGGTGCGCGTCGGCGTTGTCCTCACCGGTCCGATGGTGTTTGTACTCCGGCTTCGCGGGCGCCAGCTCCTCGAGCCACGCACCGAAGTCCTCGATCAGACCCTCCTCCCAGTCGTTCACGTAGACGCCGGCGGTGATGTGCATCGCTGAGACGAGCGCCATCCCGTCCTTGACGCCGCTCTTGGTGACGATGGCGGCGATCTCGTCGGTGATCCGAACCATCTCGCGGCGCTTCTTGGTACTGAACCAAAGGTAGTCGGTGTGGACTTTCATCTGATTTATGGGCTCTTCGTAGCGCAGGGCTTCAGCCCTGCCGCGGCAGCCCTGAAGGGCTGCGCTACAGCGCCAGGTTGGCTTCCGCGTTGATATCAAGCGGTGACGTCTGTCCCGCGCGGAGCTTGCGGAATCCGGCGGCCGCGATCATCGCCGCATTGTCGGTCGACAGCATGAGGCTTGGAAGGAAGACCGGCAGGCCTTCCCGGACGCCGCGCGCCGCGGCGTCGGCCCGGAGCCGGCTGTTGGCCGAGACTCCGCCGGCGATCCCCACGCTGGCGGCGCGCAGCCATTCGGCGGCGGCGAACGTCCGGTCGACGAGCGTCGTGACCACGACACGCTGGAAGCTGGCGCAGAGGTCTGCGACACCGCTTTCGGAGAGCGCAGCTGCTCCGCCGCGCGACTCCACTTCCCGCGCGACCGCCGTTTTCAGCCCGCTGAAGCTGAAGTCGGTGCGATAGGCCATCGACGGCGGAAACAAGCCCTTGGGCGCGGTGGCCAGCGGATGATTTCGGTCGGCGTGCGTCATCCGCGTCACGGGCAAGTCGACGGCGCGGTCATCTCCTGCTTTCGCTCGTCGATCGACGATGGGGCCGCCCGGGTAGCCGAGACCGAGCAACTTTGCGACCTTGTCGTACGCCTCGCCCGCGGCATCATCCCTCGTGCGGCCGACGAGTTGATAGGTCCCCTCGATCGGCACGTGGTAGAGGCTGGTATGCCCGCCAGAGACCACGAGCACGGTCGCGGGCAGCGGCAGCGGGCCGTTGTGGAGGAACAGCGACTCGATGTGCCCGGCCAGGTGATGGACGCCGACGAGCGGGATCCCGAGCGAGGCGGCAACCGACTTGCCGAAGCTGACGCCGACGAGAAGCGATCCGACGAGCCCTGGACCCTGCGTGACGGCGACCGCGCCCACGTCGCGCCAACCGGCACCCGCTTCCTCGAGGGCACGCTCGACGACGCCGCAGATATCGCGGACGTGCTGCCGGGAGGCCAGCTCGGGAACGACCCCACCCCACTCGCGATGGATGTCGGCCTGCGACGCGATCACGCTCGATCGGATCGCCCACGGACGCGTCGGCTCGCCGGTCTCCGCGACGACGGCGGCCGCCGTTTCATCGCAGGACGTCTCGATGCCGAGGATCAGCATGGTGTCTCAGTCGCCGTCCCTAGAGGTCGCGTAGGGTCCGGCTTTAGCCGGACTCGTACGTCGAGTGTCAGCCGGTCCTCACGGGGCTCAGGGGCTGCTGCACGAGGCGCCGGAGCGATTCGAGGTACGGCGGATGGCAGATCCCTCGCTCGGTGATGATGCCGGTGATGTACCGGTGCGGCGTGACGTCGAAGGCGGGGTTTCGGATCCGCGCCCCTTCTGGCGTGACGCGCGACGCACCGAAGTGGCTGACCTCGCGCTGATCGCGCTCCTCGATCGGAATGTGCGCGCCGTCTGGCGTCGAGATGTCGATCGTCGACACGGGCGCCGCGACGTAGAACGGGATGTCGTGCTCGCGCGCGAGGACGGCGACGGTGTAGGTGCCGATCTTGTTCGCGACGTCGCCGTTCGCGGCGATTCGGTCGGCGCCGACGATCGCGAGGTCGATCTCGCGATCGCGCATGAGCGGCCCGGCCATGCTCTCGGTGATGACCGTGGTCTCGATGCCTTCGCGCACGAGCTCCCAGGCGGTCAGGCGCGCGCCCTGGAGAAACGGCCTCGTCTCGTCGGCGAACACGGCGATCCGCTTCCCGTGCTCGACGGCCGCGCGCAGGACGCCGAGCGCCGAGCCGTAGCCGGCCGTCGCGAGCGCCCCTGCGTTGCAGTGCGTGAGGACGCGCGCGCCGTCCGGCACGATGGTCGCGCCGTGCTGACCCATCGCCCGGCAGTTCGCGACATCCTCGTCATGGATGCGCCGCGCCTCCGCCTCGAGCCGCTCGCCGATCTCTTCGGGCGACTCCCCGGACTGCGCCCCCTCGGCGAAGGCCTTCTTCATCCGGTCGATGGCCCAGAACAGGTTGACCGCGGTCGGACGCGTGGCGGCCATCAGCGTGCAGATCTTTTGAAGCTCGACGGCCAGTTGCGGCGTGCCCTTCGCCTTGCTGCGCTTCACGCCGAGAGCAATCCCCATCGCGGCCGCGACGCCGATCGCCGGCGCGCCGCGGATCACCATCGTCCTGATCGCCTTGGCGACCTCCGGCGGCGTCCGACAGCGGACGTACAGCTCCTGCGACGGGAGCTTCCGCTGGTCCACCATGATCACGACGTCGTCCTGCCAGTCGATGGTCGGTAGCATGCTCTAGACACCGATCATATCAAGCAGGATTCCGTTCGGCATTCGGGATTCGGCATTCAACCTTATTCCAACAGCCGGGCGTCGAACGGCAGCGGGAGAAGCGCGGCGAGCCGGCAGCGTCCCGTGACGCCGTCCAGGTTGGCCAGGACGACATCGACGTCCCCGCAGAACTCCCACAGCAGCTGGCGGCAGGCGCCGCACGGCGGCGTGGGGGATTCCGTGTCCGCCACGACGACTACGCGGGTGAACGCGCGGTGGCCTTCCGAGATGGCTTTGAAGATCGCCACGCGCTCGGCGCACATCGTGAGGCCGTAGGTCGCGTTCTCGACGTTGCAGCCGGTGATGATGTCCCCGGCGGCGGTCTCGAGCGCCGCCCCGACCTTGAACCGCGAGAAAGGAGCGTGCGCGCGCTCGCGCGCCACCTGAGCCGCTTCCACGAGCACGGCTTCGATCGCGGGGTCGGTCGGGTCGGCCGCCGCGTCGAGCACGACCGGCTGCCATCCGCGATCGCTCCTGCGATCGCCGCCGCCGCGGCGCTGGCCGACACGCCGATCGGCGCCCGCGTGTCGGCGGTCCGACTCGACCCGACCAGCCTGCCCTGTGCGCCGGTCCGTGCCGCTTCGCCGATCGCCGCTGGACCGGCGCTGCGCCTTGCGTCGATCTCCCCACGGCTTCCGGCGATCAGATGCGCCCAACGGTGCCCTCCAGGAGCGCGCCGAACTCGCCGCGGACGCGCCGCGCGGTCTCCATCACTTCGTCGTGGTGCAGCGGCTGCGGCAGGATGCCCGCCGCCATGTTGGTGATGCAAGACACACCGAGCACCTCGATGCCCATGTGCCGCGCGGCGATCGCCTCGGGCACCGTGGACATGCCGACGGCGTCGGCCCCCATCGTGCGAAAACACCGGATTTCTGCCGGCGTCTCGTAGCTCGGCCCGCGCAGCGCGAGATAGACGCCGTGCGCGATGGCGAGACCCTGAGCCTTCGCCGCCGCATCGGCCAGCCCGCGCAGCCGCCTGGAGTACACCTCCGTCATGTCCGGAAACCGGAGGCCGAACCGATCGTCGTTCGGACCCACCAGCGGGTTGTCGCCCAGGAAGTTGATGTGATCGTCGATGACCATCAAGGCGCCTGCCGAAAAGGCCGTATTGATCCCGCCTGCCGCGTTCGTCAGGATCAGGACCTTCACACCGAGCAATCCCATGACGCGCGTCGCGAAGGTGACGGTGGCCATGTCGTGGCCCTCGTACAGATGGACGCGGCCCGACAGGACCGCGACGTTCCGCCCGGCGAGAGTCCCGGCCACGAGCTGGCCGGCATGACCCATCACGCGCGACGCCGGCCAGTGCGGGATCTTCTCGTACGGCACCGTGACTCCGTTCGAGAGCCGTGACGCGAACTCCCCAAGTCCCGAGCCGAGCACGATCGCGATGTCAGGCAGGATGCGTGCTCGACGCAGGGATGCGGCCGCCTCATTCACACTGTCGTAGTAGGCCCGACCTTCAGGTCGGGCGTGCTGGCGTCGGGACGGTGCACGGCGTGTGTCTGCCATCACAACAAAAACCCCGCGATCGTCGCGGTCACGAAGTTGGCCAGCGTCCCCGCCAGCATGGCGCGCACGCCGAGCCGCGCGAGGTCGTGCCGGCGGTTGGGCGCGAGCGCGCCGATCCCCCCAATCTGAATCCCGATCGAGCTGAAGTTGGCGAAGCCGCACAACGCGAACGTCGCGATCGTGAACGAGCGCGGGTCGAGCGTCGGCTTCAACGGCCCGAGCTGCGAGTACGCCACGAACTCGTTGAGCGCCATGCGCGTCCCGAGGAGGTTTCCGATCACAGGGGCATCGCGCCACGGCACCCCCATCGCCCACGCGACGGGGGCAAACACCCAGCCGAAGATCTCCTGCAAGCTGAGGCCGGCGAAGCCGAGGAGGTGGTTGACGAGCGCAATCAGGGCGTAGAACGAGATGAGCATGGCCGCGACGTTGAGCGCCAGGTGGAGCCCTTCGCCCGTCCCGCGGCTCGCGGCATCGATCACGTTGACGTCGGTCTTCTCCACGTCGAGTTTCACGGTCCCCATCGTCTCAGGCGTCTGCGTCTCGGGCACGAAGACCTTTGCCATCATCAACGTGCCAGGGGCCGTCATGATGACCGCCGTCAGCAGGTGCTGAGGCTCGATGCCGAACGCGATGTACGCGGCCATGATGCCGCCCGAGATGTGCGCCATGCCCGAGGTCATGACCGTCATAAGTTCCGACTCGGTCATACGGGCCAGGTACGGACGGATCGTCAGGGGCGCCTCGGTCTGGCCCATGAAGATGCTGGCGGCGACGTTCAAGCTCTCGGCGCCGCTCGCACGCATCACACGGCGCATCATCATCGCGAACAGCCGGACGACGATCTGCATGACGCCGAAGTAGTACAAGATCGCGAAAAGGGCCGCGATGAAGATGATCGTCGGCAGCACCTGGAAGGCAAAGATCAGGCTGTAGCGCGCGCCCTCCTCCTCCAGGACCGCGGTCATGAGCCGCGCCCAGATTGCCCGGTCCCCGATCGGGCCGAATACGAACCGCGACCCTTCGACCGAAAAGTCGAGCAGCCGGTTGATCGCCCCGCCGAGCCGTCTGAAGAGCTCCTGACCGCCGGAGGTCTTGAGCACCAGCAGCGCGAAGACGACCTGCAGCGCCAGGCCCCAGGCGACGGTACGGGCGTCGATGGCGCGCCGGTTCGTCGACAACGCATAGGCGATCGAGAGAATGGCGATCAGGCCGACGAGCGGCTGCAGTTGGGGAATGCCCGCGGCCGCCGCGGCGGCGACAATCGCGGCCGCGACGACGGCGGATCCGAGGACGATCGCGTCCCGGCGATCGTACGGCATGCGAATCGGCGGTGGCGGCGTGTCGACGACAGCTCCGCCGGGCGCTTCGGTCACTGTGCAATCTCCTCGAGAATCAATGATGCCGGCGACGGCGGCGCATCCTCGATCGTATACGCGCGGGCGATCAGGCTGGCCGCTTCGGCCGCCCTGCGCGTGTCGCGGTACAGCAGCTCGACGAGCGGATCGCCGGCGTTGACCGAATCGCCCAGGTGCGCCTTGATCCAGAGACCGGGCGCGGGATCGATCGCATCTTCCGCTTTCTCGCGGCCGGCGCCGAGCGC
>Ga0187893_10009794_pt1 | contig 14565 bp, 11 predicted proteins | sample MA1701074metaG_FD_139574 | JGI IMG/M metagenome (GOLD analysis project Ga0187893, IMG submission 139574) | White microbial mat communities from a basaltic lava cave in the Kipuka Kanohina Cave System on the Island of Hawaii, USA - MA170107-4 metaG ...
CAATCCCCATAGCATCCGCCGAGCGGTTCAGTCCAACTGGTTGTATCCGCAGCGCTCGGGGCCGAGCCGCACGGACCACCTCTGGCAATCTCTCCGAGCACTCCGGATACAACCCTGGTCGTTGGGCGCATGTTCAGGTCGAAGGAAAACCACCCGCCGGGCCGCAGCGCCCTCGCGACCGCACGGAAGGCCGCCCCGAGGGCGCTCTTTCGGCCCAGATGGTTCAACGGGTTGAACTCGCAGAGGACGAGGTCGACCCGCTCGGGCAGTCTCAGGCGCTTCATGTCGGCGCAAATGACCCGCACGTCGACGCCGGCGCGGCGGACCTTCAGGCGAGCTTGCCGGCACTGGGCCGGCGAAGCATCGACCGCGTACACCCGATGACCCGAGCGCGCCAGGTCGACGGCGGTTGTGCCGGTCCCGCAGCCGAGGTCGCACACGATCCGAAGTGTTGGCAGGAACCGGCCGAGAACCTTCCGCCGCGCGTGACGGTTCATCGCCCGCGACCCGCGTGTCACTTGATCGTAGAAGCGGCTCAGCAGGCTGTACGGAGGACTTGGCTTCACGAGGCCCGAGCGTCGCTCACGCCAGCAGCTCTTTCACGACGCGCGACTCCTCGATGACGCCCGTGAGGCGCTGGTCGAGGCCTTGGTAGCGGAACGTGAACCGCTGGTGGTCGAAGCCCAGGAGATGCAGCACCGTGGCGTGGAAGTCCCGGATGTGGACCGGGTCGCGAATGATGTTGTACGAGAAGTCGTCGGTCTCTCCATAGATCACGCCGCCCTTCGTGCCCCCACCCGCCATCCACCACGTGAAGCACCGAGGATGGTGGTCGCGGCCGTAGTTGTCCTTCGTGAGCCCGCCCTGCGAGTAGATCGTCCGGCCGAACTCACCGCCCCAGATCACGAGCGTCGAGTCGAAGAGCCCGCGCCGCTTGAGGTCGGTGATGAGGCCGTAGGTGGCCTGATCGATGTCCTTGCACTGCATGGGCAGGCGGCCGCCGACGTTCCCGTGGTGGTCCCAGTTGTTCAGGTAGACCTGCACGAAGCGGACGCCGCGCTCGACGAGGCGGCGGGAGAGGAGGGCCGTGTGCGCGAACGTCCCCGGCTTGCGAGCCTCATCGCCGTAGAGCGCGAAGGTCGATTCCGGCTCGCTCGCGAGATCGGTCAGCTCGGGGACGCTCGCCTGCATGCGGAACGCCAGCTCGAACTGCTGGATGCGCGTGTGCGTCTCCGGGTCGCCGACGGACTTGTAGGCGATCTCGTTGAGGGCCTTGAGCCCATCGAGCGTCTGTCGTCGCACCGAGGTCGGAACGCCGTCGGGGTTGTTGATGTAGAGGATGGGATCCCCGCCCGAGCGGAAGCTGACGCCCGCGTGCTCGCCGGAGAGGTAGCCCGCCGACCAGAGCCGCGCCGAGATCGCCTGGATCTGCTCCGTGTTCGTCGGCTTCGCCACGAGCACGACGAATGTCGGCAGATCGCTGTTCAAGGAGCCAAGGCCGTACGAGGCCCACGACCCGAGGCACGGGCGGCCGGTGACCTGGTTGCCGGTCTGGATGTACGAGATCGCCGGCTCGTGATTGATCGCCTCCGTGTGCATGCTGCGGATGAAGCAGAGGTCGTCGACAATCTTCGAGGTCCAGGGCAGAAGTTCCGTGACCCACATCCCGCACTTGCCGTGCCGGGCGAACTTGAACTTGGACGGAGCGATCGGGAATCGCTTCTGGCCCGAGGTCATCGTCGTGAGGCGCTGGCCCATGCGCACCGAATCGGGCAGGTCCTTGTCGTACCACTCCTGCATCACGGGCTTGTAGTCGTACATATCCATCTGGGAGGGGCCGCCCACCATGTGGAGGTAGATCACCTGCTTCGCCTTCGGCGGAAAATGAGGGCCCACGAGAACCGGAGCGCCGGCGGACTCCCGGCCGAAGACCTTGTGGGGAACGATGGAGGCAAGCGTCGCCCAGCCGGCGGCGTTGGCGCAGCGCGAGAGGAACCGGCGGCGCGATTCGTAGCGGACGAATTCTTCGAATGGATTCATGGTCGTCACCTCACTTGTTGAGGACTTCATCCAGGTTCATGAGCTGGTTGGCGAGCATCGTGTACGAAGCGAGGAGCGATGCATCGAGCTTCGGATCGGCCTTCGACTCGCCGACGGCGATGAGCTTCTTCGCGTCCTCGGGATTCGCCGCGTAGTGCTTGGAGAGCGCGCCGAGCGACGCGCGGACGACCGCCATCTCCTCGACGCCCAGCGGCCGCGAAAGGAGCCGCCGCGCGATGAAGTCGGCGCGCGACGCCGCGGTCTCCCCGCCCTCCTTGAGCGCCCGCTCGGCGAGATTGCGGGCCGCCTCGACGAACTGGACGTCGTTCAACGTCACGAGCGCCTGGAGCGGCGTGTTGGTCCGCTCGCGGCGCACGGTGCAAAGCTCGCGGTTGGGCGCGTTGAAGATCTCCATGCTTGCGGGCGGCGCCGCTCGCTTCCAGAAGGTGTAGAGGCTGCGGCGGTAGAGCCCCTCGCCCGTATCGCGCCGGTAGGCCTTCGTGTTGCTCTCGGGCATGGCCACGGCCTCCCACACTCCGTCGGGCTGGTAGGGCTTGACGCTCGGGCCGCCGATCTTCCCGACGAGGAGGCCGCCGGCGGCGAGCGCCAGGTCGCGCACCATCTCCCCGTCCATGCGGAAGCGCGGCCCGCGCGAGAGGAGGCGGTTCAGCGGGTCCTTGCCGAGCTTTTCCGGGCCGACCTGGGCCGACTGGCGATAGGCGGCCGACGTGACGATGAGTTTGAAAAACCGCTTCACGTCCCATCCCGATTCGCGGAACTCGACCGCGAGCCAGTCGAGAAGCTCGGGATGAGACGGCTGCTCGCCCATCGTCCCGAAGTCCCCGGTGGTCTTGACGAGTCCCGTGCCGAACACCTCCTGCCAGAAGCGGTTCACGGTGACTCGCGCGGCCAGGGGATGCTCGGGGCTCATGAGCCAGCGAGCGAACCCGAGCCGGTTCCGCGGCTCGTTCATGGGCAAGGGAGGCAGCGCGTCGGGCGTGTCGGATTTCACGGGATCGCGCCGCTTGTCGTACTCTCCACGGAAAAGGATGTAGGCCATGGCGTCTTCGCCCCGCTCCTGCATCACGTGGGCGATCGTGCCTCGCTCGACGATCGCGCCGCGCTCACGCTCGAACGAGTCGAAGCGGGTCGAGGCCTCGCGGAAGCTCGGGTCGAGGGCGATGAGCCAGCGGTCGTAGAGCTCGTTCAGCTCCTCGGGAGAGCGCGCCTCCGCCGGCTTCGAGAGGAGCCAGCCATCGCGCGTGCCGCGCACGAGCGACTGGACTTCCTCGCCGCCCAGGGTCCGCGAGTAGATCCGTAAGTCCTGGATCGCGGCGCCGTCGACGCCGGATCCGACCTCGCGCCGGCCGACGGTCAACGGAACCGAGGTGAAGATCGGTCCCTTTAAGGAGTCGTTCTTGATCCGCCGCTCCTGCCGGCGGCCGTTCAAGTAGACGTTGACGCCGGCCGCCTTGGCCGAGCCGTCGTAGGTCACGAACAGGTGCGTCCAGCGGCCCGCTTCGATCGCTTCCGTCGACGTGACCTTGATCGCGTCCTGGGGCCAGTTCGAGATGATGTGGGTGCCGGGGCGTCCGCCGTCGATGACGCAGTCCCAGCCGCGGAATCCTTTCCCCTCGCGGTCGTCCATGCGGGCGAAAAGAGAGCCGGTGATGCCGGGGGCCGGCAGCTTGACCCACGCGCCGAAGGAAAAGGCCTGGTCCTTGCCGAAGTTCCCCGCCTCCGGCACCGTGAGCCCGGCATCCTGTCGGGTCTTGAGGGAGCTCGCTCCGACGTGGCCCGGCTCCCATGCGATCTCCTTGGCCGCCGTGATGAGACGCGTCTGACCGCCCACATCGACCGACACCGCCTGCCCCTGGCCCTCGGTCATCGGGGCGTGGAGGCTCATTCCATCCTTCGGGATCGAGCGGGCCATCGCATCGGCGCCGGCCGTCGGCAGCCAGCGGTCGAAATCGCCTCGCGCCGCCTTGCGCCGCGCGTCCATGTCGCCGTGGGCGCGGGCGATCTCGCCCTGCACGGCCTCCCAACGCTCGTGGTCTTCCGAACGCGGCACGCTGACGATCGGCGGGGTGTCCTTGATGTTCCCGTCCATGGCGCGCTGCGTGGTGTTGTTGAAGAACGCCGACATCTCGTAGAACTCGCGCTGGGTCAGCGGGTCGAACTTGTGGTCGTGGCAGGTGGCGCATCCGGCCGTGAGGCCGAGCCAGACCTGAGCCACGGTCTCCGTCCGATCGCGTGTGTAGAGGACGAGATACTCTTCGTCGATCGCGCCCCCTTCGTTCGTCGTCATGTTGCAGCGGTTGAATCCCGAGGCGATCTGCTGATCGAGGGTCCGGTTGGGCAGGAGGTCGCCGGCGAGCTGCTCGATCGTGAACCGATCGAACGGCACGTTGCGATTGAAGGCGGCTATGACCCAATCGCGGTAGCTCCACATCTCGCGGAGGTTGTCGAAGTGGATCCCGTGCGTGTCGGCGTAGCGCGCGGCGTCGAGCCAGTAGCGGCCGCGGTGCTCGCCCCACTGTTTCGACGAGAGGTAGCCATCGACGAGCTTCTCGTAGGCCTCCGGCGAGCGGTCCTCGACGAAGGCCTCGACGTCCTCCGGCTTCGGCGGTAGGCCCGTGAGGTCGAGGGAGACGCGCCGCGCGATCGTGCGGCGGTCGGCTTCGGGCGCGGGCTGGAGGCCGGCGCGTTCGATCCCGTCGAGGATGAAGCGGTCCACGGGCGTCTTGACCCACGACTCGTTCTTCACGGCGGGGGGCGGCGGCCGCTCAGGGGCGATGAAGGACCAGTGGGCCTCGAAATGCGCCCCCTCGGCGATCCAGCGCTCGAGGGTTTCGATCTCTCGGGGCTTGAGCATCTTCTTGGTGCTCGATGGCGGCATGAGCTTTTTCGGATCGGGGCTCTTGATTCGCTGGACGAGGAGGCTCCTCGCCGGATCGCCCTTGACGACGGCGGCCGCGCCTTTCCTTTCGGCGGTAGCCTCGGCCTCGCGGTCGAGGCGCAAGCCGGCCTTGCGGCCGAGCCCGTCGGGTCCGTGGCAGGCGAGGCAGTTCTCGGCGAGGATCGGGCGGACGTCGCGATTGAAGCGAATCGGAGAGCTCTTGGGCTCCGCGGCGTTCGAAAACGTGCCGAGGAGCGGCAACAGAAGGACGAGTAGAGCCGCAAGCCGGGCGTCGAGACGACGTTTCATGGTTGTGGAGGATTCCTTCTCTCGATAGTCGAGTCCACACAAAAGGATAGTACGGACGGGCGCGAGAGTCCATGAGTGGGACACCCCCCTGAGCCTCGCCACGCTTCGGCTGCGGCTGCGGCACCGGCTGTGGCTGTGGTTGCGGTTGCGATTGGTATTGCGGTTGCGGTTGCCGCTGCGCCGGGTCTCCCCCCTCAACTTTCCCGGTGCATTCCCTCCTCGGCCGGGAGTAAGTTGAGAGCCATGGACGGTGAAGGAGAGATCCGCGCTCTCCTTGCGAGGGCGAGGGCCGGCGATCGGGAGGCCGTCGATGTCCTCTTCAACCGCCTCGGCGACGAGAGGGCCGAAGGAGCCGAGATCGTTGCGATGGCGCGCCGCCTCTTGCCGCCCGGCGACCGGTTGCGGGACTTCATCGAGAGCCGCGACCTCGTCCAGAGCGCGCTGCGAAGCGGGTGGCTCGACCTGTCTCAGTTCGAGGGTGAGACGACGGGGGAGCTCTTCGGCTGGCTGCGGGCGATCCTGCGGCACAAGCTCGGGCGCGCCGCGCGGCGCCGCAGCCCTCGTCACGCGGAGGATGGGGCCATCGAGGAGGCTGCCCGCCCCGAGGGCCGCGCGGAGGAGGAGCCGATCGCGTCCCTCGTGCGCGATGAGGTCAAAGCCCGGGTGTTGGCCGCGGTCGCGCGACTTCCCGAGCACGAGCGGGCAGTCATGGAGATGCGCATGAAGGGTCTCAACGCGCCGGAGATCGCTCAGATCCTCGGCATCGACGCCGCCGCGGTGCGAAAGAGGGAATCGCGGGCTGCCGGGCGGCTGCGGGGGATGATGAAAAGCCTGGATTGACCCATTTCCTCGGCCTGCGCAGTGAAGGGTGAAGAGCGAGAGTCTCGACCATGCCTCCACGTCGCGCCGTATGGTGGGGTCGGTCAACCACGTGGAAGCGAGTCCGATCGTCCGATCGTCTGGATGGGGGTGCGAGGGCCCGTTGCATTGGCGACGGGATGGGATGTCTAATGCCCCGCTGAAGGAGAAACCGTGAGCTTCATCGAAATCATCGCTTTGCTGGTGGTCGCCGGCGTCGTCGGTGCTATAGGCCAGGCCATCGCCGGTTTTTCGCGTGGTGGGTGCCTCGTTTCGATTGCCCTCGGTTTCATCGGGGCCTTGATCGGAGTGTGGCTTGCCAGATCTCTCGGCCTGCCCGAACTGTTCGTCGTCAGCATCGGCGGCGCGAACTTCCCGATTATCTGGTCGATCGTTGGATCGGCCTTGTTCGTCGCCGTCATCGGGTTCTTGGGGCGAAACCGGAAGCAGCCATGACCCGATGCGGCTTCGCTCAAGTTAAGGAGAAACGAGTCAACCGATGAAGCTGACCAGGAACATCGGAATGCTGTTGCTCGGAATCTGGCTCGTCGTGAGTGGGCTCATCGCGCTCGTGAATTTCAACTTCAATGGCCTGAGCACGCTCATGGCCATCCTCGCCATTGCGGCCGGTGTTTTTATCTCGTTGGGGCGATAGGCCTACAGCGCTGATTCTCACCACGGAGGCACGGAGACACGCCGGTTCGCCCAGGAGAATCCGGCCTTTCACTCCGCCCCGGCCGCCACGAACGCCGCCCACCGAAACGGGTGAGTGCTCTTTCGTTCCCCCCGGAGCTTTCGCAAGAGATGGAGCGTCGCGTCACGGGCGGCCTCGGAAGCGCCGTTCCCTCGCTTGAGCCGCGCCGCGTAGAACGCCCGCATCCACTCGAGGGCCGTCTCGTCCTCAACGGCCCAGAGGCTCAAGATGAGCGAGCGCGCCCCCGCCGTCTGGAACGCGCGGCGAAGGCCGAGCACGCCCTCTCCGGCGGCCAAGGCGACGCCGGCTCCGGTGTCGCACGCCGAGAGGACCGCGCACTCGACGCTCGAGAGGTCGAGGGCGGCGATCTCGTCCGCCGTCAGGATGCCGTCCTCTTCCCCCGCGCGAGTCCCGTCGCCGCGGATTTCCGTTCGCCGGTTGGCGCCAGCGAGGATCAGGCCCGAAAGGAGGAGAGGGTTTTCGATCGATGGGGATCGTTCCGGCGCGCCGCCCGCCGGGGCCACACCGCCGACGCCGCGCAGACCCGATCCCCCCTGAGAGCCCAACGGCTCCGCAGAGCCCGAATCGCCGAAGAAGAAGCCGTGTGTTGCCAGATGGAGAGCTCTGCGCCCCGGCGCGAGTCTCTTGAATGCTCCCTCGCTCGCCTCGACCCCGGTGAGGCGGATCGCATCGCCCATCCCGGCTTCCCTCGATAGCGCTGACTTCCAGTGCCGCTCGACCGCCTCCGCTTCCCGCGCCGTCGCGGGCAGGGGCTCGAAGCGGACTCCATCGAGTCCCGAAGGACGTGCCTCGCCGCCCCGCAGCGCCACGGGAGCGCCGCGCGGCCCCTTCGAAGCGCTTGCAAGCTCCTCCGGCAGCCCCGGAGCTGCGTCGAAGTCCACGCCGCCGAGGACGAGGAGCCCCGCGCCGGTGGAAGCTCGCGGCGCGAGGAGGTCCCGTTCCGCCGAGAGATAAACGAAGAGCGGCTCTGTCTCGAGCAGGTAGCGGCCCGCATCGGCGGGAAAGGAGGCGAAATTGAGGTGGTGGAGCTCGCCGTCCGGCACCAAGTAGACCCGCTCGGCGCCGCGGAGGCCGTCCGCGAAGGGGTCGTAGACGGTACGGCGCAGCTCCGCCGCGGCCTCGCGCCACTGTGCTTCCGCAGTCTGGGCCTCCTCCCCGGTTTTGCCGCGACCGTTCCATGTCAAAACCCGCAGCCGCCGGACGAGCGAGTCGACCGCGGGGCAGGTGCCGAGGCAGACCAGGTCGGGCTCACCGGCTCCGGGTTTGAAGACAAAGGCGGCGTAGGACGCCCGGGAGCGGCCGCTATCCCCTGCCTCTGCGGGTGATTCGAACCGAGCGTAGGAAACAAGAGCGCTCCTCGGGGGCAGCCGGGAGAGGATCGACTCGGCCGACGCCCCGGCGAGCGCCCGCTCGCGGGCAGCGGTCTCTCCGAAAGCGTCGCTCCGCTCCGCCAGCGCGCGCTCGGCTACTTCCCTGCGGCGGCGGAGCGAATCCAGGCGCTCCCCGTAGCGGTCGATGGGATCGCCGGCGGGGCCGCGGACGGTCCAGAAGGCCAGCTCCTCTCGCGCCTCGGCGAGCTTCGCCGCGAGCGGGGCGGTCTCCTTGTCGAGCGCGCCGGCCATCGCGCGCCGGCGGGCGGCCATCTCATCGAGAACGAGGGCCCGCGACCGGACGAGGGCTTCCCAGATCCTTCGGCGCGCATCACCGCCGGCCCCGCCGGCCATCGCGAGCGCAACGTCGAGTCCGCCGGCGCGCAGGGAGCCGGTGCCGCGGGTCAACGCGTAGCGAAGCGCCTGGCGTTCGGGGAGGACCCGCGCGGTCGCGAGGACATGGGCGCGGCCGATTTCCTCCGCCTGGAGGGCGAGATCGAGGGCCTCGTCGCGTCTTCCCTCGTGCAGAAGAATGCGGGAAAGCTCGGACCGGCTCTGGGCGACGAGGGGATGCCCATCTCCCAGCAACTGCCGCCGCATCGCCAGCGCTCGCTCGCAAGGCGATCTCGCCGCGGCGTGGTTCCCTTCCTCCAAACGCAGGAGCGCGAGATTCCTCAGCGTCCAGGCGAGGTCGACGTGGGCCGGCCCCAGCTCCTTCTCGCGGATCGCCAGCGCCTTCTCGTAGCAAGCGGTCGCCTCGGCCCATTCGCCCTGTGAGTGGAGGATCCACCCGAGGTTGTTGAAACCAGTCCCCATCTCGCGATGGCCCGCCGGATAGGCCTCCCGCCAGACGGAAAGTGCGGCACGGGCGAGGTCCTCCGCCTCCTGGAGCTTCCCCCGGTCGTGGAGGAGGAGCGCGAGGTTGTTGAAGCTCTGGCCCAGGAGCGGGTCATTGCGGCCGAGGCCGTGCTTTCGGATAGCGAGGGATCGCCGGTAATGCGCTTCGGACTCCTCGTAGTCCCCGGCGTAGTGCTCGACCATGGCGAGGTTATTGAGGGCCGTGGCGACTTCGATGTGCTCGCGGCCGCGGGCTCTCTCGAGACGCTCGACGGCAAGCTCGAGGGGCGGCCGTGCCCGGGCGTAGTCGCCGTTATCCCAGGAGCTTCTCGCCTGCCCGTAGAGCCCACTTATCTCGCGCGAGGCCGCATCCTCTTGGCTTCGTCCGTGCCTTGGCGCGAGCGACGAAGCGATGACGAGCAGTGAGAAAGGCCAGATTCGCATCGGTCAAGGCGCGCAGGCCCAATGGCCCGAGGCGCAGTCGTCGGTTTCCATCGCGGCGAGACAAGCGGCCCGGCCCGCGCCGCCGGCGATTTGCCATCCCTCCGGCGGGTTGCCTCCGAGGAAGAGGAAGTTGAGGAGGTGGACCATGTCCGAGAGATCGAACGCGCCGTCGCCGTTCGAATCGCAGGCCTCGAGACACGGCGGGGTTTCGCCGCCCGTGAAGAGGTAACTGAGCCCGAAGACGGCGCTCGTGATGTCGGGCGAATCCCCCGTGCCGTTACAGAGCCCCGGGATGAACCGGCGGCCGATTTCTCCCGCGCGCTCGGCGGCCACCGGCTCGGATCCGTAGCAGCCTCCTTCCGTTCGAACGAAGAACTGAAGGACGGGCACGTCGCTCCGGGAGGTCCCCGTGATCGCGGCAGAGGTCCTCGTTCCTGGGATTGTGCCCGCGTAAGCGCGGTTCTGCCCCTGCATGATGTAGACGTCGATGATCTCCGACGGCTCGCCGTTCTTCCAAGAGACCTCCGTGCGGCCGCCATCGACATCGCTCCAGGTGAAGGTCACCCGGCCGTCGACTGGGTTCGTGTGGGGAGTTTCGAAGAGGAGGAGGATCTCTTCGGTCCGGACGGGTGCGGGGCGCTGCGGATTCCCGCAGAACCCCTGGATCCCCAGGGCGATCCGCCGCGGAAACAAACGCTGGAGGAAAGCCAGCTCGGTGTCGCCCGGCAGGACCCCGAGCGGCTCGCCATCGAGAAAGCTGCGGATGCCGGCCGCGTAGTCGGCGCCGTTTTTCCAGCGGGCCGCCACGGAGCAGTCCTGATCCCCCGGACCGAATTCGGTCTGGCAGACTAGGAGGTCCTCGACGGGGAGACAGGCGGGGGCGCCGCAGGCCGTCGCGCAGCAAGTACGGAAAGTCCCGGTGCGGTAGCGGCCCTGGAGGCCGTCCGGGTTCACGCTGATCCCGACAACCTCGATGCAGTGGTCCCCCGACGTGGCCACGTTGACGGTGGCGTTGAAGTCGAAGCCCGGCTGCTCGAGCTGGAACGTTCCATCGACGAAGACCTGGACGAAGTCCGGGAGGGGTCCGCCGTTCGTCCAGGAGCCGTCGATACTGCACACGCCGCCCACCGAAGACTCCTGGCACGGAGGCGGCGCCCCCGGCCCGTTGTTGACCACGGGATCCCCCATAGACGGGATCGTGACGACGGTCTGCTCCTCGTTGCCGACGGCTCCCTTGGAGGTCTCGGCGCGGTAGAGGTGAAGCCCCGCGGGCTGGAGGGTCAGAGCGAAGGAATTCCGGCCCGGGAGCTGCCCGCCGGGGAGACCCGGAGCCGTCGCGACGAGCGCTCCGTCGCGGAAGATCTTCACGCCTCCAGGACTGGCGGCCGTCTCCTGCCAGGTGAGGAGGACAGAATTGCCGTTCGTCGCGTCCCTGTCGCTGTAGGTGGTCTGCAGCGTGAAGAAAACCGTCTCCGCGGCTCCCGCCGTCGAGGCGAGGAGCGCGATCGCGGCGATGATGGCAGGATCAATGGTTTGCGGGCGCATGTCAGGGGTTCCTCAGCGTGATCTTCCGGACCCAGAGGCCTTCACCCAGCTCGACGAAGGCATCGCTTGCTTTCAATCCCTCGATGAACTCGGCAAGGGACCCTCTCCCTTCCGCGAGCTTCGATTTCGGCGCGGGTGCGAGCCCGCCGACGCCGCGGAAGGTCTCCCGGAGCCCCTCCGCCGCGAGCGCGGGGTACTCGGAGGCCGACCCGGCCGGCTTGAGCGCTCCATCGCGCACAAGAGCGTCCAGCTTCGCGAGCGGCGCGCGCGAAGCGAGGATGAAGAAGTCCTCCTCCTCTCCCGTTTCCGTCACTTGCCAGTGGGAAGCAAGGGAAGCCACCGCCCCCGGAAGCTCGTGGGTTGCGCCGGCCGCGAGCGGGTTCTGCAGGTTTCCCCGCGGGAGCGGGAAGAGCAGGTAGCGGTTGCCCTTTCGGTCCTCATTGAGGACGTAGACGTGGGCAGGCTCGTTCGCCGTGAACTTGAGGAAGAGCTTGTCGCCGACTCGGGTGTGCTCGCCCTCGAGGAGGGCGCGCCCGGCCCCTTCGGTCGCCTGAAAGAGGCTCGCCGAAGCTGTGAAATTCCCCCGCGGGATCGATCCGCGATCGTAGAGACCGAATGCCAGGATCGCGAGGGCCGCCGCGACGGCGCCGACGGCGAAGACGCGGCGCACGCGCCGAACGCTGGGCCGGCCTGTCGCTACCCCAAGCGATGCGCACGAATCGATGAGGGCGGCCTCCATCTCGCCGGCGCTCTCGAAGCGGTCCTCGGGACGCAAGGCCAAGGCGCGCCCGACAGTCCGGACGAATCCTTCCGGAAGATCCGGCCGCGCGTCCCTGAGGGGCGTCAACTGCCCGCGGCGGATCCGCGCGAACAGCTCGCCGAGGCTCGGTGCGGTCAGCGGGAATTTTCCCGTGGCGAGGTGGTAGAGGACGACGCCGAGGGCGTAGAGGTCCGCCCGGGCGTCGACCGGACCTCCCCGCGCCTGCTCGGGGGCCATGAAGAGCGGAGAGCCCGCGAGGAGACCGCAAGTCTCGGCATCTTGCCCTTCGAGGAGGAAAACCCCGAGGCCGAAGTCGGTGAGGACGATCCTCCCGCCGCGCTCGCGAAGGATGTTCGCGCACTTGACGTCGCGATGGACGACTCCGGCGGCATGCGTCGCCGCCAGGGCGCGGCAAACCTGGACGCCGATCTGGGCAGCCTCGCCGGCGCTCATGGCCCCCTGCTCCTCGACGAGGTCCCCGAGGTGCTTCGCCTCGAGGAACTCCGTCACGAGCGCGGTCCGGCCGTTCTCCTCGACGACGGTGTGGATCGCGAGGACGTTGGGGTGGCGCACGCGGGCGAGGTTCCGCGCCTCGTCGATGAAGCGGCGCCGGGCTCTCTCATCGACATCCGGCCGGTCGAGGAGCACCTTGAGGGCCACCTCGCGGCCCAGCTTCTTGTCCCGAGCGCGAAAAACGGCGCCGAAGGCCCCCTCGCCCAGCTTCTCGATGATCGTGTAGCCCGTGAAACGGGGACTCTCGTCGTTCGCGGGCGGTCCGCCGGACAGCTCGGACAGGACAGAATCCAAGCCGCACGCCCCGGCGAGGCGTTTGTCCCGCGGTCGATCGGAACTCTGCAGAGGGTCCGACATGATGACTCGCTTGAGATCCCTCTCGTTCGCCCTCTTTCAAGGTGGATTTCGGTCAGCCATTTTACCCACGGGCGTCCTCCGGAAGACAGGGCTGGGAAGGGCGAGGGGTGTGACTGGCCTGAAACGAAACGGACGACGGTGAACCACAGAGGAAGAGGTGCGTGTGGAGGAAGATCGGCGGGGGAGCGTTCAGCGACGAAACCGATTCAGGCTGGCCGGCAGGAGTTTCTTCCGGCGCTCCATGGGATTGACTTTATGGACGAGGTCGTACCAGACCTCGCCCGGTTTGCACTCGGAGCCCAGCTCGATGAGGTCGAGAACGCCGACGAACTCGAAGTGCACGGGATTTCCGTCGGAGTTCTCGTAACGGAACTCGGCGGCTCTGCCCCGCCTCCTCGCTTGCGCCAGAGCGGCTCGCACGTCTTCCGCTTCGAGGACTACGATCCGCTCCTCGCAGAGACGCCGGATTCCCGGATCCCGTTTCACCATCACGCGAAACTGGAAGAGGAGCTTCACGGCGAAGCGGTTTGGATCCACAGGCCGCGGCGTTCGACGGTTCAATTCACTCCTCGCTCTTCGATTGAGCGGTAAAACGTTCGGACCGTGATGGCCTAGTTGCGTCAAACCGCTCAGATTGTCCCACTCGGCCCATGACTCTGCGATCCGGCCGTCCTCCAGCCGATAGATCGCGATATAGTCCGCCTCCATGAGCTTGCCGCTTGGCGGATATCGCCCGAGCGGTCCCCTCTGAGTGCCACGAAAGTGGTGGCGGACCGCGACCCTGTCCCCTTCGGCCAGGATGTCCTCGATGGTCTCGATCGCATCCGGGAACGTCACGAACTCGCTCCGCAAGTAGGTTTTCAGCTCTTCGCGGCTCCGAACCGGCGGAGAGCCGGCCGCGGCGCTGTGGCGGCGGAAGTCGGGGGCGAGCAACCCATCGAACCGATCCCAATTGCGGGCGTTGACGGCCTCGACGAAACTTCGGACGACGGCTCTGTTGCGCTCCGGTTCCACCGTCATTCTCCAGCCCGCATCACCGGCGGGCCGTCGACGTCCAGGCGCTTCCTGTAGAGCCTGCCCCAGACGAGCTTGCGGCACCTGCCGCAGCGACACAATCGATACGGGCGTCCGCACGCCTTCCACCGGATGCCGCCCATGTCCCAGACGGACGTCTCGTGGCCGCACTTGCAGCGGAGCACCCAGGAGCGAGATTCGGACTCGATCGAATTGGGCGTCTCGCCGGGCGCCGCGCCGCCGACGAGCTTCTGCAGCCAGTTCACGTCGGGTCCTCCTCCTCGAAGGCCGTCACAAAGCGCCCGAGACGAACTACTGAATTCTGCATCACAAGGCGCCCACGAAAAAAGGAAAAAGCCCTGCCGAGAGATTCGGCCGCCGAACCGCCGCTCACCTCTTCCCGCTTTTCTCGTTCTCGGCGATGCGCGCCTGGATGACCTTCCTCACAAGCGCGGCGGGGAGCGGCTTTTCGGGCTGGAAGCGGATCGAGCCCTTGCCGGTCTCGTACTTCGCAAGCTCGGCGGCGTGGGCGCGCATCACGGCGGTGCTCATGACGAAGAAGGTGCAGTGGCTCTCGGCGGCTCCGAAGCCAACGAGCATCTTGCCGCGCTTGAAGGCCGGGATCTGGTAGCTGATGACCTCCTCGGCATCCGGCACGGCGGCCTTGATGAGCTTGCGGAGCTTCTCGAGAGCCGCCCGAACGTCCTTCGGAAGCGGCGCGAGGTATTCGGCGACGGTCGCGACGCGACCGCGCTTCTGGGCAGGTGGGTTTGCATGATTCATCGTAATTGTTTAGCGCCCTCAGGACAGACTGTGAGTGCAGAAGGTTGAAGCCGCGGCGATGATTTTTGCTTTGGAGACGATGCGCTCAGCCGAGCGCGTTTATCGGGAAGAGTTGCGGCAG
>Ga0187893_10009795_pt1 | contig 14564 bp, 23 predicted proteins | sample MA1701074metaG_FD_139574 | JGI IMG/M metagenome (GOLD analysis project Ga0187893, IMG submission 139574) | White microbial mat communities from a basaltic lava cave in the Kipuka Kanohina Cave System on the Island of Hawaii, USA - MA170107-4 metaG ...
AATACGCTCGGATAACGTTTTCGGAACGTTCTTGCCGCATCTCGAACACTCCTGACTCGTCCCTTTCGCCTCCACCGCGACGACCGCCGAACCAGCGTTTTCAGCTTTGTTCGAGAGGATCGAAGACCAGGAGGCGTCATCACGGAACCACAAATATTTAGGACCAGACTCTCACGGGTAGCCGAAGCCTCAAGGATTCGGGAAGCGGTTTAGGTCCCGTCTCGCCATAGCGAAAAAGTCAGCGTCGGATTTCGTCCCGGCGTCCCGTCACCATAATCAGGCTGGGGATAGCCTTCAGACTAAGCATCTTCGCATTGCGTTTTGAGCTTTAAACCCCCTTTAACCAAGGGGAGGTTCAGCATTAAACGTTTAACATTCAGCATTGAGCTGGAGCAATCTGCGAGATTTGCACTCGCCTTACCCGCCACAAAGGCCGGTGTCTTACTGCTAGACCAAGATTGCCTTTTCGTCAATAACTCGTATATACCTTTCACAGTACATCGAGTACCGCAGTCGCAATCCTTTCTGCGCCCGCAAAGTCATGGTCCAAAGTTTCAAAGAACACTACGGTCGCCGGTCTCTAGTCCGACCCGCAGACCGACACGTTTGGAGGCGCTTTCGCGCTCGGACCTTCGGGCTTTCGCCGCGACCGTAATATTTACCGCTTTTCCGGTTTCGGCGCCTCGACGACGTCGATCTTCGCATTCGCAATCTGAAGCGCCGAATCGATCTGCGATTCGAGTTCCGTCAACGCCAAGAGCGCGTTTTCTTTTTCTTGGATATCATAGCCGTACACGACTTGCGTATTGATCTTGGACTCTTTGTCGGTTCGCATCCGAAGCTGCTCGACATCACGCTGCGCTTGCGAATCATCGAGCGCGGCATAGATACGCCTCTTCAGTTTGATCAGCTCGCGCTTGTTTTGAATCAACGAATGGATCGAATAGTTTCGACCAGCGACCTCGACCATGGTCGCGAGGTTCGTATAGTCAATATTGCGCTTCAACTCTTCGTGCTGCGCAACAAGATCCAGGCACGACTGAACCGCCTCTTTGACCTTCAGCGCTTCGGCACCGGCCTTGCCAAACGCATCTTCGCGAAACGACGGACGCGCCGCGTATCGCTTGATAAAATCGATTCGCTGATTCAGCTTTTTCTCGGTAAGTTTGAGAGTCGCCAGGGCCTCTACAAGTTTCATACTCCTATTCTCCTTCTATTACTACCATCCGAAAACGTAACGATCTAACCCGCCAACTTAGCATATAACGTATCTGGCGCATTGCAAGACGTATATTACGAAAAAACGAGCAAAAACAAGCGGCCTTTATACCTACGAAGCGCCCGGACCCATAAGCTCTAGGATCAACATCTGCTCAGCCCGCTTTAACGCAGTCTCGTTAACGGGACAAATCGTTAGTTTGAAGTTCCTAACTCGATCAGACACGCTATAGCGATTGAATCGTACCGGAACAAAATCGAACACGCACGTCACATCGTCGCGTCGATAACGCTCGCGCAGCCGATTAATGACGTAGTAAAAGTACCTGCGCTTTTTATCGGGGGACTGGATCAGATCGTTATCGAGCGCAATAATCGACTTGTCTCCGAACATCACCATTCCAGATTTCGGAACGCTACCCGATAGATATTTAGCGACTCCTTCGACGCTCGTAATCGCACTACTCGACTTGACGAACACGCCGATCTGTTTTAGATACTCGCTAATCGCTTCCTGCGCCCTCTCCGTCAGATTCGCATCGTTCTCGCCCACAGACATGCATACCTCCCTAAATCTCCCTATCGCCGTATTGCGCGTTCCACGACACCGCCCCATCGGCATTCGGAGGCGTGTGCCACCACACGGAGACGTCCGTCCCCGACATGTCCTGCTGATCGAACCGCTTTACGGCAAAGCGGTTGCACGTCTCGCACTTGATAGCCGTACGATTTTCGAGCGACCCTTTGCAATGCGAGCACGTTAGATCGTCGCCCTTTAACGTCTCTAGCAGCGTTTCGTGCAACGCCACGACACGATGACAACCCGAACACGCGTAAATAAAATACAGCGGTCCGTTAAACCGATTCGCATTTACTCCGGACACGATCCTGTATCCTCCTACCTATCTCTCGTTCCTTCTCACGACCCTCGGCGTCAAAGTACGCCAAGACATTCGGATCGGACGTAAACCCATTCTTGCGCAGGCTGGGATGATACGCACACTCGATGTTCGATCCGCCTTCCGCCGCCTCTTGCGCCATGTATTCTGCCAACGAAAGACGGATCACGCCAAAGCCGCCGTGCCACGGCTCGTACTTTTCCATCGTCGCCAGCCATAGCCCTTCAGGCACGGTAAAATTCGGAACGTAAACGCCCATTCGGAAAATCCACCGAGGACGTATCTTGCGATTTTCGTAATCCTCCTCTTCCAGATACGCCATGGCGACATTTGGACCGATCTGTTTCGCTAACCACTCGCCATACGTCACGCTATTCTCAACCAGCCGAATCATCTCGCTACGAAACGTATTGTCGATCTCGGACCATTCGACCATTTTCCGAATCGTATAAAAACCCGCCGGTTTATCGAACGGACGCTCACGACGCACGGTCACTAGACACCGTCCGATAACCGCAACCCACCAGTAGTCGCACGACATCCGCACGCCAAGTCGGGACATGTATACGACGGCGGATGATAACTCCAATGCGGCCCCGACGTATTCGGAAGCGTAAAGGGCACAGGGACAGTCACCGGTTTCGGCTCGATATGAGGTTCGTACGCGTAATCCTTTTGGATACGTACACGAACCGTTTTGCGACCCGACTCGCCCTGAAGGATCTCCAACGGAGCGACGAGTTTGCCGTAACACGACCGGCACAAGGCGACGGTAAAACCCTTTCGATCCGCAACGAGCGATTCGAGATCGACCGAGTCATCCAGATTTTTTCGAGCGCGACCCGCCACGAACGCCAACACGCCCTCTTCGCTATCGACGAGTTCGTTCTTTCCGCACATATCGCACTTGTATTCGAGTTTCGACTTGATTCGACCCGGCTTCATACGTACCTCCTAATAGCCTTTCCCTCGCTCTTCCGCACTATTCAGTATCTTGATATGCGCCTTGAAATTACTTTCGCACGAATCGCACACCACGAGAATTTCCGCACTTAGCCTCTGAAAATCCGGCTGGACTTCGCCCGTATAATGAACCCTGGCTCGTGAAATGACTACGACGGCAACCTCTGGAATCTCGCCACCGTACTTTGCGTTAATCGTCAGCTCCTTACCGCAGACGCGACACTGGAATACAAAACCCCAATGCACCTCACTGGCCCTGACCACGCAACACCCTATACAAACTCCCGCTTGAGCAGTCCGTAGACGTAATCGGCCATCGAACGCGGATCAGATGCGATGATCGAAATGCTACGCACCGGTTCATCGGCGACCGAGATCGAAACATTGACTCGACCCGACGAACCGCCCATCCATGTTTCTTGCTCGACCGACGAGCGCTTTCTTGCGACCTTGGCATGGGTGCGGTACTTGGAACGACCGTTCCACCGAACCGCTGCGCCCTTGCGACCGGCACGCGCACGCTTGGCACGAATCGTTTTCTCCCTTTTCGATCTTTTCACGTCCCGAGCGCCCCATCTCATCTGAAGCTGTTTACGAACCGAGGAATCGGCATGAAACAATGCCGTCTGGACCGACACCCCGAACTCTTTCGCCAGAACGGCCCCGGCGCCGTACACCGACGACCCGCTTTTTACCAGCTCTGTGTACCGTTTAGCGATCCGCTTGCCCTGTTCGGCAGTAACCCGCATGTTTTTCTCCTATCAAACCTTATTACTACCATCCGCGCCTACTAGGCGATTCCCGTCCCTAGACCATACCACGCCCTCTATAGGCCGGTATACGAAATTTCATCTCCAACAACCGGTGTTCTTACCTATGAACGATGGTCCTTAAATTCATCCATCTTTTTATCAAGAAACGGGCTCGCGCCACGCTGAATCGGAACAAATGTTGTCTCACGCCCACATTCCCCACAAAAAGCCCGAATCGTTTTATAGTCCTGAACTCTATCCCCCTCGGTATATTTAAACGCGCCCGGTCCAAACTGAAGCCTACCAACAACACGACATTCACTACAAGCACCGGCAATAAGATCAGGACGACCTGAGTCCTTTGGAAGATATAGCTTACTCTCACCGACCAAGACACCCCTCACCCGTAAACCCTCTTTGGTCGCCTCTTCTAGCGTCTCAAAAAGACGAACATGACTCGGAATCTCGATCCCGACCCTTAGCCGAACCAAACTCAACCCCGGCTCATCAGGAACGATATGAGGAATATACATCCGCCGACCAGACGATTCACGCACCGCCCACAGATCAATCTCATAACCCTCTGTCGTAATCGTAGACACAAACTCGTTAATTACCGGCATGCGCCGCCGCCTTTCTCATATCGATAATTATCGTTACACCTTCAGATTCCCAGTAGCCCTTTTCTATCACACGCGGGCACTGACCCCCAGCTCTTCGCACCCCTCCATAACCTTGGATAACATCGCTCCTCAATCTTTTCTTCCCCTCCCTCGCACTATTCGAATGCTTCGCCCGATAACGTCTTTGATACTCGAGAATCTTATCCTTATTACGCTTGGCCCATCTCGACATACGCTCTCGATACAGAGGTTTGTTCTTTCGATACCGTTCACGCAGTTGCGAGAGGATCTTGTCTCTATTCTTCTGGTGATACATTCTCTGATACTTGACCTTGCTACGCCTAACCTCTGGTCTACGATAATAAGCCGCCTGATACCGTCGTCCACGCTCACGATCTTTATACGGCATCCTTATCTGTATAAAAAATTAACTGATCCCCTCGCACGGCCTGCAAGTACTCCAAAAGGCCATCCGCCTTTGGGCAACACTCAACAACCCGCTGACCCCCGCAATCGAACACGAGTTCGACCTTGTCGCCCAAATCACGAAACTCGACAAGAATTCCGCGAATCTGACGCTGCTCGCTCACGCCCTGTATTATCCACGCTACGTCAATTAACGCAAGTCTATGATTTCCTCCCAGCCCGCACCCCTCCCTCGCTCTCGAATTTCTTGAACGGGCGGACCGCATACGATCCGTAAATGACCGCACCCATGTGCCAAACTCGAACACCCCTTGGGGGTGTCGCGCAGTATGTACAAAAACGCCGGGCGCGAAAAATAGGTCTCGGGCGTCTTGCTCGAATCAATCGAAGATCGAATCCAACCATTGACCATCCGCCTACGTTTAGCGAATACCCGTTCGTTTTGCGAACGACGCCACGCTCTTGAACGACTCATAGACGCTCCAAATACTCCGCAATAACGCTCACATGACAACGCAGAGGCCGACAGAAACATACTAGCACGCGACCTCGCAAAGCACCCACTTGTTCCGCGAAGAACGAATCCTTAAGCGTCGCGTAAAACCACTCACGATACTTTTCGATCACCTGCTCTCGCGTACCGTCTCGACCGGTCTTGAATGGGTTTCCAAAGACAGAACCTCTTCCACAAAAGATCGCATCATCCGGAATCGTATCGGTTCGTTTGTTCAAGATCGTGTTCTTCGCCCCTTTCGGTGGCTCTTTCTCGCCACGCTTCCATGCAGGCCAACGATTAATCTGTGCGGACGCATGCTTTATAACCTCAAGATGACCTTTTCGATCAAACGCTTCTTTGGTGCAACACACATCGGCAATGTCGCACGCGCAACCCGGATCACGACTACACATTAACGCACCCGAATACGACCGAGGGGTCGAGACGAACGTTTACGACCGTCCGTCTCGACCCTGTCGGCGCGTATTACGTAAGAGAGAGGGGGAAAAAAGATTACGCCCCTCGATTCCGTACGTCATATTCTTTCGACATTAGCTCCGGATCTTCTGTAGGGCAAATCGAAAAAAACGGACATTTCCACGTACACTCGCTAGACACGTTTCTCCAGCGATAATGAAGCGTATCCGCCATAGCGCAGAGCTGCAACAAATACGTCCTCGTGTCCGCAAGTTGCTCGTCCGAACGAAACACGTCGCTACGCATAAAGTACTTGTCCGGCTCTTGCGCCGACGCTTCACGACAACGCTCCTCGAACGCTTCGAGCGTCTCGTCTTTTTTTAGCCTCAATTGCGGCTTGCGAACTACGTTATAAACGCCACGTTCGGCGTTAATACCATAAGCCAACCGAAGACCGAGAAAATACGTCGATAGCTGATAATCCATCACGAGCATATTCGCGTCTTCGTCAAACCCAGACAAGAATTTATTCTCCCACAGATACCAAGACTGATCCATCCGTTTCGTACGTACGCCATCGAGTCTCGCCACGATCCCGTATCGAACATTTAAATCGAACCCCAGCTCTAATTCGACCATGTTCGGATCGATCACGTACTGCTCCCGATCCGGCTGTGAGAATAGATTCGCATACGTTACGAGTACACCCTCTAGGCCCACGGCCTTTTCACGAAAACCCTTGGGTTCCTCGCCCTTGATCTTCGTATACATCGCAACGTACGACTCGATCTGCGTTCGATAGTCGGATATCGCACCCGGAACCGATTGCGTCCTGTCCAGAGTCTCGACAAATCGATGCCCGGCGCTACCTAGCGTAAGCGCCGGAGTCGATATTTTCGGTACGAGGTTGCGAACCCTCCCAAATTCATATTTTTTGGGACACGAGGTAAAATCGGAGATCGCACTGAAGCTAAATAGTTTTTTGGCCTTCAAACCGAACTTTTCTCTCACTCGCTCCCGTAAATCACCTACCATTTATTCCAACCCTCTTAATAACATCAGTCTGCGTCATCTGTCGAATCTCCCGTTCCCTCAATCGTACAACCCTGTACCCCGCCGCCTCCAACACCCTAACCTGCAACCTATCTTTTTTCCGTGCACGGGCGGAACTGTGCCAATAGTCCCCGTCGCAATACACAACTATTTTTTTGCGCGGCAATACAAAATCGGCATACGTAAAATTAGCTAATGGATTCTTCTGCCTCGTAAATTTAATCCTTAATATCGTCTAAACCGATTACGATGATTAACGACCTCCACGCGACGAGAACAATTCCCACAACGCACTACGATACGCCTAGCTCGTCGTGACCAACATCTTTTCGAACAGTACAATCTCCCTGACGTACTCTTCTTACGACGAGCCGCCAGTGCACATGCGAGACCGACGAATGTTTTACGACACTTGGCGCATCGAACGCTGACTCGTTTACCCCAAGATTTACTCATCAGCAAGCCCCGCCAAAATCTCGGGCGACGTCACCTTACGGAACAACACCTCCACCACCGACTCGCGAGTCGCCAAGGCGCTCGCCACCTTACGTTCAATATCCGAACCGATCAGGCGATACACAACTACGCTTTTATCCTGCGGCGGACGATGCAATCGAGAGCACGCCTGCTCGTAGCTGGCATACCCCCATGGGAGCGAGTAGAACACCGCGATCCGCGCACACGAAAGGTCGATCCCCAGACCGCCCGCCTGGACTTGCACGACAAGAACCCGAGGCGACTCGCCTTGGACAAAGTCACGAATCGTATCCGCCCGCTCGCGTTCGCTCATACCGCCAGCGACAACCCCCATCGTTCGCTTTTTCGCCAAGGCGTCACGAATAATACCGACCTCCTCGGTATAGCGCGTATAGATCACGATCTTTTCGTTTCCCGCCTCGTCGATCAGCGCCTCCAATTCACGCACCTTGGCGTTCTGGTGAAGGCGGATCGTCTCGCCTGAATTCGAAATCACGAAACCCGATGCGATCTCGCACAGCTTTTGCAACTTGACGAGCGCATTACGAACCATCACCGGAATCTTTTGCGCATCACCCTCAGCGCCGACGCGCTCGACCTCGATCAAGAACTCTTTATCCAACCGCCTGTACGCCGCCAGTTGATCACCGTAAAGTTCGTACTCACGGTTCTCCTCGATCTTCGGCGGCAAGTTCATCGTCTCCTCGCTGCCCATCACGACCGCAAACCGACGCACCGTATCCCAAAATTCCTGCGCCGCCGACGACTTGAGCGCCACGATCTCTCTGCCCTGCCATCCGCCCATGACACCAAAATACTCGGCGAACCTCGCAAAACCGCCACCGAAACAGCGAGAATCAACAAATCGCAACTGGGCGAACAAATCTTGAAACGAACTCGATATGGGCGTACCTGTCAGTGCCGTTACGTATTCGGCCTTGTCAGCGATACGAATCATGCTCTTGGTGACTTTGGCGACTCGCGACTGGAGCCTGTGCGATTCGTCCGCAACGACAAAGTCCCACGGAAACGACCCGAAAAATTCGTGACGCGCCGCGCTCGCCTCTTTCATTCTTGTCGGCTTCGGCGCCTCTTCGTCAAACGGATCGGATTCGATCACGTCCCGCTCGATCACCGACTCGTAATTCGTCACGACGATACAGAGACGACCTTTGTTGATATGCCTCTTGACGCTCTCGATAGCCGCCTCTTTTTCTTCTTTCGAGCCAACGACGCAATACATATCGTACGGAACGACGAGCCATTTAGCGATCTCGCGACGCCACACGCTTACGACCGAAAGCGGAGCCGCAATCAACGCGTTGCTGATACGACGATCCGAAAACGCCGTTTGAATCGCGTCTAACACCATCCGCGTCTTGCCGCTGCCCATAAACATAAACCCGGCTAGGCGTTTACGGTTCAACAAACGAAGCGTGGTGTACCACTGGTGAAAATAGCGCTTGGGCTCGATCCTACTTAGAATGTCCTTGCGTTTTCCGTCATACACGACCTGATCGAAAAACAGCTCTTCGTTAATATCGCCCAGAACGTCAACGTTCTCGACCGCCCCGCTCGCCTTTAGGATCAATACGGACAAGACCGAATAATCCATCGACCACTGACGACGCTTTGCGCTCCAACGTGCACCGAGCTTTTTAACCGTCTCCCGTTCTTCGAATTTCGTCTGTAAGAAAAATTTTCCGTCATCGACTACGACTTGCATCTACCCTCCTACCGAATCTTCTGATCCTCATCCGCGCCAGCTCGCGCCAAGACCGCCTTTTCCAACGACTGTAACTTTGAATACGGAACCCTCCACACATCGCCCGCCTCGGTCACGACCGTTGCCCGTTTCGGTCCAAAGCGACGCACGGTTAATATCTGACCCTGCAACGTCGGATACGACGACACCACCCTCGCACCGGGACCAAGTTTCCGTATGTCCATCTTCTGCTCCCGACGCTCACGCCTGAGACACCGCCCGTAATGAGCCTCCGTCTTGTCTCGAAGATAGTTCTTAATCTCCGTCCACTCATTAACACTGAGCCTCATCAGGGCTCTTTTGATCCGAGCGACTCGGTCTATCTTTTTCATGGGACACCTCCTATTACTACCATCGCTCGACCTTATTCAAATCTTCGACCCCTCGTAAACCCGCCCCTACGGCCTCTAGGGTCGGGGTCGCGAAAACCGAGCCCTTGTGCCCCTTAGCTTTCCGAACGACCCCCACCTCGGCACCGCCTAGTAGCTTGATGTGTATAGTGTCCCACACTGGGACCTTATCCGATTCCAACGACGCCGCTGACAGCGCCGCTCCTTGACGTGCAAGGACAGAGCCTACCGCGAATCGGCTCGCTCCGGTGCCGTAATACATATCCTAGACCCTTTTTACAGCCACAAGACTCGGTTCGCCAGCGGCGCGGCGCAAAACTTCGTAATGATAATACGTCATGACCGGCTCGCTCTTTTGTTTCTCGACGCCTTGAATATACGCCAGCTCGCCGCGCAACGTATCGTCCATAACGCGACCACGACGCACTTGGTACAACGCCGCTCGAAGATTTTTTCGATATGAGCGAGAGGGTCCCGGCTTGTCGTTGACGACGAGCCCCAATACTTTTTGCTGTTGTGGACGACGCATAACAACAATCTTCTTTTCGTTCACCTCAAGATCAAGGACCGCCAAACGCCGTCGAACCCTACTGATTATCGCAGGCAACGGTTTAAATTCTCGACCCTCGACGGCGGGACCGCTAAAGATCAGATCGTCCGCATAACGCGTATAGTTTGCGTTATAACGAACGAATGCCATCCGCGCTATCGACCAATCGAAGCGTCTCAAGTAAAGATTCGCCAACGCAGGCGACGTCGCGAACCCTTGGGGCAAGATCGTCTTGGCTTTGGGCGCCGCCCGAGTCGGTACGGGAATCGTAGCCGGAAACACGCCGGGCGGAGTCGGAGGTGGATCTACCGCCAACTCGGGCGCATCCGGCTCGACTTGGATAAAACAATACCGCTCGACATGATCGAAAAACCAGTCTAGGCAACGGCCTCGATACGAACCCCACGACGACGAATGAGCCGTACACAGCGAACGATGCATATCCGCATCGAATCGAAACAACCACCCGAGCGTCTTTCGCCAATTCTCGAACGTAATCGAATTGAAAAAATCACGAATATCGATACGCATCACGACCCGCTTACCCACATGAGGGATCGCCGCTGTTACGGGGCTACGGCCCTTGACAAAACCGTGTGCGAACGGCGAAGGTTGAAGGAGCGACAAGTACCGCCTAAGAATTCGTCGCTGCTCGGCCAATATCGATTCAGAAGGAATATCGATACGGCGCGTCCCACCAGAACGTTTCGGCTTGTACTGCGTCGTGTACCCATCGGGCCGAACGCCTTTCATGCGCCACCCGCCAGCTCCAAAATCACGAGTTTGTATAATTCCGGAAACTCTTTGAGACGTTGACGAGCCGTTTCTTGAATCCCCGGCCAGCGTTTTTCCAGACAACGAAAATGCATCGAATCGGACAGTTGATCGTATTCGTCGCTCATATTCCGACTCGAATATCGATACGACGCCATGACCTGACCGGGCGAGATCGTCTTGTTGCATCCGCTACACGCATACCGCAACGCACACTCTTCGACAAACAACCGATGCAGACCGTGTCGGGCGATCTCGTATCTCTTCACGACGCCAGTTCCAAAATAACCTGATTACGGACATCGGGATAAAGCGCAAGATATTCGTCGAGCCTACGACCCAGTTTCGGACGCTCACGTTTAAAGCACGCGATATGGAACCACGAACGGTCATAACGACTAGTCGTTTCGACGACAACCATCGAACCACGAGGGGCCGGAGTGTCCAGATGCGCAAGGTCGCACTCGGAACAATACATCGGTTTCGCCAAGACGACCAGCTTGCACACCCGCGTTCTTGATTGGTAAAACGTTCGTCGGTAAATCATGACGCCGCCTCGAATACAAGCTTTGTTCGATGCTGCGGATAGCGATCTACATTCTCGATAATCAGCGCATAAACGGTGTGCCAATCACGCTTGGCGCACGATATATGAGCGATTGACCCCTTGAGGCGAGACCCACCCCGCATCGTCAACAAGACCGCCAATTCTTTTTTCGTAATCGGCTTGTCGCACAACAAACACGACTGACGAACGACGCCCTCGACAAGATGCACCAAATACCGCACCTCGCCGTAGAGTACATCGCCTACGACCGTCGTCTTTGTCACGTCGACATTTCCTCCAGAACGACCACCGGCCACAGTTTTCTAACGGCACGGACATGACGAACAAAACGCGGCCACACTTTACGCTCATCCGTCCAGGCACGATCATAGCCCTTGATACAACAAATATGCATCGACGTAACGCTCTCGTAAACGGACCCCTCGAAACGCATCACGAGATTAACGGCGAACATGTCCTTGCGTCGAAACGAAGACCCGCATATACACATCATGCTCGACGCGGCCCGCACGAGTTCAAGACGCCAATGTCGCGTCTCGACCGGAAAATATTTATTCTTCTCCACCCACCGATCCAACACGATCCGCTTTCGACGATTTACGTGCCGCATGGCTAGTCCGACATTTCGAATACGACTTGGCGTACGAGCGCCCGATACAACGGACGCGTTTTTCGATCCCCGGACAGCGAGTCGATCTTGGCGCGAACGATCTCGCCAAGACGCCCTCGACCTTTGGCGCAACGCAAATGCAACACGACCTTGACGCTCTGTCGCACCCCCGAATCCCACGCCACGACGAATAAACGACGCGGAATATCCGCCTGACATACGATACAACGCTCCCAACGACTCGTACGCTCGATTCGTACCTCGCGATGAACGACGCTTCTGCCTTCGCCGCTCGTCAACGTAAAATCAAGAGGGATACGCATTACTCTCCGTCCCCTGCCTCGATCAAAATCTTCTGACCGTAGGGCAAGTCGCAATCGTGAGTCAGCGCCCACAGCACCTTCATGTTGCGCTTGGGCTTGACCGGTGGCGGAATAAATCCGTCCGTGAAAATTATGACCGCCGCCAGCTCGGGCCTCTTGTCGAATTCTTGGATAGCAGGCGACATGTCTGTCCCGCCGCCCCCCTTAACCCGACGCCGCAACTCTTCGACAATGGCCGAAATCGGCTTGCTGTTGTCGAGATCAAACTCGTCCTGAATCGTACAGTCAAGGATAATGAAGCGCATCTTGACTTGGATTTTCTGCCGAGCGATAGCAATCAATTCAGTCACGAACCGCGTCAACTCGCCCGCGCCAATCGACCCCGAAACATCTATGCCTACGCCAAGCTGCAATCCGTCCTCTTCGCGAATTGACGGCAAATAAACGCCACACGGCTCGTAACGCCGGTTGTATCGAGAGTACGTATAATCGTCCTTCTCCAGCCTCTCCACGAACCGATAGAGCACCTGCTCCCAGTTGATCTTGGGGCGCATAATCTCTTCGAACATCCGCTCTACGCCACCGGGAACCTTACCGATCATTTTCGCCGCGTGATACGCACCCACCGCGATCTCGCGAACACGTTCCGGCGTCAACTCCGGCCCCAAACGTTTTTCCTCGTCACTCCCAGGCTTGGCCGGACCGCGCCCCGGTTTGTTCCACAACGAATGATCGTCCAAGCAGCACATGTTCGCACTAACCTTTTTGGCATTCTGAAACAAATCGTCATACACTTGCTCGGCGATCATGCCACTGTACTTATCGTCAAGCAACACCTCTCGCGGCGGAACGAGTTCGGACTTGACCAAAATATCGTTCACGCAATAATCGCACGCAACGTTGAACAGTTTCGGATCTCGACTATGACGCCGCGACGGATGCAAGTTGATGATATGTAGAATTTCGTGGCACAGGATAAAGATCAGCTCCGTGATAGAGCGCTTGTTCGTATAGTCGGGATTGTAATAGATACGCGAACCATCGGTCCCCAACGTCTCCGTTTCCGTTTTCGACTCGATCAATCGAATCTGACTGACAAGAAAGCTGAAAAACGGGTGATGGATCGCCAGCTTGACCTTCGCCGCCGTCAATTTTTCCAAGGCTCCTGAAAGCGCCATATCGTCCTTTCGAGAAAACCCCTCCCCTCTTTCGAGGGGAGGGGGAGAAAGAGGATTTACTCGGCGAGATAGTATTTACCCCACTTTTCGGCAAACGCGGGGAACTGCTTCGAGTTCGCCACCGCTGGCTTACTCACGTTGATCATCGACTTGCAGAGCGCCGCCGCAATGTCGGCCAGAACGTCCGGCAAGTGCAATGCGTACTTGAGCAGGCGATCCACGCTCGCCTTGGGATTGTCACGGAAATCGGCCACGAGGAACTGGTTGAGCGCGTACAGGCGCGACGGCTCGTTCGGAATCGACTTGTAATCCTCGTTACGAACCGCCGCGATCATTCTCTCGACATCGTCTTTGATCTCGCAGTACTTGGCGAACTCGAGCGCCGAACCTTCGCCGACAAGACCCGTCGCGTACTTGACCAGACGCGGATCGCGCACGTCCATCATATTGAGCAAGTTCGACACGCGCTCCCACCCGCGAGGAGTCGGGAACTGCGCTTCCTGATCGGCTTCGGGCAGCCTGTGGAATACCTCCTTGCGGAAATGAACAAACGCAATGGCGAAAGGATGCAGTTTTCGCGGGACGGCAAAGTCCTCGGTCCACTCCATGACGTCGAATCCGACGTCAACGAACACGAATCGATTGACGAGAGGAACCGGCATCGTGTACGTGTACGCCCGATCCTCCGTCCGGTTGCCGGACGCCGCCAAAAACACCGAGTCCGGAAGATGCCAGCCGTTGATCTTACGATCCAAGAACAGCTCGTATCCGGCGTTCTGCGTCGACGGCTTGCCGAGGTTCCACTCGTCCATGTGGACGATCACGACCGGCGGCTTGGTACTTTTCGCCTTCGCCCGACGCTCTTGGGCGCGCTCAAACGCTTTTTTAATCGACATTTCCAAGTGCGACGGGGCGAACGCCGCCGCCTTGGCGTTCATGTCGTAATGCAGATACCCCTTGAAATCAGGCGGTTCATAGTGGATGACGCGCTCGTCGATCAGCTCGCCGTCCAACGCCTGGGCGATTTGACGCATGCCGTCACTCTTCCCGATCCCTGACGTTCCACGCTGGAACACAGGCCATGTCATTTGGTTCTCGATCATGTCCGTTATCAAGGACCTG
>Ga0187893_10009796_pt1 | contig 14562 bp, 10 predicted proteins | sample MA1701074metaG_FD_139574 | JGI IMG/M metagenome (GOLD analysis project Ga0187893, IMG submission 139574) | White microbial mat communities from a basaltic lava cave in the Kipuka Kanohina Cave System on the Island of Hawaii, USA - MA170107-4 metaG ...
CGAACAGCCGCCGCCGTATCAGCGGCCATCGGACAACTTCTTGACTCCTTTACGCCGCATGAATGCACAAACTACTTCAAAAATGCGGGATATGATCGAACTTAAAATCATAATGCTCTAATCGGAAAAACCTGGTTTTCGTGCTATTGGAGAGGATTGAACTCTCGACCTCACCTTTGTGCCAAAGGAGTCCAAATCATTTCCTTACTTAGATGGCTTTGTGTGTCAGTGTGTCGGCTTTGCGGGCCATTTCACGGCCCCCTCGAAAAACCTCACAACCGCCAAGGGAAAGCCGCCTGATAATGCAACACCATCGCTGACGATTGCCGGAATGATTCATTAGACTATCACTCCTACTTTTTGGGAACGTTTCAGGCAATATCCAGTCGGAGTCCGCTCACGGCGTCCACGAGCGGCGCATGAACCTGTTGCAACGCCGGTTCAATGCGGCGGTGTCCGTCCGCTCTTTCGAACGCTGCCGCGAGCGGCGTGTGGTGCTCTTCCAGAGTCGCCACAGATGACGGGGATTGCGGCGCGGCAGCGGCCTCACCCGGGTCCGTAAGTGATGCATATACAAGCCCTCCAACCGCAGCCAATCCGGTGAACAGACCGGCCAGGAATGAACCCGCCTTGGGGCGAGTCTCAAAAGCACCAGTACACGCAGCAATAGTACCACCCACAAGAATTACCGAGCCGGTAAGGGCAACAGAACCAGCCATCGTAGTAGCGTCAACAACAGCAGGTGCAGCCACTGCACCAATGACAGCGCCGACCGTAACAATAACAGCGCCAACCATACCGCCAACAACAAAGGATCCTATGACACGCTCGCTCATAATACAAAACTCCTTATTTTAATTTTATGTTAATCTGCATTTTATTAACATAACTTATTGTCACCTCGCAAGTTTTATTTTGTGTCAGTTTTATGTCATATTTCTACCCGAGGTGCGTAGTCTGCTGCGAGCCGCTTTCCGCAAAATTCCCTGTTATCAGGGAAAAATACAGGGAATTTTGTAGATTTTCCATCCCTGTCATACGAACAATCGACCGGAGAAGCCCGGTTTCATGGCTTTTTCCAGCACTCATAGGATTTGCAGTTATAAAATAACAGGGAATTGACAGGGAGTACCACAAATCTCAAATACGCACTATCGGATCATACTTAATAATCCCAGCTCCATAACACGCCCGCACCGGTTTGGGCGTCTTGGGCGATTTTGCTTTCCAAGGTAATGCTGGGCGTCAGTTCGATTTCGAGGTTGGCGCCGCCGGAGGTTTCGCCGTGCCCTTTTTCCAGTTCTAGATAGACGTCATCGGTGAGGTATTTGCCAACCCCGACCGCGCCGCCTTCTGCGCCCGGATCAATACGGATTTCGTCAAAGCCTGTCAACTCGCGGATTCGCGCCACCGGGTCAAACCCAGTGCCACCATGTCCGGTGAAGCGGTCAATGGTCTGCTTGAGCTGAAGGGTAATACTGTTCAAATCGCGTCCAAACAGTATGCGGGCCAAAATTTCGTCGCCCGGCAAAGAGGGCACGGAGCTAAAACCAAGCGAAGGTGCTTCCAGTGGGCCGGTCAGCGTCACCGAAGCTATGATTTCCTCAAGGTCGCTCGTCGCCTTGATATCAAGATATGGTGATGGCGGAATGAAACCGCGGAAATTCAGATTTGCATGTTCGAGGTCGAACCGGCGAGATTGCAGACCGATTTCCAACATGAGGTCCGAGAGAATCAGATTCTTCGGAAAGTGGCTCTGAGAGCGGTTTCTCTGGTGCTGTTGGAGAGGATTGAACTCTCGACCTCACCCTTACCAACGGCAGTATCATAATCTAACAGATTGTTTTTACAAGCATGGCATGTCTGTGAAAAGGACAAAATGAACGTTTTGTCGCGTTTTACTGCCCCAATACTGCCCCAAATTTAACCCCCCGACACGACATAAAACACACCCAGCCGCCGCTGGTTTGTACGTGGCGGATTTCAACCTTTTTACAAGAAAGAACCTAAATGACCAACTTCAACATGGAAGAACTGGAAGAAAAGACCAAGGGAGAACTCTATCGGTACTTTGAGTCCCTTTATGATCCGGCAGCCCATTCCAGCAAGAAAGCCCCCCGCAAACTGCAACTCTCGGAAATCATCGTTGTTCCAAAACTCTTTCAGCCCCGGCGGGTTGATTCAGAGCTTGTGGAAGACGAAAGGCATATTGAAGCCCTCATTAAAACCATTGAAAAAGGCCATGAACTTGATCCCATTCTGGTTATGCCGATCAAGGGCAATCATGTCTGCATTGACGGACACCACAGGATAAAAGCTTACCAAAGAGCAAAAATAACCATGATCCCGGCTGAGATTTTCACGGGGGAATTCCGGGAAGGCTGGGCGCAATGCATCGAGGGCAATATCAAGGACAAACTGCCCATGTCCACCAAGGATAAAATGGAAGCGACATGGAGCATGTATATCCTGACTGGTTTTACATGGGAGGAAATCAAGCTTAAAACCAAGGCTGGACATGGAAGCCTTGGAAGAATGGCCGATGTTAAAAAGCGGCTGATAGCAAAAGGGTTGGACCCATCTTCATTGACATGGGAACAAGCCCGTAGTGGCGACAAGGAAGGGGAACCCCTAACTGATGACCAGATGGAAGCGATTAAAAAAGAATGGGCCGGAAGGCTGGCAAAAACCTTTGGAACAAAAATATCCGATAGCCCTGATATATTTGCCGGGGCTTTGAAATTTTATTCCGAGCAGGCCGCAAACCGGGTTTATGACAGCCTCAAATATTGGTATGGCGATAGGGAAGCAGAAGAAAATTATGATGATGGGGAAATAGAATTTTAGGCTGTTTCCAGTACCACCCTAAGCATGGGTTTTGGTACCAATGGTACTAGGTATGGTGCTGTTGGAGAGGATTGAACTCTCGACCTCTCCCTTCATCCCACTACGGCTTTCGCCGCCACTTTCGTGTTTGTAGTCTGGACTATACCTTCATCATAGCCAACCGGCCTTAGATGCCACCCGTCTAGTCTCTACACCTTCCCTATTTCTAGGGCTTGGCTCGGGATTGCCATTACAGGTTTCCCCGAATTTGAGCGGTTTTATTCTGCCAGTTTCCTAACAGGTAGGCAAAAATACCAAGGGAGTGCTCTACCACTGAGCTACAACAGCTTTTGCTCTAAAAGCGCGTGAAAACTACAATAAAAAAATCGTTCTGTCACGCCTCTTTTGAAGGCTAATGTCTTAATATGAAGCAGTGATACGATATTTAAAACCCTGAAATCCAGTCTCTTTTGTTGAAATTCAGCCCCTGTGCCGCTATGAATGTTCTAGTTTCGTCCACGCTGGGCGAGGCTGGGGGCTTAAACACCCCGTCATAAGCGGTCTGGTATGTACCGGAAACATGCCGTCACTCGGTCTTTCTTATGACCGGGAGGCGGCAGTGGTAGTGGCGCATTCGTGTGCCCTTACTGGATGTCCAAGCCTCGCGGCTAAAGACTGCCGCGCCATTTCTTATGACATGGTGTTTAACTCCCGCGCCGCCAGAGGGTTTGCGCCCCCTGCGGCCATTTTTTGGCTTTTTAAGGAGTTAGGCCGCATGGGAAAAAGTCTGCTGGAACAATTGCCCGCCATCGTCGCGGATGGCAAGCGCGAGGCCGAACGTATCATGGAGCGGCTGGAAAGCAGCCACCGCCTAAATCTGCAAACGCGGGAACTGGTCATTCCGTCCAAGGACACGAACTGGCAATCCCTGTTCCGCAAGATCGAAAAAGGCGAACAAGATTTAACACCCGCCACCATGAATCGCCTTGTGTATGGCGATAATCTTTTAGCAATGGCGGCGCTGCTGGCCGGAGATGATGAAAACCCTTCCCTGCGTGGCAAAGTCGATTTGATCTACATTGATCCACCATTTGACAGCAAGGCGGACTACCGAACAAAAGTTATCTTACGCGGCGCAGACATTGAACAAAAACCAACTGCTATCGAACAATTTGCTTATTCAGATACATGGCAGGACGGCACAGCCAGTTATTTAAGAAGAATGGCACCTAATTTTGTTCTGATGCGCGAGTTGCTTTCAAATAAAGGCTCTTTTTTTGTTCATCTTGATTGGCATGTAGGCCACTACGTTAAAATTGTTCTGGATGAAATTTTTGGCAAAGATAATTTTTTAAATCATATCACATGGCTGCGGAGTTCAAGCGGGAAGACCATTTCAAGAAATCTTCCGAGCGATACTGACATGATTTTTTGGTATTCAAAAACAGACGAATACCACTTTAACCCTGTTTATAAGCCTTTATCAGAGAGCACTAAGGCTATGTATAACAGGAATGATAATGATGGCAGGGGAATTTATAGATTTTATCCGCTTCAAAAAACCGGAGGACCGGGACCGGAAACAACATACGACTACATTGATAATACCGGAAAGGTCTGGAAATGCCCTTCCAAAGGATGGCGGATGAAGTATGAAAAGCTTAAAGCCCTTGAGAATGATGGCCGTCTTTATCTTGAAGGAAATACGCTGCAAGAGAAAGCATACTGGAATGAGCGTGATAATGAGGGCAGGCTTGCAAATAATCTCTGGGATGACATTCATAATCTTCAAGGTAACAATAAAGAGATTTTAGATTACCCAACTCAGAAACCAGAGAAACTATTAGAGAGAATTGTAACCATAGCCACTACCAAAGACAGCGTTGTGGCAGATTTCTTTGTTGGCTCTGGCACCACCGCCGCCGTTGCAGAACGTTTGGGCAGGCGCTGGATTGCCACTGATCTTGGCAAGCCCGCTTGTATGGTTACGCGCAAACGGCTGATCGACATGGATGCCAAACCTTTCTTATATCAGCATGTTGGTGATTATCAGGTAGAAATGGCGCGTTCGACAATGGGCCGTAGATTCCGCGTTGGCGACCTATCTGAAATAGTTCTTGGCCTGTACGGGGCGTTGCTGCTGGTGCCAGAAGAAAACCCTAGCCGCAACCTGGGCCGCATCACACATCACAAAACGCTGGTCTATGTCGATAGCCCAAACAAGATGACTGGTCTTGCTACGCTGAAAAAGGCGCTGGAACTGCGGAACAATCACATGGGCGGCTGGGACAAGGTTGTCATTTTAGGCTGGAACTTTGACCCCGGCATAGTCCATGACATTCAGGGCCTGAACGAGGGCGACAGGCTGGAAGTTTTAGTCATTCCGCCCGATTTGCTTGATCGTCTGAAAAAGAAAGGCAACAAACTGAAAGCCGATGAAGTCCGGTTTTCGTCACTGCAATACCTTGTGCTGGGCGATGTAACGCGGGAACAAGCGGGTGACAAAGAAAAGATCACCGTTGCGTTGGAAAATTACGTTCTGTTGTCACCAGAAGCCTTAAATCTCGACGAAGATAACCGGGAAAAGCTGCAAAAGGTGATTAATAATGATCCGCTAGCCCTGATCGAATACTGGAGCGTTGACCCTGATTATGATGGCGAAGTTTTCCGTTCTGTCTGGCAGGATTACCGGGGCAACACTGAAAATGACGATGATCCCTACCGCGTCATTCCGCAAGCCGAATTGACAGACCTGCCCGCCAAACCCGGCCCCCGGCGCATCTGCGTTCGCGCTGTGGACGTTTTCGGGTTTGAAGCTGAGGCTATTATAGAATCCTTGGCCGTAAGCGCCAGCGCCGACAATTCAAAACGGGCGAAGGCAGCATGAGCGGAATCAATAACCTTGTTCTTGCCCGAAATCTGACCGCCCGCGTACAGACGGTTTGTGTGGGCTTGGAAGGCGGCAGCGCCCCCATTCTGGTTGAGGTCAGCGACATAACGGCGGAATTACTGCGTTGGTGGTTTCGGCAGGATTATATGGATATGCGGCCCTACAATTTCCATGAGGGCCAGAAACAAGCAATCCTGAATACCATTTACGCCCATGAAGTTTTAGGCATCAATACGCTGGCTGACCTGTACGCCGCTGTTGCGCCGGATGCGGCGTTAGAAAGCGATAAGGCTTCCCGCATTATTGCGGCGGGCAAGAACGCCTATCCGAAATACTGCATGAAAATGGCGACCGGCACGGGCAAGACATGGGTTTTGCAGGCGCTGATGATCTGGCAAGCCTTGAACGCCGCCCGCCAGCTTAATAATGCCCGCTATACCCGCAATTTTCTTGTCGTCGCCCCCGGCCTGATCGTTTATGACCGGCTACTTGACGCCTTCATGGGCAAAGAGCGCGGCGGCAAGCGGGATTTTGAGAAATCAGATATTGTGGCATATCAGGAATTATTCATTCCTGAAACTTACCGCGATGAGGTTTTCCGGTTCGTACAAGGCGCAGTATGCCCAAAAGAGGATATTGGCCGCAAAGTTACTAGCGGCGGCATCATCGCTATTTCCAACTGGCATATATTAAGTGACGAAGGCGAGGAACTGGAAGCTGACACCGCTGCGCCCGGCGCTGACAAAGACCCGAAAGAAGTTGTTTCCGATCTGTTGCCGCTGACCCCCGGAACGACGCAGGGCAATGACCTCAACCAGCTTAACCGGAAATTCGAGCGCGGCAGCATTCTGAATTACCTGAAAGACCTGCCAAGCCTGATGGTGTTCAATGACGAAGCTCACCATATCCATGATTTCAAGAAAGAAGGCGAGGTCAGCGAGGTTGAATGGCAGAAAAGCCTGAACCTGATTGCCGAGCCGAAAGGCCAGCGGTTCTTTCAGGTCGATTTTTCCGCCACGCCCTATAATCAGGTTGGCACAGGCAAGAACGTCAAGCTGACCTATTTCCCGCATATCATCGTTGATTTCGATCTAAAAACCGCTATGCGCGCCGGGCTGGTAAAATCCCTTGTTCTCGATAAGCGGAATGAAATCGGGGCGCTGTCAGATGAGGAACTGGAATTCAAGGCTTACCGCGATAAGGACGGAAACCCAACTCTTTCTGAGGGCCAGCGCATCATGCTGCGGGCCGGTCTTACAAAGCTGAAAAAGCTGGAGGCGGAATTCGCCATTATAGACTCTGCCCGCCATCCGAAAATGCTGGTCATGTGCGAGGATACCAGCGTTACGCCGCTGGTGGATGACTTCCTGCGGCTGGAAGGTTTGGCCGAGGATGAAATCCTGCGCGTGGATAGCAACCGCAAGGGTGATTTGCCCAAAGAGGATTGGGCCATTCTGCGGGAAAAACTGTTTGATATGGACGCTCATACAAATCCCCGCGTTGTTATAAGTGTCCTGATGCTGCGGGAGGGCTTCGATGTTAATAATATATGCGTAATCGTGCCCCTGCGTTCGTCACAGGCGCGTATTCTGCTGGAACAGACCATTGGCCGGGGGTTGCGCCTGATGTGGCGCGGCAACGAATACGACGATGTAAAACGCGATAACCGCCGTCTTATAAAAGAAGGCAAATCACCGCAAAGCATGATCGACGTTCTTTCCATTGTCGAACACCCGGCTTTTCAGCAGTTTTATGAAGAATTAATGAGCGAGGGCCTTGCCGGGGAAGTCGATGACGATGATGACGGTGCCAGCAGCACCGGCGACCTGATTTCTGTACCGCTGCGGGATGGCTATGAAGCTTACGATTTTCACTTCCCGTTTATCTTGCGGGAACGCGAGGAAACTATCCATACGCAGGACATTGATATAGCAACGCTTGAGCCTTTTACCGGGTTTTCGCTTGCACAGCTAAAATCCATCATTGGCAAGGGTGAAAAGTTCATATCTGAAGACGTTCAGACCAGCACCCGTTTCGGTGACTATCGCGTTGACGGCGGCGTTATGACGGCCACAGGCTATAACGATTATGTGGCCCGTATTGTCCGCCGCATCGGGGACTTGTTGAGCCAACCGCTCACAAAAAGTTCAAAGGTATTCGCCAATCAGGGCCAGTTTCCGCACATGCAGGTCAACAAGCCGCAGCTTGCGGCATGGATTGACCGCTATATCCGCCAGCAGTTATTTGAACCGGAATTCAACCCTATGGCAGATGAAAACTGGCGGTTGCTTCTGGTCGATACCGTGACCGAGCATATTATAAAAGTTACGGCCCGGAAGTTGCTGGAGGCTGAGGAAACGAGAGCGGATGGCGAATCAGAAGTCGCTTATCGCCACTTGTCAGAAGTCGAGCGCATTGCCGTCCGTGATACGGCGTCCGTAGTTGTCAGCAAGTGCATTTACAGCCGCCTGCCGTACCCATCCCGCAGCGGCGGTCTGGAAAAAGCCTTCATCGAAATGGCCGACCGGGACGGACAGGTAGAGGCGCTTTGCAAAATTAACGAACAGAAACATGATTTCGTCCGCCTCCGCTATATCAAGGAAGACGGCCTGCCCGCGTATTATTCCCCGGATTTCGTCGTGCGGACGGCGGATACGCTATATATGGCGGAAACCAAGGCGCAGGATCAGCTTGCCCACCCAAACGTGAAACGCAAGCGCCGGGCGGCATTGGCATGGTGCGAACGGATTAACGCTCTGCCCCCGGAACAACGTATGGGCCGGGAATGGAAATACGTCCTGCTGGGCGAGGCCTCATTCTATGAATGGCGCAATAAGGGTGCGGCCATGCCTGAAATGCTCAATTTTGCCACTCTGCGCGGCGCGGACTATCTGGTGCAAGGAAGGCTGGCAGTATGAAAGGAGATACAAAAGAAAAATGCGGGGCGTACCCCGCATTTTATTTTATATTTGACGCGGGCTTTGCAGCCCGCTTGTTACTGACTAGACCGCAAAATACCGTCTGCTAAAATCGGTAGTTGCACCCCTATTGTCCTTATGGTGCATTGAAAAGCAAGAGATTTTTAAGAAAGTTGGTTTGTTATGTCACATGCTATGACACTTGGTATTGATCTTGGCTCCGAATCCATCGGCTGGGCGCTTGTACGAGATGCCAGTCAGAACCAGCCCCCGGAAATCGTGGCAACCGGCGTTTCCATTTTTAACAGTGGCCGCAATGAAAAAGGGGAATCGTTAGCCCAAGACCGGCGCATGAAACGCGGCCAGCGACGCCGCCGTGCCCGCTACCTCTGGCGGCGTGACCGCATGATGCGGGCTTTGATCCGCATGAACCTGATGCCGCAGGAAAAAGAAAACCGCAAGAAACTGGAGCGCAGCCTTGACCCGTATGAGTGCCGGGCAAAGGCGGCAAAGCAGGAAGTAACAGCACATGAACTGGGGCGCGCATTATTTCATATGAACCAACGCCGAGGATTTTTGTCCAACCGCAAATCTGAAAAGAAAGCCGACCGCAGCGCCTATAAGAACGGACTTGAGGCATTAAAGAATGTGCTGGGAAATCAGACGCTGGGCCAGTATTTGTGGGAAAATCACAACGTAAAAAAAGACATTCATAAAAAACCTGGCATACGTTTCCGCTCCGTACAAAACGGCAGCAAAACAGAATATCCCTTGTATCCAACCCGCGCCATGTATCAGGCAGAATTTGATAAAATTCGTAAAACACAGGGTAACGCACAAGATTTGCACCCTGAACATTGGGAAGAACTGAGCCATATTGTTTTTGATCAGCGCCCCTTGAGGGAACAGCCTGTCGGAATTTGTTCCCTTTATTACGGACAGGATTTGACTAATCCGGAAACAGGAGAGGTCACGAAAGCCCCGAAAGAGGAACGCAGTCCGCAAGCCTTGCCGTCCGCGCAAATGTTCCGTGTTGTGCAAGATATAAACCACATGGAAGTCCGCGATGAAAACCGCCGCTGGCGCAAATTGACACCGGATGAGCGCGAGAAACTCTGGATTCTTTTTAACACGCAAAAGAAAATCGAGTTTAAGGCCGTCCGCAAAAAGCTGGAGTGGCCGGAAGATACCGATATAAACCTTGAGAACGACCGGCGGACATATCTGAAAGGAAATGAAACGGTTTGTACTCTTGCAAAATATTTCGGCAAGGATTTTTACAAAAAGCCTGTCTATGAGCAGGACGATGTTGTGCAATTCATCCTCGATTGTGAAAATGCCGATGATTTATTTAACGAGGCGGTAACGTCATGGAAATTGCCAGAGGATAAAGCCCGTAAGCTGGTTTTTGATGATGAAATCAGTATAGAGGATTTTCCTGCCGGTTATGGACGGTTCAGCGCCAGAGCGTATCGGGATATGATTCCGTTAATGAGGGATAAGCAGCTACGTTATGATGAGGCTACAAAACAACTAGGGATTCATCATAGCGACCGTGGCGCAGACGGTAATGCTAATAGCCTGCCCTACTATGCTGACGCCATCCCGCTGTCTGTCACGACTCCCAAATATGGAGCGCCGGAAGAAAGACAGAAAGGAAAAATCGCTAATCCAACCGTTCATATTGCCCTGCGCCAGTTGCAGAAGGTTGTGAATACGCTCATAAAACGCCACGGCAAGCCCCACAGGATTGTCATTGAAACAGCCCGCGACCTGAAGCTATCAAAGGATGAAAAAGACGAACTGAACAGAGAGCATCAAAAGAATCTCAAGAAAAATGAGGAAATAAAAAAGGAACTGGAAGCTCTTGGAGAATGGAATGGAGATAAAGGCGAAAAAATCCTGAAATGGAAATTGTGGGAAGAATTGAGCGCCGATATAAACGACCGCAAATGTCCCTATACCCTGCGGACGATTTCCAAGGCTATGCTTTGCAGCCATCAAGTAGAGATAGAGCATATATTACCGCGTTCACGGACTCTGGATGACAGCCGGGCCAATCTGACTGTTTCTCTGAAATCCGCCAATGGAATGAAGAAAAATCAGTCACCGCATGAGGTTTTTGCCCATTCAGAGCCGCACGGATGGGAAACGAAACAGGGTGCATACAGCTATGACATTATCCTGTCATACGCACAGGGGCTTCCTAAAAACAAGCGCTGGCGGTTTGAAGCGGATGCAATGGAGCGCTTCAAGGATGAAAATGAATGGCAGAGCCGTTTCCTGAACGATACGCGGTATACAACCAAGATAGCCAAGAAATATCTTCAAGTTATCTGTCCAAATGTTGATGCCAGCACGGGAAAACTGACAGCAAAAATCCGTAAATGCTGGGGGTTAAATGAAATTCTCGGTCACAATAAAAAGAACCGCGACGATCACCGGCAACACGCGATTGATGCCATTGTCCTGACCCAGATTACCCGCGCCTTGATTCAGAAAGCTGCAAAAGCCAATGAAAATTTGGCGCTGGAGGAAATGGAAATCCCGTTGCCGGAACAGTGGCCGACCCTGTGGGAAGACGCCAAAAAAGCCGCGCAAGGAATCACGATTTACCACAGACCGGATCACGGAGTGGATGGGCCAATAAACAAAGAAAACCCTTATGGTGTTTTGCATCATAAAGAGTTGGAGATAGATAAACGAACAGACAAAGAGAAAAAGAATGACGAAGAAGCAGGAAAAATTAGAAATCTTGTCATTCGCAAAGACATCGCAAGTCTTACTTTCGATCAAATGAACGATATTCGGGATGAAAATTTAAGACGCCGTATTTTAGAAGCTGTCACAGTTGATGGCTTAATTCCCGATGATACAAAAATCCTTAGACAAAAATTGACAGCATTTTCAAAAAACACAGGAATTCGGCGGGTTAGGATACTGAATATAAGCAATCCAATTAAAATAATTACCCATCCTAATGGAGAAAAATCTAAGCATTTAAAAGCGCTTATTCCCAGCGAAAATCACCATATATCATTCTGGCGTATGCCCGATGGGAAAATTGAAATCAGAAGCGCTTCCATGTTTGAAGCTAGGGCCAATGCCACCAATCCAGAAACGTTTAAACCTCATCCGGCTGCAAAACTTTTAATGAAGCTGCACAAGCGAGATGTCGTGAAGATTCTTCATAATGGGGAAGAAAAGATTGCAAAAATAAAAACTTTATCCCCCGGAAGCAAAAAAATTGAGCACGGCGATATACATTTGGTAGAACATTTTGAGGGTGGGGAACTCGATAAAAGGCACAAAGAAGACAAAAATTCTGGAGGTAACGGAATAATTATATTTATAAAAATGGGCAGAGCACTCGACATACATCAGATGCGAAAGCTTTACATCGACCCTACCGGCAAGGTTTACGATCCGGGGCCGTATATTGACAGGACAAAAGCGGCATGAACCGTGTAATCGAAATTCAGAATGACGGTTATTATCTGAGTTCCGAACGCGGCTTTATGGTGCTGGAGAAAAAGGGTGAAGATGAACCAAGACGCATACCGCTGGATGATATAGGCGTTTTGATTCTTTCCGGCGGTGGTTGCGGTCTGTCTACAAATTTGATTAACCGCCTTGTTGATGCCGGAACCAGCATCGTATTTTGTGGACCAAACTATCATCCTCACGCCATGATCCAGCCCGTTGTAGGGAATCAGGCGCAGGCTGGACGAATCAGGCAACAAATGAATGTTTCCCTACCGCTGCAAAAACGGCTCTGGCAAACACTGATACAGGCAAAAATCAAGAATCAGGGCGAAGTGCTGGAGCGCTGGACAGGTCGTGACGAAGGATTAAAGGAACTGGCTGGCCGCGTTGCTTCCGGCGATCCCGACAACAAGGAAGGACAGGCGGCACGGCGGCTGTGGCCCGCTCTATTTGGCTCTGATTTCCGGCGCAATCCGGCATTGCCGGGGATAAACGCCTTTTTGAATTATGGCTATGCCATTGTCCGGGCGCAAATTGCCCGCTCTGTTGCCGCCTGCGGCCTGTATCCCGGTCTGGGCGTAAAACACCAGAATGATTTTAACCCATTTTGCCTTGTCGATGACCTGATAGAGCCTTTTCGCCCGCTGGTGGATCATACAGTGCGCGGCATGGCGGGCAATGCTGGGGACAAGCCGGAACTGACCCCGGATATAAAGCGGGAGCTGGCCGCCCTGCTTCAAATCAAGCTGCGGGGGCCGGAAGATAAGGCCGTTCTACCAACCCATATCCTCCGCCTATGCCAATCTCTGACTGCCTCCTTTGAATCGGGAAAGGAATCGTTGGTCATGCCGCTTTCAATCCTGCCAGTTATGGATTATGCAGACGATCCCGAAGAATGCTGACAGGTCATGTCGGGGCATAAATGGATGTGGATGCAAGTTATGTTTGATCTGCCGGTGACAACAAAAAAAGGGCAGAAAGAGGCCACAAAATTCCGCAATTTCTTGCTGGATCAGGGCTTTGAAATGGCCCAATTCTCGGTTTATCAGCGGCTGATCGGCTCAAAGGAACGGTTTGAAACATTCACTAAAACAATACAGGCCAACCTGCCATCGGCAGGAAAAGTGCATATTTTGATGTTCACGGACAAACAATACGAGAATATCATTACTTTCCGGGGGCAATCTAAACGGCCCCGGAAGAAAAATCCGGACCAATTCGAGATGTTTTGATGATTTCAGAGCCTGTTTTTTGCTGTTCTAAAAAGAAAAACCCCCTTAAAAACAGGGGGTTGGAAGGTGCTTATTTTAGCAGAAGGCATTTTGCGGTCTAGTCAGAACATTATTATTGCCAGAAACAGCAGAATCAAAATTTTAGCAGAAGGCATTTTGCGGTCTAGTCAGAACATCCGCTCGTCCTGAGCCGCAACGTGGTCCATTTTAGCAGAAGGCATTTTGCGGTCTAGTCAGAACTCAGGTCCCGCTCGATGTGGAGGCGTTCTCATTTTAGCAGAAGGCATTTTGCGGTCTAGTCAGAACGCCAATCAAATGCTTTCCGACGAACTGGCAATTTTAGCAGAAGGCATTTTGCGGTCTAGTCAGAACGTAATGTCCTCTAGCAACAAGCGAGGACGAATTTTAGCAGAAGGCATTTTGCGGTCTAGTCAGAACCGTTTTGCCGTCGTAGAACTGGATCACGCGATTTTAGCAGAAGGCATTTTGCGGTCTAGTCAGAACCCACGGGTCGTCAACTCTGGGATCGCCGGTATTTTAGCAGAAGGCATTTTGCGGTCTAGTCAGAACGCGGGAGCAGGCGGTGCGTACCTTGCAGGGATTTTAGCAGAAGGCATTTTGCGGTCTAGTCAGAACAACCTGAAAAGGATGGCGCAGCTAAAAATGATTTTAGCAGAAGGCATTTTGCGGTCTAGTCAGAACGCTTATTTGAAGGAATCAGAAGTCACCTACATTTTAGCAGAAGGCATTTTGCGGTCTAGTCAGAACTTGTATCCGGGGCAACTCTTTACGAAGTCGATTTTAGCAGAAGGCATTTTGCGGTCTAGTCAGAACTGCCGTCCACCGCTCGACGGTGCGCCCGGCATTTTAGCAGAAGGCATTTTGCGGTCTAGTCAGAACCGCATTGTACGAGAAGCCACAGCATCAGTTATTTTAGCAGAAGGCATTTTGCGGTCTAGTCAGAACGCAAACAGATCGGGGACGCGGGCGCGCAGTATTTTAGCAGAAGGCATTTTGCGGTCTAGTCAGAACGGAACCGATACGGTGCGTAAAATTTCTCTGCGATTTCAAAATTTTTTAAAGTGAAAGAAATCATCGGCTCAATTTTATTTTTGCTTAGCAGAAGTCCCCCCCCCCCCCCCCCTCTTTATGTAAATTTTTTAGAAAAAATCTTATTAGAACAAAAAAATACCTTTAAAAAAAAAAAAAG